>OBJA01000020.1_pt1 | contig 163674 bp, 150 predicted proteins | sample 1519751 | NCBI WGS metagenome assembly OBJA01 (sample SAMEA3881238, study PRJEB22517) | soil metagenome | biome: lake sediment; feature: soda lake sediment; material: sediment, water from around vicinity | place: India | collected 2013-12-23 | depth 3 m
AAAAAAATGATGAACATCGGAACAACCATTGTTGTGGCGCATCGATTATCGACAATCCAACATGCGGACAAGATAATTGTTATGCGTAAAGGTAAGATTATTGAAGAGGGGACCCATCAGAAGTTATTAAAAGCAAAGGGTCATTATTATCAGTTATATCGTTTGCAATATGACAAAAATTCTAATGATAATCTTGAGTTAATTAATACCAATATATAGCAAAATAAATCTCGGATAATTTCCGAGATTTTCTTAGTTTAAATTAGTTGACAACTCAACTATCGTAATATATACTAATTAGTAATAATTGATTTAAAAAGGAGAAGTTGATGGAGAGAAAATACGAGTATTTGATTGGTAAATATCAACGCCGATTTTTAGATGAAAAGTTTAGGAATTATAAAATCAATCGATCTGAAGCTCCTTATTTAAAGGTGATTTACCTTCACGGGACAATACGGATGAATGATTTAATCCACAAGTTATTTTTCCATAAATCACATACAACAAGAGTAATCAACTCTTTAGTAAATGACGGATATGTTGATAAAATTGTTGATCCTGATGATAAGAGGGGTTTTATTTTATCCATTACTAACAAAGGTAAGGTTATCGCACAGAAAATTGTTGAAGTTTTGGATGAATGGGATAAATTGATGGAAAGTTTTTTAGAAAAAGCAGAAATAGATTTTTTGCTTAAAATGCAAAAGAAAGCATATGAACGATTAAAGATATATTTCCAGGAAGGTGATGAAGATGGGGAAACTAATTAAATATTTAAAACCTTACTGGTTTAAGGTTGCTATCATTTTTGTTTTAGTTTCATTTGTAGCTGTAGGAACATTACTTTTACCAGATTATATGAGCGATATCATTGGTGAAGGTATTAGTGCTGAGTATTATGAATATAATGAAGCTACAAATGATTTTGATCTTGTTGAGAGTTGTGACATTGAAGCTAATCCTGAAAACTGTGTTGTTAGACAAACTTCTGATTTTAAAGTTATTCTAAAGTATGGGTCATATATGATTGGTGTTACCTTGATTTCCTCATTAGCATTCATAATCCTTATGTATATGTCAAGTGATGTAGGAGCCCAGTTTGGACGAGATATTAGAAGAGACTATTACCGTAAAATAACTAATGTTTCAATCTACGAAACAGATAAGTTCGGAACTTCCACCTTAATTACAAGAGCCACAAATGATGTTATGCAAGTTCAAAATTTCATGACCATGGCTTTAAGATTATTATTGAGGATTCCGATAATCTTTGTTGGAGCGACGATTTTTGCGGTTCAAAAATCAATCGCATTAACAGTTCCAATTTTTATCGGTGTGCCAGCTTTAATTATAATAATTGTCATAGTGTTTATTCTGGTAGTTCCATTATTTAAATTGGTTCAAAAGAAAATCGACCAGTTGACATTAGTTACGAGAGAATCAATAAAAGGTGTAAGAGTAATCCGCGCTTTTGGTCAAGGAGAAAAAGAAGTTAAACGCTTTGAAGAAACCAATGTAGATTTGACGATGGTTAACTATAAAGCTGGAGTAATTATGTCTTACCTAAATCCAATCATTAATATTTTATTCAATGTTGTTATTTTGGGAGTTACTTTCACTGCTTACCAAATGGTGCTTTCAGGCACATTAATGGACTATCGAGGTCTAGGAGACGTTTCCGCTATTGTTCAATACGCTTCATTAATCTTGTTTAGTATCTTGATGCTGACATTTACTTTTATCATGTTCCCAAGAGCTCAAGTTTCTGCCAAACGTATCGCAGAAATCTTAGATTTGGAAACATCAATTAAAGATGATGGTAGTGATGATTATAACGACTACAACTTTAAAGGAAAAGTTGAGTTCAAGAAAGTGTGTTTTAAATTCCCTGATGCAGAGGTTAATGTGTTAGACAATATTAGTTTTACTGCTAGTCCAGGAGAAACAGTAGCTTTGATAGGTTCAACAGGGTCGGGAAAATCAACCGTTGTAAATCTGCTTCCTCGTTTCTTTGATATCAGCTGTGGAGAGCTTTTAATTGACGGTATTAGTGTTAAAGATATTAAAATGAAAAAGCTGAGATCAATGATAGGGTTTGTTCCACAAACAGCTTCTTTATTCTCAGGAACAATAAAATCAAACATTACATTTGGTGTAGAAAACGCAACAGATGAAGAGATTGCAAGAGCAGCAAAAATAGCACAAGCCAGCGATTTCATCGAAGAAACAGAAGGTAAGTATGATGCCGAAGTCGAGCAAGGAGGAGTTAACTTCTCAGGTGGACAAAAGCAAAGGTTATCCATCGCAAGGGCGATTATAAGAAAACCAAAGATATACGTATTTGATGATAGTTTCTCAGCATTAGACTTTAAAACTGATGCGGCTTTAAGACAAGCTCTCGCAGAAAATGTTAAGGATGCCACGGTTTTAATTGTTGCACAAAGAATAGGAACAATTATGAATGCGGATAAAATAGTTGTTCTTCATGAAGGTAAAATAGTTGGTATAGGTAAACACCCTGAACTTCTAAAGAACTGTGAAGTATATCGTGAAATTGCCTTATCACAACTTGATGAGGAGGAGTTATCATGAGCGAAAACAATAAAAATGTAAAACAAAATCCTAATCGTCAAAGAAGAAATGACAGTGGACCTGGTTCTGGATTTGTGTTTGCTAGACCAGCCGATAAAGCAAGAGATTTCAAAGGAACAACTAAACGACTTATTCAATATATTGGTAGTTATCGTATTCAGATTTTAGTAGTGATGATAGTAACGATTATTGTTACATTATTAGCTGTTGTTGCACCAAACTATTCTCGTTTTATTATTAATGATCTACAGAATATGATTCTTGGTTCATTAACAAGAGATGAAGGTGTAGCAAGAATCACAACTTACTTCTTCTTAATAATTGGTTTATATCTTGTTAACTTTATACTATCTCTTGTTTTGCACTTGATGGGAAATAAAGTCAGTATATTCATTGGTAAAAAAATGCGTGATGATTTACGACATAAGTTAGAAAAGTTACCAATTAAGTATTTTGACTCACATCAAACAGGTGATGTTTTATCAGTATTCTCTAATGATGTTGATATTGTAACAAACTCTATTCAACAAAGTTTAATCAACATCATATCGTCCTTCTTTTCAATTGTTGGAATTTTAGTTATGATGTTTATCATTTCTTGGAAATTAACAATCATTGCATTATTGATTCTACCATTGTTTATATTAGCAACTTCAACGATTGCAAAAAGATCACAAGCAAAGTTTATTGCTCAACAAAGAGAGTTGGGTAAACTTAATGGACATATTGAAGAAGTTTTTTCTAGCAGCAAGATAATTAAACTCTTTGGAAAAGAAGAAGATTCCTTTGCTGATTTTCAAGAAATCAACATTGATTTGGCAGAAGAGATGAAAGGTGCTCAGTTTTTGAGTGGCCTCATTAGACCAATTATGGAATTTATTTCTAATATAGGGTATGTTGCTGTAGTAATAGTCGGGGGCATCCTTGCTGGCGCTACCAATCCTTTATTGGTTGGGGATATCACAATCTTTATTATGTACCAAAAGAACTTTGTTAATCCAATCTTGAATATCGCCAATGTAATTAATCAACTTCAATCAACAATTGCTGGTGCAGAAAGAATCTTCGCCGTTTTAGATGAAACAGAAGAGAATCAAGATTTTCTTAAAGAATCAGTGAACCAAACTGAGTTTAATGGTCATGTGGAATTCAAAAACATTGATTTCTCTTATACAGAAGACCAAGATTTAATTAAGGATTTGAACTTGGAAGTCTTACCGGGAAAACAGATTGCTATTGTTGGACCTACAGGAGCCGGAAAAACAACACTTGTTAACTTGCTAATGAGATTTTATGAAATAAAAGCAGGGAAAATATATATTGATGGAATCAATTCAACCGATTACCCACGTCATGTTTTAAGAAAACAGTTTGGTATGGTTTTACAAGATACATGGTTGTTTTCAGGAACGATAAAAGAAAATGTTGCTTTTGGAAAGCCTGATGCGACTGATGAAGAGATTATCGCAGCTTGTAAACAAGCGCATGTCCATCACTTTATTGAGACATTGCCAAAAGGTTATGATACAATCCTTAAAGAAGATGCTGACAATATTTCTAAAGGCCAAAAACAGTTGTTGACTATTGCTAGAGCTATTTTATTTGATCCTAATATATTGATTCTAGATGAGGCAACATCTAGTGTAGATACTAGAACAGAGAGTTATATCCAAAACGCCATGACCTTCATGATGGAAGGAAAGACGAGCTTTGTTATTGCTCATCGACTTTCAACCATAAAAAAAGCAAATCTGATTCTTGTAATGAACCATGGAAAAATAGTTGAACAAGGAAATCATCAAGAGTTGCTTAATCAGAATGGAGTTTATGCAGATTTATATCGATCTCAGTTTTTAAATCAACCAACATAAAAAGAGGAAAATTTCCTCTTTTTCTTTTAATAAACAGACAAAAACAGTATAATATTTATTAGAGAGCAGGTGAAAGAATGAAAATAGGATTCATTTCATTAGGTTGTGCAAAAAACTTGGTTGACTCAGAAATGATTCTCTCAGTTCTAAGTAATGCTGGTTGTGAAATCGTATCGGATCCTCAGGAAGCAGATGCGATTTTTATTAATACATGTGGTTTTATTGAACCAGCAAAAAAAGAGGCAGTTGAAACTATTGAAGAAATGGCAACTTACAACAAAAAGTTAATTGTTGTAGGTTGCTACGCTGAACGATACAAAGAACAAATTGAAAAGGATATGCCGTATGTTGATAGAATTATTACTTTAGCAGATTATCCAAAGATTCATCTAATATTGAATGAAATCTTCTTTAACCAAGGTGTTAAGTTTTTACCTTTGAAATATGAAAATCGCTTATTGGCGACATCTCCATATTCTCCATATGTTAAAATTGGTGAGGGCTGTAACAATAATTGCACCTATTGTGCTATTCCGCTTATTCGTGGTAAGTTTCGTTCAAGACCATATCTAGATGTTCTTGAAGAAGTGAAAGTGCTTGCTAAGAATGGTGCAAAAGAGATCAATTTAATTTCCCAAGATACAACAAGGTTTGGCAGTGATTACTCGCCAGATAAAAAGTCATTATTACCAGAACTATTATCCGAGATATCGAAAATCTCTGGGATTAGAATGATTCGCTTTCTTTATCTTTATCCAGATGAAGTTACTGATGAGTTGCTTGATGTGGTTAAAGCAAACCCATTAATTGTACCATATTTTGATATTCCTATTCAGCATATATCGACAACTGTATTAAAGAAAATGAATCGTCGAGGCGATGAGAACTTTTTAAGAGAATTGTTCTTAAAGATTCGTAAGAATATCCCTAATGCAATTATTAGAACTACATACATTGTTGGGTTTCCTAATGAAAGCGAAGCAGACTTTCAAAAATTATATGATTTTACCAATGAGATAGAGTTTGATAGATTGGGAGTTTTCCCGTATTCAAAAGAAGAAGATACAGCGGCGTATAATTTCGAAGATCAAGTTCCTTATGATGTCAAACAAGATCGTTATGATAAAATAATGAAGTTACAGAAACAAATAACAAGAAAAAAGAACAAGTTTCACAAGGGGAAAATCCACCAAACATTAGTGGAAAATTATGATCCTGAAACAGAGTTTTATTATGGTAGATCTTACGCTTTTGCTCCTGACGATATTGATGGTTTGATTGTCTTTCAATCTGAAAAACCTCTTGAAATTGGCGATTTCGTTAATGTTAAGATTACTTCATCATATGGTTATGATTTGATTGGTGATTGGGTTAGTGAGGTGATATAGTGTTTTTAATATTGTTATTAAAGGGTTTTATTATCGGTGTTGCTTTTATCATTCCAGGAGTTAGTGGTGGCACTTTAGCTGTATATCTTGGTGTTTATCAAAGAATGATTGATTCTATAAGCAATGTTTTTCGTGATTTCAAGAAATCCTTTAAATTCCTTTTTCCGATTTTCTTAGGTATTGGAATCTCCATTATTCTTTTAGCAAAACTGTTTAGCATTCTGTTAAACTGGAACTCTTTCATTGTTTTGTTCTTCTTCATTGGTTTAATCAGTGGCGGAGTTAAACACATTTACAATAAGATTAATTCAAGCAAAATAAGTTTGTCTATGACTTTATCACTGGTGATTTCCTTCCTAGTTCTAATGGTATTCATAATATTAGAAAAAATCAGTTCAGGAAATGGGATTGCTTATTTCACTTTTAACTTTTCAACATACTTGTTATTACTCGTATTAGGGATGATTGCTTCAATTACAATGATCGTTCCTGGTATCAGTGGTTCAGCAGTTTTACTGGTACTAGGATTTTATACTGCGATTGTTTCTAATGTAATCGGAAATGTTCTTGATTTTTCTGAAATTGTATATAATCTGCAAGTCATTATTCCTTTTGCGGTTGGAGCTTTGATTGGTGTGTTTTTGTTTAGCAAACTGATTAAGCATTTATTGAGTAGATATTCCAAAGAAACCTATTTTGCGATAGTCGGATTTATAATCGCCAGTGTTATTGGCGTTTTCTTAGAAATTAAGGATCCAAATACTGCAGCTGAGTTTTCCAATCAAATACCTATTTATCAGAACATAATTACTTTCATTGGTGACAATATTTGGTCTGTTGTAGCAGGGATATTTGCTTTGGTAGTCGGTTTTATTAGCGCACGCTATTTGGTTAGATTGGAAGGTGAACTTGAAAATGACTGATTTAAAAAATTATGTTGTTAGACAAAGAAGACATTTGCATGAATATCCAGAAATTGGTTTTAAATGTGAGAAAACAAGTGCATATTTAGAAGCGGAGTTAAAGAAGCTAGGTGTAGATAAGATTGAACGAGCAGGTGAGTTTTCTTTAGTGGCTACAGTATATAACGGGTCAGGGAGAATCATCGGTTTAAGAGCTGATTTTGATGCACTAAACATCAAAGAAGAAACTGACTTGTCATTTAAATCAAAGCATGTTGGAACGATGCATGCTTGTGGACACGATGCTCATACAGCGATGCTTTTAGGGGCTTGTAAGTATTTAGTTGAGAACAAAGATGAATGGAGTGGACAAATTAAATTTATCTTTCAAGAAGCTGAAGAAGGCCCGGACCCTGGTGGTGCTTATTTCTTGGTTAACTCTGGTAAGCTTTCTGATGTTGATGAGTTCTTTGCTTTACATGTCAGCCCTGAGTTTTTATCGGGAGATTTAGCCATTAATTATGGTAATGCTTTAGCTTCAGCTGACATGATTACAGTTACTTTTAAAGGATTAGGAGCACATGCAGCTTATCCACATTTGGGCATTGATCCAATAGTAATGCAAGCTGATTTCATTACCAAATTGCAATCAATAATCTCAAGAAGAATCAATCCTTTTGCTACAGCGGTAGTAACTATAGGCGAAGTTAATGCTGGGACTGCTTCGAACATTATTCCAGAAACAGCCTGCCTAAAAGGAACGGTAAGGACTTTTTCAGAAGATGTTAGAATCTTAATTGAAAAGGAACTTGATAATCTTGCTAAGTCTGTGGCAATCGCTTATTCTGGAGGTTATGAACTGATTTATCAACGAGGTTATGATGCAACAATTAATACTGATGAATCAGTAGATAAGATCATTGAAGTAGCAAAAAGTATTTTTAGCAATACTATCGTTCTTGAAGAGGCTTCGATGGGCGCAGAAGATTTTTCCAAGTATATCAATTTAAAAAAAGGAGCGATTGCTTGGTTAGGCGTTGGTCACAAAGAGAAACAAAACTTTAACATTCACAACAGCAAGTTTGACTTGAACGAAGAAGCGTTAATCAAAGGCGCTGAACTTTTTATAAATATCGTAAAGAAAGGGTGAATCAAATGTATTTAATAAAGAATGCTAATCTAATTAGTATGGCTGATATCAATTATGAGATAGTTGATATCCTGATTGAAGGTTCAAAAATTAAGAAGATAGGAAAAATTAATCCTAAAGATTTTCCTGGTGTCGAAGTTTTTGATGCTCAAGGTCAATATGTTACTCCAGGAATTGTTGATCCTCATTGTCACATTGGTATTTTTGAAGAAGCGATTGGATTTGAAGGTGCAGATGGAAATGAAATGACTTCGCCAATTACACCTGAGTTAAGAGCAATTGATGCAATCAAACCGCAAGATGTCGCTTTTCAAGAAGCAATGGAATCGGGAGTTACGACTGTGTGTACTGGTCCAGGGAGCGCTAATTGCATAGGTGGTACTTTCACTATCTTGAAGACTTATGGCAAAACAGTCGATGACATGGTTTTAGTGGCTGAATCGTCAATGAAAATGGCTTTAGGGGAAAACCCTAAAAGAGTTTATAACTCCAAAAGTCAAACTCCAGCAACAAGAATGGCCACAGCTGCTTTAATTAGGGAAGCTCTGCAAAAAGCCTTGGATTACAAAGAAAAACTTGATGAGTATGAACTAGCTGTAAAGCAAAACAAAGAAACTAAAAAACCAGAGTTCAATATGAAGATGGCTTCTTTAGCAAGAGTTTTCTCGGGATTTCCTGTTAAAATCCATGCTCATCAGCAAGATGATATCGTTACAGCAATTCGAATCATCGAAGAGTTTGGCTTGAATGCAACAATTGAACATGCAACAGAAGGTCATTTGATTGCAGATTATTTGAAAGCTCACAATCAAAAAGTCATTATTGGACCTACATTAGGATCTAAGTCAAAGTATGAACTTCGTAATAAAAGCTTTTCTTCAGCGAAGATTCTTAAAGAACATGGCGTTGAGTTCGCTATAATGACAGATCACCCGGTAATTCATTTGGCTAATGCTTTAACACAAGTTGGAATTTTTGTTAGAGAGGGTTTAAGTGAACTTGATGGGTTCAAGTCGGTCACGATTGATGCCGCAAAGATTAATGGGATAGATAGTCATGTTGGGAGCATTGAACCGGAAAAAGACGCTGATATAGTAGTTTGGGACGGGCACCCATTTCATTATTTAACTAAAACTAAGTTGGTAATGATTAATGGAGTAGTTACTTATCAAAGATAGTTTTTCGATTACATTAGGTTAATTAAATTTTCTAAAAAAAACACAGAATTTTTAATCTGTGTTTATTTTTTAGTTAATTTATCAGTATAGCGTTTTTGACAAGACTCAATAAGTTTGTAGGCATCATTTTTATCGTAATAATCCAAAACCTTTATATGGTGTCCAGGTTCAAGCACTTTATAGGTTTCAAAGAATAATCTAATCTCTCTGAGTTGCAATTCGCTGATATCGCGAATATCATTAATCCCTTTAAATCTTGGATCGGCATCGACTACAGCGATTATTTTTTCGTCTCTATCTCCAGAATCATACATATCGAGATAACCTACTATACGTGCATCTACAATACAACCAGGGAATGTTTGGGTTGTGGCTAATACAAGGATGTCAAGTGGGTCGCCATCCTCTGCAAGGGTATTTTCAATAAACCCATACTCCGCTGGATAAGTCATTTTTGAGTATAAGACTCTGTTCAACTTGATTCGGTTTTTATCCTTGTCAATCTCATACTTGTTCTGTGTCCCCATTGGTATTTCTATTACTGCTTCGATTGTTGTTGACATGTTATCATTCCTTTCATTAGAAAATTATATATTATTACTATATTAATTGCAACTTTAAACACTTAATTATCTTTTTTTTATTATGAATAGATTTTTTTACGGTAAACATGGTAAAATAACATAGAGGTGATACTTTTGGTTTTTGATATTTTAAATCTAGCTTTAGTTGATTGGCTAAACAATAATTACTGGTGGCCAGTAATTTTATTCTTGGTTGCTTTAATTGTGATTGTAAGAATAATGTTAATCCAACCTCAAAAGAAAAAACTAGATAATGGGATGGACAATCTTGATCAAATAGTTGAAAAACTTGGCAGTATTGATAATATTGTTTCTTGCTCCATCGAAGGTAGTAGAGTGAAGTTCCAGTTAAAGGAAATTGAACTAGCAGATTTACAAGCATTTAAAGAAATGGGAGCAACTGGGGTTTTCATCTCAGGAAGAAATGTGAAAATGGTATTGCCATTTTCAGCAAACAGTTTAATTGATGAAATAAATAAAAGAATAAGTGGAGGCGGATTATGATTGAGGGTAAATTTAAGATAACTTATGCTAATGGTCTTCATGCTAGACCAGCAACAAAATTAGTATCTAAAGCTAATAGTTTTGAGTCAGAAATTGTTTTGGAGTATCAAGAACGTAAGGTAAACATGAAATCTATCATGGGTGTTATGTCTTTGGGTGTTCCTACAAGTTCGACGATTAAGATAGTTATTGAGGGCAAAGATGAAGAAGAAGCCTTCAAAGCTCTCGCTAGAGTTATCAACGAAATTAATGAATTATAGAAGTAAATTTTGTTGATGTTAAGTAATTGAGTTAAAGTAAATAAGTTTTGTTTAAAAAAAGTCATTTGAAAATGACTTTTTTACTTTCTTCCTAGGCCAATTTTTCTTTTACATTTTCTCATCTTCTTAAAAGCATAGTCAGAAGCAACTTCTCTTCCATGATCTAAGATGGCTTGGAGTTCATCTGATTTAACTAAATCTCTGTATATATCCTGAATTGGAATTAAGGTTTCTACTAAGATCTTACCTAAATCCTCTTTAAATGTTTGGTAAGTAGAGTTTCGGTGTTTTGCCACTACCGCATCCAGACTTAAATCAGTTACACTAGCATAAATTGTGATTAGATTCGCTAAACCAGGTTGATTAATCGGATCGTATTTAATAACCCCTATTGAATCGGTAACTGCCGAACGAATTTTCTTCATTATCGTATTAGAGTCATCAAACATCGAAATATATCCTTTATCATTTTCATCAGATTTTGACATTTTCTTAGTCGGTTCTTGTAAGTCCATGATTCTTGCTCCTACTTGAGGAATGATCGGTTCAGGAACTTTAAAAAACTCTCCATAGTAATTATTAAAACGATTGGCTATATCTCTCGTCAACTCAAGATGTTGTTTTTGATCATCACCAACAGGGACATAGTCAGCATCATAAAGCAATATATCAGCGGCCATTAATGATGGATAGGTAAACAAAGAAGAGGTTATCGAAGTTTCTTGCTTTGCAGCTTTATCTTTGAATTGAGTCATTCTTTCGAGTTCACCCATATAGGTGTTTGATTGAAGAATATAACCTAATTCGACATGTTCTAAAACTTCTGATTGTATAAATAAGCATGTGCGATCCTTATCTAATCCACAAGCTAGATACATAGCGGCTATATCAAGAGTTCTTTTTCTCAGTTCACTGGGAATTTGTCTCGTTGTGATGGCGTGCATATCAGCGACAAACAGAAAGAATTCGTCTTCGCTTCTTTCTTTTTGTAGTTTAACAAATTGTTTTATTGCACCTAAATAGTTACCAAGTGTTAAAATACCTGTTGGTTTAATTCCTGATACAATTCTTTTCATGACTTTTTCCTCCTATAAATAAAAAAATCGCCCTTAAAACAAAGGGCGATTGTAATAACCGTGGTACCACCTTAGTTCTGTGAAAAAAAACACAGCACTTAAATCTTTTAACGCAAGAAATACGGATGTGATTAGCATCTCTCATTGGTCCATTCATTACTATTGAACTGAAGGCTCCCACCATTTCCTTCTCGCTTAATGCTCAACTTTAGTAATTACTATTCCAAATCATTGATTTTTCGTTATTATAGCATGTTTATGATTTTAATACAATGTCTAATTCATCAACTAATTCATTTAATCTTTTTACTACAGCATAGAATGAATCTTCTTTTGTTAAATCAACTCCAGCATTCAATAATTGTTTTACTGGATAATCTGAACCACCGGATTTAAGAAGATTAATATAATTATCAAACGCACCAGGCTTATTTAACTTGACATCTTCATATAATTTTAAGGAAGCAGCAAAGCTAGTTGCATACTGATACACATAGAAAGGTGTATAGAACATATGTGGAATATATGCCCAAACATATTGTTTTACTTTTTCTTTAGTTATATCTAAGTCATAAAACTCTTTATAAAGATCAATCATGATTTGTGAAAGACTATCTGCAGTTATCGGTTGAGATGTTTCCACAAGCTTATGTGCTTCTAGTTCATAGATTGCAAATAATGTTTGACGATAAAATGTGCCTAAGATATCATCGATTGCTCTTTGTAAAAGGGCGATCTTTTCTTTTTTGGTTGCTTTTGATTCTTTGATAATGTAATCTAATAGATTATGCTCATTGAAAGTTGAAGCTACTTCAGCAACAAAAATTGTGTAGTTTTGTAAGGTTGATGGTTGGTTTTCTGCGGCGTACATTGAATGAATTGAATGTCCTGCTTCATGAGCTACAGTAAAAACATCACCTAAGGTCTTGTCATAGTTTAACAAGATGAAAGGGTGAAGATTAGGCATAGAACTAGAATAAGCGCCTGTGCGCTTTCCTGGTTGTTCATAGACATCAACAAAACCATCACTTAAAACACTTTTTGCTTTATCTTGAAAATCTTGTGGAAGATGTTTTATTGAGTTGAAGAACAGTGTTTTTGCTTCTTCATACTCATACTCTTTATCACTTTTTTCTAAATCCAAGAAGCGATCATAGGTGTGATATTCTTCAATACCAAGGTATTCTTTTCTAAGTTTTATATATTTCTTTATAGCATCGGTATTTTCTCTTGCTACTTTGGTTAGACTAAGATAAACGTTAGTTGGAATTGCGTTATTGAATAAGTAACTTTCTAATGATGAGTTATAATTTCTGGCTTTTGCATTGGCGTAATCTGAATCCAAAACGTTCTTATAAATTGAGGCATAGGTATTTTTGTGAGCTTCATAATAAGAAAATACAGCTTCAAATATTTCTTGTCTTTCTTTTGGTGAATCACTTTTTTGAATAAAAGCACGATAATTAGAATTGGTTATTGTGACTATCTCACCAGAATCCAGCATAATGTCTTGACCTTCAATATCCGCTACTGATAATGAACTATACAAACTCTTGCCAGCAGTTGTCAATTGAGTAAAGTGAGATAGTAGTTCCTCACTCTTATCATCAAGAATATGTTCTTGTCTTTTAAAGAGTTTTTCCATTGAAAAACGAAATTCTTCTAAGTCTTGGTCATTATCAATAAAACTCATAACTTTTTCTTTACCTAAACTGATTAACTCTGGTTCTTCAAAACTTAAAGCTTGTTGAAGTTTTACGTAAGCTAACTGCACTTTCTGTAATCTTGCAGAATTTTCAGAGTTTTTCTTATTTAAGTCACTTAGTAAAGACGCATATTGATAAGTTTTTAGCCCAGTTGATTCAAAATCTTTTTGTAAAAAAAAGAACGCTTTGAAGTCATCTTCGTTACTCAATCTGCCTTTATAACTTCCCAATTTGTCAATAATTTCCATTGTTTCTTTATAGCCTTTTTCAAAATCTTCTAGGTTTTTATAAAGATACGTTAAATCCCATTTCATAGTTATATTCCTCCATCTCAAATTCTTATTTTTATTATAGCACTATTTTGTTAAAAACGGTGTTTAAAAAATCAGCAAATATGATATAATTATATAGAAGTGAGGTAAACATATGATTACATTATACACTAGTTCAAGCTGTTCCTCCTGCCGAAAAGCTAAAAAATGGTTGGACACAAATAAAATACCATATCGTGAAAAAAATATCATTGGCATCAAATTGACAAGGAATGATATTATGAATATGCTTAAGTATTCAGAAAACGGCTTTGAAGATATTATCTCAACTAGATCCAAAATCTTTAAAGAGAGCAATATCGAACCAGATGATATGAAGTTCTCAGAACTTGCAAACTTTATCATTGATAATCCAACAATTTTAAAAAGACCAATTATCATCAATGACCAAATTATGCAAACGGGTTACAATGAAGATGAAATTAGAGCTTTCATCCCAAGAGAGTTTAGAAAGTTTATCGTTTGCGATGAATGTCAGGATGATTGTGAGTACAAAAATTGTATTAAAAAAGCTATGGCTGGGGCAACAAGAAACTAATATTTAAGTAAAATGAAGAGATTTCTTCATTTTTTCTTTTAATTGAGATGTAATACTAAAAAACATTATTGAAAACGCTTTAATCAGTGAGAGTTTATTGTAAAAAATAAGGAATTATAGTACAATAATAATGTATTCTTTAATATAGGAGGAAAAAATAAATGGCAGTAAAAGTAGCAATTAATGGATTCGGAAGAATCGGACGCTTAGCTTTCAGAGTTATGTTTGGAAACGATGATTTCGAAATCGTCGCAATCAATGATTTAACTGACGCAGAACAATTAGCATATCTACTTAAATACGATAGTTCTCAAGGTAGATACAACAAAGAAGTTTCTTTCGAAGGTTCTGACATTGTGGTAGAAGGAAAACACATTCCTGTCTTCTCACAAAAAGATCCGGAGTTATTACCTTGGAAAGACCTTAATGTTGATGTTGTATTAGAATGTACAGGCTTCTTCATTTCTGAAGACGGTGCTGGCAAGCATTTAACTGCAGGAGCGAAGAAAGTTGTTATTTCCGCACCTGCTAAAGGGAAGATACCGACAATCGTTTATGGCGTTAACCATGAATCATTAACTGGAGAAGAAAAAATAATTAGTGCTGCATCTTGTACAACAAACTGTTTAGCACCAATTGCTAAAATTTTAGATGAAAATTTTGGAATTGTTAAAGGTTTTATGACTACAGTTCACGCTTACACAAATGATCAAGTTACATTGGACATTCCTCACAAAAAAGGAATCAATTCAAGAAGAGGAAGAGCAGCAGCGGCTAATATTGTTCCAACATCGACAGGAGCGGCATCTGCAGTTGGTTTAGTTTTACCTCAATTAAAAGGAAAATTAGATGGCATGGCTTTACGTGTTCCAGTTATTACTGGTTCAGTAGTTGATTTAGTACTTGAACTTGAAAAGAATGTAACAGTTGAAGAAATTAATAATGCTGTTAAAAATGCTCAATCAGATGTGGTTGGTTATACAGAAGACCCAATCGTATCTTCTGATACAATTGGAATTTCATACGGAACTTTATTTGATGCTCAATCAACATTAGTAATTGAAGTTGGTGGAAAACAATTAGTAAAAGTTTTAACATGGTATGATAATGAGTATTCATTTACCGCACAAATGATTAGAACTTTACATGTTTTTGCTAAATAATCAGTAAACTTATTTTAAAAAAGCATCTACGGATGCTTTTTCCTTTATTCTAAAGTGAGGATATAAATGGACTTTTTTTATGATTGGTTAGATAAGATTAGGTTATTAATACAAGAAAACTTTTGGTTCGCACCAATTTTTGGTCTTGTCTTACCTTTCATTGAAGCGATTTTCCCATCAATTCCCTTAACAGTTATCGTTGCTTTTAATCTGAGTATATTCTCTGTCGCTTTTGGAGTGGTTGAGGGGACGTTATTAGCGATTGTTTTATCGACATTAGGTTCTTTCTTGGGGATGTTCATAATCTTTTTCATCATTCGAATTACTTTCGCTAAATATTTTATCAAAAAGGTCAATGAGAATAAATACGGTAAAATGTTTGTTAATGTCGTTGAAGGCAGAAACCAGTGGTTGATTCTTGCTTTAATGTCCAATCCGTTCTTGCCTTCATCGGTACTTAACTATGCAATTTCACTTACAAAGATTAAGGTTCCAAGATATATCTTTTTAACTTTAACTTCAAGGCTGGTAATTATCCTGTTTTTGGTTTTCCTTGGTTCAATTTTTGATATCCAAAGTCACCCGTTAAATGTTTTATGGATGATGTTAGTTTATTTTGCCCTTTTAGGTGTTTGGATTATTTATTTAAGATCACGTAAAAATAAAGAAAAATCTGTTTTCAAAGACTCTGATTAGAGTCTTTTTTTATAAAATGATTAATATCTAGTGAAAGTGATTTATCATTCATGATATAATATTCAAAGAGGTGATAATATGAATAGTATAGATTTTGTAAGAAGAAGAAAAATTTTGATGGATGAAATGATTGATCAATCTTTTGCTTTACTGGCATCAGGTGAAGCTATGCATAAAACTTTAGATCAGTTTCATAAATTTATTCCTAATCGCCATTTTTTCTATTTGACTGGTTTGACTAGAGAAAATTTTGTTTTACTATTGGCAAAAAATGACGATAAGTATTTAGAATACATTTTTATTGAAGAGGCCTCTGATTATGCAACAAAATGGCTTGGTAAGAGAATGACAAAGGCTGAGGTTGCAGCGGTATCAGGGTTTGATCTTAAGAATATTTTCTATATCCAAGACTTTCGTGATTTCTTAGTTAATAGAATTTTAACCGATTCTCGTGCGGCGATTTTATCAAAAACTCCAAACTATTTATATTTGGATTTATTCAGATATAAAAAAATGAGAAAACCAATCAGTTTCTCAATTTTTTCTGAAGTAATCGATAATTATCCTGAATTGATAATTAAAGACTTGAACTGCTTGATTAGTGAATATCGTAGAGTAAAAGAAAAAGTTGAAATTATCGAAATAAAGAAAGCGATTCAAGCAACAAAATCTGGGATTGAAGCGATTATGAAGTTCGCAAAACCAGGAGTCAATGAGGGACATTTAGAAGCGCTTTTTGAGTATCAAGTTCGTCTATCGGGGTCAAGTGGTTTAGCATTTGATACAATTGTTGCTAGCGGGGCTAACGCTACTGTTTTACATTACATAGAAAATGATAAAACTGTCGAAGATGGCAATCTTGTTCTTTTAGATTTGGGTGCGTTATCAAATCTATATGCTGGAGATATCAGTAGAACTTTTCCTGTAAATGGAAGATTTACAGAAAGACAAGCACAATTTTACCAAATGGTTTTGAATGTGAATAAAGCTACTATTGAAAAAGTAAAACCTGGTATTTTTGTCAAAGAATTGAATGAGTTTGCCAAAGAAATGTTAACTGATGGAATGATTAAGTTAGGAATGATTAAAGAAAGAACTGAGATTGAAAAGTATTATTATCATGGAGTAAGTCATTATTTAGGCTTAGATGTTCATGATGTTGGGACATATTCCGAACCTTTATCTCCAGGTGTAGTAATTACGATAGAACCTGGTATTTATGTTGAAGAAGAAGGTATTGGCATTAGAGTTGAAGATAATATATTAGTAACCAAGAATGGCTACGAGAATTTGAGTAAAGATATTATAAAAGAAATTTCTGATATTGAAAATTTTATGAAGTAAAGAGGCGTCATGAGTTATATTGAAGGTAATGTGCAAAGGTACTTATTTTACAATGATGAAACATCTTACTCAGTAGTGAAAATCAAGATTACTGATACTGATGATGTTGATATTGTTCATTACGAACCCACAATTATTGTTTGTGGGTTTTTTCCTAAGCTAGAAACGAGTGTAAACTATCGGTTTTACGGTGAGGTTTTAAATCATCCAAAGTACGGTGTTCAATATAATTCTAGTCGTTTTGAGCGATTAGTCGACAACACCTATGAGGGGCTTGTAGATTATTTATCGAGCGATTTATTTAAAGGGGTTGGCAAGAAAACCGCTGAAAGAATTATTGAATCTTTGGGGTTAAGTGCTTTGGACTTAATTGCAGAAGATAAACATGTTTTAGATAAAGTGCCTAAGATAAATGAAAAGTTACGAGATTCCATCTTTAAAGAAGTTGTTGAAAACAAAGCAATGGAGAATACTTTAGTATGGCTTTACAGTTTTGAGATATCACCAAAGATGGCAATGAAAATATATTCTTATTATGGTTTAGCAACAATCAATACAATTAAAGAGAATCCTTATATATTGATGGATCATATCGAAGGGATTGGTTTTAAAAGAGCTGATGAAATTGGTTTGAAGGTTGGGTTTCAGTATAACTCACCTTTAAGAATCTCTGCGGTGATCTTCTATTTACTTTCGGAGTTTGTTAATAAGTATGGAGATACATATATTGATAGAAATCAATTAGTTGAGTATACACAAGTTTATTTAAACAATAATCCAGATTTTAATGTTGAAGCCAGTTTAATCGAAGAACAACTTGATTCTCTTATCCAAAATGAAAAAATTGTCCAATTAGAAGACTTGATTTCATTAAGACATCTTTACTATTGTGAAAAAGGTTTAGCAAAGAAGATTCTGGAAATTGCTGCTGTAGAAGTAAAGCAGTTTGTAAGAGAAGATATTATTAAACTAATAGATATTTTTCAAAACAATAATCATATGGTTTACACAAAAGCTCAAATTAAAGCGATTTACACTGCTATTGAAAACAATTTCTCAATTATAACCGGTGGACCTGGTACCGGCAAGACAACAGTAATAAAAGGTATCATTGAGATTTACCGAATGTTACATAATTATCATGTTGATGTTGGGAAAATCTCTTTAGCTGCTCCAACTGGTAAGGCTAGCAAAAGATTATCAGAAGCGACTGATTTACAAGCCACAACTATCCATAAGTTACTGGGTTATGATTTTGAAGGTAATTTTAAGTATGATGACGAAAGTAAGTTGGAAGCGGGTTTAATTATTATTGATGAAGCTTCAATGTTGGATGTCGTTTTAGCTTATAAGTTGTTTGGTGCGATTTCTACAGGAACTAAAGTAATTATGGTAGGCGATGCTAATCAATTGCCATCGGTAGGTCCTGGAGACGTCTTAAACAATTTGATATCCTCGAGTTTATTTAATGTTGTGGAACTTGATGTGATTCATCGTCAGGCTAGCGATTCTCGTATAATCTCGTTAGCTTATGATATTTTGAATAAGAACATCAATGAAGATTTCTTCCATAATTATCAAGACCGACAGTTCATAAACGCCAAAGATGACAATATTGGCAACCGCGTTTTAGAGAAAATAAGTAGTTTGATCGAACAAGGATATGATCTGAACAATGATATTCAAGTATTGATCCCTGTCTATAAAGGGTATAACGGGATTGATAGGATTAACTCCTTGATTCAAAGTACTTTTAATCAAGACAACAAAGCTTACGCAGTCAAGTATAAAGATAAAGAATTTTGGTATCTAGATAAAGTTTTACAGTTAGTTAATCAACCAGAAGACAACATCATGAATGGTGACCAAGGGGTAGTCATTGGGATTACTCCAAATGATGAACTAATAGTTGATTTTTCTGATAACATCGTTAAATATACTAAAAAAGATTTAGATAATCTAACCTTAGCTTATGCAGTTTCAATTCACAAGTCACAAGGTTCAGAATTTAAGACGGTGATTATGCCTTTATCAAGAGCTTACACGATTATGTTAAAGCGTAAATTATTGTATACTGGAGTAACACGGGCAAAAGAGAAGTTGCTTCTAATCGGTGATTTTGATGCATATCGTCGTGGTGTTTTGGGCCAGGATCGACAACGTAATACTATGCTAAATCGTTTTTTAGAAGAATCTTTATTAAAAAAACCAATTAATGATGTTAAGATTGCAGATTTTTTGTAATCTGTTTGCAAAAACTGAGGTTATATTGTATAATATTTTCGTGAAATCAAGGACGAAGATTAGTAGTAGATACAAGTTATTGATAAGAGAGTTTAGATTTGGTGAAACTAAACATAATTGATCTATGAAGCTACTTCTGAGTGATGGTTAATACCCATTCGTGTTACTCGCGTTAAGAGTATTCTAAGTGCTAGCTAATGCTAGAATTAAGGTGGTACCGCGATTAATCGTCCTTTGTTACATGGGACGATTTTCTTTTTACTATTAAAGGGGTGATGATATATGAAATATTTAACAGGTAATGAAATAAGACAAACATGGATAAATTTCTTTAAGGATAAAGGTCACGCTGTTGAAGAAGGTGCATCTTTAATTCCTAATAACGATCCAACATTGTTATGGATGAACTCAGGAGTTGCAGCTCTTAAAAAATATTTTGATGGTAGAGTTGTTCCTAAGAATCCCCGGATTGTCAATGTCCAAAAATGCATTCGCACCAACGATATCGAAAATGTTGGAAATACCGCAAGACACCATACTTTCTTCGAAATGATGGGGAATTTTTCAATTGGCGATTATTTCCGTGAAAGCGCAATTGAGTTTGGCTATGAGTTAATGACAAGCGATAAGTACTTTGGTTTTGATCCAAACAGATTGTATTTTACTTATTATCCAACAGATTTGGATACTTTAAATAAATGGCTCGAATTGGGGATTGATCCTGACCATTTAATCGCAAGTGAAGGAAATTTCTGGGAAATCGGTAGTGGACCATGTGGACCATGTACAGAAATCTTTTATGATCGGGGTCCTGAGTTTGGCGATTTTACTACTGAGTCGATAAAAAAAGATATTGAGAATGATCGTTATGTTGAACTATGGAATATTGTTTTATCGCAGTTTAATGCCTCAGAAGGTTTAAATAGAGAAGATTACCCTGAACTGCCATCAAAGAATATTGATACGGGAGCTGGTTTAGAAAGATTTGCTTCTGTCATACAAAATGCGAAAACCAATTTCGAAACCGATTTGTTTTTCCCTATTATATTAAAAATATCCGAGATTTCTGGAATTGAATATCAAGGGCAAAAAGCTTTCAAAGTGATTGCGGATCATATTCGCACAGTAACAATGGCTGTTAGTGATGGTGCGATGCTTAGTAATGAGGGTAGAGGATACGTTCTAAGAAGATTACTCCGAAGAGCAGTGAAATATGGGAAACAGTTAAAAATTGAAAAACCTTTTTTAGCTTCTTTAGTTGATGTGGTGGTTGAAGTATTAGAACCATTCTATCCACAAGTTGTTAGCAGAAGTTCAATTGTTAAAAGAATTGTCGATACTGAAGAGAATAAGTTTCTTGAAACTTTACTTGCTGGCGAGAAAAAACTTAATGAGATTATTGAAGTTAGTCATAAAATCATTAGTGGTGAAAACGCATTTTTATTGTATGATACCTATGGTTTCCCTTTAGAACTCACACAAGAGTATGCAAATGAGTTAGGTTTTGATGTTGATGTTGCAGGTTTTAAAGCGGAAATGAACAAACAAAAAGAGCGTGCTAGAAAAGCAAGAAATGAAACTGAATCAATGATGGGTCAGAATGAAGATTACTTGAATTTCCATGATGAAAGTAAGTTTGTCGGTTATGACTATTTAATGACAAACTCAAAAATTATCAAAGTATTTCCTGAAGGTATAGTTCTTGATAAAACGCCTTTTTACGCGACTTCCGGGGGTCAGTTAGCTGATCACGGTATCATCTACAATCAAGATTTTAGTTTTGATGTAACTGATGTTGAGAAATTACCTAATGGTCAATATATTCATAAAATCAATCAACCAGTTAATGTGGATGTTGAAGGATTAGAAGTGGTTGCCCAAGTTGATGAAGAACGAAGAATACTAACAGAGTATCATCACTCAGCAACTCATCTATTATTCAAAGCTTTAAGAGATATTCTTGGCGATCACATATCTCAACAAGGATCTCAAGTTAGTTTTGATAGTTTACGTTTTGATTTTAATCACTTTGAGTCAATTGATGATATAACGATTCTTAAGATTGAGAAAGCTGTCAACTCAATGATAAAAGAGTCTTATCCAACAGAAACCAAGATTGTTAGTGTTGAAGAAGCTAAAGCATTAGGTGCGATTGCAGAGTTTGGAGAAAAGTACGCTGATAAAGTTAGAGCGATTGATTTGAAATATACTTTAGATTTATGCGGAGGAACTCATGTAAAGGATATTGCTGATATTGAAAAGTTTGCTATTAAGTCAATTAGTTCTATTGGGTCTGGTATTTATCGAATTGAGGCTGTTGCCAATAAAAGTGTTAAGACTTTATCTGACAGTCTTTTGGGGCTAAATCAAGATATTAGTAATCTGATTGTTAAAGCTGAAAGAATTTTAGAGTCAGCCAAACAAGCCGGTATTAATTTAGATTTCACATTTGCTAAGAAAGAGACAAGTATTGGGAGTTATCAGGATGTTTTAGACAGACGTGACGATTTACATAAAGCACAAGTTGCAGTGAAAGATTTGGAAAAAGAATTCAACCGGCTTAAAGAAGAAAAGTCTTTGTCATCTTTGAAAGATTTAAGTGGCTTTGTTGTAAATAACACAGTGATTGCTGAACTTGAAAATGTTAACGCATCTGTTCTTAAGCAATTGGCTGATGAATACTCAGCGAAAGATGATATCAAGTTCGTCTTCTTAGCTTCAAAAGTTGAAGATAAAGTAATTTTTGTGGCGAAATCAAATAATTCAAAGTTTAATGCAGGTTCAATAGTTAAACAAACAGCGATTATTTGTGGTGGCAATGGTGGTGGTAGAGCTGACTTTGCTCAAGCAGGAGGAAAAGATGTCACCAAAATTTCTGAAGCAATCGATTATGTTAAGGGATTAGTCCTATGAAAATAGTCGGTTTAGATTTGGGTTCTAAAACTCTTGGAGTTTCAATCAGTGATCCAACAAAAACAATAGCAACAAAACTATCAACAATTACTTATGTAAATTCTGATTATGAGTATGCAATTAATCAATTATTTGCTATACTTAAAGAAGAGGAAATCGAAAAGTTTGTTTTAGGATTACCAAAAAATATGGATGGAAGTTTAGGATTTCAAGCCCAGATATCAATTAGATTTAAAGCCGCTTTAGAAAGCAAGTTTAATAAAGAAGTGGTATTATGGGATGAGAGACTGACATCGAAAATGGCTGACTCATTGATGATTTCAGCTGATATAAGCAGGAAAAAGCGAAAAACAAAAATTGACTTTGTTGCCGCAACAATTATATTACAAAGCTATTTAGATAGCAGAAAGAGAGATTAACATGAACGAGTTTGACGATACTTTATTTATTACAGATGAGCAAGGAAACGAATTAGAAGCGATTATAATTATGACTTTTGATTCAGAAGAGTTTGGCAAGTCTTATTTAGTTTACCAATTAAAAGATGACGAAACTGGCGAATATTTTGCAGCAAGTTTTAATCCTGAAGATGGTGATGAAGGCAATCTAAATCCAATTGAAACAGATGAAGAATGGGATTTAATTGAAGAAGTTCTTGAAAGCTTTTTAGAAGAAGATGGAGAAGAAGAACCTCAAGAAAATGAATAATTACTTGGCTTCAATCAATAAAGTGAATCATAATCAGTGTATAGAAGAAGTTTTATTACAGGCTAAGGATTTAAGTGTTCCTATCATTAGTGATGCGGGAATTAATATGCTGATTCAATTGATTAAAATCGGTGGAGTTAAAAGAGTTTTAGAAATAGGTACCGCAATTGGATATAGCGCCATCATGATGGCGCTTAATACTGATTGTAAGGTTTTATCAATTGAGAAAAACTCTGATAGTTTCCTTATTGCAAAAGAGAATATCAAAAAATGTGGGCTTGATGATAGAATCCAAATACTTAATCAGGATGCATTATTGGCAGAAATAGAAGGCGAGTTTGACCTTTTGTTTATTGATGCAGCAAAAGCACAGTATCTGAACTTTTTGAATAGGTTCAAAAGCAATGTAAAAACGAATGGAATTGTTGTTTGTGATAACTTGCTTTTTCATGGCATGGTTGAAAATGAAGAAATAATGAGTTCAAAGAAGACCAAGAGTTTGGTCAAGAAACTAAGAAATTTTAATTCTCAAATTGTCAATCATCCTGAGTTTGATACTTATATTTATGCAATTGGAGACGGTTTATCAATTTCCATTAAGAAATAGGTGTTATTGATGAGATTTGTTGCCAGACTAAAAAATCTTGAAGAGATATCAACTTTGATCAACTTAGGTGTTGATGTTTTTTCTGTTGATACACCTCTTACTGTAAAAAGGATTAATGAAAAACTATTTGAGAATTTAAGTGAGATTAAAAAAACAGGAAAACAAGTATATCTATTAATTAATAAAATCATTCATGAGCAAGATTTAAAAACTCTGAGATTAATTTTAGAAAAAGCAAAAGCTTGTGATGTAGATGGCTTGGTAGTGGCTGATATCTCAATTATGATTGTTGCTAAGGAGTATGGCTTAGAATCTAAAATTATCTATCAACCAGGAACAATGAATACCAATAGTTTTGATAATGAGTATTTCTATTTAAAAGAAATCAAGGGGATAACTTTATCGAAAGAGATTACTCTAGAAGAGATTGAAGTTATTTGCGAAAATAAAAAAACCGAGTTATCAATAGTCGGTCACGGTTATCTTGATATGTTTTATTCAAAACGAAAACTATTAACAAATTACTTTAAGTTCAAGGGTATTGAAAAAGTAAATGTAAGAGATAATCCAGATTTTAGATTGGAAGAAGAAATGAGACCAGATAGCGATTATCCAATTCTCGAAGATGATTTTGGCACACATATTTTTAGAGATAAAGCTCTTGAATCTTTTTCTGAACTTGAGTTTTTTACTAAGAGGTTAGATGACTTCTTTTTTGAAAGAATATTCCTTGATGATGAGGAATATTATGATTCGATTAAAGCTTATCAAAACACAGAAAGTCAAAAGAGTTTTTTACTTAAATATCAAGAACACTATAATAAAGGTTTCTATTATACAGCCACTGAGAAAACAAAAGGTGATCGTAATGAGAACTGAGTTGTTAGCACCGGCTGGCAATCTCGAAAAAGCGAAGATTGCATTGCTTTATGGTGCAGATGCTGTTTATATTGGTGGTAAACAATTTTCTTTAAGAGCTCGAGCGTCAAACTTCGGTTTAGATATGATTGAAGAGCTAGTTAATTTTGCTCATAATCTAAAGAAGAAAGTCTATGTAACGATGAATATTGTTTTCCATGACGATGATGCTTTTGGGTTAGATGAGTATTTATTGTTTTTAGATAAAATCAAAGTTGATGCCATAATTTGTTCAAGTTTCCTTGTAATTGAAAGAGCTAAAGCAGTTACTAACTTAGAAATACATCTTTCTACTCAGTTTTCTGTTGCCAATTCGGTTCTTTCAAATTACTTCTATGATGAAGGCGTTAAAAGAGTAGTTTTAGCAAGAGAATTATCGATAGAAGAGATAAGACAAGTCCAGAATAACACACACACTGATCTTGAAGTCTTCATCCATGGGGGTATGTGTGTTTCTTACTCAGGGAGATGTACTTTATCTAACTACACTGTTTTACGAGATGCAAATCGTGGAGGTTGTGCCCATACTTGTCGTTGGCTTTACAACTTGTATGAAAAAGATCAATTAATCTCTAATGAGTTTGATTTTCAAATGTCTTCGAAAGATTTGGAAGCCACTGAGCATATTAAGGACTTACTGGATATCGGGATTAGTTCTTTGAAGATAGAAGGTAGAATGAAGTCAATCCATTATATTGCGACAATAGTAAGTGCTTATCGGATGTTGATAGATGATTATTATCAAGGGCGAATGAAAGATATTAGTTACTATCAGAATGAAATCAAGAAAGCAGAGAACAGGCAAACATCTTATGGCTTCTTCAAAGGTGATACTACAATTGAACAACAATTGTATAATCAAAGAAGTGAGATGCCTACTAAGGAGTTTGTAGGAATTGTTACAGGGTATAATCAAGAGATGAAAATGCTTTTGTTAGAACAACGTAATTATTTCAGTCCCGGCGATTTGGTAGAAATATTTACACCGAATAAAAACACTGTATTATTTAGGATAGATAAGATTTACGATGGAGATGGTAATGAGATTGAAGTAGCTAGACATCCTTTACAAAGATTGATGATTAGTTTTGGTATTGATGTTCCAGAGTATAGTATGATCAGGAGGGTTGATAATGAGTAAACCAGTAATTATAGCGGTTGCCGGAGGGTCTTCTTCAGGAAAAACAACCGTTGTTAATAAAATAATCAAGAATTTCAGTGATGAGAAAGTTGAGGTTCTAAGACACGATGATTACTATAAAGATCAATCACATTTATCCATTGAAGAAAGAAGAAAAAATAATTATGATCATCCTTTTGCTTTGGATAATGACTTATTCTATCAACATATCTTAGCTTTGATTGATAATCAACCGATCGAAAAACCAACCTATGATTTTGTTCAACTGAATCGATCTAGCGTTACAGAAACTATCTACCCAGCTGAGATTATTATTCTTGAAGGGATTTTAGTCCTTGAAGATAAACGAATTAGAGATCTTTCAGATATTAAGATTTTTGTTGAAGCAGACGAAGATATAAGATTAATCAGAAGGATCAAAAGAGACACCACTGAACGTGGAAGATCTTTAGAACATGTTCTTAAACAATACCTTACTACAGTTAAACCAATGCATCATGAGTTTGTGAAACCGACAAAAAGATATGCAGATATTATTATCCCTAATGACTATTCCCATGATGTTGCAGTTGACTTGGTTAAGGCTAAAATTATCACTATCTTAAACAAATAATATATGTTATAATATAATGCGTTAAAAAGGAGTAAGTAATGGAAAACACATATAAATTAACAGAAGCTGGTTATATCCAGTTAAAAGAAGAGTTAGATGAGTTAAAAAATGAGAAAAGAAATGCCAATCTTGAAGCTTTAAAAGAAGCAAGAGCTCAAGGAGATTTGTCTGAAAACGCTGATTATGATGCGGCCAGAGATGAGCAAGCTAGAATTGAAGCAAGAATTAAGGAAATTGAAAATATTCTTAAAAATTCTGAGATTATTAAAGAAAATAATCGTTCTCGAGTAATTGGTATGGGAAAAACAGTCGTGATTAAATTTCTTCATAATAACGTTGAGAAAGAGTTTGCAATTGTTGGAAAATTAGAAGCTAATCCAATGCAAAACAAAGTATCTAATGAATCCCCATTAGGAAAAGCTATCATTGGCTCCAAAAAAGGCAAAATTGTCAGTTATAAATCAGAAACCGGACATGAGATGAATGTAGAAATCATTGATGTAAAATAAATAAGAAAACCATGTTTTCTTATTTTTAAGGAGTGATTGGTTATGATAGGAATTATTGGCGCTATTGATTATGAATTAAACTATTTTTTTCAACATATGATAATTGCCAGAACAGAAATTATTGCTGACAAAACCTTTTATGTCGGCAAGATAAAAAACCATAATGTTGTTATAGTCAAGTCAGGTATTGGTAAAGTCAATGCTAGTATTACCACAACAATATTAATCAATAAGTTTGATGCTAGATTAATCATCAATACTGGAGTTGCTGGTGGAATTGAACCTGTTCAAGTAGGAGATATCATTATTGCCAAAGGAATAGCTTATTTCGATGTTTCACTTACAGAGATAGATGATGTGCCTTATGGCCAAATGGGCAGTGATCCTTTGATAATTGAAATTGGACAGAACTATATACAAAAAGCTCGAAAGATTTTTGATAACCTAGGATACAAATATTCAATTGGCAATCTTGTTACCGGAGATAAGTTTGTAACAAAACTAAAAGACTTGAAGAAAATCCAAAAGAATGTGGATAATATCTTAGCAGTAGAAATGGAAGGTATGGCAATAGCAATGACATGCCACAAATTTCAAATACCATTTGTTTCAATCAGAGGAATCTCTGACATTATTGAAAACCCCGACCAGCCTAAAAGCTATCGCGATGTGGTTAAGTCAGTGGCTGCTAAGACCTCAGAGTTTGTTTTAGCGTTTCTTGAGGTAGTTGATGAATAAAATAATACTTGATAATAAAGTTTTTTATTATCATGTTTTTTTCAAACAAAATAAGAATCTTTATATGAGAATGAAGAATGGAATTATTACCATTACTTGTTCAAAAAGATTTAGTTTGAAAGATATTGAAGACTTCATTATTAATCATCAAAGATTCATCCTTAGTCGTCAAAACAGTGCGATTGCACCACTTTACTCGGACAAGACTTTTAGGTATTTGGGTAAGGATTTTAAAATTGAAAGAAACACTGGAAAAAACCTCTATTACGAGGAAAACACAGTTTTTATTCCATTAAGTTGGAATCAAGATAAAATAGAAGCTTATTATAAAAACGAAGCTATAAGGCTAATGAAATCGTTGATTGATAACGAGTTGCTCGGCCTGATAAAAGAGGTTGATTTCAACCATATTATTCTTAAATCACGTCTGATGAAAACTAGATTAGGTAGTTGTAATATCAAGACAAAGACCATAAATTTGAATAGTGTTTTAATGAGGTTTGAAATAAAGTATTTGCGTTCAGTTTTAATTCATGAGTTGGTTCATTTACAAGTTTCAAATCACCAAAAAGCTTTTTATGATTTGTTGCTAAAGTATGAGCCTCAATATCGAGGTTTGAGAAAAGAGTTGAACCGACTAGTCAAGAATTACAATATTTAAAGTCGCTTATTTTAAAGCGATTTTTTTATTAAAAAGGGCATTATTTTGTATTATGTAGCCTATTAAGAAAAAAATAGACATTTGGTTTTTTTTTAGGTATAATAGAAGTGATATTTGGAGGAAAACTATGATTGAACTGCTATTTAGAAAGAAATACTTCTATCCAGATGATTATAAGAAATCCGTTTTTGACATCGACTTTACAAAGTTAAAAGATCAAGGCATTGAAAACATATTTATTGATTTAGATAACACTTTAATACCTTATGATATCAACAAAGCTGACAAAAGAACTATCGATTTATTCTTATATCTTCAAGAATTAGGCTATCAAGTTTTTATTATTTCCAATAATAAGAAAGAACGAGTTAAACTTTTTGCCAATATGGTTAAAAGTCGTTATGTTTATAGTGCCCAAAAACCATTTCGGTCAGGATTTAAAAGAGCTTTGCGTAAAGTGGGTTATCCCGACCCAAAATCTGTTTGCTTAATCGGCGATCAGTTTATGACTGATGTTCTCGGTGGTAAAAGAATGGGATTTTATGTAATTGTTGTAGATGCAATTAAAAGAGAAAATGAAAAATGGTATACCAAATATAATCGTCATTTAGAAAAGAATATTCTAAGACGCTTAAAAAGAAACGACCCAGAGTTTTATGAGAGATTAAAATTACAGGAGAAGAGGTAACCTAATGTCAGAACTGTTTTGCAAAGGCTGTGGAGCATTAATTCAAGACACAGATAATAAATTACCTGGTTATGTCAGTGATGAATTATTGAATTCAAAGAATCTGGCAGAAATAGTTTGTCAAAGATGTTTTCGGATTAGACATTATTCTGAGGTTTTTCCTTACACTGTATCTAACTCAGACTATCTTAAGGTTATTGATAAGATCAAATCGGAAGACGCTTTAATTGTAAAAATTGTCGATATCTTTGATTTCTCTGGTTCATTTGTTCCAGCTATCAAAGAGTTGACTGGGAATGAAGATGTGATTCTTGTTGGTAATAAAATGGATTTATTACCGAAGAATGTTAAAGAGTCAAGAATTCTAAACTGGCTTCAAGTAATGTTGAAATCACAAGGGTTTACAGTCCTAGATTCGGTTTTATTATCAGCTAAATATGGTGATAACTTTGATGAATTAATGGAGAAGATATATAAGTATAAAGGCAAAAGAAATGTCTATATTGTGGGATCTTCCAATGTTGGTAAGTCAAGAATTATCAATCAAATATTAAAGCGATATATGGGGGCAGCTTCTGATATTGTAACAGAATCTTTATCACCTCAAACAACAATCGGAATGATCGGCTTTCAATTAACTGATGGAACATATATTTATGATACCCCTGGTGTTATTAATAAGCATCAGTATATGCATTATCTAACTAGACCATCATATAAACTTACAGTCCCAAGTCGTGAAATCAAACCTATTGTTTATCAGTTGAATGAAGGTCAAACTTTATTTTTTGGTGGACTTGCTCGTTTAGATGTTATTTCTGGCGAAACTGGAGATGTTGTTAGTGTTGTTACATATTTTGCTAATTCACTAAATATCCACCGAACTAAAACAGCTAAGGCTGACCAGTTATACTGTGACAAGCTTTATTCCTTGTTATCACCACCATTTAGTAAAGATGAAGATGTTCCGAAGTGGATTTATCATGAGTTTAAAATTAGAGATAATCAAAAGTATGATATTGTGTTCTCAGGGTTAGGTTTTGTTACCCTAAGAGCTCCATTCTGCGTGAGAGCTTATGCGCCTTTTGTTGTAGGTGTTTATACTAGGTTAGCGATTATATGACTATTGATGATCTTACGAAGCAAATTAATCTTTTTTTAGAAGAAACTTTCGCACATAATAAAGCGAGATTAAAGCATATAAATAATGTTCTTGCTATTGCTCTTGAATTGGGAGAGATCTTTTCTTGCAATAAAGAAGCAATAACAATTGCAGCGCTTTTACATGATTCGACAAAACAGTTAAATTATCAAGAAAATCTTCTTTTAGCAAGTACTATGTTTTCTGAATCTGAACTTCTAGGAATTCCTGAACCTTGTCTGCATTCTTACTCAGCTGGAGCTTTAGCTAAAGTGAAGTTTGGTGTTGAAGATCAGGATATTCTAAATGCAATCATTTATCATTGTAGCGGAAGACCGCAAATGAGTGATTTGGAAATGATAATTTTTATTAGCGACTATATTGAAGAGTCAAGGGTGTTTGTCAGTGATGATTTAAAGCAATTAGCAAGACTAGATTTAAGACAAACAACATATATAATTATGAAGGAAACCATTGAATATCTAAAAAGTGAGAATAAACAGATTTCTAATTTAACATTATTAGCAATCCAAGGATTTGAAGAAAACCATTATGGAGGTAATGAATGAGGGAAAAATTGAATCGGTTATATAAGGCATTAGAATCATTAAAATTGAAAGACATCATTATTTATGATTTTCAAGACTTTTCGCCTTTTTTTGATTACCAAGTAATTGCAACTGCTGGGAGCGAGAGGCAGGTTCATGCTGCAATAGACCATATCAAGCAAGCTTTTCCTGAGATTAATGGCCTTCATGTTGAGGGTGCGGATGAAAACCGCTGGCTTTTAGTTGATTTAGAAGATATTATTGTTCATGTTATGCATAAAGATGAACGGGAGTACTATCAAATAGAAAAGATTTTCTTTGAGAGACAGAAGATTGATATTGAGGAACAATTGTAATGGAGTATGATTTACTTGCGACCTTCTACGACTCATTTGTTGATGAGGATGTTTATCATGAATATCTTGATTTAGTCAATAAGTATACATCAGTAGGGACTTTACTTGATATCGGTTGTGGAACCGGAATTCTATCAATTGAGTTAGCTAAGTTGGGTTATGATGTTGTCGCTACAGATCTATCAGAAGAGATGCTCAATATTGTTGATATCCGAGCTAAAGAAGAGGATGTTGATTTAGAAATCGCTCTTTATGATATGCTTGACCCTATCGACTTTGAGTTTGATATTGTCATTGCTTCGATGGATGTTATCAACCATCTTTCTGATTTAGAAGATGTTGAGTTTGGCTTTACAAATATTTACAATAGCATTCATGATAATGGAATCTTTATTTTTGATGTTCTTTCAGTCGAGTTTATTGATGCTTTTGATGGCTATGTGGAAGATGACGAAGACTATCATTTTCATTGGGAAAGTCATAAAGGCGAAAGAGAGCATAGTATCATCCATACGATAACTTTGACTGTAGATGATAAGATTGAAGAAGTCAAGATTTACGAACAAACTCATGATAATGAAGCATATGAGAGAATTCTTTTAAAAGTGGGTTTCAAAATTGTTGAGATTAAAGACTTGCCAGAAAGAACAATTTATGTAGTCCAGAAGTTAGAAAGACCAGTTTGACATTGGTCTTTTTTTTTTTTTTAAAGAGAATTATTATCTTCTCCAGTATTATTCTTAACAAAGAGGTGAGATAATGAAAAAATATATAAGTTATGGGTTAATAATTGTTGGTTTGATGGGCTTTTTATATTTTTCACAAAACAAGACAGAGGAAGTTAAAAACCATGAAAACTTGAATCTGCAAAACTCAATAGCTTCAACAACACAATCACAAATATATTATGTTGATATTCGGGGTGAAGTCAGGTTTCCAGGAGTCTATCCAGTCAGTGAAAATGAGATACTTAGATCAGTGATTGATAAAGCTGGTGGGTTAACTGAAAATGCCGATATAACGGGAATTAATCAAGCTCAGCTTGTGATAAAGGGAAGTTTGATTTTAATCCCAAGAATAAATGCAGAACAATTCAAAGAGGATGCAAGTACGTATATATATGTGGATATCAAGGGTGAAGTGAATAAACCGGGGGTATATTTCATCAAGAACAATTTGCGTTTATTTGAAGCAGTAGAAATCGCCGGCGGTTTAACACAATATGCTTCTGTAGAAGGCTTAAACATGTCTCAGTTTGTCCATGATGGAATCATGATTACCATACCTCGGGTTGAAGAAAAAAAGCTTTTAACAGTCTATATTAATGGCGAAGTGAATAGACCTGGTTTTTATCAGGTAGAAGAGTTTTCTCGGTTATCAGTTCTTTTGAGTTTAGCTGGTGGTTTAACAGAAAAAGCAAATCTTGAGTTGATTGATTTCAATAGAATTATTGAAACTGGAGAGCCGATTCGAATTGAGGCTATAAAAACAGTTAGTAAGATTTATGTTTCGATTAAAGGTGAGGTTCTTAAGCCTGATGTATATTACGTAGATGAAAACATCACTGTAATTGAACTCATTAAATTGGCAGGAGGTTTAACATCGTTTGCTAATCCAAACTTAATTGATTTTAATCAAGTATTGGTATTGGGTAGTGTAGTCAATATTCCCGCTATCGACAATGATGATTATCAACCAATTGATAATCTGCATAGTGATTTGATTAATATTAATACGGCGATTCTAGCTGATCTAACCAAGCTAAAAGGTATCGGTGACATTCTTGGACAGAGAATCATTGATTATCGAAATCTAAATGGAAGGTTTAATACCATAGAAGAAATCATGTTTGTTTCAGGAATAAAGCAGTCTATCTATGAACAGATTAAAGATAATATTACAGTTTGATAGTTCGAAGTTTATTCATGTTGGGATTAGTATTACTCTCTTTGTAATGAGCGAAATTTCATATCTTGCGATATTCTTATTTGTTAGTCACTTATTGTTCCTTTTTAAGGTCAGTAAAAATCTTTTAGTCTATTCTTTGCTTATTTGTGGTGTTTTATTATTTAGAATACAGTTAATTAATCAAGAGAATTCTATAACCAGTGGAATTGTAGTCGGTAAGGAAGAAAAATATCTGGTTATAAGAAATGAAGGTCTTTATTATCTATATTTATCAGAAATAGATGATTATGATTTGGGTATGCTTTTAGAATTTTCCAGTAAGCGTTATACTCCGGAATATCGCAATATTCCCGGAATATTTGACCACCAAACATATTTGAAGGGAAATAATGTCAGAGGTCAATTAACTGTGACAAATGTCAAGGTCGTTAAGCGTGGTTTTGTTATAGAAAGTATTCCCAAAATAATTAAAGATTTTATTGATGATAATTATAATGAGGTTTCCGCTTCATATCTTAAGTTGTTTGTTTTGGGAGATCGAAACAACTTGGATTCAGAGGTTTATTATCAAGCAAATAAACTCGGGATTAGCCATCTGTTTGCTATATCGGGTATGCACTTAGGAATTATTGTCGGTTTTGTTAATCTATTTATTAACAAGTTTTTAATAGGCAAGAAAACCCACGGTTTGATTATCGGTGGTTTTTTGGTGCTATATAACATCATAACTGGCTTTACGATATCAATTATCAGAGCTTCGTTATTGTCGATGACAGTCTTTCTTGGTGGAAGAAGTCTTTTTTCTAAGACAGACTATTTGAGTTTTATTATGATTGGCTTTATACTATGGAATCCATATTTATTGTATAACACAGGTTTCATCCTTTCTTTTTTGATAAGTTTTTCAATAATTCTTGGACAAAAACTTTGGCTTAATGATAAAAAGGGAGTTGTTGTTTTCAAAATCGGAATTCTCGCAACTACAGTGAGTCTGCCAATAGTTTTAAGTCTTAATGGTAGTTTTGGAGTTATGAATATTATCTATAACACATTTTTTGTCTTCTTTGTTGGTTATTTGTTACTGCCAATGACATTTGGTCTATTGACAGCAAAAGGTTTAGAACCAATTTTTGAGGTTGTTGCTAATGGCTTTGAGTTTTTGTTGGAGTTCTCCTATCGAGCAAATTATTACTTCGTGTTCCAATTCGGCAATAATATTCTTAAAGTTTTATATTGGGGGCTACTTCTATTTTATTTGGTAGAAAAGAGAACGAGAAGAAGGACAAAATATCTTATTGGTATCTTTTTAGTGCTGATTCTAAATCCTTTAGTTAACTACATACCGAACTTAGCTTATATTCGGATTCTTGATGTCAATCAAGGAGATGCAATTCATTTACACGATCAAGGATGTAATATCTTAATTGATACTGGCATTAGTGATAAATATGATACAGTCATCAACTACTTTAATATAAACAATATTCAAGTAATCGACTATTTATTCATTACTCATTGGCACGCAGATCATTATGGTGAAGCGAGGGATATTTTCAATGCTTTGGATGTAAGAAATGTTGTGGTTAATCAGGCAAATCCTGATTTGCTAAATATTTCTCAAATAGAGATGAAATACCATGATACAATTTGGTGTAAAGGTATTGGTTTAATCAATATCAACTCAACAAAAAGCAACGACGAAAACAATAATTCATTGGTTCTATACACTGAAATTGGTAATGATTCTTGGCTATTTACTGGGGATATTGAAGAAAAAGTTGAAGAAGAGTTAATCAATAACTATTATTTTAATTTAACTGTTCTCAAAGTTGCACATCATGGTTCAAATACATCATCTACAGATGCCTTTATTTCTCAGTTTAGTCCAAATTATGCAATAATTTCGGTAGGAGTTAATAGTTATAATCATCCCCATCCAGACATTATTGACCGACTTAGGAGTAATAATATTCGTATATTTAGAACTGATGAACAAGGAACTATTACATTTTATTATGATAAAATAACAGGCGTTTCGATAATCGAAACATATCTTTTGGGAAAAAGGCCTAAATATCTAATAAAAAATTAAGCTGTTTGCGACAAAACTACTGATTTTTGGTATAATTGTATTAACAGCTGCTTTTATGGAAATCAAGGGGATAATTTTATGAATCGTAATTGTTTCTTATTATATGGTGAAGCCCATTTTTTAATAAAAAAAGAAACCGATTTGATATTTAAAGATAATCAAATCGATTCAAGTTTAATTGAAGTATATGATGGTGAAGACGAGTCTTTAACCAATATTATTACTAATGCGATGACTTTACCTTTTCTTGCTGATAAGAAAGGTGTTGTCATTAGAAACGCTAATTTCTTAACAACAAGCCAGTCAATAAGTGATCAAGAAGCCCAATTATTGATCGATTTTTGTGAAATGAATCTTGATCAGACTATTTTAGTAATTCAAATTGTTTCCGATAGTCTTGATTTTCGTGGCAAACTACCGAAATATCTTACTAAGAACATTATCACAAAAAAATTTGATGTTAATGATAAAGAAAATGATGTTTATTCACATGTGAAAAAAGTCTTGGCTGAAAATGGTTTGAAGATTCAAGCCTATGCTTTAACTCAGTTTATTAACCGCGCTAATACAAATATTGATAATCTCAATAACGAGTTACAAAAATTAATAGCTTATTCTTATAATAAAAAAGAGATTAACTCAGATATGGTTTTTGATGTGGTTAGTCGAGAAATCGAAGATAATATCTTTGATTTGGTTAATGCTTTATTAGAGAAAAACCAAGATAAAGTTTTCAAGATCTACCAAGATTTGCTTGTTCACAGTGTTAAATCAACCCAAATTTTAGCTGTGATTGCCAACAAATTTTTAGAAGTTTTATATATTAAAGCTTTATTAAAAATCAAATACACTAAGCCTGATATTGAAAAGTTCTTCGGATATTCTAGTGGTAGAGTTTACTATATGATAAAAAACGCTGAAGAAGTAACTGATGAAGTTTTGTATCAGAATATCTGCCAACTTGAAGAACTGGATTTTCAAATCAAATCTGGTCAAATAGATAAAGATTTAGGACCAGAGTTATATTTTCTTTCTAATAAATAAAAAAAAGCCCTCTGGCTTTTTTCTTATAATGTATTAACTATATTTGATAAACGAGACTTTTGTCTATTAGCATAGTTTTTATGATGAATGCCTTTAGAAACGCTTTTATCAAGTTTCTTATATGCAAAATTTAAAGCTTCGACTGCTTTATCTTTATCGCCATTTTTAACTTGAGTTTCAACACTTTTCATAGCTGTTTTTAAAGATGACTTAAAAGAAGCATTTGCTAGACGTTGTTTTTCGTTTTGAACGTTACGTTTCATTTGTTGTTTGTTATTAGCCATTATTTCACCTCCATTAGTAATCGCGTTAATATTTTAACAAATAAGCGATAAAAAAGCAACAAATAAAATTTTAATTTTCGCTTTATCTGTGGTTTTATGTCTAATGATTAGCAAATCAGATTTTTTTATGAATATTAATAATATATTGTTCATTCAATTTTTTTCAGTTATAATAAAAAGTGTAGTTTTTAGGAGGCAGTTTCTATGGCGATAATTCAATATAAGGGCTTTGTTTTAGACCAATTAGAGTCATTAAATAACAAGTATGTTCTTGCGAATGGATACTTGGGCTTAACTGGTGTAATGGATGAGTTGAAACAAGAAGACGTGGCACACCTCAAAGTTAATGGGCTATACAGGACAGAACGCAGTGGTAAAAGTTATTTAAGTGTCTTCAATCCTTTTTATACAGAGATTATAGTTAAAGGTGTGTCCCTCCATCCAAAGAACATTTTACCAAAGTTACATGAACAAAAATTGGATTTAGAAACCGGCTTGTTTTCCAGGAAAACTGTTTATAACATTAATGATGTTGATATAGTTATTAATAGTGAAAGATTCCTTGATCAAAGGCACCGTTCTTTCCTTTTTTCAAAATATTCAATCTATACAACGCAACCAATTGTGCTTGAACTTGCTCATGGTTTCGATATGGATGTTATTGAGGATTACAAAGAATATTATAGAGACATTGTTGTCGATGAAAAAGCTGAGATTGCTTTATCAGCAAAGATTGTTGATAGCGATAAAAACCTTTATGCAGTATATACTTTTGAGAAAAACTTTAAGAACAAAGATCGTAGTAAAAAACATGATGCAAAAGAACACTACATTATAAAAACAGAAGCTGATAAAGAGTATGTGATTTATAAGTACGCAGGAATATCTTCAGTTGAAAGAAAGAATGTTGATTACTTAAAAAAAGCTTTAAACAAGCTAAAAAAAGATGGTTATGATGTTGCGTTGGAAAATAACAAAATTCATTGGGCGAAACTATGGAAGGTTTCTCATATTGATATCTTCAGCAATGATTTAGTCGATCGATTTACTGAGTTTAATCAGTTTCAGTTAATTAGTCATCGCCCAACAGATGATGAAACCTTGATTTCCAGATATGGTTTGACAGATAAAAAAATCGATGATTCGTTTACTAAAGAAATGTATATTTTCCGATTTTTCCTGAATACAGATTATAAATCAGCGAGAAGAATGCTGATGTACCGGGTTAATACTTTGCTTGAGGCTAAAGCAAATGCCAGAAAAATTGGCAAGAACGGTGCTCTGTATACCGATTCTCATAACAATTTATATATTAATGCTTTAATTGCCTATAACTTTGTTGATTATGTCGAAAGAACAATGGACAAAACTGTTTTAGATAATGGCGGTTTAGAGATGTTGTTGGAGATTTCTAAATTTTATCTTGATTACATTAGTTTAAATGCAAAAAAAACTAATTACCAAGTTTTAAATGTTAAGACATTAGATAATGTTATTGATGAGATTGATAATAGTGCTTTACTAAATTATCTTATTAGAGATTGTTTTGGTAAAACTGCCAATATGGTCGCTTTATCAAAGGTAGACAAACGAAAAGAAGTTGAAAAATACCTTTTTGAGAATCGTTATGATAAAATGATTGAACATATGCGTGAAGCAAGAAGAAAAATCTACTTACAACAACCAAATGTTACAAAGTTAATCCAAATTTATGATAAATATTTTAAGAATGAGGAAAGGTTAGCTTTTCCAGATGTGTTAAACTTATTCTTCTTGTTTCCGAATGATTTTAAAGAAGCAGATAAAGAAATCAACTACTTATATTATCGTAAGTTTTCTCGCCCAAATCCACTTGGGGCATTTATATTGAGTTTTGCGGCAATTACTCAAGGTTATGATAAAGAAGCCAATCGCTATTTTAAAACCTATATTCCGCTTAATCTTCATGATAATGCCAGCAAGATTAATCATTTGCAGGATTACTTAGATTTAGGCTTAAGTGCTGCGGTATATCATTATCTTGTTTATGGTATGGCGGGATTAAAACATGACAAGTATTTGCTGATGGCGGATGCATTCATGCCGATGGATGTAAGAAGGTTGGAATTTAAAGTTAGAATCGCTCAAAATGTTGCTTTTGTCAAAATCAAGAGAAATAGTGCGATGATTGATTGGAATGAAAATAATTAAGGCTGTTAAAGCCTTTTTTTATTTAATCAAAAACAATCTCTAAGAGCATTTGACAAAAATACCTTTTTTAGTTAAAATTTACTTGTTAGAATAAGGGGGGGATATTTATGAGTAATAAGAAATTGTTTGGTATTATTTTGATTGTAATTGGGACTGTTTTTCTATTAAATAGATTAGGTGTTTTCAGTATCAATATTTTTTTTGATGGCTGGTGGACTTTATTGTTGATTATTCCAGCGGTAATGTCGATGTCCAAACAAGGACTAACTACAGGAAACATCATTTTATTTGTTTTGGGTGTAATCTTTTTACTGAGGGAACAAGGTCTTGATTTAGGTGGCTATTTAGTTCCTGCAGTTTTAGTTGTTTTTGGGATTGCTCTTTTAATAAAAAAATGAGTTGTTTATTTTGTGATTTAGTTAAGAATCAAGATAAGATTGTTTATCAGAACCAGCATTTTTACTGTGTATATGACAGTTATCCCGTTACACCAGGACATATGTTGATTATAAGTAAGTGTCATTTGGAGAGCTTTTTCGATCTTAATCAAGAAGAATTAAATGATTTTAATGATGCTTTGCTTAAAGCAAAATCTATCCTTGATAAGTATTTTTCACCTTCAGGTTACAATGTTGGTTTTAACGAGGGTGTTAGTGCTGGCCAAACGATTATGCATTTGCATATTCATGTTATTCCAAGGAGAGATTCTGATTGTGACGATCCTCGTGGCGGTGTTAGAGGTGTTATTCCAGAGAAACAGAAATACTAGTTTCTCTGGTTTTTATTTTTACTGTTTTTCTTGGCTAAATATAGTATAATATTAGTATGCTTAAGGAGAACTGTGGTAAGAGTCTCCTATAATAGTCAAAGCTTTAAAACTATGAAACAAATCCACAGTGCTTAATTCGATTATAAATCAAAAACAAATAAAGAATCAAAAAATATAAAAAGAAAGGATAATCAAATCATCTATCTAAAGACGTTTTGATTATACAAGAATTCTATGAAAAGAAAAACGAAAATTGTATGTACCATAGGACCAGCTATAGATTCACCGGAAATGATCAAAAAAATGATTAATGCCGGGATGAATGTTGGTAGATTAAATTTTTCACACGGCAATGCTGAAGAGCATAAAAAACGTATCGAAATGATTCGTGAGCAAGCAAAGTTATTGAATCGTTATATCGGGATTATGGCTGACACCAAGGGTCCGGAGATTAGAACCGGTATGTTCAAAGATAACCAAGCGACATTTAAAACAGGTGATCATGTGAAAGTTCTTAAAGAAGAAGTTTTGGGAACTAATGAAGCTTTTCACATTTCTTCTAAAGAGTTGTTTGAAGATATTTCTGTTGGTGATTATCTATTGATTGATGACGGTAAAATGCGATTGACAGTTATTGATAAATGTGTAGATGAGTTTACTTGTGTTGTTAATAACTTTGGCGTAATCAAAAGTCGTAAGGGGGTTAATGTCCCTAACGTCAAGTTAACAATGCCGTTTATATCTCCTAAAGACGATGAAGATATTCGTTTTGCATGTCAAAACAAAGTCGACATGATTGCTCTTTCTTTTGTAAGAAGAAAAGAAGATGTCTTGGCAGTTAGAGAAATCCTTAAACAAGAAAACTCAGAAACAATCGAGTTAATCTCTAAAATTGAAAACCAAGAAGGTGTAGATAATCTCGATGAAATCTTAGAAGTATCTGACGGAATAATGGTTGCTCGTGGTGATTTAGGAGTTGAGGTGTCAACACAATTAGTTCCAATCTATCAAAAGAAGCTAATCCAAAAAGCAAATGAGGTTGGTAAACCAGTTATAACAGCAACACATATGTTAGAATCGATGATGAATTCTCCAAGACCAACAAGAGCAGAGGCAAGTGATGTCGCAAATGCAATCCTTGATGGTTCAGATGCAATAATGTTATCTGGTGAAACTGCTGCAGGTTCATATCCGATTGAGTCAGTCTTAACAATGGATACAATAGCTAAAACAGTTGAAGATATCATTCCTTATGAAGAAAAACTTCAAAAAGCAATTAAGTCTTCACATCAAACTACTAATGATGCAATTGGAATTGCTGTTAGTCAAACAGTTTTAACACTACCAAAAGCAGAGGTTATTATTGCCTTTACTGAAACCGGTGGGACTGCAAAAAGAATGTGCAAGTTCCGTCCAGGAGTTCCCATCATTGCGGTTACTGATAGCGTCGAAACCTGTCAAAGATTATCATATTATTGGGGTGTGTTCGCTACTATTGGTGAAAATGTTACTGACTTAAGATATCATGATCAAGTAGCTACTAAAGTTGCTAAGGACTTTGGTTTTAAAAAAGGCGCAACCTTGGTAATTACTTCGGGTTGGGGTCAAAAACATGGATCAACCAATACCATGAGAATTATCGATATTGAATAAAAAAAAAGCCAGGAATTTTCCCTGGCTTTTACATTATTTTCAAATACTTTTTTATTTCCCATTCAGTAACAGTTTGTCTAAACTCATCCCATTCTTTGGTTTTATACTCAACAAATTTATTAAAGATGTGACTTCCCAAAGTCTCTTTCATAAGATCGTTTTGTTTCAGTAACTCAATAGCTTCTTTTAAATTGTCAGGTAGATTCTCAACACCTAAAGCCTGTCTTTGCTCGTTATTAAGTGCAAAAAGATTTTCGTTAATTGGAGCAATTAGTGGATAGTTATTTTCAATTCCATCAAGACCAGCTGCAAGAATTACCGCTACGGCGAGATAAGGATTAGTAGTTGTATCAACAGAACGTATTTCTGTTCTAGTGGTTCTACCTCTTGTTGCTGGAATTCTAATCATTACTGATCGGTTGTGTTCGGACCATGAAACATAGCATGGTGCTTCATAGCCCGGAACCAACCTTTTGTACGAGTTAACAGTAGGATTAGTAATTGCACAAAAAGAGCGTGAATGTTTAAGGATGCCAGTAATCCATTGTCTTGCAACTAATGACAAGCCCATTGGATCAGATTCATCGTAAAAAGCATTATTTCCTTCCATATCTGCTAAAGAACAGTTTGTATGCATTCCGTTACCATTGATGTTAGCAATTGGTTTAGGCATGAATGTCGCATGAAGATTGTGTCTTCTAGCGATGTTCTTAACAACTAGTTTAAAAGTTTGTACTTTATCACAAGCTTCGATAATATTAGAAAACTCGAAGTTGATTTCATTTTGACTTGGCGCTACTTCATGATGAGAAGCTTCGATAGTAAAACCAATTCTTTCTAGTTCTAAAACGATATCTCTACGGCAATCGCCATTCCCATCGATTGGTGATAAATCAAAATAGCCACCTTGATCAGTCGGATTTAAAGTTACATCACCTTTTTCATTTAATTTAAAAAGAAAAAATTCTGGTTCAAACCCGATGTTAAGAGTTGAAAAACCTAAAGACTCCATTTTTTTAAGCATTTTTTTTAAGTTGGATCTTGGGTCCGCAGTAGATGGTTTTCCATCAGGAGTATAAACATCACAGATTAGTCTAGCTACTTTGCCATATTTTGATTCTTCCCATCCAAGGATTAACCAAGTGTCATAATCTGGTCTTAAATACATATCAGCCTCCATGATTCTCACGAATCCTTCAATTGATGAACCATCAAACATGACTTTGCCATCAAGGGCTTTTTCCAACTGAAAAACAGGTATTTCAACACTTTTTATTGTGCCTATAATATCAGTAAACATTAAGCGGATATATCTAACATTTTCTGATTTAGCGTTTTCAAGAATCTCTTTTTTACTTAATTTTTTCATTTTTATCACTTTGACCAATGATGGTTTTAATATCAGCCTTTCCTTCATAATGTCGTGTATTATACAAATAAAAAGCAAATAAATCAACATCACAGATTTATTTGCTTAAGATAAAACGGTTTCATTATAAATTAAGATTCAAGTTTAAGTTTCCCATTCAATTTTTGAATCCACACAGTGAATAACTTGACAACTTTTGATTTTCTTAAAGTCCAGTATGCGACTTCCGCAAGAATAATCCCAACAATTAGATCAATAATATAATGTTGTTTTAAAGTTTGTGTAGCAATAATAATCATAACTGATAAAACAACAATGATAATTTTATTATAAATCGGTATTTTTTTATCAAGTCTAAGTGCGATAATACAAAGCCAACTCATTAATGTATGCATTGAAGGTAAGGCGTTTCTTGGACCAGCAGCTCGGTAAATATTCATTACCATTGATTCAGTGAATGTTAAGTCTGGTCTAGCAGTAGCATAGTCATTATTCAAGAATAAACCAGAAGTAACTCGCCAAGCTTCAACATCAGATTGCCAGAAGAAATACCAGATTCCACAAATAATAAAAGTAATCACAGCGATTGTCGTAATAGTATACATATTCTCTTTTGACCTTAAAGATATATAGATAAAAGTTGCAGCCCAGAATGGATAGGCTATAACATAAGGATAGATGTGCCAAGCAACAAATGGAACTTTTTCATTAAAACTTAAGAAGATATAGGAATAGTCCACACCAGGATTGCCAAATGTTTCCGCATACCATTGGTTGCCAAAATATGCGATGAATAAAAACAAAACAACAAAAATAAAGGGGATTACTAGGTATTGGTATTTTTTCATGTCGATTTTTCTCCTTTTCCGTGCTAATAAAAATTATAACATAATAATGATAAAAGTTTTACATGAAATTTATGTGATGATAATATTATTGCTTAGATTACCTAATTGTGATAAAATCTAATTAATTCAAAGCGAGGTAATTTATGTTCGGATTTAGAAGTGATGGTAAGAAAGTAAGAAATATTGATCCGTTTATGCGTTTGGTTCCCCATATCATGTTTCATCGTAATGATGCGATGGTAATGCAACTTCAAGAAATTGAATGTGAGAATATGGATAAGTATATTTTGGAAAAAAGAAAAACAGAGGGTTTGCGACTTACATATATGGATATAGTAATGGCATCCTTTGTTAGAGTTGTTTCTTTACGCCCGAAATTAAACCGTTTCATTGTTAATGGGAGAATTTATAAAAGAAATAACATTCAAATATCTTTAGCGGTCAAAAAGAAACTGACTGATCAAGCTGAAGAAACAACGATTAAGTTAACTTTTGATGGTTCTGAATCAATCAAAGATGTAATGGAACAAGTTCATCAAACAGTAAAAGAAAACCAAGGGGATATTAAAAACAATACAGATAATATTGCTAAAATCCTGACTAGAGTCCCTAATGTAATGATAAAAATCATGGTTAGATTTTTAATGTGGTTAGATAAACACGGAATGTTACCAAAAAAAGTTTTAGCGGCGAGCCCGTTTCATACTTCGATTTTTTTAGTTAATCTAAAATCAATCAAAATGGAAACTGTTTATCATCACATTTACAACTTTGGCACAACTGGTATTTTTGTGTCTATGGGAAAAGAAAACTTAGAGCCGAGAGTTGTTAATTTGGCAACTGGTGAAATAGGCGTAAAGAAAATTATGAAAATGGGTATTGTTATTGATGAAAGAATTAGTGACGGACTTTATAATAGTTTATCACTTAGAGAATTTAAAAAGATTATGGAGAATCCATATATTCTTGATGAAAGAAACGACAATGTCGTTTTAGATGATTAAGGAGAGAAGAAGATGTTTTTAGAAATATTAGGAATCATCGTTGGTTTAGGCTTTTTTATGGTCGGTGTTCGTTTAACGCTTTTTCCAAGAGCCTTTATAAAAGGTATGATGAACTTAAAATATAAAACCAGTGCTGAACCACAAAAGAACGCAGTAATCGTTACGATGGTAATGGGCGTGTTATTAATGCTGGCGGGTATTTACTATATGGCATATTCAATAGTTTCTATTATCTATCCAGCTTAAACAGCGTAATTTACTTATAAATCAAGAAAATTTTTATTGTATATTTACGATTATTTTGATAAAATTATCTTGGCGGTCAAAATACTTATCGCTTATCATTAACTTTAGGTGGTGACACTATGAACTTATTACGAATAAATAACCTAAATAAAACATTTGGCGGTAATGTGCTTTTTGACAATATTTCTTTAGAAATTAACAAAGATGAAAAAGTAGCTTTGATTGGACGCAATGGCGTCGGCAAAACTACTTTAGTCAAGATGATATTAAACGAAATTACCCCAGATTCTGGGGAAATTTTTATTTTTAGGCAGGCAAAGATTGGCTATTTATCACAAAAAATTATTGAAAATGAAGAGAATACCTTACTTAATGAATGCTTATCCGTTTTTTCTGACCTTGTAAAGATTGATGAAGAATTAAAAGCTTTAGCCTTACAACTTGAGAAGGGATATTCGGATTTAATATTGAAGAGGTATAGCGATAAGGAGCACGAGTTTCATGTTAAAGGTGGGTATGATTACTTAACAAAACTAGATATGCTTTTAACCAAGTTTGGTTTTGATAAAACTCATTATAATCGCATAATAAAGAGTTTTTCCGGTGGTGAAAAAACTCGTATAGCTTTTGCAAAGTTGCTAATGATTGAACCTGATTTACTAATTCTTGATGAACCTACTAATCATATGGATATCGAAATCATCGAATGGTTGGAAGACTATTTAAAGAATTATTCAGGTGCAGTTTTGGTAATTACTCATGATAAATATTTTATCAACAAAGTCGTTAGAAAAATCTACGAGATTGATAATCAAATGATAGAAGTCTATCATGGCAATTATGATGATTATGAAGTTGAGAAAGCAAATCGTTATGAGTTATTGTTAAAGAAGTATGAAGCTCAACAAAAACAAATTGCACATTTACAGAGTTTTGTAGATCGCTTTCGTTATAAAGCTACAAAAGCTAAAAGCGCTCAAGATCGAATCAAAAAAATCAATCGCATTGAAAGAATAGAACTGCCTACTCAAAGTTCTTCACACTTAAAAGTGTCTTTTGCGACAAAAAGACCGACAAACATTCACATTTTAAATGTTGAGGATTTAGCTATTGGCTATGACAAACCTTTGATAAAACATATTAGTTTTAAAATAAGAGGCTTTGAAAAGTTAGGAATAATCGGTAACAATGGTACAGGTAAAACCACTTTAATAAAAACTTTAATGGGTGAACTCAAGCCATTATCTGGTGAATTCAGTTTCTATCGTCAAATGAAGGTTGGGTACTTTGATCAAAACTTAGCGAATTTTAATCCGAACCTTACTTTGATGGAAACGATTCATGGTATCTATCCCGAAAAAACTTTGTTTGAGGTAAGATCCGATTTGGCAAAAGTTGAATTTGAGAAGGATGATGTCTTTAAGAAAGTTAAGGTTTTAAGTGGTGGTGAACTAGTTAAACTTCAGATTCTATTATTGATGTTATCTAAACCAGATATATTAGTTTTGGATGAGCCAACTAATCACTTGGATATTGATTCGAAAAATATCATTGAAGATATATTTGAGGAATATAATGGCCCGATGATTTTTATTTCTCATGATCGCTATTTCATAAATAAAGTAGCTACTAAGATTATTAAATTAGATGATGTAGCACATGTCATTAATGGTAATTATGAGGAGTACTTGAATTACATCAAACAAAATCAAGTAGTATCGACAAAGATAAAAGAGAAATCTTTAGTTGTCGATAATAAAAAGCGAGAAAATGCTTTAAAAAAAGCAATAAAAGATTTAGAATTAATTCTAGAAGATCTTCACAAAAGGATTTATGACGAATCAGTTTATAATGATAAACAGGTTTATCTTGAACATGAAAAACTGATTAAAGAGAATGAAGAAAAACTAGAGAAATTATATGAAGAACTAATTAGGATTGAACAGTAGTTTAGTGATAACGATCTTAATTTAAAGGAGGGATTTATTATGCTAGATAAAATAAAAATAATAATCAGACAAGAGTTGGAAGCGAGTTTAAAAGCGAAGTATGAAACTGATATTAACGTGGTTGTTGAAGAACCGAAAAACCCTGGATTGGGTGATATATCGCTCCCTGTATTTTCAATTGTCAAAGTAATTAAGAAGCCTTTAAATCTTGTTGTTGAGGATGTTAAATCTCTTCTAGAAAAAGTATCGGTATCATCGATGTTTCAAAGAATCGATTCTGTTGGCGGATTTATAAATATCACTTTAAATCGGTTAGAGTTTTCCAAGGCAGTTCTTAAAGAAGCTGCCCAAGATAACTATGGCACTTCGACTTTAGGCGAGGGGAAAACGATTGTTATCGATTATTCTTCTCCAAATATTGCAAAGCCATTTTCTGTAGGACATTTACGTTCAACAATCATTGGCCATTCAATTGGCAATATTTTAGAAAAACTTGGGTATCAAGTTGTCAGAATTAACCATCTTGGCGATTTTGGTACACAATTTGGCAAGATAATCTATGCTTATTTAAATTATGGGAATAAAGAACAGGTTCAAGAAAATCCAATTGAAGAGCTTGTCAAACTCTATGTTGAGTTCCATGAGATAGCTAAAGAAAAACCAGAAATAGAAGATCGCGCAAGAGAAATCTTTAAAGAACTGGAACAAGGAAATCCAAAGTATCAAGAGTTATGGGAGTATTTCCGTCGAGTTTCATTAGAAGAGTATATGAAAGTCTATGAGATGTTGGACGTAAAATTTGATTCTTATGATGGCGAGGCATTTTACAATGATAAGATGCAAGCGGTTGTTGAAGAATTGAAGGAGAAACATCTATTGAAAAAAGATGAAGGGGCAATGATTGTTGATTTAGGCGAATCAATGCCACCGGCATTAATTCAAAAAAGCGATGGTTCAACTTTATATATCACTAGGGATTTAGCTGCTTTATTCTATCGCAAGAATACTTATAATTTTGATGAGGTTTTATATGTGGTTGGCAATGAGCAAAAACTGCATTTTGAGCAACTAAAAGAAGTAGTAAAATTGATGGGATATGATTTTTATCAAAATGTTCATCATATTAACTTTGGATTAGTTCTTCAAGATGGAAAAAAGATGTCAACTCGAAAAGGAAAAATCGTTAAGTTAGATGATGTTTTAAAAGAAGCCTCAACCTTGTCGTTAGATTACATCAATGAGAAAAATCCAACTTTGGAAGACAAGGAACTTGCTGCGCAAAAGATTGGCGTCTCTGCGGTTATTTTTAACGATTTGAAAAACTATCGAACCAATGACGTCGAGTTTAACTTGGAAGAAATGGTTAATTTTATCGGACAAACAGGTCCGTATTTACAGTACACATCAGTGAGAATCTCTTCGGTTTTGAATGACACAAAATGTAATATTGATAATGTTGATTACCATTTATTCGAACAAGATCATAGTTTTGATTTAATCAAAGCTATTAGTCAATATGGAGAAATTATTGTAAAAGCTAAGGAAGAGTACTCGCCATCAGTGGTGGCTAAGTATTTACTTGGATTAGCTAGTTATTTTAACACTTTTTATGCCAAAGAAAAGATCAATGTGGAAAATGAGATGGAAAGAAACACAAAAATGTGTTTAATTTCAATTATCAGACAGATCCTTGATGAGGGCATGAAGTTACTGGGGATGCAAGTTATTAGAAAAATGTAATTTGCATATTTAAGGAGGTTTATTTTGGAAGAATCAAAAATATTAAGTAAACCAAAGCGAAATATTGGGAAGCATTTATTATTAATGTTTAAATGGATGAAATCACATTCGTTATTGTTAATACCTGCTTTGGCTTCACTGTTTTTAGTAACATATTTAAGGACCTTAACACCTTTATTCGGACAGCATATTATTGATGTTATCTTGGGTTTTAGTGATGAGGGTTCGAAGTTGCCGTTATTTTTTGTGAATTTATTAGTGGCGGATACCTTAGGCAAGCAATTGTTGCTAGCAGCTTTGTTAATCCTTGCCATATCATTGTTAAGAGCTCTGTTGATTTTTGTGGAAAGGGCTTTAGCTGGTATTTTTGCAGAAAGAACAGCTTATGATTTAAGAAACAATTTATATAAGAAACTTCGGGATGCGGATTATTATTTCCATTCGCATTCTGAAACTGGAGATATTATTCAACGTTGTACAACTGATGTAGAGATGTACAAACGGTTTATCTCAGAACAAAGTATTGAAGTTATACGTTTAGTTGTTTTGGTAAGTTTTTCAATTTATCAAATGTCAAGACTAAATGTTACTATCATGTGGGTGTCATTAATAATCGCTCCGATTTTACTTATTAGTGCAGCGTTTTATTTCAGCAAAGTAGAAAAGATGTTCAATGAAATCGAGAAGAATGAAGCGATAATGACAACACATGTTCAAGAAAACGTCAGTGGTGCAAGAGTTGTAAAAGCCTTTGCTAATGAAGCGTATGAAGTAAAAAAGTTTAAAGGTTTGAATCGCAAGTTCACTGATTCCGATTTCAATCTTGTTAAAAAGATGGCAATATTTTGGAGTTCAACCGACTTTTTGTCGTTTATTCAGTTCTTTATTATTGCGATTATCGGAATTATTTATGCATCAAGAGGTGTGATTTCGATTGGAGTATATACAGCCTTCTTAGCTTTTGCCGGAAACATTATTTGGCCGATGCGTCAGTTAGGAAGATTAGTTGGTGATTTTTCAAAAACGATAGTTTCTGTTTCTCGTTTGGATCATATTATGGCTAATCCTGGAGAATATGTTGGCGAAGAAAGCAAATCACAACCAGAGATTAGAGGCAATGTTGAGTTTAAAAACGTAACTTTCAAGTTTCAAGATTCTAAAGAAGATCAGATTATTGATGTTAGTTTTGAAGCTAAAAAAGGTGAAACTGTCGCAATTATTGGCAAGACTGGTTCAGGAAAGAGTACCTTGATGAACTTATTAATCAGGTTGTTGGATTATCAAAAAGGTTCAATCTTGGTTGATGGCGTCGAGGTTAAGGATATAGAAAAGCATCATTTGCGTAAAAGTATTGGTGTCATTTTACAAGAACCATTCCTTTTCTCCAAATCAGTGGCAGATAATATCAAGGCTTCTGATGTTAACTCAGATATTAATCGAGTTTCTAATGTGGCAAAGATTGCACAAGTTCATAATGATATCATGAACTTCGAAAAAGGTTATGATACTTTAGTTGGCGAAAGAGGTGTGACTTTATCTGGTGGTCAAAAACAAAGAGTCGCGATTGCTAGAATGTTGTTGAAACCAAAACCGATTTTAGTTTTTGATGATAGTTTATCGGCAGTTGATACTGAAACTGATATCCAAATTAGAAGAGCCTTACAAAAAGAGTGGAAGGATTCTACGGTTTTAATCATCACTCATCGTATTACTACAGCTTCAGAAGCAGATCGAATCTTAGTAATGGAAGATGGTAGAATCAAAGATAGTGGCAAACACGATGAACTTATTAATCGTGAAGGATTATATAAAAAGATTTGGGAGATTCAGTCACAAATCAATTTTCAAATAGAGGACGGTGAAGAAAATGAGTGATTATCTACAAGATGAAGAAAGTTACACGTCCCAAAAGTTTGATTGGATAGTATGGAAGAAAATCTTTTCGTTTTTAAAACCGCTTAAAAAATTTGTTATTTTGAGTATGATTTCGATTATAGTCTTAGCAGTGACAGATATTATTTATCCTTATATTTCCGCATATGCAATAGATGAAATAATTAAGCCGAATGTTGAAGGGACTGTAGTTGATTTTTCAAAACTACCAACCTTGATTATCTATTTTGTTATTTTTATGGTAATTCAGGCAACAATGGTCTATTTATTCATTATTTTTGCCGGAAGAGTTCAGACTGAACTAGCTTTTAGTATCAGAGAAAAAGCATTCAATCATTTACAAGAGTTGCCTTTTTCATACTATGACAGAACAAGAGTTGGCTGGATTATGGCAAGGATGACTTCTGATTCAAGAAATCTTAGTGAAATCCTTTCCTGGGGTTTGATTGACTTGGCGTGGGGAGTATTTTTAATGATTTTCTTATCGATTTTCATGTTGATAATTAATCCGACATTAGCTTTGGTAATCTTATCAGTAGTACCAATCTTAACTTTCGTATCAATTTTCTTTAGAAAGTATATTTTAAAAGCCTATCGCTCAATCCGAAAAGTTAATTCGAAGATTACTGGTGCTTATAATGAGGATATCACTGGAGCAGTAACGACAAAAACCTTGGTTTTAGAAGAACAAAATTATCAAGATTTTGACCTTTTAACCTTTGATATGAAACGTCAGTCAATCAGGGCGCATATGTTGCAGGGGATTTATTTTCCGATTATGTTGTTCATTATCTTCATAGGGATGTCAATGGTTTATTACGTTGGCGGAAACATGGTTTTGAACATCGGTCTTAGTGTTGGAACATTATACTTGTTTACCAATTATGTCTGGCAGTTCTTTGATCCAGTAAATAATATCGCTAATTTCTATGCTCGTTTTCAACAAGCTCAAGCCTCAGCGGAAAGAATCGTATCTTTGATAGAAACAGTGCCCGACATTGTTGATCGAGAAGATGTGATTGCTAAGTATGGTACAATATTTGAGTATAATAAAGAGAACTTTGAACCACTAATTGGTGATGTCGAGTTCAAAAATGTTGATTTTAAATATAATGTTGGCGAACAAGTTTTGACTGATTTTAATCTGAAAGTAGAAGCTGGACAATCGATTGCTTTAGTTGGGCATACAGGTGCAGGGAAAACAACAATTATTAATTTAATCTCGCGTTTCTATGAACCTACAAAAGGAGAAATTTTGGTCGATGGCATCGATTATCGCGAAAGGTCTTTAGGTTGGTTGCATTCGAATCTTGGGTATGTATTACAGACACCACATTTGTTTAGTGGAAGTGTTATGGAAAATATCCGTTATGGTAAGTTGTCTGCAACAGATGAAGAAGTCATAGAAGCCGCAAAAGCGGTTGAAGCGCACGGATTTATTGTTAAGTTTGAAGATGGATATAATACTGAGTGTGGTGAAGGCGGTTCAAGATTATCGGTAGGACAAAAACAATTAGTATCATTTGCTAGAGCGATTTTAGCAGATCCAAAGATTTTGATTTTGGATGAGGCGACGTCAAGTGTCGATACTGAAACAGAACAATTAATCCAAAACGCGATTAGAAAATTGCTAAAAGGAAGAACTTCCTTCATAGTCGCACATCGATTATCTACGATTGTTCATAGTGACAAGATTTTGGTTCTTGATGGTGGAGAAATTGTTGAGTCTGGTACACATAAAGAATTAATCAATAAAGCTGGTGCTTATTACAAACTCTATACTAACCAATATTCTGAAGAGATGTTGGAACTTTCGATTCGATAAACCTGCATAATTTTGCAGGTTTTTCTTTTTTAATGATATAATAATCTTTGAGGTGATGATTATGAGAATTAAAGCTTTTATCGATTCCCATTTACATGCATTAGGAATCGGTTATTATCAAGATATTATCAACTTAAACAGCGTTAAATCAATTGAAGAGATTGTAGAACTGTTAGATAAATCTGATAAAGAAATAATTGTTGGCAGAGGTTTTAACCAACAAAATCTTTTGGGTAGAAAAATACCTGAAAAAGCGGATTTAAGTAGTTTCACAAAACCAGTTGTTCTTTTTAGAATTTGCGGTCACTTAGCTGTTGTAAATCAAGCGATGTTGGACTATATGAATATATCAGTAAACTCTCCCCAAGTCTCAGGTGGAAGTTTTAACTACGAAAGTGGTTTGTTTACCGAAAAGGCACTTGGATTAATCTATCAAGCTTTACCTAAACCTAGCAAAAATGACTTACGAACTTATCTTATTAAAGCCAACAACATTCTCAAAGCCAACGGAATAACGAAAGTAGCTAGTGATGATTTTTCTAGTTTCAATGTTCCTTATGAAGATGTGATTGAAGTTATAAAATCGGTTGATGAAGAAGGTTTACTGGACATTGAAATAACTGAACAAGTGAATCTGCCAATTAACGAACTTAAGGATTTTATTAAAAAAGGCTATGCCAATAAGACGTTTGGAAACTTTAAAATGGGTCCTTTAAAGATTCTTGGGGATGGTAGTTTGGGCGGAAGAACTGCGGCGATGATTGAACCTTATAGTGATGATCAAGGTAATCATGGAATATTGACATATACTGATCAAGAACTTAGAGAGTTGATTTATCTTGCTAGTGCAAATAACATGGATACCGCTATTCATGCAATTGGTGACCGAGCAGTTGATCAAGCAATAAGGATAATTAAAGAAGCTCAAGATATATATCCGAGAAAAAACCAAAGCAACGCGATTATCCATGCTCAGATTACTAATAAAAAGCAAGTTGATTTAATGAAAGATTACGGGATAGGAGCGATTGTCCAACCAATCTTTATTAACACTGATATCAGAATTGTTGGCGAAAGAATTGGCAATAGAAGCAATGAGTCTTATCTATTCAAAACCATGTATAATAGCTTTAATCTTGGTTTTTCAACTGATTCTCCAGTTGAACCGTTAAACCCATTTTATAACCTGTATTGTGCACTAACTTATAAGAGTGTTGATTATCCTGATTATGAGTGTTTTAATTCTAAAGAACGATTCACAATCAAAGAGGCTTTAGAAGCCTACACTATAAATAATTATCGATATGTTTATGATGAATTCCATGATGATTGGATAGATATTGACACGGATATTTATAATTGCAAACCAGAAGAACTTCTCAAGATAAAAGTCCTTAAAACTTATAAAAATAACAAGCTAATTTATGAAAGAAAAAATTCTTAATTGAAGAAATTTTTCTTTCTTTTTTATAAAAATAGTGTATAATAAATATTGCTATGCCGGTATGGTGAAATTGGTAGACACGATGGACTCAAAATCCATTGCCCTTAAAAGCGTGTCGGTTCGAGTCCGACTACCGGTACCAGATAAAAATAAAAGACGGAAAATTTAATCCGTCTTTTTTGTTATTATATTAACTGCTTCAGTTAAACTTTCAAATGCTGTTTCCACAACATTTAAGCATTTAACGTTTTCATCTCGATGACTTTTTTTAATCTCTTTACATGAAAAAGAAGACAGTTTTGATTTGAGGATATCTTGAAAAGAAACAATAGCTTGATTTTGAATGTCTTTATCTGGAAAAATCAGAGATAAAGCCATTACCCCACCACTGACAACACCGCATAAGTTTTCGGTTTGTAAGCCACCACCAAGCCCCGACATAGCATTAATTAAATCATTAGATACTTCAAAACAAAACCTTTGTGAAGCGAGAAAAACCATTGTTTGAGCACAGTTGAAACCTTTGATTAAATAGAAGTCTTTAACTGGATTTTCCATGTTTTATGTCCTTTTTTAACCATTTTATTGTATTATCGATAGTTTCTGAAACATCTCTTGGTGATATGCTTAGTAAGTCTCTCATTTTCTGATTATCGAAGTTATGTTTGCTCATAAGAGCGGCAATCATTACTTTCAGTTTTGGTATCATTAAACCAACAAAATTCACTAAACACATTGGAACCTTAATCATGATAACTCGCCTTCTTAAAGATTTAAATATTAACCTATACATATCAAAAAGGCTTACATATGTGTTGGAAACAATAAATGAATCAGAGATTTGATTTTTCATACCACTAATAATGGCATCACAGACATCTAACACATCGATAAAATTATAACCACCATGAAAGTAGAAACAAACACGTCTTTTGAAACATCGTTTGATTTCTTTTGCAAAAGCTGATGGTTTGAAGTCATTGATGCCAATGACTGCAGAAGGGTAGATAATCAGAGTTTTTAACATACCTGTTTTTTGTAATTCTAATAAGTAATTAGTTGCTTGTGCCTTTGATTTCTGATAATAAGTTTTCAAACTATCATGATTGATTGTTTTAGGCTCAGTAACTAAGTATTGATTAGAAGGAATAGCATCAGTAGAACTTGTGTAAATCAAGTAAATGTTATTCTTAGAACAAAAATCCGCAATCATTTTTGTACCTTCATAATTGATTTTATCTGTAAAATCATGCTTGTCATTATTTAAGTTGATGTAAGCGGCAAGATGAACCAGAGTATCGTTTGTTTTAAGATGCTTGTTGAGAAAATCAAAAGAAAAAACATCACCAATGATTATTTTATCAGTGAAGTCTTCTATCGATCTTTGGATATTTCTAGAAAGAATCCGAAAATCGATATTTTCTTTAACAAGTTTTTTAACAAGGTTATTGCCGATATGTCCGGTGGCTCCAGTTATATAAATCATTGTTTAATCCTTAACTATCAATATTATAACACTTATTTAAGTTTTGAAATATTTTTGTTTTAAAATGGGTTAGAATTATTGTATAATGATAATGACAAATTTTGATATGGAGGAATATAATGGATCAAAAGAAAGTAACATTAGTGAATGAGTTGAGATCAAAAAAACCTGAGGCTTTAAAATTATTATTGGGCTTTGATGGGTTTATTGATGAAATCATTCATGTTGTTGATAAAAGAATAGATAGTGAGAATTTTAAAAGAATTGAGACAATTGAGAATTTAGCTAAAAGAATCCAAAAAGCTAGTGGCTTATCTACAAACATAGAATTAGTTCCTGTAGCAAAAAAAATCGGCGGAAATGGACCGATTATGTGTAACGCTATGGCAAAGGTTGGCGCTGATATCACATATATTGGGTCTTTAGGTTTTCCTTCAGTTGATGCAGTTTTTCATAGCCTAGAGGAAAGAGTGAAAGTTTATACGATTGAAAACCCTGGTCATTCTGATGCATTAGAGTTTAACGATGGTAAGTTGATTCTTGGGAAAATGAGTTCTTTAGTCAATGTTACTTATGAGCAGTTGATAAGTGTTGTTGAAGAAAATATATTAAAGGCTCTAATAGAAGAAGCTGATTTATTCGCAACAGTTAACTGGTCAATGTTGCCTAATATGACTGACTTATGGCGTAAGCTTTTACAAAATATCGTTGTTAATTTACCAGTGAAAGCAAACAAACCATTTATGTTCATTGACTTGGCAGATCCAGAAAAACGAGAAAACGCTGAGATTATTGAAGCATTGCAGTTGTTGAAAGATTTTAATGGTTACTTTAGAGTTATCTTAGGCTTAAACAAAAAGGAAGCCTATGAAATCGCTAATGTATTGGACTTGTTTGATGACGCAAGTTTACGTCATATGCAAGTTTCATTAAAGGATTTGAATAAAGCTTTATATGATTATTTAGGTATTCATGGAGTTGTTATTCATCCAGTTGATCGTTCATGTTGTATGGTTAACAATGAGTTTTATGAAGAGTTGGGACCTTACGTGGAAAGACCTAAACTTACAACAGGAGCTGGTGATAATTTTAATGCCGGATTTATGTTGGGAATGTTGCTGGGATTAAATCCTGATCAAGCTTTGCTTACAGGCATGTCAACAAGCGGATATTATGTAAGAAATGCAAAAAGTCCAGAATTTAATGATCTGATTGAGTTCATTGGCGACTGGAATAATAATCTAATATAAAAAAGTAAAGGGAAGCTTCTGATAGCTTCCCAATTTTTTTATTCTTCTCTAGAGCCTAATTCTTTGTCAAGGATGTAAATTCCTACTGAACCGACCATTTCTACTTTATCGATTAGTTCAGAGAAGTTTGCTTCCTCTTCAACTTGTTCATCAATGTACCATTTAAGCATACTTGCTGTTGCGTGATCATTTAGTTTAATTGCTAGATCTAATAGTTCATTGATTCTTCTAGTAACTTCTTTCTCATGATTAAGAGAGATTTTTAACACTTCAAGAATTGATTCAAACTCATTCTTAGGGTTCGCAAAACCACGGATTTCAACTCTTTCACCACGATCATTCAAGTAATCCATAAATCTTTGAGCGTGAGAAAGTTCTTCACGGAATTGGATTTGGAACCAGTGTTCAAAGCCTCTTAAAGATTTGTTCGCAAAATAATTTTGCATTGCTAAATAAACATGTGCAGACTCAATCTCAAAGTTAAGTTGGACATTGATTGCTTCAACTAATTTTTTATCCATAATTATTCTCCTTTTTTTATTTTTCAACTTCATTATAAACTTTTAAATTATTATTTCAAGAAAGATACTTATAATTTTTCATCATCAACTGAATCAAGATAAGCTTTTATCGGTTTTATGACTTTTAAAACAGTACCTTCTTCAAATGGGTTGTTTAGTTCAACTGCTTTAATTAATTCGACAAAACTTTTTGAACCACCCAAACGACAAAGTTCTAAATATGAGGCGAAGGCTTCTTCATGATTTTCTCTTGATTTTACCCAATATTGGAAAGCAAGAACTTGTGCTAATGTGTAATCGATATAGTAGAATGGTGAACTGAAGATATGACCTTGGCGGTACCAGAAAGTACCTTTCTCCATAAACTTGTCATCATCATAATCTTTGAATGGTAGATATTTCTTTTCAATTTTACGCCAAGTAGCTTTTCTTTCTTCAGGAGTCATATTAGGATTTTCGTAGATTTCATGTTGAAACTCATCTACAGAGACTCCATAAGGTAAAAATGAAATCGAACTATCTAAATGATAGAATTTATATTTTTCTGTATCTTCCTTAAAGAAACCATCAATCCATGGCCAAGCTAAGAATTCCATGCTCATAGAATGAATTTCTGCAGCTTCATAGGTAGGCCAGCGATAAGATGGATAGTTATCTCTACTAGAGTATACTTGGAAAGCATGACCAGCTTCATGAGTTAAAACATCAACATCATGGCTAGTGCCATTAAAGTTTGCGAAGATAAATGGCGTACGATATTTAGGAATGTAAGTGCAATAGCCACCACCTGCTTTGCCAGGGATACTATCTAAGTCTAAAAGGTCTTTTTCTAGCATAAAGTTAAAGAACTCGCTTGTTTCTTTTGACATTTCATCATACATCTTTTTAGCGACATCAACTTGCCAAGCTCTATCGCCTTTAGGTGTAGGGTTTCCTGTCAAGAAAGACAACGATAGGTCATATGATTTGGGATTTTCAATACCGATTCTTTTTGCAAGTCTTGCCTTTAATTCTTTAACTACTGGAACTAAATCATGATAGATTTGGTCTCGATATTTTTTAACATCGCGATAGTCATAATCAGTTCTACCTAAACGATCATAACCAAGTTGAACATAATTTTCATAACCCAACTCATGAGCGATAGTGGTTCTAACCTTTACCATTTCATCATAGATTCGGTCTAGTTGCTCTTCATTGTTTGCGAAGAACTCAGAGACTTTTAGTTGAGCTCGATGTCTGATATCGCGATTGAGGTTTTGTAGGAAAGGCCCCATTTGACTAAGATTATAAACGCCTCCCTCAAACTCAATTTTGGCTGATGCAAGTAGTTTTGAGTATTCAGTAGATAGTTTATTCTCTTGTTGTAAAAGTGGAATAATCTTAGGTTCAAATGTTTTCATTGCCAGTTCAGCTTGTTTGAACATTAATTCTCCGAAAATATTTTCTAACTCTTTGCGGTTTTTAGAAAGAAGAATTTTTTGTGAAAAAATATGTTGATACTGTTGTAGTTCGGGAATGTAGTTGTCAAAGAACTCTTGTTCTTTCTCATAAAACTCATCCTGGGTGTTTAATGAATTGCGAATCGAAACCAAAGTAATCATACTATCCATTTCGTCGTTTAAATCAAAGATAGCTTTTATCGCTTCACTTTCTTTTTCGACACTTACGTCAGAACCAATAACATCAAGAAGTTTTTTGATTTCTTCAACAAAAGCTTCGATATTTGGTCTTTCATATTTAAAGTCTTTAAATTTCATTGTGATACGTCCTTTCTTTCTTTTTTTATATTTTATCATTAGTACTGGTGAATTTCTATGATTAAGCTGAATTAGTTTTTATTCACCAATGATTTTAATTATGATACGTTTATCACGCTTACCATCAAACTCACCATAAAAGATTTGTTCCCATGGGCCAAAATCTAATTTGCCATCTGTGATCGCACAAACAACTTCTCTACCCATAATTGTTCTTTTTAAATGAGCATCAGCGTTATCTTCATAACCGTTATGGCGATACTGTGAATATGGTTTTTCTGGGGCAAGTTTTTCTAAAAAAACTTCAAAGTCATGATGTAAACCACTTTCATTATCATTAATGAAAACGCTAGAGGTTATATGCATTGAATTGACTAAGACCAAACCATCATTGATTCCACTTTCAATAATTGCGCCTTGAACATCTGTTGTTATATTAATAAATTCTCTTCTAGTTTTAGTTCTAATCTTTAGTTCTTTACGAAATGTTTTCATGTTTTCCTCCTTTTTTCATTTTTGCTAGTGTAAGGATTAGACCAAGGGCTATTGATAAGAAACCTGCGCTTAGAATGCGATAATTCTCTGGCAACATAAAGGTAATGGTATGAGCCGGAATCCAAAACAGAGGAATGGTTTTAAGAACAACGAAACCAAAAAAGTTTTGCCAATCGATTTGATTAATAACTTGAGATCCTTTGATTCTAATGATTTTTTTAATTTTTCCTTCGCCTAAATCGATGAAAGTATCTGTTACACGATGCAGAATCATAAAAGTTGGTGCGAAGATTAAATTCATAAAGAAACTCACCGTAAAGGCAATATAGATATTGTTTAAGATTGAATCAGAGTCAAAACTTAACAATAAACCACTTGCCATACTGGCTTTTATCCCTTGGTCAAAGACTTTAAAGGCTAAGACAAAGCCCATCCCCAAGAAACCCCAGATGATAAAGCGAAGTATTAAACCAGTTTTAGCAAAATAGTTTTTATGTGCAATTCTCGAAGCAATCATTTCTCCATAGGTTGCGAGTATTGATGTTTTAATAAAACCCATTAAATAAGGAAATTTTGCACTGGAATTGCCGATAAACTCTCTTGTTATTGGGATAATCAAGGCGCTGATTATCGCTAGTAGGATTGTAATAAATAGGTAGTCTGTTTTTTTCATATTATTCCTCCAATTCAACATTATAACATTTTTTCTTTTTTTTCTTGACAAGCTATTTAAAAAAGTATGTATTTTAGTATAATGTTTTTGGGAGTTACGTTTGATGCAGAGACTTAAGAATTACTTAATGAAGTTTAAAGATGCAAAAATATTGGATATTGGTACAGGTCGGGGGGATTTTATCTCCCTAATTGATTTCCTATATGACGATTATTCTGAGATTATCGGTGTTGATATATTAGATACTTTGATTGAGATTAATCGGTCTAAGTTCAAGAAAAATCCTAAAGTAAAGTTCATCATAGAAGACATCATGAAAACATCTTTGCCTAAAGCTAGTTTTGATATTGTTTGTTTATCCAATACTTTGCATCATTTAGATAATATCAACAAGACCTTGATGCAAATGAATAATTTGGTTAAGAATGATGGTATTATCATTATTAATGAAATGATTTCTAACGGTTTAACTTATCAACAAGAGTCACATCGGTTACTTCATCACTTCGCAGCGAAGATTGATTGTAGGTTAGGAAAAATTCATTACCCGACATATACGAAAGAAGAATTAATCAAAATTTTGAATGATAATGATGTTGGTTTGGTTTTAAACGAATATTGGGAAATGACTTCTGATTTTGAACAAGAAACTGCTGAAATCACTCCTTATATAAATATAGTTGATAGGCTGCTTGAGCAGGTGAATGGTGTGAAAGAAGCAAATGAGTTTATCAAGGAAGCAGAAGCAATAAAAAGTCATATTGAAATGTATGGGTTTTCATCCGCAACACAGGTGATTGCAATACTAAAAAAATAAAATTTTATCAAAATCAATATTTGTAAATTGTATTGATATTTAAAATGGATTGATATATAATATTAAAAATATTATTTTTGAGAAATAATATAGGGGGATACAAATGAAAAAAATAACTAGTTTATTGTTGGTTTTATTATTTGTGTTTGGATTTGTTGCTTGTAATGGTGTCACTACTCAAACACCGACAACTCAGGCTCCATCAACTCAAGCACCGACAACACAAGCGCCAACAACTGAGACTCCGACAACACAAGCACCAACAACCGTCGATAACGCACCAGTCTTTTTGGGAGTTGAGGATTTAACCATTCAAGAAGACGAAGAAATTGATGTGTTGGCAAATATTAGTGCTGTTGATGATATTGATGGAGTAATAACTGATAGTATTGAAGTAACAACTGATTTGGATAACACCACAATTGGTGTATACACTGTCAATCTTAGTGTTACTGATTCTGGCGGAAATACTACAACCACATCATTTACAGTCACTGTAGTTCAAAGAGTTTTGACAAGAGAAGATAAGGCTCTTTTAGACTTAAATACGATTAATTTGGTATATCCTGGATTGACTCTGCCAAGCTGGGGAAGTAATGGTTCAACTTATACCTGGACAACAAGTGATCCGACAGTGGTTACTCTCCAAGGTTTTGTTATTAACCCTCCAGTTGGTCATGATGCAGTAGAAGTCACTCTTACAGTTCGGGTCAATAATGCTGGATATATTATATCTAAAGATTTCGTAATCGTGATTCCAGCTAATCCTGAAGTTGAAGTTACTAGTAGAATAACTTTACCTTTCGAAGGTACTTCTGAAGAGTATATCGTTGAGAATCAGGATGAAGTAGACATTTTTTATGTTGATAACGGCAGTGTTCCATATATTGATATTGAAACATTCTTAAATTTGATTAATGGGGCAATTGTTTCCAATATAATCAGTTATTCTTATCCAGAAGATGATGTTATGGTAATTTCTTACGATTATGAATACGAAGATGAAGATGAGCAAACTGTCATTGAGACTCAGACAGCTGTAATCAATTTTACTGATAACACTTTTACAGTTCAATCATTTGATTTCTTTTCTGGTTATATCGCTCCAACTGAATCTAATTATGGTGAAGGTTTAAATTATGTAGACTATTATTTCCAACCAGGAAATGAAGTTGTTATTCCTTTGGGAAGATACAATGTGGATTTGGTTATCCACGAAGACAATGACGAAACATTCTATTTAATGCCTTTACATATTGCGAATCGTTTATTTGCAGGAAGCATTTATTATGATGTTTACTATAATGGTGATAAATTGTGGGGTATTGATACTTGGTTAATAAATAGTACTAGTTCAAGAAGTGTACCGCCATTAGTGACACAAATACAAACTAGTTCATTGAACACAGAAGTAGCACCTTTAGATATGAGATGGGCAACTTATCATTATTTAGCATTTGTTATGGATTATTTTTATGGTTTAAAGCCAGACAAAGGATATGAGACTTTCTATGATAGATTATATGCTTATGCTAGAACAATGATTACTGGGGCTGATACAGCTTATTATAATCAAATATTCAGAGTAGCTTATGGCTTGGATGATCTTCATACATCTTATACATTTGATGGATATTGGCAACCGCCGAGAGTTCCAGGAATTTCGCTTAGTGATTTAGGGACAAAATCTCAAGCATTTTACAATTATTTATATGCTATTCAAGACTCTTTAGAAGCAAAATTTGGTAGTTTAGAGCTTCCGTCTTACTCATTAATTAACAACGATACTGTAGCAGTAATCCATTTAACTGGTTTTACTATTGATACACCAAATGATTTCAAAGCGATTCTTGATAGTTTGCCTGCAACGGTTGAGGATGTTGTTGTGGACTTATCTTATAATACTGGCGGTAACATTGGGGCTGTGTTTAGAATCTTTGGTTACATGACAGAAGAAACTTTCATGTATCATTCACAGAATCCAGCTGATGGTTCAGCTTCAACTTATTATATCGAAAGTGATTATGTCGCTTATGATTATAATTGGTATGTACTTACTTCTGGAGTAACATTTAGTGCCGCAAACTTATTTGCTTCTATGGCAAAAGAGTTAGGGATTCCAGTTGTTGGACAAAAATCAAGTGGTGGAGCTTGTTCGATTGGGGCAATTGTTAATCCTGATGGATCAGTAATTGTTATCAGTACAAACAATGTATTAAGCACTAGATCTGGAAACGAAATTGATGGATATGTATATACTAGCGTCGAAAGTGGCGTTCCCGTCGATATTTATATGAGCGATGTTACAAGCAATCAACAATTGATTAATGTCATTAATCAAATTAAAGCTAGTCAAGAATAAGCTCTATATATAGATGTACAAACGTTATTTATTTTAAAAACAGTTCAAAATAAGTAAAAATTGATAAAAAAACTGTATCTAGACTAGAGAAATTTATGTAATTATGGCGATTTTTTTTAAAGGTTGCTTTACACCTTTTAGTTAGTATGTTATAATTACTTAACAGTTTTCTAGGTCTAGTAGTCGAGTTTGAAAACAAACTTGATGATTAGACTGGTATAATTTTCAGCAAATGAAATTTATATAAACTGAAAAAAGAAAAGATAGAAGAGAGGAGAAAAAAATTGAAAAAAGTATTAATGATTTTAATGGCAGCTTTCCTATTCGTAGGTTTTGCTGCATGTGGTGGCACAACGACACAAGCGCCAACAACGCAAGCGCCAACTACACAAGCACCAACTACACAAGCGCCAACTACACAAGCGCCAACAACGCAAGCGCCAACAACGCAACCGCCTACAACTCAACCACCTACTACAGAAGTTCCAAATGCTGATCCTATTATTTCAGGTACAGCAGACATAGAGGTGTTTGTTGGAGAGGCATTTGATCCACTTGCAGGCGTAACTGCTTTCGATAACGAAGATGGAAACTTAACATCTGCAGTTACATTTACTGGTACAGTAGATCTTAGCACAGCTGGGGCTTACACATTAGTTTATTCAGTCACTGACAGTCAAGGTGGCGTAGCAGAGGCAACTAGAGTAGTTACTGTTGTTGCTTTACCTGAAGCTTCACTTCCTACTGGATTCTACAACTTCAAATTTGCTACAACTGATTTGAGACACACATTTATGGCAGCAGCTGAAAGATATTTATTGACAACTATGGCTGGTGGGGTTCCAATGTTCGCTAATGGATCATTCGCTCTATATAGTTCAAGATTACAGTTCCCAGTTGATGACTACATGCCAGTTATGGGATTTGGTTTATCATTTGGTACATTCTCAGCTGATGACTCAACAGTTCTAATGGATGACGGAAACCCTGGTAATGCCGGCGAATATACTTATCGTACAGCATCTACTACAAATCCTGTTACATGGAACCATTGGTTATATGACACTTCAACTGACTCTGACTACATGGGCTTCTACATGGATGCATTATATGTATATGAGTTCAACGAAGACAAAACAGGTTATGCTGTTAACCCTTCAATGGCTGCAAACTTCCCAATCCCTGTAAATTCAACAATTACAGATACTGGTAAAGAAGTTTCTAAGACTTGGAGAATTCCATTAAAAACAGATTTAACTTGGTATTATCACCCAAGCACTAACGTTTCTGGACTACCAGCAGGACACGAACACATCAATGCTCATGACTTTATTGACACATATAAGTTAGCATTAGACAAAGGTTGGTTCCGTGCGATTTCTGGTGGTGGCGACTTTATCACTTCTTCTAATGCAATTGCAAATGCAAAAGAATATAGAGATGGAGACGTAAACTGGGATGCAGTTGGATTAAAAGCTTATGATGATTACACATTAGAGTTCACATTTGTTAATGATCAATCAGAATGGAATGTTAGATACTTCCTATCTTCATTCGTTATGACTCCAATCAACATTGAATTATACAATTCACTTCAAGTTGGAGAAAACAATTCTTATGGTACAAGTAATACAACTATCGCTTACCATGGTCCATATTATGTAGACTACTTCGAAGCTGACAAAGTATTACGTTACAAAGAAAACCCTGTTTATCATTCACCTGACAAATATTTCTATACTGGCTATAGCTTCGTAATTATTGCTGAAGCTGAAGTTAGATTCCAAGAATTTATCGCTGGTAAATTAGAAGGTGTTGGTCTACCTGTTGGTGACTATGATGAGTACAAAGATCATCCTGGAATCAAACGTATTCCTGGAGCTACTACTTTCAGAATGATGATTAATGGTTTAGGTACTGTTGAAAATCAAAGAGACCAATTCCCAAGTGGATCATGGATTCCTGAACCAATTTTAGCTAACCAAGATTTCAAGATGGCAATGTTCTTTGCAATCGACAGACAAACATTAGCTGAAGAAGTTCTTAAAACTTCAACAACACAAATGTATTTATTCACAGATGCATACATGGTTGACCCTGAGGGAGGTATCCCTTACCGTCAAACAGCTCAAGGCTTAACTGTTGGTCAAGGTTTCTCACCTTCAACATTCGGTTTCAACCCAGATGCTGCACAAGCTTATTGGGAATTAGCTATTGATGCATTAGTTGCTGATGGAACTTATACACCTGGTACAGCTGCAAACTACACAATTATCGATTTAGATTTCAATATCTTTAGCGGTAGTGAAGCACAAGTTTTATTAGGACAATATGTTAAATCACAGTTCGAATCAATCTTTACATCTCCAGAACATTACATTAGAGTTAGAATTAATGTTGAACCTAAAGACTTCCCTGGAATTTACTACGATTACATGATGGTCGGTGAATTTGACCTATCTATCGGTGGTATTTCTGGTTCTACTTTAGATGCAGCATCATTCCTAGATGTATTCGCTGATGACAACCGTGGTGGATTCACACTTAACTGGGGTATCGACACTTCATCTGCAAATATTGAAGTTAGATATAACACATTTGACGGTGTAAGACATCGTGAAATCTGGTCATTCAACGCTATTACAGCTGTATTGAATGGTTTAGCTTACATCCAAGACGGACAAGAAGCTAAGGTTCCAGCTCCAGTTATCCTTGAAATCACTCCAACTACATTCAGATTCCGTATTAATGAGTTCAATAATCCAGCTTACCAAAATATTACTTATACAATTCAAGAATGGGATTTAGATAACAATACATACGTAAATGTAGAAGGTATGGTTGACGTATTAGCTCTTACACAAGAAATTTTAGTAACTGGTTTAAAACCTTATCCATATGATTATCAAATCGTTATTAACTTTGAATATGTTGAAAATCCTACATTAGAAGCAACACCTACAACTACTTGGGATTATTCAGCAAGATTAGTTCTATCTGCTGTAACAACAGAAGATACTGCTGTAATCACATTGAATACATCTGATCTTCCAAGAGAATTCGTTGAAGAATCAATTCAAGTATTCTTATCAGCTGATGACACAGAAGTAACTGACGATGTAACAATCGTTGTTGACGGTGCTGTTGTAACAATTAGTGGCTTAGATCCTGAAACTGGTTATTACATCACATTCTTAACAAATGATACACATCTAGATTTCGAAGATGAATGGTTAATCGATTACGCTTTCTACAGATCATTCACTACTAAAGCTGAAGTAGTTGAATAATCATTTGCGAAATCAAAACTAAATAAGTAAAAAGAAATATTTAACAAATACGCACGCAAACCATCATGCATCTGTGTGGTGGTTTGCTTGCTGTATATTTACTCACAATAAGCCTATTTAAAAGTCAAATGAACATAACCTCTTTTCACTTGAAAAAGATGTCTTCATTTGACTTTTGAAGGCTTAATACTATATTAATTTGACAATTTTATCCCATGAATATAGAAAACAAACTTGGCTATTAGCTTGACTATAGCTAGGGTGTATATATATTTAATACAGAAAGGAGATATGTTAGAGTCTAACATATAGATTGCTAATGACACGTTATATTCTAATAAGAACTGTTTGGATTTTCATTATCATAACGATAATCCTAACACTGAATTTTACATTATTAAAATTAGCGCCAGAATATCCGCCAACAACAAAAGAAGAGAGAACTATTTATTATGCGCGGCAAGTTTATGACGGATATATGACTGAAAGAGTTGAGGCCCAACCATTGGTAGTAAACTCAATGAAGAGAAATGAACTACTTATTCCTCGTAATGCGTATTTTCAAGACGAAGGATCAAGATATAGAGTTTATGAGCCAATCTCTGTTGCAAAACAGTATTTCCAATGGATAACTAATATTATTACTGATTGGAACTGGGGATATTCAACCCGTGTGCAAGCAAATGTACCGGTTTTTGATATTCTTAAGTCGAGAATGGGAGTAACCTTAAGGTTAAACTTAATTGCTTTATTCTTCTATATTCCAATAGGGTTTGCATTAGGGATTTTAGCTGCCTTGAAGAAAAACAGTATAACTGATAATGTTATTTCTTTGGGAGTTATGATATTTATTTCAATCCCAAGCTTCGTTTTAACCACTTTGCTGTTGATGCTGTTTGGTTATCAACTAGGATGGTTGCCAACTCAGTTTCCTTCCTCTGATATGTCGGGTGTAATTCAATTTACTGGATTAATCCTGCCTGTATTAGGTTTATCATTTGGATCAATCGCCGGATTGACTCGTTTAACTAGAGCTGAGTTAACAGAAGTATTAACATCTGAGTTCTTATTGTTAGCGAGAACTAAAGGTTTAACAAGAACACAATCAGTTATTAGACATGCGATGAGAAACTCAATGGTACCTCTAGTTCCAAGTATTATTGGGTCTTTTGTGAGTTTATTGAGTGGTTCGGTAGTTATTGAACTTATCTATGGTATCCCAGGTACTGGAAGAATCTACATTAGGGCAATGACAAGAAACAGTTATGATTATAATCTTGTATTAGGTACTACAGCATTCTATACTATTATTGGTTTATTTGCAGTGTTACTAGTGGATTTATCATACGGGATTGTTGACCCTAGAATTAGAATGGGGGCGCGAAAATAATGGCTGATAAAGATAAAAGATTCGATTCTCTGGACAAAAGCAAGTTCGAGTTTGTTCAAGCAGAGAAAAAGATTTACGATAAAAAATTTGAAACCAAACCTGTTGGTTATTTTAAGGATGCAATGAATAGATTTGTTAGGAACAAAACAAATCTAATCGCTTCGATTATTCTTCTAACCTTGATACTTTTATCGATTTTTGTACCAATTTTCAGTACAAAAAATGCTGAGATACTAGAAGAAAGATTAGCGTATTTACCACCAAGAATTCCATTGCTAGAAAAAATAGGAATTGCTGATGGAACAAAAATGAGATATGATCAACCAGTTAATCCTGAAACAATCGATCCAGAAACAGGACTTGGTTTACCTTTCTCAACTAACCCAATTTATATTCAAATGAACACATTAGAAAACTATTACATGACTTGTACTGAAAGAGATGAGTTGTGTCTTGGTGGAGAAGTTGAACTGTTAATTGATAGAACTGCAAGAGCTGTTCAAGTAAGATCAACCGCTTGGGTTACTTTAATGCAAGCATTCAACTCGAAAATTGTAGTAGATGTTGAAAGAATGACATCAGGAAATAATGAAGTTCTATATGTACAAATTGGTCCAATCTTAGGGCAATATGTTACAATTGGCGAAATCACTGAACCTGGTGTATATGAGTTTGATCCATATGTTGTTAATAATGTGCCTTTGAGCGCAAGAATTCAATTAAGATTTGCTTCTGATACAAGAACATCAAGAGTTTCACTTAATTCAGTTGCAGTTACAAGTGATTCAGAAAACCCTGCTCATAGCTACTATGCAGATGGTTACAATCTTTCAAGATTTACTTTAGTAACTGAACCTAGCGTTGATGGCGTTCCTGGTATAGCTGGTAGTATCGTTAGAGCAAATGGCCAAAGATTAATGTCATCATTTAGATTTGATGCATATGGCGAGGCTTTTGGAGAAAGAAATATTCTTGCTTTCTCAGCAAATGAATATAACCGCTTGATGGAAGAATATGCAGACATATGTATTCCAGTTATGGATCCAAGATATCCTGATGGGTGGATTTTTGAGAATGAGGATTGTCCTTTCGCAAGAGTTATCCAACAGAATGAATCTGTTTATGTTCCTGGAAAAGGTGAACAATTTTCTTATCAATTAGTTCTTAATTACCGTGTCTACATGGGATATGATGAAATTCCATATTTCTTGTTTGGTACCAGTGCGGCTGGTAAAGATATGGTTAAATTGATTTGGATTGGTTTAAGAACATCTTTGACAATCGGTTTCCTTGTAGCAGTTATTAATATTTCGATTGGTATTGTTTACGGTGCTATTTCTGGTTACTATGGTGGTCAAATAGATATTATTATGGAGCGTTTCTCGGAGATTATTGGTAGAATTCCATGGTTAGTAACCTTGAGTATTTTTATCGCGCTGATTGGTCCGGGTATACAGACATTGATATATGTTATGATTGTGTCCGGTTGGATTGGGGTAGCCTCGGTCACGAGAACCCAGTTCTATCGTTATAAAGGTAGAGAATATGTTCTTGCTTCTCGTACTTTAGGTGCGAAAGATGCTAGACTAATCTTTAGACATATTCTTCCTAATGGTATTGGAACAATCATTACAAGTAGTATCTTAATGATTCCAGCTTTAATCTTTACTGAAGCGACTTTATCATACTTAGGTTTTGGTATTGGTCATGGTCAATCATTTGATATCTTGGGAATCAATATGTCAGGAGTTTCAATTGGGGTGTTACTATCAGATGGTAGAAATCAACTTAGACAAAATCCACATTTAACTTTATTCCCTGCAATTATTATTTCGATTTTAATGATTACTTTCAATATGTTTGGTAATGCGCTTAGAGATGCATTTAATCCAGCTTTAAGGGGGTCTGAATAATGGAAAAGAATGTTAAATTACACGTTGAAGACCTAACCGTTTCCTTTAAAACTACTCAAGGGTTCGTGCGAGCAGTTAGAGGAGTATCCTTTGATTTGTATGAAGGCGAAACCTTAGCTATCGTTGGTGAGTCTGGCTCTGGAAAATCAGTTTCTAGTAGAACTATTATGGGTATTTTAGCTGGTAACGGTGTTATTGACGGCGGTTCAATTGTTTATGAAGGTCAAGATTTGACAGAGGTTGATGAAGAACATTTCCATGAGATTCGTGGGAATAAGATTGGGATGATTTTCCAAGATCCAATGTCAAGTTTGAATCCAATTATGAGAATTGGTAAGCAAATTACTGAAGGAATGATTCTAAATGGAAAAAGACTAAAGAACCGTACTAAGAAGTTGTATCAGCTAGAGAAGAATCGCTATACTGAAATTAAGCATAAAAAAGAGAAACTGGAAAGAGCATTCAAAAAGAATCTTGTTTTAGTTAAAGCAGGTGAGTTAGACAAAAAGCCTGAAGATTTGAAACTTGAATACACTAAGGCAATTAGTGAGTTAAATGCTCAGTTTCCTCAAGCGAAAAAAGACTTAGCAAATGCTAAGAAGAGTGCTAAATTACAAGTTAAGAATGAGTGGTTACAAGAAAAAGCGAAATTCAAAATTGAGTTAGCAGCTATTAAAGAAAGACAAGCTAAAGATACAAAAACTCAGTCTGAGATTGAAAGTTTACAAAGAACTTTAGCGAAACTTGTTGAAGAACGTAAATCTTTGGCAGCTAAATACAAAGAAGAACTAGCAAAAACAGCTCGTGATCGCGATAAGGAAATTCTTAAGAATGACTATAATAAAAAGAAAGCAGCCTTAACTAGTGAGATTAAAGCGACAAAAACAAAACTCCAAAATACAGTTCGTTTGTATCCTAATCAAATTGCTGCACTTAAAGAATCATTAAGACGTTATCATCACGTAACTAATAAAGAAGCTAAAGAAAGAGCAATTAAGATTATGGAAGAAGTGGGTATCCCACAACCAGAAAAACGTTTTAAACAATATCCATTCCAGTTTTCTGGAGGGATGAGACAAAGAATAGTTATCGCTATCGCTTTAACTGCTAATCCAGATATCCTAATCTGTGATGAGCCAACAACAGCTTTGGACGTAACAATTCAAGCTCAGATTCTTGAACTGATTAATAATTTAAAAAGAGAAAGAAATCTGTCAGTTATTTTTATTACCCATGACCTTGGCGTTGTTGCTAATATGGCGAATAGAATCGCGGTTATGTATGCTGGTAAAATTGTTGAGGTTGGAACGGCTGAAGATGTATTCTATAATCCTAAACATCCTTATACATGGGCTTTATTAAGTTCAATGCCAGATATTATGTCAAAAGAAAGACTACAGGCTATCCCTGGGACTCCACCAAACATGTTGTTCCCACCTAAAGGAGATGCTTTTGCTGAAAGAAATCAATATGCTATGAAGATTGATTTTGAAGAAGAACCACCAATGTTTAAAATATCAGATACACATTATGCAGCGACTTGGTTATTACATCCAGATGCGCCAAAAGTTGAGATGCCTGAGGTTGTTCAACATCGTATCGAAAGAATGTTAGAACATACTAGTGAGGTGAGCAAGAATGGCTAAAAGAGTGATTGATACAACTCAAGAAACTCCAGTATTGAGTTTAAAAAACTTGAAAATGTACTTCAAGTCTGGACGTGGAAAGAATAAATTAGTTGTTAAAGCTGTTGATGATGTTAGCTTTGATATTTATAAAGGTGAAGTATTTGGTTTAGTTGGAGAATCTGGTTGTGGAAAAACTACTACTGGTAGAACGATTATCAAATTATACCAACCTACTGATGGTGAGATTTGGTTTTTAGGCAAGTTGATTGGTGCTGGAACTCTAGGCAACAAACAAGCTATAAAAGCTAAGATTAAAGAATCAAAACAAAAAATCAATAGTTTAAAGCAAGATTTAAAAGATTCATTAGCTAATCTTGATGACCCACAGAAGGCACAAGCTATGAGAGCTGACACTAATATGAAAATTAGTGAGGTTATCAAGGAAAAAGTTAAGTATATCGATAGTCAAAAACTAGCAATTCATCGCAAGAAAAAAACCGAAAACGAAGATTATGATTTAATGAGAAAAATGCAAATGATTTTCCAAGATCCAATTGCTTCCTTAAATCCACGGATGACAGTTAAGGAAATTATCGCTGAAGGTTTGAGAATTGCTGGAATCAAGAATGAAAAAGAGATTATCAAGAAAGTAAATGAAGTGTTAGAGACGGTTGGTTTATTACCTGAACATGCTTCACGTTATCCACATGAGTTTAGTGGCGGACAACGCCAAAGAATCGGGATAGCTAGAGCTTTAATTGTTGCGCCGGAATTTATCATTGCTGACGAACCAATTTCTGCTTTGGACGTTTCTATTCAAGCGCAGGTTATCAACTTGTTGAATGATTTACGAGAAAAATTAGGGATTACAATTCTTTTCATTGCCCATGACTTATCAGTTATTAAGTACTTCAGTGATCGAATTGGAGTTATGTATTATGGAAACCTAGTTGAACTTGCTAGTTCAGAAGAGTTATTCTTAAATCCATTACATCCATATACTAGATCTTTACTATCTGCAGTACCACAACCTGACCCAAGATATGAGAAGAATCGTAAGAGAATTCCTTATGATCCAAGGGTTCATGATTATGAGAATAATCCACCAACTTTAACAGAAATCAAACCAGGTCATTTTGTATTAGCTAACGATCAAGAATTAGAAGAATATAAGAAAAACTTGAAATAATGATAAAGAATTTATTGATTGATTTGATTGGTGGAACAATTCTTGTTTTCATCATCATGTTTACTTTCTATCAAGGCGATCTAAGTGCAATTAACTACTCAAATACGTTTTTTGTGGTTGGACTTCTAATGTTCACACCAGGAATTCTGACAGTAACTAATGCATCAAGGATTTTTCGAGGCATCGGCTTTGTTTTAAAACAGATGTTTACTCGAAAAGTTGAAGGTATGAGTTATTATGAATACTTACTGACAAAAAGTGATAAAAAAGAGAGTTTTGCTGGATTTCCTTTGTTGATCTCAGGGATAATATTTATTATTATTGCTTTGATAATTTTTTAAGAGAATTAGCCACATCACACTTGATGTGGCTATTTTTATGAAATGGCTTCTATAAGCGATTATCCAGCCAATATTCTGCTTGATATTTTGGTGAACATTTCGCCTAATATCTTGACTCTGCATAAAATTTTTGATATATTTTTAATGATTATTACATAAGGGGTAAAGCAAATGATAACTATAGATAAGACACAACTAAAACAAGAATTGATAGAGAAAGATTTGTTTGAACAACAGAAGGACTTGACACGATTCCGTAATCAAAGAGTCTGGGTAATGAGTTTTCTTTTATTTGCCTTAGTTTTTACAATTATCTTTGGCACATTAGAAAGTCCATTTGATTATACTTTAAGTAATATCGGTAATCACTTCAGTTCTGAATACAGGTTCATGTTTATTATATGGGCTTTAACTTGTGCTCTAGCTATACAATTTGCAATTGTCTCATTGATTCGCTTAGAGGAATACCGCAGCAAGAACTGTCAAACATTTGTGATTTTGGCTTCTATATCATTGATTGCTACTGGTATAATACCAGCGGTTATCGAAGATCAACCTTTTTGGCATGCTGTACATACAATTACATCAGTTTTAACAGCCCTATTTTTATTGTTGTCACTTGTCCCTTTTGTAAGATTCTTAAGTAGAGAAAACCCAAGAATGAGGATAGTAATTTCTATCTGGCTGATTATCATCTGGATTGGCTCTATTTTGATGTTGATTTTTTTTGGTAAGACTGGAATGTTTGAAATTTGGTTCTTTGTGGCAAATATCTTATTTTTATTATATTTAAGTTTGAATCTTTTCGAAGAAAAAATCATTAAGATTAGTTTGTTGTTTTTAAAAGATGAAGAAAACTTAAACTTAGCTATTGAAAAGTATTTTATCAATTTGGAAAGAAAGAATAAAAAAATTAGTAATTAAAAGCTTTTTAATAGCACTTTAGCGCTCTTTATGTTATCTAAGGGCGCTTTTTTATTTTTAGATTGTTGTTATACTAACTATTATTTGATAAAATATATGTAGGGTGGTGATGGGATGATTCTTGAGGTAAAAACTAAAGAGCATATCAAGATGTTTGTTGATTTTGTAAAGGGTTTATATAAAGCTGAAGAACATTATATTTACCCTATTTTTTATATACTAAAAAAGGAATTAATCCGGGAAGTACTTATCAATAAAAACTATCGAGCGATACTTGCTGTAGAGAATAATCAGGTTAAGGGAAGATTACTTTATACTTTTTTTTATAATACAAAAATAGCTAAGACTGTTTGCTATTTTTCATACTTTGATTGTATTGATGTTCAAAGGATTGCTGATGAGTTGCTAAACTTTATGGAACAAGACATGAAGAAAAATAATGTTTTTTATTCAGAAGGAAGCTTTACTCCATATGACCCTGATAATCGTCGCGGGATCATGGTTAAAGGTTTTTCTGACGATCCTTACATCTTTAATAGTTACAATTATCCATATTATCAAACACTACTGGAAAACTATGGATATTTGAAGGCTCATGATACCTATTCTTTGAAACTGGACTTTTCTTCTGAAAATCAAAGAAAACTTAACTTGTTAACAGATTTTTTTAAGAGAAGGTTCAATGTAGAGATAAAACCATTAGACTTAAAAAACTTAAAAGAAGACCTTAATGATGTTCATAAAATTCTTCTTAGTGCGACAAGTGCGGAAATATATCAGGAAGCTCCTTCATTTGAATTGATTGAAGCTGTTGCAAAGAAAATGAAGTTATTTCTTAAGTCAGATATTATCTTAATCGCAAGAGAGAAAGAATCAAAAGAACCAATAGGCTTTACCTTCTGTCTTTTGGATTACAATCAAGTATTCAAAAAGAGTAAAGGAAGACTCGATTTGTTTAAACTGATAAGACCGTTAAAACATATCGACAGAGTTAGGGGCATGATGCAGTATGTTGTGCCAAAGTATCAAAATACTGGACTAATTGGATATTTGTATCATGAGATTTTTGAAGCATTTAAGAAACTGAAAATTAATGATTTTGAAGCTGGAACTATGATGGAGAATAATGAAAAACCATTGAATGCGATGGCAAAGTTCGGCGCAGAAGTTACCAAAATCTATCGCATATATGGAAAGGAAGTTTCAGAATGATTTTGATTATATTGCAGTTTTTAGCGATTTTCACAGTTCCTTATTTTATAATACGATTTAAGGATTTTCGGTTAACTAGATTGTTAGGTACAATTGGAACAGCTTATTTTATGGGTTTAATTGTTGCTCTGGTTGTTTACTTGATTAATCTTGGCGGATTAACATTTTCTTTAGATACTGATGTAGGTGAAATTACCTCTTTTACAGCGATAGGTATAGGGATACCTTTGTTGTTGTTTAGCTCAAATCTAAAAGAAGCAAAAAAACTTTCAAAAATGGTTTTGCTTTCTTTTGGCGTTTTAATCTTTAGTGTTGTTATCGTTACTTCGGTTGTGTTTTATACTTATGCGAAGAATATTACTGATGGAGCAGTCCTTTCAGCTGCGGCTATAGGATTGTACACAGGAGGGACACCTAACCTAAATGCAATAACGAATATTTTTGGGTTAGATTCGCAAACGATTGCTTTAGCAAATCTATCGGATATCATAATCGGAGCTGTTTTTTATATTTTTCTTTTAACTTTAGCTAAACCATTGTTAGGATTATTTAACCGAAAAAATACAAAGTCAGTTTACTTAAAAGAAGAAACTGATATTGAAAATGCAGAGGATTTTCGGATTAAAGATTTTAAAACTCATAAATCACTTTTAAAGGTATGTTTAATTGCTTTTGCAATGGCTGTTATTGGCGCTTTGATAGGTGTGTTGATTTGGATTCTTCAAGGAGCAGTTGACGGAAGAATGTTTGATGCATTAGTTCCTTCGTTATTAATTACTGTAACTGTCTTGGGAATAGCTGCTTCTTTTAATAGAAAAATCCGGATGACTAAGGGAACTAATGTAATTGGTCATTACTTGATTTTGGTATTTTCTTTTGCGATTGCCTCTTCAGTTAATTTTTCTACTCTTTCAGGTGATTTTTCAAAACTATTATTGTTATATGGTTTTATTACCGTTGGTGCTTTTATGATAAGTGTGATTATTTCTAGTTTATTGAAGATTGACGCTGATTGTATGATTGTTTGTGCTACTGCTGGGATTTATGGACCTGCTTTTATTCCTGCAATAACTAAGCAACTCAAGAATGAGCAACTAACTGCACCAGGATTGATTGTTGGATCAATTGGCTATGCAATCGGGACTTTTTTAGGGGTTTTATTAGGTTTATTGTTTTTGTTATAGTTAGGGGGATTGACTATGAAATATCAAAACAAATATTTAGAGTTGATGAGTAAGGAATATCCGACAATTCAAGCTGTTGCTTCAGAACTGATTAATTTAAATGCAATTTTAAATTTACCGAAAGGCACAGAAATTTTCGTAACTGATATTCATGGTGAGTATGATGCATTTAATCATTACTTGAAGAATGCTTCAGGAATAATCAAGGAAAAGATTGATTTGCTTTTCCCTCATTTGTCAGAGATTCAGAAGAATCGCTTGGCATTCTTTATTTATTATCCAACTGATATGTTGAACAAGTACAAACAACAACTAAAAGGGGAAAACTATCTTAATCTTATCAATCAACAGTTGTCGTTGATGATTCAGTTAGCTAAAGAGATAGTGACTAAGTATACAAAGAGTAAAGTAAGAAAGTCACTGCCAGAAGAGTTTTCTTATATAATTCAAGAACTAATCTACGAATCAAGTTCTCATGAAGATAAAGAACGATATTATCAAGCGATTATTGAAGCGATATTCTTAACAAAAAGAGAGAATAAGTTTATTCTCCAATTATCTAGATTTATCCGTAAACTAGCTATTGATCAGTTACATATTGTTGGCGATATCTTCGATCGTGGGCCTTTGCCACATTTGATTATGGAAAAGATTTCTACGATGGATAATGTCGATATTCAATGGGGAAATCATGATATTGCTTTTTTAGGTGCGGCTAGTGGCTCAATGGTAATGGTTGCGAATGTGATTAGAATTGCCGCAAGATATAATAACCTTGATTGCTTTGAAGATGGTTATGGCATCAATCTAATTCCACTTGCGAGATTGGCTGAGAAGTATTATAAGAAAGACAATTGTGAACAGTTTATTCCAAAGGGTTATAATGTTAAGTATAATAAGTCTGAAGATTTATCCTTCATCGCAAGAATTCATAAAGCTATAAGTGTTATTCAGTTTAAACTCGAGTATGATTTGATAAATCGCAAACCGAACTTTAATCTTGAAGATCGCCTTTTGTTACATAAGATTAATTTTGAGAAAAATACAGTTGAGGTCGATGGTATTGATTACCCACTTTTAGATACAAACTTCCCGACAGTTAATCCGAGAAGGCCATATGCTTTAAATAAAGATGAGGAAGAAGTTATTAATCATTTAACACAGTTATTTTTGCATAATGAGATGCTGCAAAAGCATGCACGCTACTTAATTCAAAAAGGTAGTATGTACTTGAAGTATAATGGCAATTTGCTTTTTCATGCGGCAATCCCTTTGACTGAAGATAAGAAATTTTTAGAACAAGAGATTAATGGCTCTATCTTCTTTGGTAAAAGTTTGTTTGACGAGTTTGAAAGGTTGGTTAGAAGTGCTTTTTTAAATCGTTATGAAAAAGATAATTATGATAAAGATTATTTTTATATTCTTTGGCAAGGAGCTTCATCACCATTATTCGGAAAACACGCAATGAAGACCTTTGAGAGATATTTTATCGCTGATAAGAAGACGCATAAAGAAAGAACTAATCCATACTTTAAATATCGAATTGAAGAAGACGTATTGAAAATGATTTATGATGAGTTTGGACTCGATTTCAAAAAAGCTAAGATTGTAAATGGTCACGTTCCTTTAGACATTACTAAAGGGGATCAAGTAGTTTTGGCTAATAAGAGAATTTATAGCATTGATGGTGGTATGAGCAAAGAGTATTCAAACAAAACGAGTATTGGTGGATACAGTCTGATAAGTGACTCACATGCTTATTTCTTAGTTTCTCATGAAAGATTTGAAACTTATCAAAAACTGATTGAAGCAGAAAAAGATATTGTTTCAGTAACTCGTTCTGAAGAATTAAACTCAAGAAGAACATATATCTACGATACCAATAAAGGTGATGAGATTAAAGAGATAATTAATGATTTGATGGCTTTGCTAGATGCTTATCGATCAGGGACAATAACAGAGAAAAAATAAGATAGACTTTGGCTGACTTATAGCATTAAACGTCTAATTATGGTATAATATTTTCTAATATATTTCCTTTTCGGAAACTTAGTATAAGCGTTTTTATTTATCGGAGGCATTTAATGATTGAAGGAATTGTTCTGGCAGGCGGATATTCTTCAAGATTTAACCAAAATAAGATGGCTGTTGAGTTTAATGGTAAAGCCCTTATCCTTAACACTGTTTATTCTATGCTTTCTGTCTGTAAACGTGTGATTGTCGTTACTGGGCATTATCACGAGGAGATTCAGGAGATTCTTAGGAATGTAAAACAAGTTGAAATAGTAAAAAATGAAAATTATGATCAGGGCATGTTTACTTCGGTTAAACGAGGTGTAATGTGTGTGCATCATAATTTTTTTATTATTCCAGGAGATTATCCATTAGTTAAGGAAAAAGTATATCACAAGTTGTTAAAGGGATCAAAATCGATAAGAGTACCTTCATATAATCATCGCTTAGGTCATCCTATTTACTTTGATAAGGATTTAATTAAACCTTTATTAGAAACAGATGTGACAAATCTTAAGGAGTTTCGTAATCTTTATGATTTTGAGATAGTTGAAGTTGATGATGAAGGGGTTTTATTGGATATTGATACATATAATGATATGGAAAGGATTCAAAAGGGGGAATAATATGGAGATTGGTGAATTTTTAGCTCCAAAAAGTATAAGAGAGGCTTTTGAGCTACTTCAAAGTCCTAGTAGCAAAGTGATTGGTGGTGGCGCTTGGTTAAAACTATCTTTGAAATCGATTGATAAGTTGATTTCTTTGGAAAATCTTGGTTTGGATTATATTATTGAAACTAATGATGGATTTGAGATTGGCGCGATGACTACTCTAAGAAGGATTGAAACCGAACCCGGATTGAAAAAATTAGCTTCTGGAGTTTTATCTGATTCTATTAAGAGTGTTATGGGTGTTGCGGTTAGAAATCTAGCAACTCTTGGCGGGAGTATTATGGGCAAGTTTGCTTTTTCTGATTTGATCGGTGCCTTATTGGTCTTGGATGCACAGTTGAAGTTTCATGAACTAGGTGAGATCAGTTTGTTGGATTTTCTGGCGATGAGTAAAGTGCCTAATGATATATTGTTATCGATAACAATCAAGAAACATTCAGGAAAAGGCTATTTTCATAAAGCCAGTAGAAATCACATGGATTTTGCAATCTTGAATATTGCGGTATGTAAGACAGAAAATTTCAAAATTGCGATTGGTTCGAGGCCTAATCACGCTATTCTAGCTATAAAAACAGCCAATTATCTTAATTCTGTAGAATTGATAGATGAAGATGCTTTAGATAAGGCAATGATAATAGCGCTTGAAGAAGTGAAGTTAGGAGATAATTTACGTGGAAGTAAAGAGTATCGAGAAGTTTTACTGAAGACATATTTAAAACGCGGTATTAAGAAGGTGATCCTATGAAATTGAATCTAATTGTCAATGGCGATAAAAAGAGTTTTTTAATTGATCAGGATGAGTATATTCTTGATGTGCTCAGAAGAAACAATTACTTAAGTGTTAGACGTGGTTGTGATAGCACTAGCTGCGGAGTTTGTACAATTTTATTGAATGGTAAACCAGTTCCTTCATGTTCGCTTCTAGCTGCAAGATGTGAGAATCAAGAGATTACTACAGTTGAAGGGATCGAAAAGGAAGTTGAGAAATTAGCTAAGCATTTTGGTGATTTAGGGGCTGATCAATGTGGTTTTTGTAATCCTTCGATGGCACTTACTGTCTACGCATTGAAACAAGAAAATCCTCAAGCAAGCTTAGAGGAAATTAGAGAGTATTTAGTTGGTAATCTTTGTCGTTGTACAGGATATGTTGCCCAAAATGAGGCGGTAAAGAATTATTTAGGTGATCAATCATGAAAGTAGTTAATCAAAAAATTAAGTCCATAGATGGCTTAGGAATCATGAAAGGTAGAAAAGCTTACGCTGATGATTATGCGGAACATGATTCATTGATAATTAAAGTTATGCGTTCGCCTCATCCATTTGCTAAGATTATAAATATTGATGCTGAAGAAGCAAAAAAACTTGAAGGGATTGAAATGGTTTTAACCCATCAAGATTTTAAGAGAATTCCTTTTACAAGGGCGGGACAAGGTTATCCTGAACCTTCACCTCACGATAAGTTTGTTTTAGATGAATATGTTAGGTACATCGGTGATGAGGTGTTAGCTGTTGTTGGGATGAGTGAGAAAGCTTGTCAGAAAGCTTTAGATTTAATCAAAGTTGATTATCAAGTGCTTGAACCAGTTTTAGATTTTGAAAAAGCAAGAGATAATCAAAGTGTTATTCATCCCGAGCCTGAAATTCATGAAATGTTTGATATTGGTTTTAAACCAGAAAGAAATATTGCTGCTAGTTATTCAATGCATATCGGAGATGTTGAAAAAAGCATAGAAGAGTGTGATTATGTAATTAAAGAAACCTTTTATACCCAAGCACAATCACATGTAATGTTAGAGCCGCACACTGTTAATGCAAGGATGGATTACCAAGACCGATTATTGATATATAGTGCTACTCAAACGCCTTTTCATGTTCGAAGAATCATTTCTCAAGGTTTAGAAATACCGTTATCAAAAATTAGGGTTATCAAACCTAGAGTAGGTGGGGGATTTGGCGGAAAACAGGCAATTCATGGTGAAATGTTGGTTGCTTATGTGACTTATAAAACCGGTAAACCGGCAAAGTTAACTTACACGAGAAAAGAAGTTTTTGAATCAGCTTATACAAGGCATCCAATGAGAATTGATATCATTTTAGGTGCTGATCGTTATGGGAAACTAAAGGTTATTGATTTTAAAGGTTTGTCAGATACAGGAGCTTATGGAGAACATGCTTTAACTGTTTTTATGGTTACCGGATCTAAAGTTTTGCCTTTGTATAACAAAGTAGACTCTGTTAGATTTAGCGGTGATATCGTTTATACTAATCATACTCCAGCTGGAGCTTTCCGGGGGTATGGAGCGATTCAAGGTAATTTTGCTTTAGAATCAGCGATTGATATTCTTTGTAAGAAAATGGGTCAAGATCCAATAAAGTTTAGACAAAAGAATATGATTAAAGAGAATGAAACTTCACCGATTTTTGCGATTATGGGAGAAGGAACTGCCGGAACCCCAATGAATATGGATACCTGTAAGTTAGAGGAATGCATTGAAGTGGGAATGAAATTGATTGATTGGGAACATAAGTATCCTTGTATTGAAAGTGAAGATAAGATTAGATCTGTTGGCATGGCAATAGCGATGCAAGGAAGTGGGATACCTTATATAGATATGGGTAGCGCTACTATAAAACTGAATGATGATGGTTTTTATAACTTGATGGTTGGAGCTACTGAGATTGGTCAAGGTAGCGATACGGTTTTAACTCAAATTGCGGCCGAAGAGTTGATGACTGAAGTAGAAAAAGTGGTTATATATTCTTCTGATACGGATTTAACACCTTTTGATACTGGAGCTTATGCTTCAAGCACAACTTATATATCTGGTAATGCTGTTAAGCAGGCTGCAGCGGATTTAAAAGCTTTGATGATGATTGAAGCGGCACGAGTATTAGAGGTGACTGTTGAGGATATCAGTTTTGATGGTTCTGAGTTTAGGGTTAATGGATCAGATAAATTAATATCGTTGAGGTCATTATCAAATGAGATAACTTATTCACATAAACAAAAACAGTTACAAGTTACTTCAAGTTATGTTGGGCATAAATCACCACCACCTTTTATGGCAGGCTTCATTGAGATTGAAATTGATAAAGCGACTTATGAGATTGAAGTTTTGGATTATGTTAGTGTTGTAGATTGTGGAACGACAATTAATCCAATGCTCGCTAAAGGTCAAGTAGATGGTGCGATAGTTCAAGGATTAGGTATGGCTTTCTATGAAGATGTTGTTTATGCTAAGAACGGGCGGTTAATTACCAATGATTTGTTTAATTATCGAATACCTACGAGACTTGATATTAAGAAACTAACGACAAAGTTCGTAGATAGTTATGAAGAAACCGGACCGTTTGGCGCGAAGTCTGTAGGTGAAATCGGGATTGATACACCACCAGCAGCTTTAGCTAATGCAATTTGTAATGCTATAGGAGTTAGAATGACAGATTTACCGATTACACCAGAAAAAATATTTAAGAAAGTAAGAGGATTATCTTAATGAAAGTTAAAGATTTTGAGTTTCTATCAAAAGTAGTGTTTTTTGGAGCGATTTGGGGAATTGGTGAAGCAACAATTGGCTATCTTCTTCATTTATTGCCTGGCTATCTAGCTGGAAGTTTAATGTTTCCTTTTGTTGTTTTTGTACTTTATCGAGCTTATAAGAGTTTGGGATCGAAGAAGGCAATATTTTATGTTGCGATAATCGCGATGATGATTAAATCAGTTAACCTATTATTACCTTTTATGCCACCGGCAAAAACAATAAATCCAATGGTTTCAATGTTTTTAGAAAGTTTATTGGTTTTTGCAATTATTCCATTATTTGAGTCTGATAAGATTATTAACAAAGTTGGGGCTATCTTTATCGCTAGCATTGGCTGGAGATTGGCTTTTGTTGGTTATCAAGGTATCAACTACTTGGTAACTGATTATCTAGCTTTATACTTACGTGATTTTTCAGCCGCTTTTGAATATGTTGTAACTTTAGGATTAATTTCGGCAGGCTTTGCAAGTTTAGTTATGCTTGTTAGTTTAAGGTTAAAGCAACTAGACAAGTTAAATTCTGTAAGAATAAATCCAATTGTTTCTTTGGCAACATTAGTAATTGCGATTATATTAACACTAGTAATTTAGGATAGTTTAATCATGGATATCTATCAGTTAATAAGTGAGCATAAGCGTAAAGTTGGAGTAATGTGTGTCGTTACTGCTGTAAAAAAAGAAGGATCTGGACCTGTTGATGTCGGGAAAAAGATGTTGGTCCTTCCCGAGGGTAAAAGTTTTGGTACGGTGGGTGGCGGTGCATTAGAGTTGTTCGCTCAAAAGAAAGCAAAAGAAGTAATTAACAGTAAGACTAGTGTCCTAGAATCATATGTTCTTGATGAGGGTAAAGTAATCCCAGAGTCGAAGACTTTACCTATGGTTTGTGGGGGGTTAGTAACCTTGTTTTATGAGTATATTGGTCCGAAAGCGAATATTTTTGTTTTTGGTGCTGGACATGTAGGTCAAGCTTTGGTTAACGTGGTTAAAACAATGAATTTCCATGTAACTGTTATCGATGAAAGATCTGAAGTCATTGACAGATTTGTTGGTGCCGATATTAAGGTTCATGAAGTTTTTGTTGACTATATCGCAAAAGGCTTCATCAAAGATGACGACTTTGTTATTGTTTGTACTCCAAGTCATAAGTATGATTATCATGTTATAAATAAGTTGTTAGAAATGAAGATAAAACCAAGGTATCTTGGTATGCTTTGTTCTCCCGATAAGATAAAAGCTTATCTAAAATCAACATATGAAACCTTTGGAAAAGATATTGATCTTGGGTTTTTCTATTCGCCAATCGGTTTGGATATAGGTGGTGGAACACCTGAAGAAATAGCGATATCCATTAGTGCAGAGATATTGTCAATCATCTATGAAAAGACTAGTTTAAAGAATATGAGGGAAGTCTTAGATGGTGAAAATCGTTACTGGTAAAATCAATAGTTTAAAAACAACAAGACTATTGAATCACTATCAAAAGTCTTTAAAAGGTGATGGTTTTATCGCTGATAAAATCATGAAGGATGATCTTGTTTTTGGTTATGATTTGGTTAGACTATCGGATCGATTCAGAGTTCCTTATGTTAGAAGAAATATTTATCTTGAAGAAGGAAAAGAAGTTATCTATCAAGTTGGTCCGTATTGTTTTTATAAAGATGCTTTAAACTTTATTGAGTCTTCAGTAAGAAGCTTTATAGTCAATCAAATCTCTCCAGTTTATTTGGATGAAATAAGTCTGTTAGAATTAGAGGATAAAGGACTTCACAAGGTGTTAGTTGATTTGTTGGAGTCGAAGGTGGATTTAGTTTTAGTTGTTAGAAATGATATTCTCGATTTGGTCATTGAGAAGTATGGTTTGACAGATGTCATATTAGTTGAATGAGGTTAGGGATGTTCGATAAAGGAATTGTTAATGGTAAAGTCTTTTTGCAAGGGAAGTTTAAAAGAACTAATGTTTATATTAATAAAGACATCATCGTAAGTATTGACGATGAGTTATTTCCTGCAAAAGAGATTTTGGATGTTAATAATGCCTTGGTCATTCCTGGGTTGATAGATCCCCACGTTCATTTTAATCTTGACTTAGGAACGATTCGCTCGAGAGATGGCTTTTATCACGGTACTTTACAAGCGGCTTATGGTGGCGTTAGTACCATTATAGATTTTCTTGATCCAGTCGATAATGAAGTTGATTTAGAACTAGCATATAAGAAACGTTTGGATGAAGCGAAAAACGCTGTTGTTGATTATAAGTTTCATGCGACTATTAAAGATCCTAAATGTGATTTGGAGAAATTTGTTTTAAAAATGAAAAGCCTAGGAATTGAATCGTTAAAGATCTTTACAACTTACTCTGATAGTGGAAGAAGAACTTATGATGAGCAAATAATCGAGTTACTGAAGCTATCTGAAAAGTATCACTTTTTGTTGTTAGTGCATATTGAAGGTGATAGTTATATTGACCTTAACCCAGAGTATAAATATTGTCATCTGATAAAATCTAGACCGACAATAGCTGAAACAAAAGAAGCATTAAAACTAGCCTCTTTTGTGGAAAAGTATGGTGGGTATCTATATATGGTACATCTTAGCAGTGGTTTGACGATTGAAAGGTTGAAACTTGAGTATCCGCTTTTAATTAATACTAGGTTCTTTATTGAAAGTTGTCCACATTATTTTTTATTCACTAATGACTTTTTAGAGAGAGTTGATGGTCAATTATATACATTAGCTCCGCCTTTAAGAACAAGAAAAGAAAGAACAATCCTGAAAAATCACTTTTTTGATGTTTATGCAATTGGAACTGATCATTGTGCTTTTACTAAAAAGGATAAGGCAAAAACATATTTAAAAGAGATTCCTTTAGGTATAGGCGGTATCGAGTTTTCTTTTGATGTGATGTATGAGTTGTTTAAGAATGAGACAATTAATAAAATGAGTAAGAATATAGCTAAACTATATCCTAGCTTAAGTAATCGCGGAGAGATTAAAGTAGGCAATCTTGCCAATATTTTTGTTTATGAAGTCTTTGATAATTTTATTGATGATTTTCATGGATATACCGATTACAATCTCTATGAAAATTTCAAAAGGTCAGGAAGAGTTATGTATCACTTAATAAGAGGGAATTTTGTTATTAAAGCAGGGGAGTATATTAAGAGTTCTGGAATCAAAATCTAAGGGGTGAAGAGATTGAAAGTTTTAACTAATGCCAAGATTTATGATTATCATAATTACATCGATAATGGTTATGTTGTTTTTGATCAAGACATTATTGAAGTAGGTATGATGGAAGATTATATTGCAGTTGGATATGAGGAGATTGATTGTGCGGGAAACATTGTAATTCCGGGTTTTGTCGTCGGACACACTCATTTATACTCTAGTTTTGCTCGAGGTCTATCTTTACCGTTTAATCCAAAGAGTTTCACTGATATTCTCGAACAGCTTTGGTGGAAAATTGATTCTTTTCTTGATCAGGATATGATTTATTACTCGGCTTTGATGGGTGCTTTAGATCAATTGAAAATGGGGTCAACAACTTTAATTGATCATCATGCCAGCAAGTCAATCACAGGTAGCTTAGAGGTGATTAAAAAAGCATTGGTTGATCGATTAAGAATTAGGTCAGTTCTTGCTTTTGAAACCAGTGATCGTTTTGATGTTGAAGAAGCAATAAGAGAAAATTTGAGTTTCCTTAAAAAAGATTATGATATGGCAAAAGGTTTATTTGGTCTTCATGCTTCTTTGTCATTGAGTGATGAAAGTTTAGAAAAAGTTAGTAGTGTTTTGAATAAAGAAGGGATTCATATTCATGTTGCAGAGAGTGAACAAGATCAGTTGGACTGTTTAGCAAGATACGGGATGAGGGTTGTAGAAAGATTAGAGAAGTTCAATTTACTAAATGAAAAATCTTTATTAGTACATTGCACTCATGTAAATGAACATGAAATGGATATTATAAAAAAATATAATTCTACTATCGCTATCAATGTAACATCTAATCTTAATAACGCGGTAGGAATTGCCCAAATTAAGAGGTTTATCGCAAAAGGTATTAGAGTTATAAGCGGCAATGATGGACTAATTAAATCACAGCCAATTGAGTATCTAAATATCTTTTATTTAAGTCATTTAAAGACTAAATCGCCGATTGGTTTTTCTTTGGATGATCTTAAACAAATCATTATTAACACCTATGAGTATGCAAACATGTTGTTAAAGACTAGATTAGGTAGAATTGAAACAGACGCTGAAGCAGACCTATTAGTTATTGATTATAAACCATATACAGATTTATGTGAGGATAATGCTTTTGCTCATTTATTCTATGGAGTTTTTCCGGGGTTAAGACCGAAGGTGGTTATTGCTAATGGCGAGGTTTTAGTAGAAAATTATGAATTTGTTGAAGATTACAACGATTTATACAATGAAGGACTTAACCAATCTAAACGATTAAAAGAAGTTTTATTGAAAGATGGTGACAAATGTGAATTTAAGTACTAGTTTTGATGGTTTGAAGTTATCCAACCCATTAATGCCAGCTGCTGGACCTTTGAATGGTGATTTAGAGAAATTGATTTTTTTGGTTGATCAAGGGTGTGGAGCGATTGTTACAAAAACAATCTCTAGGGCAATGCCACATATTCCTAAACCATGTATCTATGGTGATAAGACTTTTATCATGAACTCTGAGTTATGGAGTGAAATCAGTTATGAGGTTTGGGTCAATGAGATATTACCTAGTTTTTATGAAAAGAAGGATCGTCCTTTGATTATCAGCTTGGGTTATACCAAAGACGATATGGCTTTTTTAATACCAAAGGTTGATAAATTTGCGGATGCTTATGAGATTAGCACTCATTATGTTGGCTCTGATTTAGAGGTTATTAAAGAAACGGTTAGAACAATTAGAACTAATACTACTAAACCGGTTTATATGAAGATAAGTCCGCATATTCCCAATCCTGAAGGCTTTGCTAGAGCAATTAAAGAGGCTGGAGCTAATGGTGTGGTAGCGATTAATTCATTAGGTCCAACGATGAAAATAGATATCATGGAGAGAAAGATTATCTATGGTAATGAACAAGGTTTTGTTTGGACAAGTGGACCAGCGATTAAGCCGATAGCATTAGCTACTGTCTATAAAATCAAGCAAGCTGAACCGAGTTTGACTGTTATTGGTGTAGGCGGGATTAAGTCAGCTGATGATGTATTAGAGTTTTTATTGGCTGGTGCTAGTGGTGTTCAGATGCTTTCAGCAGCTTTGTTGCAGGGAAAAGATTTATACTCCAAAATCATTGCTGATTTACCAAAAGCTTTGGAAAAATATGGTTTTAGCGATATTGAAAGTGTGATAGAAAGTTCTTTGAAGAAAGAAGTAGTTTATAAACAATCATTACCTATTCTAGCTAGGGATAAATGTATTGAGTGTATGTTATGTCAAAAAATCTGTCCATATTTTGCGATTGATTATCCAGGTGTAATCACCTTTAATCCTGATAAATGTTTTGAGTGTGGATTATGTATTGCTAAGTGTCCAACAGGAGCGATTAGTTATTCAAGGAGCGATGTTTAATGAATGACATTTCCAAATCGATAAATAAGGTTGATAACGATGAAAAAATCGCTGGTAAGGCGATTTATGTTGCTGATATTAAAATGGCAGGAATGCTTTATGCAGTAACACTCCGTTCCAGTGTTGTTAAGGGCAAGATAACCAAGATTGATTATCCGGTTTTTCCTGATGGGTATTATCTAGTTGATTATCGTGATATTCCTGGAGAAAATATTGTGAAAGTCATTTTCTCTGATATGCCAGTTTTTACTGATAAGCAAATTAGTTATCTTTATGAACCGATTGCCTTATTTGTCGGCCCAGATAAACAGATGTTAACGGATTTGTTACAAAAAACTAAGATAGAGTATCAGATTGAAGAACCTGTATTTGATTGGAAAGATAGTGTAATTAATTATAAGTTTACTAAGGGTGAAGGCAAGGCTGCTTTTGATAACCGAAGAATTGTTTCATATACATATGAAACAGCATATCAAGAACAAGCGTATATTGAACCACAAGGTTTAATAGGTTATCCTGAAGGAGAAAAGGTAACGATAGTTGGTTCGATTCAATGTCCTTATTATGTTAAAAATGCAGTTGTAAAAACCTTGGGTTGCGATGATGATTTAGTTAGAGTTATTCAAGCTGCTGTTGGCGGGGCTTTTGGTGGGAAGGAAGAGTTTCCTTCTTTAATCGCCTGTCAATTGGCAGTAGCTGTTAAAAAGGTTAATCAGCCAATTCAACTGATTTATGAACGTGAAGAAGATATGTTAGTCACAACCAAAAGGCATCCGGCGAAGATAGTTTTTGAAGCTGCAATTGAAAATAATAAAATTTATGGTTTGAGAGCTAAGGTTGGTATTGATGGCGGAGCGACCATTGGTTTAAGTGGCGTGGTTTTATCAAGAGCTTTAATAGCTTGTACAGGTGCTTATACAATCGACCATTTAGATATATCAGGCGATGTTTATCGGACTAATACAGTCCCTAATGGAGCTTTTAGAGGTTTTGGAGCCCCGCAAATGGTTTTTGCGGTAGAAATGTTTGTCGAACATGTTGCAAAAGACTTAGGTTTAGATCCTCTTGATTTTAGACTTAAGATGTTGGCTCAGCAAGGTGATTTAACTTCAACTATGGGAAGTTTTCGTGATCCAATTCTTTTGCCTGAGATGATTGGAAAAGCTTTGAGTATTAGTGATTATAGGCAAAAAGCAGACCAATATCTTAAGGATAATAGTTTTAGAGGTGTTGGTATGAGTGTTTTCTTCCATGGCTGTGGTTTTACCGGTTCGGGAGAAAAAAACATCATTAAAGCCAAAGTAAGGCTGAAAAAAGTTAAAGAAATAGTTGAAATCTTGGTGGCCGCTGTTGATATGGGCCAAGGTGTGAAAACAACTTTTAGAAAACTTGTGGCTAATGCGTTGAATATTCCGATAGAAAAAGTAGTTTTCAATAATCCTGATACAGATTATGTTCCTGATTCTGGTCCAACTGTTGCATCAAGAACGATGATGATTGTTGGGGGTTTATTGTCTAGAGCTTGTGGGGATTTGATTTTACGAATGAATGAAGATTCAGTGGTAGTAGAGAAAGTCTATGAACAACCAGAGTATATTAAGTTCGATGAAACGACATTTACAGGTGATGCTTATCCTGCATATTCATGGGGAGTAAATATAGTAGAGGTTGAGATAGATAAAGTTACTTATCAAGTTAGTATTAAGAAAACTTGGTCAATGTATGATGTTGGTAAAGCAATTGATGAAAGAATTGTTGTTGGCCAATCTGATGGTGGTTTAGCTCAGGGATTAGCATATGGATATTTAGAAGTTATGAATCATAATCAAGGGAAAATTATGCAGAAGAATATGACTGATTATATAATCCCCACGGCAATGGATATGCCGCCAATGGAGACTCATCTTTATGAGAATCCATATGCTTATGGCCCGTTTGGAGCTAAAGGTGTCGGCGAACTATCTTTGATTGGTGGAGCACCAGCTATAGCTAAAGCAATTGAGATGGCTATTAAAAGACGTGTATTTAAGATTCCGGTTACTCCGGAATACATATTGGAGTTGATTAAAAATGGCGATAATTAAATTTAAACTCAATAATCAAGATGTGGCTTTAGACACAGATCCAAACCGCAGACTCTTAGATGTTTTAAGAGATGATTTTGGTTTAACTGGTTCGAAAGAAGGCTGCGGTGAAGGTGAATGTGGAGCTTGTTCTGTTTTGTTAAATAGAGAGATTATCAACTCTTGTTGTACACCACTTGCAAATGTAGCTAATCAAGAAATTGTGACAATAGAGGGGTTTTCTCAAGAAAAGCGATTTGAGGTTATTAAAGAAGCTTTTGTTTTTACCGGTGGTGTACAATGTGGTTTTTGTACTCCTGGGATGATTATAGCGACCGAAAGCTTGTTGAATAAGAATCCTCATCCATCTGATTATGAAATTAAGATAGGTTTATCAGGAAATCTTTGTCGATGTACTGGTTATAACTTAATCATCGAAGCAGTTAAAGTTGCGGCTAAAAGAGGTGAAGGGTTATGGTAAAGGCATTTATGCCAGAAACTCTTGATGAGTGTCTTGATTTATTAAGCAAACATCATTTGCGAATCGTTGCAGGTGGAACTGATATGTTGATTCAAAATCGGGCAAAGTCATCTTTACCAATAGGTTATAAGAGCGATGTTATTTATTTGAAACAGATTAAGGAATTAGACAATATTGTTGAAGACGATGATTATATTTATATAGGTGCTAATGTTTGTTTAGAGAGAATCATGAACTATGTTTCAACACCTAAATTGCTTAAGGATACAATTCTAGAGATGGCATCACCAGGGATTAGACATACTGCAACTCTAGCGGGTAATATTGGCAATGCCTCACCTGCTGGAGATTCTTTGGTACCATTATATTTATTGGATACTCAGTTAGAAATACGTTCTTTTAATGTTATTAGACGCTGTTATTTACAAGATTTTATTATTGGGGTTAGAAAAATTGATTTAGATAAGACTGAAATTATAACTAATGTGATTATTCCGAAAATAAGTTTTACATTTTCTCATTTTCGTAAGGTTGGACCAAGATTGTCTGATGCAATTTCTAAAGTATCATTTGCAGGTGCATATGAAGTAACAAATGGTATTGTAAAGGATTTTCGAGTCGCTTTTGGAGCAGTAAGTATTACTGTGATTAGAGATTACAGTATTGAAGCAAAAATCATCGGAAAAGGTTTAAATGAAGTTAAATCTATGCGTAATAGTGTTAAAGATTTGTACGAGAGTTTGATTAAACCAATTGATGACCAAAGATCAAATAAAATTTATCGTAAAGAAATTGCCTTAAACTTGTTTGATGAGTTTGTTGATATTATGCTTAAAGATTTGGGGTGAGCGTTTGGATAAGGAAAAATTATTAGCTGTTGCCCGTGGTGAAATTGTTGCTGATTTAGTGATTAAAAATGCTAAAATTATTAATGTTTTTACTAAGGAGATTGAAGAAGGTGTTTTAGCGGTTAGTCAGGGAGTTTTTGTTGGTATCGGCGATTATCAGGGCGAAGTAGAACTGGATTTACAAGGAGCTTATCTATCTCCTGGTTTTATTGATGGTCATGTTCACATTGAATCATCAATGCTGGTTCCAAGTAGGTATGCTTCTTTGGTAGTTCCTAGAGGGACTACAGCAGTAATTGCAGATTGTCACGAAATAGCGAATGTCTGTGGGACTAAGGGTATTGATTTCATGTTGGCTGATTCGCTTAGTTCACCTTTGGATGTTTTTATGATGATACCTTCATGCGTTCCATCAACAGAATATGAAACTTCTGGGGCTGTGTTAAAAGCCGATGATATTTCTAGATATCTTCATCACCCTTTGGTTTTGGGATTGGGTGAAATGATGGATTATCCTGGGACTATTAATGGCGACAAAGATGTTCTAGCAAAGCTTGATCTGTTTAGAGAAAAGATACTTGATGGTCATGCACCATCAGTAAAGGATAAAGAGTTAAATGCTTATGTTGTGTCAGGGATTAAGACGGATCATGAATGTGTTGAACCTGATGAGTTGTTGGAAAAAGTTAGAAGAGGAATGTATGTTCATCTTCGAGAAGGATCACAGACTAAAAATGTGAAGGATCTATTGGTTGGTTTAAATGAGAAATTCTTTGATCGAGTAATCTTTTGTTCAGATGATTTACACCCTAGTGATATTAAAAGCATTGGCCATATTGACAACAATATCAATATTGCAATCAGTAGTGGTATAGAGCCAATTAGCGCTATTTCAATGGCGACAATTAATATTGCTAACTGTTATAATATAAAGAATGTTGGTGCTATTGCTCCAGGGTATAAAGCTGATTTTGTTGTCTTTGATGATTTAAGTAAAATCATTGTTAAACAGGTCTATAAGGCAGGAAAACTAGTGGCGATGAATTATCAACCTTTGTTTGAAAGTCTTACATCAGATGCAAGTTCTGTAAGTGATACTATGAATATTGACATTAGCAATCTAGATTTGCAAATGATTTTAAAAAGTGACTTAGTTAATATTATTGGTTTAGTAAAAAATAATGTTACAACGAAAAGAATCGTTGAAAGGATAAAACTTGATTCAGGAATTTTTGAAGCTAGAGATAATCCCGATTTACTAAAACTTTGTGTCTTAGAACGACATAAGTTCACTGGAAATATTGGTAAGGCAATTGTGAAAGGTTATGGATTAAAATCTGGTGCAATAGCTATGACGATTGCCCATGACTCTCATAATCTAATTGTTATTGGTGATAATGATTCAGATATGATGGTTGCGGTAAATAAAGTAAAAGATATTAATGGCGGAATTGTTATATGCAGTGATGGTCAAGTTCTAGAGCATTTAGCATTGAAAGTAGGCGGCATTATGTCTTTAGATAATCCTGATTTCGTTGAAGCAAAACTAATTAGATTAGAAGAAATTGCAAGGAAACTAGGTGTTTCAAAAGATATTGAAGATCCTTTCTTGCAGTTAGCATTTTTGTCTTTGCCAGTGATACCAGAGATTAAACTTACTGATTTGGGTTTGTTTGATGTAGAACGGTTTAAACTGATTACTAATGAAGTAGGTGATGAATAATGTCTTATGTCAGTGGTTATCAATGTACTATCTGTAGTAGAAAATATTCTGCCTCAGAGGTATTGATGACTTGTCCAGTTTGTGGAGAAAAGGGCATACTTGATGTTTTGTATGATTATGATAGAATAAGAGATTTGCTAACTAAAGATTATTTTAATGGTTGTCATGATTTCTCTATATGGAGATATTTACCGTTATTGCCTGTTGAAGAAAAATATACAAAAAACAGTTTAAAAGTTGGCTGGACACCGCTTTATCATAGTGAGGTCCTAGGCAAAAAATATCAGGTTAGAAATCTCTATATTAAAGATGATGGGCTGAACCCGACTCAATCATTAAAAGATCGTGCAAGTGTGATTGCATGTGTTAAGGCAAAGGAACTTGGGCAAGAAGTGATTGCCTGTGCTTCAACTGGAAATGCAGCCTCTTCATTAGCTGGCAACGCCGCAAGGTTTGGGATAAAGACTGTAATTTTTGTACCAAAGCGTTCTCCAATTGCTAAACTTACCCAGATTTTAATGTTTGGTTCGGTTTTGATTAAAGTAAATGGCGATTATAAAGATGCTTACAGTTTATCAAAAAAAGCCATTGAACACTTTGGGTGGTATAACCGTAATGCGGCTATTAATCCTAATCTCATTGAAGGAAAGAAAACTGTTGCTTTAGAGATAGCTGAGCAATTGAATTTTCACCTAACAGATTGGGTAGTTGTCAGTGTTGGTGATGGTTGTACAATCGGCGGTGTTTATAAAGGCTTCTATGATTTGAAACAGATAGGATTGATCAAGACTATTCCCAAAGTATTGGGAGTTCAGAGCGAAGGTTGTCAACCCTTTGTAGAAGCATTTAAAAACAAAAAAGATTTAGAAGAAACAGAAGAAAATACAATTGCTGATAGCATCGCTGTTGGGATTCCTAGAAACCCAATAAAAGGACTTAAGGCAGTTTCAATCAGCGGTGGAAGTTACATAAGTGTTAGTGACCAAGAAATTCTTTCAAGCATGAGTGAGTTAGCAAAACAAGAAGGTGTTTTTGCTGAACCGGCTGCGGCAGCCAGTTTGGCTGGGTTTATTAAAGCTAGAGAGTTAGAAATAATAAATGAAAATGATTCGGTTACGATTATCATCACCGGCAATGGTTTAAAAGATACTGTGAATGCAAGTAAAATCAATAAAGAACCAATTCTTCTTGATAACAATCTTGATGATTTGATTCATTACCTAAAGAGAAAAGAGGAAGAAAATGAGTAAGATACCGTTTGGACCAACATATGACGAAATGGCTTTTCCATTGAAGATTGATCCAGCAATTAGACAAGAAGCATTAAAGCAAAAAGTAAATGAATTAGATCCGGTTAATCTTTTCAATATTAACTGGAAAGATGAACAAGGTGTGGTAAACAAAATTGTTTTACCTAAAGAGTTAACAGGAGTTGAAGCAAATATTGTTGTTTTGTTAGGGAAGTACTTTCCTTCTGGATCACATAAAGTTGGTCCAGCCTATTCAACTTTAATTGAGGGTTGTGTAGATAAAACCATAATTCCTGGAGAGCATACAATCTTAGGACCATCAACTGGTAATTTTGGGATTGGTGTTTCTTATATCTGTAATTTGATGAATTATGACTCTATTGTTATCATGCCTGATAATATGAGTAAAGAAAGATATGATCGAATTAGAAGATATGGGGCAAAGTTAGATTTAACACCAGGTACTGAATCTGATGTAATCTTAACCTTAGAAAGAACATATAAGTTAAAAGAAAACCCAAAAAACCGATCATTGGCTCAGTTTGAATTATTACCAAATTATCGTTTCCATAGACATGTTACTGGCAATGCTTGTATTGAAGCTGTTAAGGGTATAGGAAATGGCCGAATTGCTTGTTTTACCTCAGCACCTGGTTCAGCTGGCACACTTGCAGCTGGGGATAAAATCAAGGAAGTTTTCCCAGATGCAAAGATAGCTGCTTTAGAACCTTACGAGTGTTCAACGTTAATGAATGGCGGCAGAGGTCAACACCGGATCGAAGGAATCGGCGATAAGATGTGTACTTTAATTCATAATGTTCTAACTACTGATTTTGTTGTGTTGATAAAAGATGAAGACTCTGTGCAAGGCTTAAAAATTATCCATGATGGAATCGATGTTTTAATTGAGTTTGGTATTGCATCTGAAGTCGCAAATTCAATGAAAGAACTTTTTGGAGTTTCAGGTATCTGCAATATTATCGGGGCAATTAAAATGGCTAAGTATTTAAAACTTGGACCAAACGATAATGTCGTAACGATTGCCACCGATGGCTTTGATCGTTATGAGACAGTTTTAGAAGACTTAGAGAAAAGATATCTTGAGACTGAAAATTTTGTTTTAAGAAGATGGTTTAAAGACGTGTTTTTAAAAGCAAATGTTTGTGATATTGCTGATTATCGCCCTTCAGAACAAAAAGATAAATTATTTAAACAAAAAGAATCTGATTGGTTGAAATTTGGTTATAGCAAAGACTATTTGGATGCGATGAAAGATATGAAGTTTTGGGATGATGAATACCATAAGATTCATCATTATGATGAGTTAATAAGAAAGCTGCGTGATGAGTAGATGAAAATCGATTATCAGAAAATATTAGAATTAAGTAAAGCTTATGAAAATGACATGACTAAGTTTTTAAGAGACATGATATCAATCCCTTCAGAAAGTTCTAATGAAGAAAAATTGATTTTAAGAATCAAAGAAGAAATGGAAAAAGTTGGTTTTGATGAAGTTAGAATTGATAAAATGGGTAATATTATCGGTAGAGTTGGTAGTGGCAAACATCTAATTGCGATGGATGCTCATATTGATACTGTTGGAATAGGTGAGATTAATAATTGGCATTTTGATCCATATTTAGGGTTTGAAGATGAAAATAGAATCGGTGGTAGAGGCGCTTCTGATCAAGAAGGCGGGATGGCATCGATGGTCTATGCTGGAAAAATCATAAAAGATTTAGGTTTGGAATCGGATTATACATTACTTATAACAGGAACAGTCCAAGAAGAAGATTGTGATGGGTTGTGTTGGCAGTATTTAATTGAAGAAGAGGGAGTTAAACCTGAATTTGTTGTTATTACTGAACCTACAAATCTCAATATCTACCGTGGTCATCGCGGCAGGATGGAGATAAAAGTTACAACTTCTGGAGTTTCTTGTCATGGTAGTGCACCAGAACGAGGAAGTAATGCTATTTTTAAGATGGCACCAATTCTTTTGGATTTAGAAAAACTTAATCACCGACTCTTAGATAATCAGTTCCTCGGAAAAGGAACATTGACAGTAAGTGAGATTTTTTACTCTTCACCTTCAAGATGCGCTGTAGCTGATGGTTGTTGGATTTCGATAGATCGAAGACTGACAGATGGAGAAACCTATCAGAGTGCAATAAAAGAAATCGAGGAGTTGGAGTCTGTCAAGATGGCTAATGCTATTGTGGAGATGTATGACTATGACCGACCATCATATACTGGTTTAGTCTATCCTACCAAGTCCTATTTTCCTACTTGGGTTTTACCAGAAGAACATGTGGTTTGTCAAACCCTAGTAGAGTCTTATGAAGGATTGTTTAATAAAGAACCTAAGGTTGACAAATGGACTTTTTCAACAAATGCTGTTTCGATTATGGGTCGTCATAAGATTCCTTGTATTGGCTTTGGTCCGGGGAAGGAAGAACAAGCTCACGCTCCTAATGAAGTGACTTATAAAGACCATTTAGTTGCTGCTTGTGCAATGTATGCAGCTATTCCAAGTATCTATCTAGAAAAAATAAAAAATCTTTGAGGAGAAGAATATGAAACCATTATTTAAAGGCAAACATTTTATCACATTAGAAGAATGGACAAAACCCGAGATCGATAAATTATTAGAAGTCTCAAAAGATTTAAAAGCTAAATTCTATAATAATGAAAGTACCGATTATTTAAAAAACAAAACGGCGTTTTTAATGTTTTTTGAACAATCTACTAGAACTAGAAATTCCATGGAAGCGGGAATTGCTCATTTAGGTGGTCATGGAGTATTTTTAGATACTTCAAAGATGCAGATTTCACATGGCGAAAGTGCTAAAGATACCGCAGTTATTCTATCTAGTTATGGTCATGGCATTGCTTGTCGTAACTGTTTTTGGGAAATCGGGAACAAGTATTTAAGGGAGATGGCAGCTAATTCAACAGTGCCGATTATGAATCTTCAATGTGATCTTTACCATCCAATGCAAGGTTTAGCTGATTTGATGACAATCCAAGAAGTTAAGAAAGAAACTAAGAACTTGAAAGTTTCGATTATTTGGGCTTATGCGACAACACATAAAAAACCGATTAGCGTTCCACTAACACAGATTTTGTTATTCCCAAGATATGGCATGGATGTAACATTATGTTATCCTGAAGGTTATGATCTACCTGATTGGGCAGTTGAAAAAGCTAAGAAGAATGCCATAGAGAATGGTGGTAGTTTTAGGATTACTCATGATATGGAAGAAGGCTATAAAGACGCAGATGTTGTGATACCGAAGAACTGGGGTTCTTGGGTTAATAATCAATCAAATGAGGTTGTCGATAGTTTGCTAGAAAGTTATAAATCATGGAAGTGTACTGAAGAAATGATGGCTTTAGCAAAACCTGATGTCAGTTATATGCACGCTTTACCTGCTGATAGAGGAAATGAAGTAGTCGACTCAGTTATTGATGGTAAGAACTCAATTGTCTACCAAGAGGCAGAGAATCGTCTTCATACAGCAAAAGCTGTTATGGTTATGACAATGGGAGACAAGTAGAAAACAATGAGGATTTTTATTGCCGTTTTGTTCGATGAGGCTGTTAAAGAAAAGATTTATGAGTATATCAAATTAATAAAAAAAGATCATAAAGGTAACTTTACAACCTTTGATAATCTTCATTTAACCATATATTTTATTGGTGAGTTGAACGAGTCGCAGTTGAGCAGAGTTAAAAAAAGGATAGAAGAACTTGAGTTTGAGGCTTTTAATCTAGAGATTAATGGTATTGGTAGTTTTCAAAACACCAATAACCAAAGATTAGTTCATTTAAAAACTGAGCCAAATTTGGAACTTAAGAATCTTCACTTGAAAGTATTGCATGCTTTAAAGAAAGCAAGAATAAATATCAAGTCTACAGATTTTAACCCACATATTACCTTAGGTAGAAAAGTGGAAATTGATTTACCTGAGTTGTTCAAGATCGAAACAAACAGCATTGATTGTTTAGTAAAAAAGGTAAGTGTTATGGAGTCAAAAAGAGTTGATAATCAACTGGTTTATGAAGAAGTAAACTAATAAAAAAGTAAAGGCACTGAATATTCAGTGCCTTTAATATAGTTCTTTGTTTTTGCTTATGTATTCAGTAAAGAGAGTTAGACAATTATTGCGTTCTTGTTGAGTCAAGTCGAGAATATTGATGTCTTGTTGCTTTCCTTCAATAAATTTGTAGATAAAGTCATCTCTAAAGCCGATTTCATCTGCATCTTTAGCTTCACAACCATAATAGACTTTCTTGATGTTTGCCCAAATGATAGCGCCTAAACACATAGGGCATGGATAAGCAGTAGTATAAAGGATACAGTTGCTTAAATCGTGAGTTTGAAGCCTTTTTGCTGCTTTTCTGATAGCATTCATTTCTGCATGTGCTGTTGGATCATGGTCTTTTAAAACTGAGTTTGATGCAATGGCAATAATGTTTCCGTTTCCATCAATTATTAAAGCGCCAAAAGGACCTCCAAAGTTGAGGTTCATGGTTCTTCTGGCTTCATCAATGGCTAGTTGCATTAGTTCTTGATGATTATTTTTCATAAGTTTCTCCTTATGGATTTTATGTGTAATCTTATTATATGTAATTATTCTTTATTTGTAAATAAACCCTAGGAAATATACGCTAAAACATCAACAATCTTTTGATAATATGTTATAATTTAACTGACTTTATTATGAAAAGATGAAAGGTTATGGTGGAGGTATGAAGTTTATTACTTGGAATGTCAATGGTTTGCGAGCAGCAAGAAAGAAAGGTTTTGATGAGTTTTTTGAATCAGTAAATGCCGATATTTTTGCGATTCAAGAAACTAAGATGCAAGAAGATCAAAAAGAGTTCCATTTCCCTAATTATCATGAATACTGGAATAGTGCTGATAAGTTAGGGTATTCTGGGACATTGATATACACAAAACATTTACCGATTAAGGTTAGTTATGGGATTGATGGTGAAGGATATAATGACGAAGGAAGGATTATTACTCTTGAGTTTGATAAGTTTTTCTTTGTCAATACTTATGTGCCTAATGCCCAGCCTGAACTTGCTAGATTGGCATATCGGATGGAGTTTGAGGATAATTTCCGGAATTATTTGGTTAGCCTTGACAAAATCAAACCAGTGATTTTGTGTGGTGATTTGAATGTAGCGCATACAGAGATTGATTTGAAAAATCCAAAGGCTAATGAGAAGAACCCTGGGTTCTCTATCGAAGAAAGAACTAAGTTCCAAGCTTTGTTAGATGTTGGTTTTACCGATACTTTTCGTTATCTATATCCTGATACGATTAAATATACTTGGTGGTCTTATCGTTTTAATGCAAGAGCTAATAACTCAGGATGGAGAATTGATTATTTTGTTGTTTCTAATCGCATTAAAGAAATGATTAAAGAAGTAAAACTGCTTAATGAAGTCCATGGCAGTGACCATTGTCCGGTAGAAATTGAAATGGCTGATTTTTAAAAGTTATCATGAGTAGATTAGTTTTTAAACTCATAGCTGCTTTTACAATGTTGTTAGATCATTTCGCTTTTATCTATCTTGATTCTGACACAACAGCTTACTGGGTTCTAAGAGGAATAGGAAGAGTATCATTCGTTATGTTTGCATATTTGATTGCACAAGGTTTTCATAAGACAAGCAATAAAATTGCCTATCTTATGCGACTTGGTCTTTTTGCGATAGTTATTGAGATTTTCTTAATCGGGTATTATTTAATTGGTGGAGATAACTTTATTCTAACCTTTAACATTATGTGGGTTTTATTGTTAGGTTTACTATCATTATACTTATTTTTCCATAAGAATAATTACTTAAAGCTTTTGGTTTTTCCGATTATTATTGGCGCTGAACTTCTTAATTTATCTTATGGTGCGTATGGAGTTTTAATAATCTATCTATTTGGTATATACCAGAACAAAGCAACTAACTTACTGTGTCTTGGGTTCTTAAATCTGATGTTTATAAATGATCCACTATATAGTTTTTTGGGTATGTCTGAGGTGGCTAAGTTCCCAGCAATTCAGTGGTTGAGTATGTTTGCGATAGTTCTTATCTTTATATATAATGGACAAATGGGCAGATATAAGTGGAAGTGGTTTTTCTATTTGTTTTATCCCGGACATTTAGTATTATTATATTTAATAAAAAATCTATTTTTCTAAAGGATGTGTTATGATGATTAAAGTCTTTAGTGTTGAAGAGATGAAGAAAATCGAGCAGATTACTTGCGAAAACAAAGAACTTACGGAAAAGGATTTAATGTATCAAGCTGGCTATGTTTTGGCTAAGGATTTTTTATCGAGAGTTATGCCAGATATCAATCAAGAGATCTTGGTTTTGGCCAATGTCGGTAATAATGGCGGGGACGCAATTGCCATGTTTATTGAGTTGCAAAAGATAGGGTATAACGTCAAATTATTCGTAATCGGTAATCCTGAAAGTGGAAGCGAAGCTTTTAGTTTTTATTACCAAAAAGTCTTGACTGATTTGAAGTTTTTAATGATTGAAAACTACGAGCAAGCAATAAAAAACACAAGTTATATTATTGATGGGTTGTTTGGGATAGGTCTAAATCGAGAGGTTTCAGGTGAATATTATAAAATTATATCAGGCATCAATAAAAGTAAAGCTATAGTCTATTCAATTGATTTGCCAAGTGGGATTAATCCTGATAATGGCATGGTTTTAAAGGCGGCTGTAGTAGCGGATTTTACTGGTGTTTTAGGAACATATAAGCTAGGAAACCTCCTAAATGATGCTTTGGATTATCATGGCGATATCAAAGTTTTAGATATCGGATTAATGGAAGGTTATAGTGATGTTTACCTATTGGATTATAAAGATATTGATGTAGCTAGAAAAAGAGTCCATAACTCCAACAAATATACCTATGGCTGTAATGCTTATATTGGTTCAAGCGCAATGCCTGGAGCGATTAATCTTTCTGCGATTGCGGCGATGAAAGCTGGGTTGGGCTTGGCAGAAGTCTTTTATGATGAAGAAGTGATTCGCTTTGAAAAAGAGATAATTTACCGGTTATTATCAGAAGATGTGGATGTTAAGAGATACGATGTTGTTTGTTTTGGCCCAGGAATATCTGAAGACAAGAAAGCTTTTCAAGATGTATTAAAGAAAGCTATTGATCTTAATAAGAAGATTGTGGTGGATGCTGGTGGTTTAAAATATCTTGACTTAAGCAAAAATTATCATAATCTCATCTGCACACCTCATCTAGGCGAGTTCAGCAAAATGTTAAAAGTAGACAGTAATCTTATTAAAAAAGATCCAATTCATTATTTGCGAAGTGTTGCAAAATCTGGATTAGTCATGCTTTTAAAAGGTCCAACGACAATTATCCAAGAACAAAGATATACTTACTTGATTCAGTCAAGAAATACGGGATTAGCTACCGCTGGATCTGGAGATGTTTTAACTGGAATTATTTCGAGTTTATTTGTGGAAGAGACAAGTATAAATGCAGTAGTAAAAGCTGTGGCTATTCAAGCAATAGCGGCTGATTATGCCAAGCAAAAGTTTGGGGAAGTCAGTATGATGGCAAGTGATGTTGTCAACAATATCTATAAGGTTTGGGCTAAAAAAAGATGAAGTATATCTATGGTCCAATCCCCTCAAGACGTTTAGGTAGATCCTTAGGTATATCGCCATTTATAGAGAAAAAATGTAATCTTAACTGTGTTTATTGCATGTTAGGTTTAACCAAGAATATCAGTAATCGATTCCATGACGATGTTGAGGTTGATTTGATTATTAAAGAATTAAAAACAGTCTTAGAAAGTAATCCAGAGATTGATGTCATCAGTATTGTTGGTGAAGGTGAACCAACTCTTTATAAAAGTTTAGGTGAACTGATTGATGTGATAAGAAGCATTACTGACTTACCGATAGCTGTTATTACTAATTCCACGAAGTTGACTGATAAAAATGTAGTTGAAAACTTAAAGAAAGTTGATTTTGTTTTACCTTCTTTGGACGCATATGATGACATTTCTTTTAAAGCAATCAACCGACCAGCTAAAGGTTTGAATTTTTCAGATATGTTTATGGGTTTAAAAGAGTTTTCACATGAGTATAAAGGTCATTTATGGTTGGAAATAATGATTGTTGATGGATATAATGCTTCAAGAGCTGCTATTGAAAGTTTTAAGACTTTGTTATCAGAGATTAGATATGACCGTTTATATATCAATTCACCAGTAAGACCGCCTGCATTAAAAACGGTAAAACCTGTTAATCATCAACAGATGGAAATCATTTCTGCTGAGTTAGGTGGAGTTAATCTTGATTTGTTAGCTAATCCAGATTTTTTCTCTTCAGAAGATAATGACATAGAGGCAATTATTTCAATTATCAAGCGACATCCAATGAATCAGTTTGAAATAGATTGCTTTCTTGAATCAAGAAGCAATCCGAAAAAAAGTGAAGTCTTCAATATACTTAGAAGCAATAAGAGTATTGAAGTTATTAGTTATCAAGGTATCGATACGTTTCGGTTTAAGGTAGGTGAAAAATATGAAATATTTAGATAAAGAACCAATTATTCATGATTCAGCTAAAGTTTTGGGTGCGAAGGTTATTGGTGATGTTACAATTGGAAAAGACGCTAATCTATGGTTCAACGCTACAGTTAGGGGAGATATGGCTCCAATAACAATTGGAGAAGGAACTAACATTCAAGATAACGCTGTCGTACATACTGATCACTTACAGCCAACAAACATTGGTAAGATGATTACTGTTGGGCATTCGGCAATTATCCATGCCTGTACAATCAAAGATTATGCATTAATCGGTATGGGGTCAATTATCTTGAATAACGCTGTTGTCGGTGAATATTCTTTAGTAGCTGCTGGAACAGTGGTTCCTCCGGGAAAAGTAGTACCACCAAGAACATTAGTAATGGGTAATCCAATGAAGATTATTAGAGAGTTAAGTGATGAAGAGGTAGAAAAAAACGTCAATAATGCTTTACATTATATTAAGTTATCAAAGGACTATAAAAATGGAAACGATTATTGAAAAAGCTAAACAGTTTGTAAAAGCGAATTGTTCAACTGAAAGCAGTGGCCATGATTATCATCATGCGATGAGGGTTTATAACATGGCTCTTTATCTTGCAGTTGGTTATGACGTTGATTTAAATATCGTATCATTAGCTGCGATTCTCCATGATTTAGATGATCCAAAAATTGTCGGCGATAATAGTCAATTAGCACTTGGCTTTCTTAAAGAACATGTTAGTCTTGATTATCAAAAACAAGTTATCGATATCATCAATAACATGTCTTATACAAGTTATTTGCAGGGTAAAAGACTGAGTAGTTTGGAAGGAAAAATCGTTCAAGATGCTGATCGGTTAGATGCATTAGGAGCGATTGGGATTGCTCGTTGTTTCGCTTTTTCTGGGAAGAATGGTCATTTGATTTATGATAACTCTATTGACGATAAATCAGCGATTGCTCATTTCTATCAGAAACTATTGAATCTTGATGTTTTGATGAATACAACAGAAGCTAAGATTATTGCCAATAATCGTATTGAGTTTATGAAAAACTATTTAGAACAATTTTTTAAGGAGTGGCGTTAATGGAAAATCGTGAGTATTCAATTAAAGAGATTATTACTGGGTTAGAATCAGGTAAATTCACATCAAGAGATTTAGTAGAGTTCTATATAAATCGGATCTTAAAGTATGATCAAAATGGACCGACTTTGAACTCAATAGCTGAAATCAATCCTCAGGTCTATGAAATAGCTGACATTTTAGATGAGGAAAGAAGACGTGGATTCATCAGAAGTAAGATTCATGGTTTACCGATAATTATTAAAGATAATATCAATACAAATGATATGATGCATACTTCAGCTTCTTCAATTGCCTTATCTGATTTCTATGCTTTTGAAGACGCTTTTATTATTGAGAAACTAAGGGCTTGTGGAGCGATTATTCTTGGAAAGGCAAATCTATCGGAATTTGCTTATTTCATGAGTTTTGACAATATGCCTTCAGGGTATGGATCGCGTTTTGGTCAAGTTAAAAGTCCTTATAGCAAAAATATAGATCCATTAGGATCATCAACTGGTTCAGCTGTCGCTGTAGCCGCAAACTTGATAGCTGTGGCGATAGGAACCGAAACCAATGGTTCTTTAACAGCGCCAGCAAAGAACAATTCTATTGTTACTATCAAACCAACTCTTGGGTTAGTATCACGCTCTGGGATTATTCCGATTAGTCGTTTTCAAGATACAGCCGGTCCATTAGCAAGATCAGTTGAAGATTGTGCTTATTTACTACAAGAAATCTATGGGTACGATGAGTCAGATTTACATACTTATAAAACGATTCGAGATTATGATTTTGTTACATCACTTGATCGTGAAATAAAAAATAATAGAGTTGGTTTTGTAAAATTTAAGAATCTTGATTATGACAATGAAGAAATCCAAATTGAAGAGGAAGCTAAAAAATTATTCCAAACTTTGGGTTGTGAGATAATTCAAGTTGATTTGGAAGCAAAAGAGATGGCAAATCATAAAACACTTATTTATGATTTTAAAGTTGACTTTAATCACTACCTTGCGAAATATAAACCAGAGAAAATTAGATCATTAAAAGATTTGATTGCTTTCAATCTAGAAGATCCAGAAAAAAGGCTCAAATATGGACAAAGCATTTTCACAGCTTCTGAAGCAACAAGTGGAGCTTTGACAGAGAAAGAGTATTATGAAAATAGAGAAAAAGATCTTTTAATAGCAAGTGAATACGAACAGATCTTAAAGGAAGATAAACTAGATGTTATCATCTCAGTTAAAAGAACTTCACATGCGCCAGTTTATGGTAATCCAACGATTGCCGTACCAGCAAAAGCTCTACTCGACGATAACCCAAGAAGTTTATTCTTTACTGGACAGAAGTATAAAGATGACCATATAATAGCTTTTGCTCATTTGTATGAGATTAAGACAAAGAAAAGAATACCACCAGATTTAGATAATATAAGATAAAAAAAGACCTAAACTCATAAAAAGTTTAGGTCTTTTAATTTACTTAATAAAAAATTATTTAGCGATAAGTCCCATAGCTCTAGAGCCATCGAACTCAGCAAATACTACATAGTATGTGCCAGCTTCAAATGCAGCTGGATTATCTGCCCATGTACCACTTCCATCTTCTACAGTTTCTGCATATGTTGGCATATACAATGTAGAAGGTGTAAGGTTATCAATTTTGCCAGATTCTCTGTTTTGAGCCCAGAAATCTCTTGTGTCAGGATCGCCAGCAGCAGTACGAATGACTTTTACAGTTAGGTTGCCATCAAATTCGACTTCTTCGCCGTCAATTGTGTAGCTAAAACTCCAACCAGCAGCCTCTTCAGGAAGAGTAACTTCTAGAATATAAAGGAATTTAACGCCTTTTAAATCGCCTTTGATTGAAGATACACGTGAATCATTTCTAGAGATTGCTTCCATAATTGCGTCTTCTTTGGTATCCCAACCATTGAAGTTTCCAGTAACATAGTAATCTTTGTCTTTGTTTTCTAATACACCACAACCAACAAGGCCTAGTGCTAGAAATAAACCTAATACTAAAACTAATAATTTTTTCATCTTTTTCTCCTCTTTTTTTATTAAATTTTATTTCAAAACTTTAGTTAATTATAACATTGTGAAGTTTTTGTGTCAACCGCTTTCATGGGATTGACAAAAAACATGTAACCGCTCACACTATTTTAAAACAACTGAGGTAAATGGCGAAATTACTAGGGTTTGACCATTTAGACTCGCATCACCCATACCGACATAAGCACGGATGACTTCAAATTCAAAATCAGTAAAAATACTTAAATCAATTGTCAACTCAAGTTCACCTGTATTATGAAAAACACCTACAGTAGAATCGTTCCATGTTGATAAGAACCCACCAAAATTATAATAACCTGTGAAGATGATTGGTGTATAAACACCACGAGCAATCTCTGGATTAGCTTTTCTAATCATGATTAGTTTTTTATAATGATTATATAAACTGTTCTCATCACGCAAATGTGATTTCACGGTTCCATTATCTTGGTTCTTTGAATCATAAGTTGTGCCTATTGGGTCTTTTACAGTATCTCTATCGCCCCAAAGCATGGCTAATCTTCTGTTTGCATCGGTCATCTCCAAAGTTCTTGAACCCTTCATGCCTATCTCTTCACCATAATAGATAAATGGATTACCATAGGTTAACATATACAAGTTGGCAGCAACATGCATCTCGTAGTTTCTAACACTTAAGTAACCAGCTGCACGGTTCATATCATGGTTCGATATGAATGGTGTCAAAATAGCGTTTGGATTAACGTTCTCGATCATTGAACGATAGTTGTTTAAATAGGTAACATAATAGTTTACATCATCCTGTTGTTTAGCTGTTAAAGCAACTGCTCCATGACTCTGAGACATGCCAAAATCAAAATTACTGAAAGGTTCATAATAAGGTGCAATCAAAGCATCGCCTGACCAAACTTCACCAACGATATAGGTATCTGGTTTGATTTTTTTACATTCATCAACAAACCAGTTCCAGAAGTCAATGTTCTTTTGATCTTCATATAAGAAAGGATATTTTGCAGCATCCAATCGAAAACCAGCAACACCTAAATCATACCAGAAAGTAATAATATCAACAAACTCAGCTCTAACATCTTCATTATCAAGATCTAATTCAGGCATTGAAGAAGAAAAGTTTCCTTCATAGAAATAATTGCCAAAGAATGGATAATAAGTCTTTCCAGGTTCTTTCTCTTCCTCAGTAACTAATACATAATAACCAAGGTATTTATTATCTAAATCGCTATCCATAAGTGCTGTTTTTGCCGCCTTGAACCATGGATGAAGATTTGAAGTGTGATTAATAACTAAATCGATAATAATTGAAACGTTTCTTTCATCAGCTATAGCAATTAAATCTTTAAAATCATCAATTGTACCGTAAACCTTATCGATTGCTTTGTAATCGGTAACATCATACTTATGATAACTTGGTGAAGGCATTATCGGCATTAACCAAATGCCTTCAATACCTAAACTCCTCCCAGAGTTATCATCACCATCATTTAAATAATCAAAACGGTTTATCAATCCACGTAAATCCCCATAGCCATCTTTGTTGCTGTCAGAAAATGAAGCGACAAAAATTTCATAGTATACTCGGTATAAATCATCTGGTTGACTAGCTAGTAATAGTTCATCCTCAAGTTTATATTCTCTCATTGAATTACATGATAAAGCTGTAATCGCTGCAATAAAAGTTAAAACGAATATTAAGATTTTTTTCATAGTATTCCTCCTTTTTAACCCTTAACAGCACCAGCAGTAACTCCTTCAATATAATATCTTTGCATTGATAAGAATAAAGTTACAATTGGAACGGCAACAACCACACATCCGGCTGCGAAGATGGTAAAGACATTAGAATCGATTCTTTCTCCATACATCATGTAATACAAGCCGACAGCAACTGTGTGCAGTTCCCTATTGGTTTCACCCAAGATAACCCTCGCGAAGATAAAGTCCATCCAAGGGCCGATAAAAGCTAATAAAGCTGTATAAATAATTATTGGTTTACTCAATGGTAAAACAATCTTAGTAAAGATCTGTGAGTTAGTTGCTCCATCGAGTCTAGCGGACTCTAACAATGAGTTAGGGATGATGTCAAAGAATCCTTTTGCTACATAGAACCCCAAACCAGCACCAGCAGAGTAAACCAACATTAAGGCGAATAAAGTTTGTGTTAACTGTAATGCTTTTAAAATATAATAGATTGCAATCATTGACATAAATCCAGGGAATAAACCAAGAATAATTGCGATATTTAAAAACTTCTTTCTTGCTGAGAATTTTAATTTACTCATAACATAAGCAACTGATAATGTTAATAAAGTTGATAAGATAAATGAAACTGAACTTACCAATAAAGTATTAAAGAACCACCTTGGAAATAAAGTTTCAGTGAATAAAATCCTGAAATTCTCAAAGCCAAATGATTTAGGAAAATAATGACTAACGATAATCCCGATTAACTGATTAGCATTGTTATACTCAACTCGAACAGAGTTTAAGATAATCCATAGAATCGGATAAAGCCAAATGATTGATAAAAGAACCAATGCGCCATATGAAAAGATTAGCGAAGTGGTTTTGCTTGTTTTTACACTCTTAAATTGAGGCGTTTTTGCTTTTACAGTAGAGTCTATCATTGGAAAGCATCCTCCTCTTTATAAGATTTGCTACGGCGGTAGCTTACTAACGTAGCAGTAGCGGTAATAATAAATGTCATAATCGCAATTACAGAGCCGATGTTATATTCATTTTCATCGATTGTCAGTTTATATAACCAAGTAACTAATAAATCAGTAGACCCAGCTTTATAACCGCCTGGAACAGACGGTGAACCTCCTGTTAAGAGGTAGATGACATTGAAACTTGTAATATTTCCGATGAATGAAGTAATCAGATATGGTGTAGTAACGAAGAGAATGTATGGGATAGTAATATTAAAGAATGCTTGTCTTTTTGAAGCGCCATCAATTTGAGCGGCTTCGTAAAGTTCTGTTGGAACATTCATTAAAATCCCTGATGTCATTAACATTGTATATGGTACACCAATCCAAATATTGATAATAATAATGGTGATTCTTGCCGTCCATGGACTAGCGGCATCAGCTAAAAACTCAATAGGAGTGTTTGTTAGGCCAAGTTGCATCAACATCGAGTTGATTGGTCCGTATGTTGAAAGTAAGTTTCTCATCGCCAGTAATGATATGAACTGTGGTAAGGCGATAGTTAAGATAAAGATGGTACGCCATATTTTTTTAAGTTTGACACCTTTTTTATTGATTAAAAGTGCTAAGAGAATACCACCGATATAATTTGTTGATGTTGCAAAGAAAGCCCAGATTAAAGTCCAAGTTAATACTGGAACAAATCTGACTGAGATTTCACCTGTGCCAGAAAAGATAGCGGCAAAGTTACGTAAACCAACCCAATCAAAAAGAACAAGTCCTGCGGGATGTTGGGAATCAAAGTTGGTGAAAGCAATCAAGATCATAAAGATTGTCGGTAAAACTGTAAATGTGATAATCCCAATAATTGCCGGTGTTAACATCGCTACATGGAATCTTTCATCTAATAGTGATGCGACATCTTGTTTGAAGGTAGTTGGTTTTTTATTGTTTCTTAAGTCCAAATCAGCTTTATATGCACTTTTTATGTTTGAGTTATAAGCTGCTAAAAACATAGCAATTAAACCAAAGATAATCACTCCAAATAGAAGCATCAACATCGAGTTGTCAGCCGGTGTAAAGATATCACCTTCCACAGTGCCTAGGGTTATAAAATTAGTAATCGACTTAAAACCCAAAGGTGTTGAGTTTACTTCAGGAGAAGTGATAAAAACGGTTAAGAATCCTACTTGCAGTAAGAAATAAATAATACCTTTAAGATATTGCTTGTGATAGATGTTACCTGCACCCATGATTAGGTGAGATAGCTTGGTCCCGATACTTCCGTCTTTAAAACGATTATATAACTTTAAGAATGATTTTTTTATCTTAGTACCTAATGTTTTAAAAAAAGCTAAAAAGCGAGTTATAAAACCCGTCTTTTTAGCTAAACTGTCTCTTTCTTGTTCCATATACTCTCCTTATGAAAAACAATTATTAAAGACTATGCTGGTTGATTACCAGTTAACCAAATTGATTCAACCACCTGCATACGCGCTTTGATTTGAGCGTGTGTTACATATAAACCACCATTGTTTTCAAGAATCTCTAGAATGATTTCTGGTGCACCTTTTGAATAATAATAAGTGTTGTATCTACTAACAAAACCAAATGGTTGAGGAATACCATACTCAAACATTCTAACTTGTGCCGAAGCAAGTTTTGCATCAAGAGTATCTTCTTGGAAAGCTGCAAACTCTGTAGCTGCGTTTTTGTATGCTGGTAAGTTTTGTACTGCAACGAATGATTCCTCTTGAACTTCCTTGCTTGTTAAGAATAATAAAATGTCTTCAAGGAACTCTTGATAATTACTGTTTTTCTTCATAAAGAAAGCTTTTGTATCAGCGAATGTTCCTGAACGATAAACTGTTCCAGCTGTTGCTTCGCCATAAGCTTGAGATTCTGTTAAAGTGAATGTAGGTAAAATTGTGATTCCTAAGTTTTCGCCTAAAGCCGCTTTTGCAGCACTATAATGCCATGCTCCACCGATGAATGAAAGCGAAATTTCATCTTTTAATTCAACTTCCCATCCGGATCCAGTTGGACGTTTAGCCCCTCTTTGATGAGTGAAGAAATCTTGACCCCATTTAAGTTTAGCAATCGTGTCATCACCAGTTCCAAAAGTGTTTTCTTGAACTCCACCTTCATAAAGTCTTAATGATGTATATCCAGTTTCTTCTTCAGTAGCTAAAAGAATGAATGAGTTATTAAAACCATCAGTTCCTGCTAATGATAAAGCTTGCTTTTGTTCTCTAATTGCAACTTCTAAGATTCCTTCCCATGATTCTACATCAGTTTCAGTTAGGAATTCAGTGTTATAATAAAGAACTAATGCTTGAGCAACATACGGCACTGCGAAAGTGTATTCAACACCGCCGACGACGCCCTTGATAACTTCTAAGAATGAATCAGGATTATCATTTTGAATTTGATTAAGTAAAGCTTGGCTTTGAATTGGTGCTACTGAACTTGCGCCAACGATTAATTTACCAAGGTTATCATGTGCGGCAGTAAAGATATCTGCACCAGCTTCTGTGTCATCTAGGAAAGTAGAGGCAGCGGTTCCAGTGTCAACACCAACCACTCTGATAGCGTGTGGGAAGTCTTCTCCGGTTCTTTGTTTGTAAAGTTCTTTGTACTCTTCCATTTTTTCTTGATAAAATGCTTCTGATTCAGAACCGACCCAAATTGTCAAAGGTGCTTTTCCACGACACCCGATAACTGTCAGCCCTAAAATAGCGATGCCTAAAAATAGTAATAGTTTTTTCATATTCTTCCTCCATATATATTTTTTGTAAATATAGAATTATTCTAACATTTAATTTTTTTGAATGCAAGGGCTCAGCTCTTCTTAAAGTACGTAAAAGCCCAGAAATCTCAACATGTTATCGTTTTCATTTTTTTGTTTGTAAACCCTATCATAAATGTGAATGTGTTATAATAAAACTAAGAAATATTTATTTGGGAGGAAAGAATGAAAAGAGTACTTGTTTTGATTCTATTGGTTCTCAGTAGTTTATCATTAGTTTTTTTTGTTAAAGCTAATCAACCAGTAGAGCAAATCTATATCCATTATTATCGATATAATGAGGATTATGCAAATTGGAATGTGTGGGCTTGGCAGAATTTACCTACTAGCCTTGAAGGAAGTAGTTATAGTTTTAGTCAAGATACGACAAGTGAAGAGTTTAACTATGGTGGTGTAGTTACTGTTATCGATGTTAATCAGAAGTTTCCAGGAATAGAAAGACTTGGTTTGATTATTAGAAAAGGTGAGTGGCTAGAAAAGGATGTTGACGCTGATAGGTTTGTTAATATTCCGCAAACTACTGCCAATGGTGAGTTTCATATTTATTTAGTTGAAGGTGATAGTAGAATTGGAACCTCATTAAATGATCCGGAAGGACCAGATCGCTATCCTAAGTTTAAGAATGCATATTTTACTGAACTTAATAAAATAGCTTTTTCTACCACAGAAGAAATAACTGGACAATCAATTATTGTTAAAGAAGATGGTGTTGGAATTGATGTGGTTGAGTTTACTGTCAACGGGACAAATGGGACTGTTACTTTAGGGAAAGATGTAGATTTTTCTAAATCATATCTTATTGAAGCAGTTTTTCCATCTGATGATTCCACTAATCATCTAACGGTAACCTTTGATGGAATTTACGATTCGGAGGAATTTGAAGAAGCCTTTGGATATTTAGGTGATGATTTGGGTGCGGTAGTTTATGAAAACCATACTAGCTTTAGGGTATGGGCTCCTGTTTCGCAATCAGTTTATTTGCATTTGTATAATACAGGAACTCCTGCAATGTATGGAGGCACTGACTCTCCTTATAAAATAGTTGAAATGATAAAAGATGTTAAAGGCACATTTTATCATGAAGAAGCAGGAAATCTTCACGGTATTTATTATACTTTTTCAGTTACTAATGGTAGTTTGACTTCTGAAGTCGTTGATCCATATGCAAAAAGCACTGGGGTTAATGGCTTAAGAGGTATGGTTGTTGATTTTAGTCAAGTTAATCCTGATGGATTTAGTTATGATAATCGAGTTAACAACATGACGAGTGTGACTGATGCGATTATTTATGAGTTGCATGTTAGAGATTTAACAACGCATTCAAGTTGGAACGGAACTGAAGCAAATCGCGGGAAGTTCTTAGGACTTGTTGAACAAGGGACTAGATACCAAACATTTAAGACTGGTTTTGATCATATTGTTGATTTAGGTGTGACTCATGTGCAAATCTTACCTTTCTTTGATTTTGGTGTAGTTGATGAAACAAGGTTAAATGATGAAGAATATAACTCCTTTAACTGGGGATATATGCCATTGAACTTTAACGCGCCAGAAGGTTCATTTTCTAGTGACCCTTATGATGGGGAAAAAAGAGTTATTGAGTTAAAACAAATGATTCATGAGTTTAATGAAGCTGGAATTAGAATCAATATGGATGTTGTTTACAATCATCATGGATTAACGGCTAATTCCAATTTTGAATTGATAGTGCCTGGATATTATTTCCGTAAAACTGCTAGTGGTGCTTTCAGCAATGGGTCGGGAACTGGTAATGAGACTGCCTCTGAAAGAATAATGATGAGGAAGTTCATGATCGATTCAGTTAAGTATTGGGCTTACGAATATAATATTTCTGGGTTTAGATTTGATTTGATGGCATTGCACGATGTTGAAACAATGAATCTTTTAGCCGAAGCATTGCATGAGTTGGATGAAACAATAATGATTTACGGTGAACCTTGGATGGGTGGATCTTCTCCGCTTCCAGCAAGTAAACAAGCAGGAAAAGCAAATCTTTGGGAGATGCCTGTTATTGGAGCTTTCAACGATGATTTGCGAGATGGGGTTAAGGGTTCTGTCTTTGCTAGAGATCAAGGAGGATATATCCAAGGCAAGTTTGATAACAGTACTGTTGCAAGAGTCAAATATGGTATTGTTGGCGGAATAGCTTACCCAGGAATCAATGGTTCTTTACTTAGTCCATTAAAGGTTTGGCATACACAACCAACTAAGACTGTTAATTATGTAACTGCGCATGATAATAATACTTTACATGACAAACTTTATCAGACCTTGGTTGAAGAAGGAAAACTTTCTTTAATACCGGCGATGCAAAAACAGGCAAATGCGATTGTGTTAACTTCACAAGGGATTGCATTCTTGCATGCGGGTGATGAGTTGTTAAGGTCAAAACCATTGATTGGCAAAGCAGGTTTTGATCATAATAGTTACGAATCACCAGATGAAGTGAACCAGATTCGTTGGGATTTAATGACAGATGCAACTACTCAAAATGTTTATAATTACTATAAAGGTTTAATAGCTTTGAGAAAGGCACATCCTTCCTTTAGGATGGTTGATAGTCAAGATGTAATCGCTAGTTTAAAATTTATTGAAACAGAAATTTCAGGTGTTATTGCTTATGAAATTACTAATGAAATCAGTGGTGATGATTTTGAAACGCTTATTGTTATTCATAATCCTTTGGAAAGAAACGTCCAGTTGACCTTGCCAGGAGCGAGTAATTATCATATTCTCGTTAATGGGGATATTGCTGGTACAGAGTATATTTCTAGTCATACTGGCGGAGAAAGAATAACTTTATCAGCTAATTCTACCTATGTTATTTATAAAGATTCAATTCAAACTACAGAGTTAAATGAATATAGTTTTAGAGTAGCTTCAAACAGTTTGGCAATTGTATTGAGTGTTGCTGGAGCGTTTTTGGTTCTAAGTGCTGGTCTTGTTGTATTTTTCTCATTAAAGAAAAAGTAAAAGAGGTTTTGTTTTATGGGGCTGATTTGTTCAGCCCCTTTTTGTTTGATTAAAATGTATTTGTTTGCTTGCATATTGCTTTTAAACATGATAGAATAAAGTGAACAAAAAAGAACATAAACAAACAAGGAGGCTTTTATGATATCCAATAACAGGCAACTACAGATTCTCGAGATGCTTACTGACAAGGGTAATGTAACTGTAGAAGAATTAGCAAAAGAGTTTAATGTATCAAAAATGACAATAAGAAGGGATTTGGAAAAACTCCAGGAGAATAACCTTTTACAAAGAACTCACGGAGGGGCTTTGATGAATCGGGTCTTATTGCAAGAAATGGCTTATAATGAAAAACGCGAAGAAAATTCAGAAATAAAACAATGTATTACTAAAAGAGCTTTATCTTATTTGGGAAATAATAAAATTATTTTTCTTGACGCTGGGACAACAACTTATGAACTCGCTCAAAAACTTCCGAGTGAAGGCTTAACAGTTATTACTTGTGATATTAGAATAGCAGCGCATTTAATGTTGAGCAATAATCATGTAATTTTCCTTGGGGGTATGATCGGTAAAGACACTGGTAGTGTAACTGATATCTATGCTCAAGAGATGTTGAAGAAGTTTAACATTGATTTAGCTTTCTTAGGAACCTCATCAGTTGATAATGAAATGAATCTTTGTACTCCAGATATTAATCGAATGAAGATGAAGCAGATTGCTTTAAAAGTTGCGGATAAATCTGTGCTGTTGGTTGATTCGTCTAAGTTCTATAGTAAATCACTTTATAAAATCATGAATATTAATGATTTGGATGCCGTTATTACTGATTTCAATATCGCTAATGTTGCTGACTATGATTTAAAATCAACAGAATTTATTTCTGTAAAATGTGGTAATTAAGGTAGGTAACTATGCTTAAAACTTTATTTGTATGTGATGATTCGACTGGGGCAAATGCTAGTGCGATTCTGCTTAATAAACTGAGATTTAAAACTTTGAGTGCGATTAATCAAAATGATTTACCTAATTACTCTGGTTATGATTCTTTAGCAGTTTCAACTGATAGCCGGGCAGTAGATAAAGAGGTAGCTAAAACAAGGGTTTTAGATGTTTTAAAAAGTTTTAAAAATGAAGAAATAATTGTTTTGAATAAAAGAATAGATAGTACTTTAAGAGGGAATTTAGGAGCTGAACTAAATGCTTTTGCGGAAATGTTTCCAAAAAGAAAAATCGCTGTAGTACCAGCTTTCCCGAAGTCTGGAAGAGTTTGTATTGATGGTCAAGTTTATGTGAATGGTGTGCTTTTGGAAAAAACAGATGTCGCAAAAGATCCGAAAATGCCAATCTCAACCTCTGATGCAAAAACGTTGATTATGAAGCAGTTTAATGGCACTTTATTTAATATCTTTAAAAGTGATTACAGTGATTATAATGTATTCAAACAGATGGTTAAGCGGGCTTATGAGCGGTATGATGGAGTGGTTTTTGACGCTGAAACCAATGAAGATATTGATTTAATTTCTAGGATTCTTGTTGATTTAGATCTTGATATCATCACTGTCGATCCAGGTGCATTTACTTTTTATTACACTAGAGCTAAAACCAAAAAAATGATTACTAAAGATAAATACTTATATATTGTGGGTAGTGTAACTGATACAACTTATAAACAGATTCATTATGTAATGGATAAAGACATTTTTCATTTAATCCCACTTGATCCGCTAGATTTGTTAGAAGAAAGAAATCTTGATAGTTTGACTTCTAGAGTTATTGATATATGTTATCAAGCTCAACATAATCATTTGGTTTTATCGAGTTTTGATATTTATAATCGGGTGATACTGGATTTGTTTAAAATAGCTAAGGAAAAGAAGATTGAAGTCGATGAAGTGTCAAAACGAATCAATCAATCGTTGATTAAGATTGCTGAGGCTGTAATTGACGAATTTAAGATTAAGGGTGTTTTCTCAAGTGGAGGTGACACAACTTTAAGTTTCTTATTGGATAATGATGCAAAAGGGATTGAGTTAGTCGATGAAGTTATGCCTTTATGTGTTTATGGAAAAGTTGTTGAAGGTAAGTATAATGAGTTACCAATAATCACCAAAGGGGGCATGATTGGTAATGAGGATGCTTATCTAATCATAAGTGAATATTTTGAGGAGGAAGTAAAATGAGTAAACCAATAATCGGGGTTCCGATAGGAGATCCTGCTGGAATTGGTCCAGAAATAGCAGTTAAATCAGCCTTAGATTCAAGGGTCTTGGAAGTAGCAAATCCACTTTTGATTGGCGATGTAAATGTAATTGAGAATATAATGGAGTTATGTAATATAAAAGCAGAAGTCATCGAAATTGATGATCCTAGGGGTGTTTCATTCTTAGGTGGGACAATCTATGTTTATCCCGTGAACAATATTGATATGGATAAACTAGTTTTAGGTAAAATAGATGCGATGTGTGGCCAAGCAGCATTTGAATATATCAAAAAAAGTGTTGTGTTAAGTGATCTAGATTATATCAGTGCAATAGCAACAACCCCGATAAATAAAGAAAGTTTAAAGGCGGCTAATGTTCCTTTTATTGGACACACAGAGATTTTTGCGTCATTGTCAAATACAGATGATCCATTGACAATGTTCGAAATTGAAAAATTAAGAGTGTTTTTCTTGTCAAGACATGTTTCTTTGAAGAAGGCTATTGATATGGTTAAAAAAGAGCGAGTTATTGATTATGTTAAACGTTCTCATGAAGCTTTAGCACGTTTAGGAGTTAAAGGCACAATAGCTGTAGCTGGGTTAAACCCTCATTCTGGTGAGAACGGTCTATTTGGCTATGAAGAAGTTGAAGAAATCGTACCGGCTATCAAAGAATTACAAGAACAAGGTTATGATGTCATCGGTCCAATTCCGGCAGATTCAATCTTTGCGATTGGTTTGTCAGGTAAATGGGCAGCGATTCTATCTTTGTATCACGACCAAGGACATATAGCGACTAAGACATATGATTTTCATAGAACGATTTCAATTACGAATGGTATGCCGTTCTTAAGAACATCAGTAGACCATGGAACAGCTCTTGATATTGCTGGGAAAAACATTGCAAACGAAATTTCGATGTCTGAGGCAATAATTCTTGCAGGGAAATATGCGCCATTCTTTATAAAAAGATAAAAAAAGAACAAATACGAACAAAACAGCGTTGACAACAATGCTGTTTTGATTTATAATTACTCTGTAAATAACGAAAAGAACATAAACAAACAAATAATAAAATGAAAAATAGGAGGATTTAAAATGAAAGCAATACTTTCGGGCGACCCGATGATTACAAGCGAAATGTTTAAACCAGCGTATGAAAAACATGTTAAGAAGTTTTTTGGCGAGATGGCTATGGGTGATTTTGAAACAGATTGGTCTTCTTTGCAAGATCGTAGACTTAAGGTAGAACAACAAGGGCCTGAGATTGAAGTAGTTCCTGACATTGTTTTAAATGAGGGGAAAGACGCGGAACTTTTAGCGGGGTTGTTTGTTCCAGTATCATCAAAGTTAATGGATGCAATGCCAAAACTTCGTATTGTTGGTTTAGCTAGAGCGGGGAAAGAAAATATTAATTTAGCTGAAGCAACAAAAAGAGGAATTTTAGCTTTCAATGTAATGGGAAGAAATGCTGAAGCTGTTTCTGATTTTGCTGTTGGTTTAATGTTAGCTGAGTCTAGAAACATTGCTAAAGCTCATAATTCAATTAAGAATAAAGGTTGGCAAAAAGAGTTTTCTAATGTTGACTTTGTTCCACAGTTAAAAGGTAAGAAAATCGGGATTGCTGGCTTTGGTTATATCGGTAGATTGGTTGCGCAAAAATTACAGGGTTGGGATTTAGAAGTCTTGGTTTATGATGCCTACACTCCTGAAGAAGATATTAAAGCTGCTAACTGTACACCAGTAGATAAAGAAACGTTATTCAGAGAATCAGATTTTATCAGTATTCACTTACGTTTAGTTGAAGGAACAAAAGGTTGGGCTTCTAAAGAGTATATCGATATGATGAAACCAACTTCATATATTGTTAATACTGGTAGATCCGGTTTGATTGATATGAATTACCTTTATGATGCATTAAAGAACAAAAGAATTGCTGGGGCTGGTTTAGATGTTTTTGATGAAGAACCAATTGATGTTAATTCTCCATTTATCGATTTGGATAATGTAACATTAACTACCCATATTGCTGGGACAACAACAGAAGTTTTAACTGGTTCACCATATCTTTTATTTGAAGACATCGAAAGATTCTTATCAGGTAAGAAAGCAAGTTATATCTTGAATCCTGAAGTTTTAGAAAATCCTGATTTCAAAAACTGGTTAGCAGGTGTTAAATAATGATTGCTAACTTGAATGATGTTTTATATACAGCTTTAGAGAAAAAATATGCAGTTGGTGCTTTTAATGTTTACAACTACGAAACAATTAGAGCGGTAATCGAAGCGATTAAAGAAAATAAAACTCCGGCAATTATTGCTTTTGGCGAAAAATATTTAGCTAACATGGAGTTGAAAGAGATTGCTAATCTAGTACGAACAATGACTTTGGATATGGACTTGCCTGTGGTATTGCATTTAGATCATACTAAAGATATCGATACAATTAAAAAAGCGATAGATTCAGGGTTTACATCGGTTATGTATGATGGTTCTGATTTGAATTTTGAGGAGAACTTAGAGAATACTAAGTTAGTGGTTGAATACGCTCATCGGGCTAACTGTACAGTTGAAGCTGAGCTAGGTTCATTGGCTTTGGGATCTCACTCAAATGAGGATGAAGCAGTTCAAGCTTATACAGATCCATTGCAAGCTAAAGAGTTTGTTGAGAAAACAAAAGTTGATTGTTTGGCTGTTTCTATTGGGACTGTTCATGGAATGTATAAAGGTGAACCTAAAGTAAGTGTTGATCGTTTGAAAGAGATAAAAGCTTTAGTTGATATTCCTCTAGTTTTACATGGTGGTAGTGGTACACCTAAAGATATCGTTCACGAATGTATTAAAAACGGGATTGCTAAGATTAATGTTAATACAGAAATTTCTCGTCAAGTGGTTAGTACTTTTCAGGCTGCGATTGCTAAGAATGAAGAAGTTCATTATTCACAGTTAGGGACAAAAGCTGTTAAGGTTGCTAAAGAAACGATTATTGAACATATGGAGATGTTTAAGGTTTATGTATAAAGACAAAACAATCGTAATTGTTGATGTCGGAACACAAAGTATGAGGACGATCCTTTACAATAAGAAAGGAGAGTCCTTATACACCTCCCAATTAGGGTATTCACCAATCTTCAATGGTATTGAAGTGGAACAAGATCCAAGAACTTGGAAGGACACTTTATTTGAGACTTTAAAAGACATTAGCGATTATGCTAAGAAGAATAAAATAGTAATTGAATCAATTTCTTTAACATCACAAAGAGCTTCGATTATCCCAGTTACAAAACAAGGAAAAGTGCTGTATAATGCGATTACCTGGCAAGATAGAAGAAGTTATGAAGAGACTAAGTCTGTTAAGGATAAGGTATCAATGCAGGAAATATATCATAAAACTGGTTTGCGTTTAGATTCTTATTTTTCCGCTCCAAAAATGAAGTGGGTTAAGAGTAACATGCCAGAGATTTATGAAGAAGCTTATAAGTTTATTGGTGTTCAAGACTATGTGGCGTTTTTGTTAACTGGTAAGTTTGTTACTGATGTTACTCAAGCTGCAAGAACATTATTAATGGATATTCATAAGTTTGATTGGGATGATGAATTGATATCTGCTTTTGATTTAGATAGAAGTAAACTGGTTGAGATTGTTAAACCTGGTAGTTCCATTGGAAAGGTTAATGAAACTGTAATTGAAAAAACTGGGTTAAGCAAGGATGTTGATGTTTATTTAGCTGGCGGTGACCAACAATGTGCTGCCGTTGGATTAAACGTATTGACTGAAGGAACTTTAGAGGCAAATATCGGTACAGGCTCATTTATAATCGCGCATGCGGAAAAACCAGTGTTTGATGAAAACATGAGAGTGCTACTTAGTGCAAGTGCTGTGCCTGGTAAGTGGGTTGTTGAAGCTGGGTTGTTAACCAGTGGTAATATCTATGCATGGTATCGTGATCAATTTTTTAAAGATAGTACTTTTGATAATATCAATCACGAGGTGGTTCAAAGTCCTCCAGGAGCTAAAGGGTTGTTATTGATCCCGCATTTTAAAGGTAGTGCTGCTCCATATTGGAATCCATTATCTAAAGGTGTGTTCTTTAATGCGACATTAGAACATAACAGAGGTGATTTTGCTAGAAGTGTGCTAGAAGGAATTGCATTAGAAATGGCTGAAAACATTGAGTTGATTGCTAATCTGATTGGTTATGTTGATATAATTCACGCGGCTGGCGGTTTAACTAAGTTTCCAACCTTCAACCAGATTCAAGCTGATATCTTTAATAAAGCTGTATCGGTGTATGATTCTGCTGAAGCAACTGCTTTAGGCGCGTTAATTTCAACATTAGTGAGCAAAGGTGAACATGCCGATTACCAAAAGGCGTTTCAAGCATTAAGGGGTAAAGCCAATAAAGTGACCTATCATGCTGACCCTAAAAATCGCTTTATGTACACGAAAATGCTAAGAACGAAAAAACAACTTTATCACGCATTAAATGATTCACAGATTTACACATATATGTCGATGAAATAATCATAAAAAAGAACAAAAAAGAACTTGTAAACGCTTTATTTATTATAAAAATAAAAGAAAACGCTTACAAATGACAAATAAAAACATAAAAGCACATTTTCTACTTGTTTTTTTGTTTGAAATATTTTATACTAAAAAAAGAATATTTATGAAAAATAAATATAAAAAAGAGAGAAGAGGAGATTTAAAATGTTGAATGCTTTATTCGGTTATACAGTAGATCCAACGCAAATGTTGATTGGACTTGCTGTAGGTGTAGTAGTTTTAGTATTATTAGTAACAATGACTAAAATTCCTGCGTTTGTATCAATCATTCTAGCCGCTCTTTTAGTTGCACTAATTGGTGGCGTACCTGGAGGCGAAATCCCTAATATTATTAGTAGAGGGTTTGGTGGTACATTAGGTACAATTGGTATTATCATTGGTTTCGGTGTAGTAATGGGACAAATTTTTGAAGTCTCAGGGGCAGCAGAAAAAATGGCACGTGTCTTTATCAAATTGTTTGGTAAAGGAAGAGAAGAATTAGCTTTAACTTTAACTGGTTTCATCGTGTCTATTCCAATTTTCTGTGACTCTGCTTTTGTAATTTTATTCCCTATTGCAAAATCAATCTCACAGAAGACTAGAAAAAATCTAGTTGTCTTAGCAGGAGCTTTAGCTATGGGTCTAGTTATTACTCATACAATGGTTCCGCCAACACCAGGTCCAATCGCGGTTGCTGATGCTTTTGGTGTTAACTTAGGAACTATGATTTTAATGGGCTTACTAGTGGCTATACCAATGACTATTGCTGGTTTATTCTATATTAAATGGGTTGGCAAGAGTTTAATCATTGTTCCAGATGACAATGGTGTTCCTCAAAGAGTTGAAGTAGCTGGAAAGAATATTGTCAATTTCGACTTAAGTGCTGAAAGAGATAAAGAACTTCCAAGTGCATGGTTATCATTTGCACCTATCTTCGTTCCAATTTTGTTAATTGTTTTAAATCAAGTATTAAAAACAGCTTTCAATTTACCTGCGTTCTTAGCTGGTGCTTTAGGATTCATCGGACATCCAATCCCTGCAGTTGCTGTTGGTGTACTAATTGCTATCTATGGTTTAGGTTTCAGAATGCCTAAGAAAGAAATTATGCCTCATATGGAAGCGGGAATTAGACAAGCTGGTATCATTTTATTAGTTACTGGTGCTGGTGGCGCTTTAGGTAGAGTTATTCAAGAAACAGGTGTTGGTAATGTAATTGCTGAAGCAATCGTTAGTTGGGGACTTCCAGTTATCTTATTACCATTCATAATTGCTACAATTATTAGATTTATTCAAGGTTCTGGTACTGTTGCTTTGGTTACCGCAGCTTCAATTTCTGCACCAATCGTTTTAGCGGCAGGTGGATCTCCAGTGTTTGGCGCTTTAGCAGCGATGGTCGGTGGTGTATTCTTTGGTTACTTCAATGATTCATACTTCCATGTTGTTAACCGTTCTATTGGTATTACCGATTCAAAAGAACAACTTAAATTCTGGTCAGGCGCTACAACTGCAGCTTGGTTGGTTGGTTTCGTTGTAATCATGATTCTAAACGCTATTTTTGGCGGAATAATGTAAGATAGAACATATTTTTATTGATTGATAGGCGAACTTAACAATTCGCCTATCTTTCTTTTGAAAACGATTTTTTAAGGATATTTTTTTACAATTAATATTTTTGGTGATATAATAAGTTAGGTGATATTTTTGAAAATTTACTTACGTGAAAAAGGTGCAATCTTACTGACCTTTATAGTATTTTACATGATAATTCAATTTGTAACATTTAGATGGGTTGATTTCTCGATTTTTCCTCAGTCCTTTTTTCTGGATTTTTTGTTTGCTTTAGGAGTGGGATCAATCGCTTTTTTGTTTAGGTCAAATAAAGCATCGATTATTTATATATCGGTTGTTTTATCTTTTGTTATGACTTTATTCTTAGTTAATGCGACAATGTACTCAGTGTATTTTGATTTATTTACATTGCAACAATTATCACTGTTAACTGAAGCGACTAATGTTTTTCAGTTTGAGTTTATATCCATTCCATCTATATTAATAGCAGTTGTTATTATTTTTATTTATTTATTAGTTCTTCATTTCCTTTGGAAGAAGATGTATCGTTATTATGAGTATATCCCTTTCTATTATAAAAAGACCGCGATTATCTTATCGATTATTGCTTTGTTTATCACATCGTTTTTTATAAGTGGTATTAAGACTTTTGATCGTTATAACCGAACGATCAATATTACTACTTTTAAAAGAGCTTCTTTGGAACAATATGGGATGTTGGGTTATTATTTAAAAGAAGCAAAAGTAATGGTTTTTGGTGCGAAACTACCAAATCATTCGGGAATTGGCGGTGATTTGATTCCGGTTGAGGAGTCAATTCCAACTGATTTTCATGGTTTGTTAGAGAATGCCAATATTATTACAATCATGGTTGAATCTTTACAATCTTTCGCTGTCAATGAGTATTTGACACCTAATCTATATAAGATGATGAATGAAGGTTTGTATTTTGGAAATAATTATAGTGAGAACAAAACCAATGTTTCGGAAATGATTGGAATGACTGGTAATTACCCAACTGTTCAGTTATTACCTCAGCAGTTTACTTATGATTTTTCTCATTCTTTACCAAGCATTTTAAGTAATCTTTACGGATATCGTACTGCATATTATCATGATAATATTGGTAGTTTCTATTCTCGTGAACGTTTGATGAAGTCAGTTGGCTTTGAAAAAGAGTATTACCATTTTGATTTGTTTCCAGGGGTTCCGAGATGGACTTGGGACGGGGATTATACATTAGATAGTGTGACGGTAGAAAAAGTATTGGAAAATATGAATTTCAAAAATGGGCAATTCTATTATTATTGGTCGACATTGTCGATGCATGGTCCTTATAATTATGGCCCAATCAATAAACAGTTATTTACTGATTTAGGATATTTTGCGGCAATTGATCAAGCAAGTGAGGTTGGTCTTTGGGTTAATCCTTTGGCTGGCGGAGCTTTAGCTGATCGCATGAGGATTCGTCATTATCAAGCTGCAGTTATGGATTTTGATGTTGCTTTAGGAAGACTCTTGGAAGAGTTAGAAAAAAGTAATGTTCTAGATAACACTATTCTCGTTTTATTTGGAGACCATAATGTTTATTACCATGATTTGCATTTGCGATTAAATAACGCAGATGGGACTCAGTTTTATCGTACAGAAATGTATGAAGCATTTATGGCTTTTTACAATCCGACACTGGTTTCTGTTTACAAAGAGATGTATGGGACAAATGTGATTGAAAAGTTTTCTTCTCCTTATAATATTGTTCCGACATTGTTTGACTTGTTAGGAATGACTTACAACCAAAAAATGATGTTAGGCGAATCGATTTTTTCTGACCATAACGAAGTGTTTTATTCAAATAAGTTGACTGGCTTCTTTGATAATTACTTGTATAGTAATGATGGGTACGAAGTCCATTATTATAATGGGACTGTAAGTTATGATTATATTGAAGCTTTCTTAGCTGTTTGTGAGGAACAACGAGATCGTTTGGAGATAATTAATTATTGGTATAATGAAACAAAAGAAAGTCGTAGATAAGGTGTTTACTTGTCTTTGACTTTTTTTATTTTTTTAAGATTAATTTTGTTGCGTAATTGTTTAAATGTAGTATAATATCATTTGTTAATTTATGAGGTGGAAAAATGTGGAGTTCAATTTGGGAATTTATTAGTGCTGTTCCGTTATGGGAAGTTGCTTTAATATTGGTGGCAAAGGTTGTTGAAGTGGCGATAAGCACTTTAAGAATCATTTTTATTGGTAAAGGTTTAAGAAAACCAGGAACAATGTTGGCGATGATCGAGATCTTGTTATGGGTGTTCATTGCTTCACGGGTTATTACGGGTATGGCTGAGACGCCAATGAAAGGGATATATTATAGTATTGGTTTCGCTTTAGGAGTTTATTTAGGTTCAATCTTGGAAACTCGTTTAGCGGTTGGTAAGATTTTGATTCAGGCAGTTATTATGAAGGATGAAGCTAATAAGGTTATCAATGCTTTAAGAGACGCAGGACATGGTGTAACTAGTATTGATGCTCATGGAAAGTATAAGGAACGTGAAGTTTTAATGATTTTTGCTAATCGTAAGAACAAGGAGCAAATTATTAGGTTAATTTCTGAAAATGATGATGATCCGTTAGTTATGGCTCATGAGGTTTCTTATTTAAGAGGTGGGTTTGTAAGCCCTTGGCGTAAACTTGCTAAGTAGAAAAGCAATATATATGGTGTGTGATTAAAGATTTAAATTTTCAAAAAATAATTGTTGAATTTTTTGGTCAAATCATATACAATATATATTACGAACTGCAGGTGTAGTTTAATGGTAAAACATCTGCTTGCCATGCAGATGATGGGGGTTCGATTCCCCTCGCTTGCTCCAAAAATTGCAGTTTTCAAAGAGAAGAATTGAGTCTTCTCTTTTTATTTACTTTTAGTATTATAGGTGGTAGTATATGTATTAGTTAAGGATTATCGAGGTGAAATATGAATATTGATATTAAAAAGCTAGTTCCTGATATGGCAGAAGATTATGTTCGTTTTTTTGATAAAACACCGCATGATACCTTTGTGCCTGAACACAAGTGTTACTGTGTGTGCTGGTCTTCTGATGATTATTTAGGGAAGGATTTTTCTTCTGTGGATAAAAGAAGAGATTATGCAAAAAAATATGTTTTAGATCGAAAAATTCAAGGTTATCTAGCATACAGTGATAATCAAATTGTCGGTTGGTGTAATGCTAACTCAAGAGCTGATTCACTAAAATGTGCAGCATGGCAATTGTTTATGGATCATGTTCCACTGGATAATCAAGATTTGAAAGTAAAGTCAGTATTCTGCTTTGTGATTGACCCTGAGTTAAAAAGACAAGGAATAGCATCAAAACTATTAGAAAGAGTCTGTGATGATGCTTTTTTGGAAGGATATGATATTGTTGAAGCTTATCCTTATGTTGAGTCTGGTTATCAATCATCAGATTTTGGTGGTTATATCGCAATGTATCAGAAAGCGGGTTTTGTGATTTACTTAGAGACTATCAAAGGGCCAATAATGAGAAAGATGTTAAGATAGTTTGTTAAGCAGATAATTAGAACTATCAGGTTCATATATCTGCTCTTTTTATTTACTTTTTTTGGTGTGACTGTTAAAATATTTAGTGTAGATTAATGATGGGGGTTAGTATGTATAAGATAAGAGAAATTGATGATTTTGTTATCATTTCAGTTGAAACAGAAGAAATAAAGCTTGAATTACTTAATTATGGGGCTGCTATTTATGGATTACAAACCAAGGATTATTTAGGTAATTTTGAAGACATTGTTATAAGATATAAGGATATAAATGATTATATTAATAATAATATATATTTAAATGCAACAATTGGACCGATTGCTGGCAGAGTTAAAGATGGTTTAATTCAAACTAACAACAAAACCTTTAATCTAGACAAGAATAGTGATGGATTACATTGTTTGCATAGCGGTTCATTAGCTTTAAGCTATAAGTTTTTTGATTATGAAATCAGTGATTTTTCGGATTATACTGAAGTAGCTTTTTTGTATGAAGAAAAAGATGTAATTGATTATTTGGTGAAAGTATTTTATCGTATCTACAAAAACCGGATTGAGATAATTTTTGAAGTTGATTGTGATGAGGATTTTGTTTTTAATTTAACTAATCACGCTTATTTTAATCTTTCTGGAAATCTAAAAAGGAACATAAGAAATCATCAAGTATACTTAGCATCTAATCTTCGCCATGAATTAAGTGGTGAGTTGGTAGCTACTGGAAATGTTATAGAGGAAAAAGGAATTTATGATTTCAGCAAGGAAAAAGAAGTTGAGATTGCAGTAAAAGAGTTAGAGAACACTCCGAAGGGTGGTGTTGACGACATTTATTACTTCCCTAATAATGATTTAAGAAAAATTCAAGCTTCTGTTTATGATCCTATAAGTAGAAGGCTTATGAAGGTTAAATCAAGTTATGACAATATGGTTTTTTATACTCATAATAATATCAATGATTTACAGGTTGAGCATTTACCAAAGCATCAGAAGCATTATGCATTATGTTTTGAATGTCAAAAAAGCCCATATGGTTTTGAATCTGAACATGCGAGCAATCCATTATTAAAAACAGGAAGATTATATCAAGAAAAGATGATTTATGAATTTTTTGTGAAATAATTTGACAAAATGATAATCCCATTATATAATGAGCGTAGTTTAGTAGTAAAAAAGTTGAAGAGCCAAAATTAGGGTGACCTAATGACGGAAAGCTATAGGGTCTTATTTAAGATAGCCAGTTGCCAAGTTTATTTGGGGCTGGTTTTTTTATTCTATATGATAGGAGGAGTTAATATGAAAAAGAAAATTGAGTTAATAATCTTTATAATTATAATATTGGCTTCATCTGTCACAGTAGGATATGCTTATCATGATCAGTTAAGTGTTAGTCGAAATATCGAGACAACTATTGGAAATTGGTGGTTTGAAAAAACGTATTCTTCAGGATTTGAAAGTTATACAACAACATCCTATAGTACAACTAATAATGTGAGTATAGATGGCAGACTATGGAATATCCAAAATGTGATAACTGCAAATAGTAGCGATGATAGTTATTTTAATCAAAGAGGTTTAAGATTTAGAAACACTAGTCAAATAGAATCAGCACAATCATTTTATGGTATAGAATCAATTTCGTTTTACTTTGGAAGAGTCAGAGGTGGTTTGTTTAATCTTGGGACATCAGCCTTTACAGTTGATATATCTAATGATCGCAGCTCATATACAACAATCTATAGCGGAACAGCTAGCACATCTTTTTCTCTAATCTCGATTGATTTAGAGAGTTTGCTTAGGGATGGTTATACATTAAGTAATAATGTTGTGGTTAATTTAGAAAGTGAAATTTATTTTCGAATTCGATTTACTGGTTCTGGTTTGTTTACTGATCGTTTAGTAAACATGGATAATTTGGTAGTTAATTATCGTTCAGAGGGTATAAGATAGATGTTTTTAATGAAAATATATCGAAATTTAGCGAAATTTCAATTTTATAAAAAAAATAGTAAAAAATATTTGACATATAATCTTGAAAGTTATATAATAACAATGTAAAAAGCAAAACTAGCGAAAGTTAGTGACGCAAAGCTAAAGGGCCTTCCAATTGGGTGGTAGCCAGTTGCCGTTATCAATGATGATAAGGGCATTTTTTATTTCTTACAGAAGAAAATAAAAAAATTCATAAAAATTAAAAAACGTAAATCGCAAAACTAGTGAAAGCTAGTGACGCAAAGCTAAAGGGCCTTCGTTAGATGGTAGCCAGTTGCCGTTGTCTTAGAGAAAAAGACATCGGCACTTTTTTTTACCCAAAAAGGGAAGTTAATGTTTTTACAGTTAAACTGTTTAAATAAATAAATTTAAAAAATATAAGGAGATATTTAAAATGAAAAATTTAAGAAAGAAAGTTTTATTCGTATTATTAGCAATAGTTATGATTGGCGGTACATTTGGTGCTTATGCATATTGGGACAACCTATCACAAGAAGACACAAACATTACAATCGGAGTTGGACAAGGTGTTACTTTAAATGTTGATTTAGATGCAGCGATTCCAGCAAACACTTATTTAATTCCTGCAGGAGCAATTCAAAAACCTGGTGATGTTTATGAAATCGTATTAGAGTATACAGTAGTTCTTAGTACTGAAGTAAGCACAGCTTTGAATTTATCAGTAGTTGCTAGCAATGTAGCTATTAATGGTTCATCTGCAAATGCTGGTTTAGTTAATATCGCTATCAATGCACCAGCAACTATCAATAACGTAGAACAAACAGTTACAGTAACAATTACATTAAGTGAACCTACTACACCAGCAGCTTATCAAGCAATTGCAAATGGTAGTATTACATTTGATTTAACTTTTACAGCAGCTCAATAGTAGTTTATTAGTAAGGTGTTGATTAGTATATGAGTAAGAAGAAGAAAGTCTTTATACTAATCTTAGTCTTGGCACTGATCAATATTACTGTTTTCACTTATGTTGTTTGGGGAGGCGGTAGTAATGATTTTACAACCGAAATCCCTTTGGGTGAACGTGCAATTATTTCTGTATCACCAACTTTAAGTCCAAGGGATAAATTAGTTCCTTTAGGGAGTTTCACAAGTAATGGCGAGATCGATGAGTATACTTTCAGTTATCAAGTAACATTTAATAAAGAAGGATATTTAAGTATTGTCATTAATGAAGCAGATATTATGATTGGCGATGGCAACAATAGGTTTGATTCGTTGGTTGTTGTTCAAGTATTTATTAATGAGAATCCTTATCAAATGGAGAGAAACTTAGAATTAGTTATTCCGTTTACAAATTGGAATTCTGAACTTCAAAAATATGTAATAGAAGTTAGCATTAGAGTATTTGTTAAAGCTCCTGATTTGGCAAGTGATTATTTAGACGCTTATCAAACTTTAAGGGGAAGTAGTATTAGTTTTACCGCAACATTTGAAGCAATCAAAAATTAAGGAGAGAGATTATAATGAATAAAATTAAAGGTTTAAGAAGAAAATTATTAGTAGCGTTAGTAGGTTTGTTTGTAATTGGTGGCACAATTGGTGCTTATGCTTGGTGGGATATCTTAGCTAAAGATACAGACGGACAATTAGAAATGAGTTATGGTGTCCGTTTGGTTTTAGACGATCAAACGACAGAAGATCAAGGGATGTTAGTACCTGCAGGATCATATTTTGCAAGTGCTGAAGGTTTCACTACTGAGTATAGTTTTGAATACAAGTTATATTTAGAAGATGATATGGGTTCATTTGATTTGAATATTGATCTAGAGAATTTATTAGTTGGTGGAGTTAATTATTTAGCAGCTTCAACTCATAGAGCTTTATATGTCACAGTAAATGTAAATGGCGTTGATTATGTAGTAGCAGTTGAAAACACAAGTCTATTGATCGAAGATGCTTTTAATGGCACTGAAGAAGTTATCGTTACTGTAAACTTTAGTTTAGCTTCACAAGCAGCTGTTGCAGAGCCAGCATTTGGCGAAGCAGATTATCAAGCAGTTGCAGGCCAAACAATTACATTTGATATTGCTTTTGAAGTAAAATAAATCTAGTTTAAGTTTTTTGGAGGACGGAAGTTATGATTGATAAATATAAGCATTTGAAGAAAAAGAATCCAGATAGAATCTTCTTTTTCTTCAAAGATGATAACTTTCATGTCTTCAACGAAGATGCAGAGAGATTGGCTGAGATTTCAGGTTTTGAGATCATTCAAGATGATGATAATCTTAAGCATTCTCTCGTAGCTATATCGGAAATCGAAGGAGTTAAACTATTACTCTCAGAAAAACAAGTTGAGTATGAATTAATTGATTATGTTGTTGTTTCTGAACTCGGTTTCTCAGCAAAAAGATTGACTTTAAAGTATTTATTATCAGTTTTAGCAATTGTTGTATTTGGACTTTTGTTATATTTCTTTTCACCGTTAAAAACCTATGTTATCGTAACTGATAGTATGGAACCAGTGATTAATGTTAGAGATTTGGTTTTTGTTAATCGTTATAAGAGTCTTGATAAGTTAAATCCAGAAGATATCATCGCTTTTGAAGTTGATATAAATAACGATGGTAAAAAGGAAGTTGTTGTTCATTACATTGATGAAATAAGAATCATCGATGGAATAAGAAGTTTTAAAACTCATCCTGAAGGAGAGACAAGTTCTGATCCTTGGGAGTTAAGTGATGAAGATATCATCGGCGAGTATTTGTTTAGAATACCAAAGATAGGGAACTTCATTATGTTTATAAAATCACCGATTGGTTTACCGATTATAGTGATTGATTTGGTGGTTATTTATTACATTATTTATTATTTTAAGAAAGAAGACTAATGCTTTTATCTATAGCATAAATATAAGTAATAATTGAGGAGGAATGCACGATGGTTAAGAAACTTATTTTCTTAGCAACAATCTTAATGGTTGTCATAATGGGCACCTCTTTTGCTTATGGTTATTATGATAGTTTAATTGAGAATAAGGCAGTTGGTGTTCAAGTCGGTTCTTGGGATATGGCTTCATCCGATGAGTTTGTAATTGGTGATGGAACACAAGAAAATCCTTATCAGATCAGCAACTTCTATCAGTTGAATCGTTTGAGAGAAGAACAGTATCGAAATTCATATTTTATTCTTATTAGTAATTTAGGACCTGGATCTTTAGGATATTTTGAACTAGCAAGTAGTAATGCTAATAATGGCTTAGGTTGGGAACCGATTGGTAAAGAGCTTAATAATCGATTCACTGGGACTTTAGATGGCAATGGCTTTGTAATTGATGGATTATTTATTAATCGCCCTAATGAGAGCAATGTTGGTTTGTTTGGCCATATTGGTATTAGTGCAAACAATGGGGAATCAAAGATATCTAATCTCCTTTTATCAAATGTTAACATTACTGGAGGGCAAAATACAGGAGCTCTAGTAGGGCTTGTGACAGGAAATGTTCATACCCTTATTGAGAAATCAGGCGTTATTGGCGGAACTGTTAATGGTTCTGGTAATACTGGTGGATTGGTTGGAAGTTTAGTTGGTTTTAGAGGTGTAAACAATCTTAATTTCGCACCTAAGATTTCTGAATCTTTTGCAGATGTTTTAGTTATAGCTCGTAGTACTTCAACTAATTACCAAAACTTCGGTGGTTTAGTAGGAAGTATCAGCAATTCGATTGTCTTAAACTCTTTCGCGCATGGCAATATTGCTGCTCAAGCAGGGGTGGCAAATGTTGGTGGATTAGTCGGTGCAGTTTTGACAAATAGAATGAGTTCAGTTCAGTATTCATATGCAACAGGTAATGTTACAGGAAGTACTGGAACTAACTTGGGTGGATTTATCGGTTTATTAGAAAACACTACTTCAACAATTGCTGGTAACTTTTGGAATACCGCAACATCAGGTAGACCAGTGGGACAAGGTATTGGAAGTCGTGCTGATAGTGGTGTTACTGGTTTAACAACATCACAAATGATTGGTAGTGCAGCTCAAAACAACATGAATGCCTTTGATTTTGTGAATGTTTGGCAAACGACTAATGAGTATCCAAGGTTAAGAAATTCAAATCATTAATTTTTAATAGCTTCGATTTTTTGTTAAAAATCTCCTATAATGAAAGATGGTCAAGTTTGACCATCTTTCTTTTAGTTTATTGAAACTTTTTTCTATTTATACTATAATTTACTTATCAAGGAGCGATGGATTATGGAATATATTATCAAAGAGTATCCGACAAGATATTTTGCTGGTATTGAACTGATTGGTGGATTAAGAGCGGAGAAAAACGATTATGGGAAAATCCCTGGGCTTTGGGATGAGTTTCGTGATGTTTATCTATCGGACATTAAGAACAAGTATACCCCGTATTGTTTTATCGGCTTGGAAATGTATCGTTTTGATTTTATGGAATCGAAAACGATGGATTACTTTGCTTTAGTTCAAATCACTGAGTTGTTTAACAATGAAGATGAGGAGATAGTTACTAAGAAACTACCAAAGGGCAGATATATCAGTTTTTCAATTAATCATGATGATCTGTTAAATGAAGTTGAAAAGGTTTATGAGTTTATCGAAAATGAGAGAATTAATGTGCATCTCGGGTTTGATGTAAAAGAGTATTTAAGGACTGAGAACTATAAAAAACCAGGAGCCAAACTTAATTTGGTGTTCAAACTTGAAGACTAAATTAGTAAGATTTTATCAACTGTAATGACAGAGGTCGAAAGACCTTTTTTTATTTGAATTTCTGAAAGTTTTTATGTTTTAGTTAAATTATTTGTGTTATAATTAATTATATGTAAGCGTTTGTAAATAAAGGAGATTATAAGTAAATAAAATGACAGATTTTACAAATTTAAAACAGTTGGAAATGATGGCGGTTGTCAAAGATCGGGCAGAAAAGGGCTTCTCGATAGTGAGAAAAACGATTAGTACAGTGTTAGAACCTGGTGAAGTGCTGATAAAAGTGAAAAGTGTAAGTTTTTGTGGGACGGATTCACATATCTATAACTTTGATAACTGGGCTAAGAACAGACTAAAATTGCCTCTTACTGTAGGTCATGAGTTTTGCGGGGAGATTATTAAGATTGCCGAAGATGTAACAAGGGTTAAAGTTGGAGATATTGTTAGTGCTGAGACCCATATTATTTGTAATGAGTGTGAGTTTTGTTTAAGAGGCGAAGGACACATTTGTGAGAACACAAAAATCATCGGTGTTGATACTGATGGTTGTTTTGCGGAATATCTGAAAATACCTGCTCAAAATTGTTTTGTTAATGACAAAAAGAATAATTTATTGCATTTATCTGTTCAAGAACCTTTGGGTAATGCTGTTCATACAGTCACTCATTTTCCAGTTGAAAATAAGACAGTTGTGATTGTTGGTTGTGGACCAATCGGATTAATGGGAGTTGATGTCGCAAGAGCATATAAGGCAAAGACAGTAATAGCTGTTGAGGTTAATGATTTCAGAAGAAATCTTGCACTTGAATTAGGAGCGACCTATGTTATTAATCCAATTACTGAAGATACTTATAGAAAAGTGATGGAGTATACTGGTGGAAAAGGTGCGGATGTGGTTTGCGAGTTTTCTGGTAATAAAACCGCTATCGAACAAGCTTTTAAGTATTTGAAGGCCGGCGGCGGAATGAGCATGTTAGGTTTACCTAGTGAAAACATTTGTTTGAACATCTCCGATGACATTGTCTTTAAGGGAGCGCATGTTTATGGTGTGGTTGGTAGAAGAATCTATGACACTTGGTATCAAGTAAAGGATTTGATTGATAACAACCTTTTACATCTTGATAAAATTATCACTCATCAGTTCCCTTTAAGTAAAATTAATGAAGCAGCTGAAGTTATGAACAACAAGAATTGTGGTAAGATAATTCTAATTCCAGGGGAGTAAATATATGAAAGATAAATTGGAGTATTTAGTTAATCAAATCGAAGAGTTGAAAAATGACGGTGTTTACCGAACATTGCCGGTTAATAGTGGACCTTGTGATAATGTGATTGAACTTAATGGTAAAGAAGTTGTAAATCTTTCTTCGAATAACTACTTAGGTTTAGCAAATCATAAAAGAGTAAAAAAAGCCGCGATCAACGCTGTAAAGAAGTATGGCGCCGGTGCTGGTAGTGTTAGAACAATCGTTGGCAATATGAAGATTTTGGAAGATTTAGAAAAGCTTTTAGCTGAGTTTAAAAGAGAAGAGGCCGTTACTTGTTTTCAGTCTGGACTTAATTGTAATATCGGCGCAATTCAAGCGATTGTCAATAAAGGTGATTTGATTATCTCTGATGAGTTAAATCACGCCTCAATTATTGATGGCGTGAGATTGTCTAGAGCAGATAAAGCTGTTTATAAACACAATGATATGGCTGATTTAGAAGCGATATTAAAAGAAAAACGAGAAAATTACCAAAATGTTTTGATTATTACTGATGGAGTATTCTCAATGGATGGTGATTTAGCAAATCTTCCAGAAATCGTTAGACTTGCTAAAGAGTATAATTGCTTAACATATGTGGATGATGCGCATGGAAGTGGAGTTTTGGGGGAAAGTGGTAGAGGTACAGTTGATCATTTTGGACTTCATGGCGAGGTTGATTTTATTGTAGGTACTTTATCAAAAGCGATTGGTGTAGTCGGTGGTTATGTGGCTTCTAAACAGGTTGTTAAAGACTGGTTGTTGCATCGTGGAAGACCTTTGTTATTTTCAACAGCTTTACCACCAGCAGCTATTGGCGCAACAATCGAATCAGTTAAGATGCTAATGGAAAGCGAAGAGTATACAAATAGACTTTGGAGTAATGCGAAATATTTTAAAGAGAAACTAAAAGAACTCGGTTTCGATATTGGAAATAGTGCAACACCAATAACACCAGTGATGGTTGGCAATGAAGGGAAAACAATGGCTTTTTCCAAGGCTTTACTAGAAAATGGTGTGTTTGTTTCAGCTATTGTTTTTCCAACTGTAGCAAAGAACAAAGGAAGACTAAGAGTCATGATTAGTGCAATGCATACGATGGACGATTTGGATTTCGCGTTGAATGTATTTGAGCGAGTTGGTAAAGAGTTGGAAATAATTTAGTGCAAAGGAAAAGCGAGTGGATTTCACTCGCTTATTTTTTGTTTTTTGAAATGTTTTGCAAGACCGCCAATTGAAGTTTCGCGATATGAGTCGAGCAAATCTTTCCCCGTATCTTTCATGGTTTCAACAACAGTATCAAATGAAACCAATCTAGTATCAATCAATAGTGTGGCAAGTTCTCCGGCATTCATCGCTCTTACGGCAGCGACAGCATTTCGTTCAATACAAGGGATTTGAACATACCCACTTATAGGATCGCAGGTTAAACCTAAATGGTGTTCAAGTGCTATTTCAGCAGCATACTCAATTACCTCAATTGAGCCGTTTTCCAGTTCGCTATAAGCAGCAGCTGCCATTGAACAGGCAGCGCCAACTTCAGCTTGGCATCCTGCTTCAGCGCCACTTATTGAAGCGTTATGTTTTATGATATTACCAATGATTCCAGCAGTTGCTAGACCATCAAGGATTCTTTCGTCGGTGTATTTCCTAATGTCTTTAAGAAAATACATCAGACTTGGTAATACCCCACTAGCTCCACAGGTTGGAGCTGTTACAACAACACCGCCATTAGCGTTAACTTCACTGGTTGCGTAAGCATAAGCGCTCAAAAGTCTTAGTTCAATTGAGACTTTATTTTTTTGATCATAAAGTAATGACTTAGCTTTTCTCTTCACCTCAAGAAGTCCAGGAAGAAATCCTTCTTCATGAAGGCCTTGATTAATAGTTGCTTTCATTGTTTGCCAGATTGATCTCAAGTAATCTTTAAAATCACTATCTTCAAACTGATATACGTATTGGGCAAGAGACAGATTGTTTTCGAGACAATAGTCTTTGATCTCTTGAAAATTGTGATGAGGATAAATGTGTTTCTTCGGTTTTAACTCGTCACCTTTTCTTAAGATTGTTCCACCGCCGATACTGTAATAGCGCTCTTTACCTATCAGGTTGTTATCTTTGTAGATGTCAATATCCATTGTATTTGGATGCTCAAGATAAAGTTCCTTAGAAAATGTTACATTAGCATTTTTTAAAGTCTCTTTAATTACCTTGTCAGTTAAATGACCAAGGCCTGTAAAGCTTAAACTACCATAAAGTGTTACCTCAAAAAAATCCCCATCGTAATTCTTGAGGATTTCTTGACAGATTTTTTCTGGTCCCATAGTATGGGAACTGGAAGGACCTCTTCCGATTTTATATAGTTCTTTGATTGATTCCATAATTATTTGTGAAGAAGAAGAATCATTTCTCTTAAAGCTTTCGCTGCGACCACTGTAGAAACATTGGAACTATCCAACATTGGTGCTAGTTCAACTAAATCAGCGCCAACAACATTATTAAGTTTTTCAAATTTTTTCATGGCGTCCAATAAATCATTGAAAGTTATTCCACCTGGTTCAGGAGTACCGGTGCCAGGGAAAATCGAAGGGTCCAAAACATCTAAATCAATAGTGATATAAACTGGATAATCTTTGATTTTTTCGATTACTTCATCTAATCCATCCAAATTGAATTTTTGCATATATGTATGACCAGCTTTAGCAAAGTCAAACTCAGTTCTATCACCACTTCTGATTCCGAACTGATAAATCCTGCCATCGCCTAAAATATCATAGCATCTTTTAATTACAGTCGCATGAGATAATCTTCTACCTAAAAATTCTTCTCTTAAATCGGTGTGAGCATCTAAGTGGATGATTCTTAAGTCCTCATGTTTTTCCATAAGGGCTTTAACAACTGGAAAAGTCACTAAGTGTTCGCCACCAAGCATCATTGGTTTTTTATTGTCACTAATGATTTTAGTAGCTGTGATATAAATCTCATCAAGAGACTCTTCAACCAGACCCATCGGCAATTCTAAATCGCCGATATCAACAGTGTGATAGTCCTTTAGATCCATTTCCTTATATGGTGAATACCATTCAATTCCAATTGATTCTACTCTGACTGCATTACCAGCAAATCGCGTACCTGGGCGATATGATGTTGTATTATCTAGTGGTGCAGAGAAAAGAACAACAGAACTTTCTTCATATTCTGATTTACAACTTTGAAACGATAGATCTACTTTTTTCATATTAAATCACCTTCATATTTAATCCAATTTTCTTTATCGACAATTTGAACATAATCAATATCGGTGTCATTATCAATGTCGCTTTGTAATGCACCGCCTTTACTTTTATAGAACTTGATGTCTCTAACAACATCTTCAGTAATTACCTCTCCTGGTATGACAATTGGAATCCCTGGAGGATAAATCATGATTGATTCAGCAGAGATTTCATCAACAGCATCATCAAGTTTAACTAAATGTTTTGGAGCGTGGTAAGCATCCCTAGGACGGGCATAGGTATCAGGAAACTGATAACGGAATTCAACCTTAGGAAGCTTATCTTTTATCTTGTAATATTGTTCAGAAAGTTTCTTAAACGCAAGAACTAGTCTTTCTAAATCTTGTTTGGTATTACCAATTGTTAAAACACAAAGAACGATATGCGATTCAGCTAGTTCAAGTTGAATGTTATAGTTTTTCTTCATTAGTGTATAGACATCAAAACCAGATAAACCTAAATCACTAACTTTAACCATTAACTTGGTTTCGTCAAAGTCATAACAACCTTGATTAAGTAAGTAGTCTTTAGTAACAATAGTTATACCTTTAACATCTTTAAGTTTCTCTCTTGCGATTTTCGCAAGGGATAGAATTTGATTGATTTTGGATTTGCCTTGAAAGTACATAGTTTTTCTTGCGACATCTAAACTTGCCATTAGTAAGGAAGAAGGGGAGGTCGATTGCAACATATTAAGAGTAGCACGTAATCTTTGGTGATCGATTCGGTTTCCTTTAGTAAGTATGATTGAACTTTGAGTTAAACTACCTGCGGTTTTATGCATTGATGTAGCGCTAATATCAGCGCCAGCTTCCATAGCTGACATTGGTAGTTTAGCAGAAAAATAGAATTGTGCGCCATGAGCTTCATCGGCCATCACCACCATATTGTGCTGATGTGCGTATTCGACGATATCTTTGAGATTGCTGACAACACCAAAGTATGTTGGGTTAATAATAAAAACCGCTTTGGCATCTGGATTCTCATCTATCGCTTTCTTAACTGACTCAAAACTGACGTCATTAGCAATCCCTAGGTTTTCATCGATATTTGGTTTTATAAAAATCGGCATTGATCCAGAAAGAATCAATCCGTTGATTACTGATTTGTGAACATTTCTTGGTAAGATGATTTTATCATTTGCTTTACATACACTCATAACCATCGCCAAAATACCAGTTGTTGTACCGTTAGTCAAAAAATATGATTTATCAGCATCCATGGCTTCAGCCATTAATTTTTGAGCTTCGCTAATAACGCCTGTAGGATAGTTTAAATGGTCTAATCCTACTGGTGAATTAGCATCAAGAAGATACATTTTCTTACCAACAAATTTTTGTAAATCATTTTCTATTCGACCCAGTTTATGACCTGGAACATCAAATGGGGCAACATGACTTAAGCCATGTTCTTTTAGTTTTGTGAAAAACGGGGTTAGGTTCTGATTTGGATTTTTCATTAAGCATCCCTTTCTTAAAAAAACTAATTAATCTTCACAAAAATAATACCATAAAACCAGTAAAAACAAAAGCAATTTTGTTTGGCTATAGACTTGCGCTTTAATTTTGTTTTATCACAACAAGTTTATAATAGTTTGGTTGATATATATGGGATTTTTAATGTGAAAAATTGGTTCTGATAACTAATGAATATATTTGTGATTTATTTCACTTAAGTACCTTGATAAATACCGAAAAAAAGTTAAAATTAAGGTAAGTGAGGAAGGTTTTTGTCAAGATTTAAGCTTTTTTCGGAAAAACAGAAACAAAGAACTAAATACGAGGCTATCAAGTCAATTTTTCAAGCTTTAACCATTACTGTAGTGGCAGTTGTAGCAGTAGTTGTGTTGATCCCAAATAGCCCGAAAGCCAGCTTTGATGAAGTCAAGGTTTTTTCTAATGAGGTCATCTATCATGTAAGTGTTACTGATAGTGAAGGGATTGTTGAAGGCGATAAGCTCAAGATTGTGCTTGAGAATCAGTTAAACAAGTATGAATCTAGTTTGGATATCGGTTCAAATTATGGAAGTTTCACTGGTTTAACCAAAAATACTCTTTATAGCTTAAAAGTTGTTTTTGATAAGGGTTTTGGTGAGGAAGTTTTGGCTAGGTATCAACTTACCACTGATAATGAACTGGTGGCGGCGATAACAAGCGTTGATTTAGCTAATGAATCAGGACATTACTATTTTATCTATGATATCAGTATTGTATATGGGAACATCGAAGGATATTCCAATTGGCAGATAAGATATGGAACAAGTTACGATGGTTATGAAGAGGAAACTTATTACTTTATAGAACAGTTGACTTCTTTACAAACATCTGTTGAACTTGATTTCGAAAGTTCCGCAAGAGCAACCTATAAGATTTACCTTGAAGCATTATTTGATGGAGAAATGGTTATTGTTGATCAAGTTAAATTGAAATCACCGTTTACTGTTTATGGGGATATGTACTTAAGTTATTATAATGACCGTGAAGCTGAGTTTTCTGTTTATGTTGAACCTGATAATCAAACCGAAATTAGATATCAGTTGGAGGTCTATCGTAATAATCGTTTAGAACAAACTCTAGTAATAAACTATGATGAAACTAATCATTCTCATGATTCAGGTATAGTCATTAAAAACTTAAGAAGCAATAGTGATTATAAGATTTTGTTCAAAGCTTTTTATGTAAATCCTGATACACTAAGAAATGAACATGTCTTATTGGCTGAAGAAGAGATTCGGACTCTAGAGAGATTTGAAGCTTCTATAGAAGTGATAGAAGAAACTGAGTTTTATCAAGTAACCATAAGGTCAAGTTCAACAGTACTAAACCAAGGTTTTTACCGAGTAATGTATCTTTATGATGGGTATTGGTATTATTACTCTGAAGAATCATATTTCTTAAATGAAGATGGAAATGGCTATATGATTACTTTTACCATTGATAAGAGTTCTTTACCAGAAGATTATTACATTAATATTGGAGTTTCAAGTAGTGATAATTATATATTTAAAAAAATGTTAGGGAAAATAGAAAAGTGAGGGTAATTATATGAAATTTAAAGAGAAGTCAAAAAAAGAAAAAAGAAATATTATTATTGTAATCTGTGTAGTTTTTGTCTTGTTGCTGGTTAGTATTGTTGGGCCTTTAGTTTTTCCTAACACTTTGTTCTCTGATATCATTGATAATTCGATAGGAAAGTTTTTCAATTTATTCAACTTCTTTAAGAATAATTATGTAATCATTATTGAAACCTTTGCGATTGTTTTCTTTGTTTGGTTAATCAATCAGGTGTTGTTGATAATTATCAGTTTGCTAAAGATTACAAGTTTAAGAGGAACAACTATCGCTAATTTGATTAACTCCTCGATTAAGTATTTGTCAGTATTGATTGCCTTATTCTTAATCTTAAGTGCTTGGGGAGTGCAAACACCTACTTTATTGGCTGGAGCTGGGATTTTAGGATTAGCGATTAGTTTTGGTGCTCAGAGTTTGATTGAGGATATTTTTAGTGGTTTGTTTATCATTTTTGAAAAGCAGTATTCTGTTGGGGATATAATTCAGATTGGCGACTTTCGTGGAACTGTTAAAGAGATTTCTTTAAGGGTAACCAAGTTTGAAGATATCAATGGTGATATTAAAATCATTAATAACTCAGATATTAGAGGGGCAATTAACTCATCTTTTTCGCTTTCTAAGGCAAATTGTGAGATATCAATCAGTTATGGAGAGGATTTGGAAAAAGTCGAGAGAATTATAAAGGATAACTTGGATGAAATTAAGAACAAGATTCCAAAAATTGTTGAAGGTCCATATTATTTGGGAGTTCAAACTCTAGCAGATTCATCTGTGGTTTTACGGGTGATTGCGATGGTAAATGAGGGTGATCGTTTCGCCGTTTCAAGGAGTTTGAATCGTGAAATGAAACTTCTCTTTGATAACAATAATATATCAATACCATTCCCTCAAGTTGTTGTCCATAAGGCTAACGAAGATAAATAAAACAGTTATTGCAGATATGAACACTTTCAATGAATTTATTGGAAGTGTTTTTTATAAAAAAAACTCGATTTTTTTCTCGATTATGATATGATATTTAATATGGGAGTGATGGAAGATGAAGAAGCTAATTGGTAATTTAATGTATGGACAATCTGGTGGACCGACTGCAGTTATAAATGCTAGTGCTTATGGAGTTATTCAAGAAGCAAGAGAGCATAGTGATTATATTAAAGAAGTTTATGTTATGAAACATGGAATTGAAGGCGCTCTAAATGATGAGTTTTTTAAGATGTCAGAGCAAGATGAGGAGAATATTGAGTTACTGAAGTATACTCCTGGATCTGCTTTTGGTTCAGTGCGTCATAAACTTCCAGATTTTCGTGAAGATGATTCTAAGTATGTGAGATTGTTATATATTTTTAGAAAGTATAACATCCGTTATTTCTTATATAATGGTGGCAATGATTCGATGGATACTTGTTCGAAGATTGCTGAATATATGGAAACAATTGATTACGATATTAAAATTATCGGCGTTCCAAAAACAATTGATAATGATTTACCTTTTACAGACCATACTCCTGGTTTTGGTAGTGCTGCTAAGTTTATCGCTAATACGATATTGGAAGTTCATTATGATATGTTGGCTTATCCTAGTGGAAAAGTTACGATAGTGGAGATTATGGGTCGTCATGCTGGTTGGTTGACAGCTTCTAGTGCTTTAGCTAGTTTAGGTGGTTTTGGTCCAGATTTGATTTATTTACCTGAAGTACCTTTTTCTGTAGAAAAATTCAAAAAAGAAGTAAAAGAAGTCTATTCAAAGAAGAAGCAGTGTCTGGTAGCTGTTAGTGAAGGTATTGTTAATGAGAATGGTGTCTTTATTTCTTCAAGTTCAGGTATGAAAGATGCATTTGGACATTTCCAGTTAGGTGGAGTTGCTTCTAAGTTAGCGCAGACAGTTTCAAACGATTTAGGGATTTCTTCCAGAGCCGTTGAGTTTGGTTCAACTCAAAGAGCGGCTTCTCATATTCAAAGTTTAACTGACGTTAATGAAGCGATTCAAGTTGGTAGAGAAGCGGTTAAAGGTGTCTTGAATAATCAAAATAAAGTTATGGTAGTGTTGAAAAGAGTCAGTAATGATCCATATGTTGTGGAGTATCAATACCATGATTTAAGAGATTGCGCCAATGTGGAAAAAAAGATTCCTGAGAATATGATTAATAAAGAAGGAAATGGCGTTACTAAAGCATTTATCGATTATGCTCTGCCTTTAATTCAAGGTGAAGCAGGTAATGTATTTAGTAATGGTATTCAGAAGTTTTCTAAATTTAGATAATGTGTTTTTAGTACATTATCGTAGTTCCTGCGGCTGTGGCGGAATGGTAGACGCGCTACTTTGAGGGGGTAGTATCCAAATGGATGTGTGAGTTCAACTCTCATCAGCCGCACCATATTGAAATGAAATAGCTTCCAAAAGTTGGAGATATGGTATAATAACCATACCACTCTGATGAAGGGAGCTTTTTTATTTTATGAGATTAACACTAGAGCAAAAAATGAAGATGTGTGAAGAGCATGTTATAAAGGGGAAATCAATATCTGATGCATCAGAGATGTATGGAGGATATGACATAGGGAACCTTAAATATCTGATTAACATATATAAAAGATATGGAAGTAAGGCTTTCTTAAACCGGGAGAACGGAGTATATAAGAGAGACACGAAGTTATTAGCGATTGATAGGGTGAAACAAGGAGAGTCAATAAGAAGTGTCGCAATAGATTTATGGTTAATAGATCCTTGTATCTTAGGAGATTGGGTAAGACTAGATAACCAAAAAGGCGAGGAAGCAATACAAGATACATATCCAAGGAAAGGATATTTAACAAAAGATAAAAGAGCGAAAGCAATAGTAGATCAAGCGTTGGTAGAAGAAAACGAAAGATTGAAAGCTGAGATAGAATACTTAAAAAAATCGCGGTCCTTAACAAAAAAACTAGAAGGCGTAACAAGTGAAGAAAAGACGAAAATTGTTACATCGTTAAGGGCCAAATATCCATTATCAGTCCTTCTAGAAGTGTCTAATATGGCGTCATCAGTCTATTACTATCATGTAAGTCAAGATAAATTAAAAGTAAATAAATATATCGAAATAGAAGAAGAAATAGATAATTTATACCTTAATAAACACAAAAAAAGAATTGGCTATAATAGGGTATATATTGAACTTAAAAAGTTAAATTATATTATCGGTAAAAACAAAGTATTAGAGATTATGAGGGATAAGGGATATACAAGAAATAAAACGAAGAAATGGCGAAAATATAATTCGTACGAAGGAGACTTAGGATTTACAAAGCCTAATTACATGAACCGAGATTTTCATACAACAAAACCGTATGAAAAAGCAGGAACTGATATTACAATGTTTAGGACAGAAAAAGGCCCTGTATACCTATCGCCAGTCATAGATTTTGATTCAAGAGAAGTATTATCATATACTTTAGGAACAAACGCAAAGATGGATAAGATAACGAAGATGTTAGACTTATTAAAAAAACAACATTCCCATCGAGTGAAAGGAATGATGATACAATCTGATCAAGGAATTCAATATCAAAACTCAAGATATCAAACTAAATTAGAAGAGATGGGTATTATACAATCAATGAGTAGAAAAGGAAATTGTCTTGATAATTCACCAACAGAAAATTTCTTTGGAAGAATGAAAGAAGAAATGTGGTTCGGTCATGAAGAAGAATACAAGAATCCAAAAGCATTAATAAAAGCTATAGACGAATACATAGATTATTACAACAATACTCGTTTAGTAACAAAACATAAAATGAGTCCTGTAGAATATAGAAACAATATGATATAATAAAATAATCAAAAGTGGGGGTTGACCATTTTTCTCTCCAACTTTTGGAAGCTATTTCAATTTTAATGTACGTATCAATTTGGTTTATCAAGGTGCAAAATACAAAACGGTTGGCAGGAAGACTTGGGGGAAAGTAAGTGGATAAGAATAATATAATCTCGAAAGTTATTGACGCTGGGCTTAAGATAACAAAGCCCAGGATAGATATCATTTTCATTTTGGAGCAGCATAATGGATTGCTTTCTGCTCAAGACATCTATGATAAACTGCGTTTAAAGGATGTTAGAGTTACATAATCGACAGTCTATCGAAGTCTAGAAAAACTTAATAGAAACAATATTATTAATAAAGTGGTATTGGAAACAGATAATCAGGCTTTGTATGAGTATAATAGGCAAGTTCATCATCATTTTTTAGTCTGTAAAATGTGTAATAAAATCAAGACTATATATTCTTGTCCTCTTGAAGAGTATGAAAAAGAACTGGCTAAGAAAACTGGTTTTGCTATTACAGGACATAAGATTGAGTTTTATGGGTATTGTAAAGAATGCTCTAGACTGCTTTAATGTATAAGAATGAGGAAAACAATAGTCTAGGTTAGTATTGAAAAGAAAAAATGTTTTTTGTTATTTGAGTTTTTTATTAATATGTAGTTGATAAAGTATTAAGACTTGATATTTTTTTTATCAAGTCTTTTTATTTTTTAGGTAATTCTATTTCATAATGAGGTAAGATTATGTTATAATATCAAATATTGATATCAATAAATGATATTTAAGAGGTGATATGATTGAATGGTAAGTTTGAGAAGAAACTATATCTAGGATTTCTAAATGTTCATATCTTATATCATGCATCAAAAGAGCCAATTTATGGAGTTTGGATGATTGAGGAGTTAAGACATCATGGTTATAACATCGGGGCTTCCCATGTGTATCCGCTTTTAAAGGAGATGACTAATGAGGGTTTCTTGATGATGGATGAGAAGAATGAGAACGGAAGAATTAGAAAGTATTATACAATAACTGAGGCTGGAAGAGAGTTATTAGCTCTTTTATTGGTAAAAGTTAATGAGTTAGCGAAAGAAGTTATAGAGTAGGAGATAACTATGAAAGATAGTTCTTTAAAAAGAAAAGCTTTTATCTTTTTATTATTGTTAGGAGTTATCAGTTTACTGTCAGACTTTACCCATGAGGGAGCAAGAAGTATTTATGGACCGTTTTTGGGTTTGTTGGGAGCTTCAGCTGTTGTAATTGCTTTTACTTCAGGGTTAGGTGAGTTGATAGGACAAGCTTTAAGAATTGTTACTGGAGTGATTGCTGATAAGACCAAGAAGTATTGGACGATGATGTTTTTTGGTTATGCTTTGAATTTGTTGGTTATACCATTATTAATGTTTGTTAATCCTTCAATCTGGCATGTTGCAATTATCCTGATTTTGCTTGAAAGAGTAGGTAAAGGCATCAGAGCACCAGCAAAGAGTGCGTTAACATCTTTTACAAGTCCTCATTTGGGAGCGGGAAAGTCGTTTGCTATTCAGGAAGCGATGGATCAGTTTGGGGCTTTCTTAGGACCTATTTTTGTTTTTGTGGTTTTGAGTCTAAATAAAGGGAGTGAACTAGATGGTTATCAACTAGCATTTGGTTTGTTAGGAATCTTTGCGATTATGACTTTGGTTATTCTTTATATTGCAAAAGTCAAATATCCTAATCCAGAAAATTTGGAAAAAAGCTCTTTTAGTAGAGGTTTTAAAGGTAATAAGACTTTTATTTTGTATTTATTAGGGATTGCTTTTATCGCTTTTGGTTTTATTGATTATCCAATACTTGCTTATCATATTGGTGTTGCAACAGATATTGATGTTATCTATGTGCCTTTATTATATGCATTAGCAATGGGGGTTGATGCGATTGCGGCTTTAGTATTTGGACATTTGTTTGATAAAAAGGGAGTAGTCGCTTTAATAATTTCAGTTGCTATTTCAGCATTAATAGCACCGGTGTTTTTCCTTGTTGATAGTAATGTTGGAATTATCATTGGTGTTGTTTTATGGGGAATAGGTATGGGAGCTCAAGAATCGATCTTAAAAGCTGTTGTTGCGACAATGGTTTCTAAAGAAAAACGGGGGACTGCTTACGGTATCTTTTATTCAGTCTTTGGTAGTGCTTGGTTTTTGGGTTCGCTTTTAATAGGGTTGCTATATGAGTTTAATATTGTTTATTTAGTTGGTTATACAGTTCTTATGCAGTTAATTGCTGTTGTACTTTTGTTTGTTTATAACAAGAAAAAGACTTTAATTAAGGAGGCTTAATAAATGGCAGAAAGATTAGTAAATAAATGGACGTTTCTTCGTGATGTTTTTGTTTGTTCTTTAATGTCTTATGGAGGTCCTGAAGCTCATTATGGAATTTTCTCTTCGGTTTTAGTTGAAAAGAAAAAGTATTTATCCGAAGAGGAGTTAACTGAATTGATTGGCTTACATGCTCTTGTTCCTGGACCGAGTAGTACTCAAACAATAACGGCGATTGGTTATTATGTTGGTGGACCATTGTTAGCGATAATGACATTTTTGGTATGGGCATTACCAGCGATTATGATTATGAGTTTATTGGGAGTGTTTTTTGTGTTTGTTAAAGATAATGAGAGTTGGTTGCCAGTTATTAAATATTTGCCGGCAGTAGCTGTTGGTTTTATAGTTTACGCAGCTGTAAACTTAAGTCGTAAGGTCTTGAAGAAAAGAAATGATTGGTTATTGTATATTGTGATGTTGGGTTTAGGTTTGTTATTAGTGAGATTAACGATGTGGTTTGTCCCAATTATGTTAATCGCTGGTGGTGTTGTATTTTTGTTGCCTCATTTAAAGTCTCAAGAAAAAGTTGCTTTTAATATTAAACCTAAGTGGTTGATATTAGGCGGAGTAGTGCTTTTAGCTGGATTAAATGAAGTTTTACGGTATTTCTTTCATACCCCAGCAATTGTGCTTTATTCATCGTTTTATCGTTATGGTTACTCAGTTATTGGTGGGGGACAGATTGTTATTCCTTTAATGATCCAAGATTTAGTTCAAACCCAGTCTTTGATTTCTTTAAGTGATTTTTTATCAGGTTATGCGATTGATCAAGCTATTCCTGGTCCTTTGTTTAGTTTTGCTGCTTTTGTTTCAGCTAGATCTTTTGCAGGAACAGGCTATGGGTTCTTAGCTGGTTTATTAGGTGGTTTAAGTATATTCTTACCAGGGATAATGTTGGTTTTCTTTATTTTTCCGATTTGGAAAAAGGTGAGAAGAATTGAAATAATGAGATATTTTTTAAGTGGTGTGACAGTAACTGCAGCGAGTTTAATAATGATGACTGCAATTACTCAATCGCTTGAATTACCTGTAAACTTAAGCGTTTATCTTGTTGTTATTATAAGTAGTGTGCTATTATTGAGTAAGAAGGTTCCAGCACCTTTAATTGTTATAATTGCTGCGGCTATTGGTTTTATCATATAGCTAGAATTTTGTGTTTTTAATTGATTTTGTTATTGTTAAAGGGTTATTTTCTGTATATAATTGAAATGAGGTATGTTTATGAGTTATGATCGAGTATTTTCAATGAAGTTTAAGGATCTTTATCCCCATTATGTTTTAAAGGCTACAAAGAAAAATCGCTCAAAGCAAGAAGTGGATGAGATAATTTTTTGGTTGTTAGGGTATGATGAAGAGTCATTGAATATGATTTTAAACTCAGACCTTGATGTTAGAGCGTTTTTTGAAAATGCTCCTGGCTTAAATAAAAACTCAAGTTTAATTAAAGGTGTTGTCTGTGGTATCAGAGTTGAAGAAATTGAAGATCCTTTGATTAAAAAAGTTAGATATTTAGATAAACTTATTGATGAACTAGCTAAAGGTAGAACTTTAGATAAAATACTGAGAAAAGAGAGTTAGAGATGGAAGAGATTGGTAAGAAGAAGTTTATAAAACCTGAAGTTAAGTATTATCAGTTTGGTTTGACAATATTGAGTGTTGCTGCCAGTGTTATGTTGTTCCCATTATTCTTTTTAATGATTGGTAATGAAGATGGAAATCTCTATATAGGGGCTTTTGCGATATGTGCAATGATTTTTATTCCAATTATTATTTATTATGGATATCGTCTAGTCTATTTTGTGAGATTAAATCCGACCAATCTTCAAAAGGTTAAGTTGGAAAAGGTGGTTTCTTCTTATTCACGATACGTTTGTTTTGCTTTAGTTATGGATATTGATGGCGTTAAGAAAGAGGTTAGGACTTTGCCGGTGTTTTCGCCTATATTGATGGGAGTTAATCTGATTGATAATTTTTCTCAGAAAACGGCAATTGTTGGTTATGATGCTGAAAAAGATATTGCAGTTATTGTTGAGATAGTTGATAATGAAATAAAAGAAGAATAAAAGCGTAGAATCTACGCTTTTGTTTTTTTTTTATTCTTGCCACTTGTTAGTTGCCTTGGCAATCTCAACTTGGTGAAGTCCCGGTGGTTGCATTAATCCTTGATCGATGAGAGTTTTTGCGATTTTAATATTTCTTGGCGACCAGAGACTTCCCTTTCTTCTTTGGGTAAAGAGTTTAATATAGAAGTTTTCATCAATACTTTTGATTGTTGAATCAATCCAACCAAAACAAAGAGCTGTCTCTAAAGCTTGTTGAGGGGTCAGTTTGTCTTTAGTAGGACGCTTATCGAATTTTATCCAGAGTTGTTCTTTAGTATCATGATTGGTTGTTAGGTATTCAATTAATTCTTTTTGGTTGTTGAAGAAGACAATTTTCATAATATTTACCTCTAAAACCATCATACCTTGTTATTAGTTTTAAGACAAGATATATGTTGATATAAGTTTAAAAACTTAGATGCTTTTTCTTCTATATTCAAGTGGAATATGATACAATTATATAGGTTATTTTAATGGTTTTTTTGAGGAGTTGAGATTAAATGAAGAATAAGAAGATCAAAGATAAAAAAGAGGTTTTGGTTTATGAAATCTTTTCAAAAATCTTTATGGTGTTAGGCTTTACCAGTATTTTTTTAAGTGTAATTTTAGATTCGAATCAACCAGAAAAAAACTGGATAGTTTATGGAATAGCTGTGTCATTATTGTTCTTGGGAGTTTCTATGTACTTAAGAAATCTTGTCAAAGAAGACAAACTGATTTTAGGTATGCAAAAACGTAAAGAAGTGTATGAGAAGATTGACTTAAGAACTGTAACATTCGATTCGATTGAGAGTTTAAAAAGCGGGTTAGAGAAGAATAGCTATGAGTATTTAAGTATTGGTTACTATTTTAAAAGAGTTGCGACTCAAGGATTATGTTACTACAGTAAGTTTATCGAAGCTCCACAATTGAAGGATGTTTTCGAGAAAGAAGTTGTCAAGTTTAGGAAGTTTTATAATGAACGTTGTAAAACCATAAATGGGATATTGTTTATCTCTTTACCTTCAATCAGCGATGAAGATAAAGAATACGTAAAAAAGATTTCTAAGGATTTCGCTATCGCTGAGGAAATTCCTGTTAATCAATCGAAGGTTTCGATTATAACAGTTTTAATCGATGAGCAAGAAAAGAAAGGGTATTACTTTGATATTCCTGATAGTTATAATACAAAAATATATACATATGGTTGTTTGGTACTAAGGAAGTTGTTTAAAGTTTAGGTTTTTATATGAAGGGTTTAATCGGGACAAAGTCGTTTTATAAGACGTTGTTTGCAATCAGTTTTCCAATTGTATTGCAGCAACTTCTTACATCAAGTTTACAGTTAATTGACAACTTAATGGTTGGTAGTTTGGGAGAACTTGCAATCGGGTCGGTATCAGTTGTTAATCAACTGTATTTTGTGATTATCTTGATTACCTTTGGTGCTTTAGGTGGTGCTGGGATTTATACAGCTCAGTATTTTGGTTCAGGTGAATATGAGAAGTTAAAACAAACGTTTAGGTTTAAGTTAATCATTGCGCTTTTATTGGTAATCCTATCGTTATTAGCCTTTACATTTTTAGGAAGATTCTTAATTGGTTTGTTTACTGAGAATGAGATTACTATCGATGGGGGGATGACTTATTTAAATATTGTCAAATGGAGTATGTTGCCATGGGCTTTCTCAATCGCGATATCAACGACATTTAGAGAGATTGGGATTACTAAGCAATTATTGGGAATTACTTTAGGAGCGATTATCACTAATACAGTGTTGAATTATTTATTGATTTTTGGTAATTTTGGTTTTCCTGAGTTAGGGATTGCTGGAGCGGCTTATGGGACATTAGCATCTAGGTTTGTCGAGTTTGGTTTAATGTTTGTCTTATTGGTAAGAAAAGGTAAAATATTTAATACTGCACCAAAAGATATTTTTAAGATTAATTCTTTAGTTTTAAAAGGGATAATCATTATGGCTTTGCCTTTACTGATTAATGAGTTTTTTTGGTCAATGGGACAAACAATGTTTTTACAATCATATTCAACAAGAGGTGATAGTGCCTTAGCAGCGATGAATATTACCAATGCGATTAGCCAATTAGTGTTTGTTACTTTTGGGGGTATTGGTACTGGGATTGCTGTTTTAGTGGGTAATACTTTAGGGAAGAATCAGTTGGATGTTGCTAAGGATAATGCGAAGAAGGTTGTAGCTTTTGCGGTTGTTTTTGCTTTCTTCACCGGAGCGATGTTATTTGTCTTGAGTTTCTTCTTGCTAGATCTTTATGATGTTTCTGAAGCAACCAAATGGATTGCTAGAAATAATATTAGAATTAATGCGATTTTCATTCCGGTGTTTTCTTTTAATGTTTCGATGTATTTTACCTTAAGAGCTGGAGGAGACACGACTTCAACGATGTTGATGGATTCTGGGTATATGTGGGTTATTCAAGTTCCTGTTGTGTTTATCTTGGCTAGAGTAACGGATTTGAACGTGATTATGTTGTTTTTAATTGTGCAGTTATTGGAGTTGCCTAAGTCTGTTTTTGCGTTATCAAGGTATCGAAAAGAGAATTGGGTAAGGAATCTAGCGATTGAGAATGCTGAAAATGCGAAAAAATTGTTGGTTTAATGGATAAAAATTATTGATATTGTCTTGACTATTGTTATGAGATTAAATATAATGATTGTTGAAAACGATGACGAGGATAATGAAGTTACGTACATATTTAAGAAGAGAGTCCAGTATTTGGTGAGAACTGACATTATGTAAACTTCTATCTACCTCTGAGTGAGACTAATCATCTCCGCAGGAAAACTTTGCGTTATCAAGATACAAGTGCTAGGAATTTTACTAGAACTAAGGTGGTACCACGGAAATATTCGTCCTTTACTTATTTTTAAGTAAGGGACGTTTTTTAAATAAAACAAGAGAGAAAGAAGTGAGAGTATGTTAGATATCGAATTAATTGTTAGGGATCCTGAGTTAGTTAAGAAAGCTTTATTAAAAAAAGGTTTTGAGGTTGATTTTAAAGGTTTTCTTGAGTTGAGAGAAAAGCGTAATGCTTTAATCAAGAAAATTGAAGAAGTTAGAGCTTTACGTAATAAACTGTCTAAGTCAATCGGTGAGTATAAAAGAGAGAAGAAAGATACAACTGAGTTGTTTGCTGAAATTGAAAAGATTAAAGATGCAGTTGATCAAGATGAGATTGCTTTAGCTGATATTGAAGACAAGATGAATCAGTTTTTGTTAAGGTTGCCTAATCTTCCTGATGAAGACTTATTAGCTGGAGATAAAGAGAATAATGTTGTTGTTACTGTCAATAAGGATCGTCCAGAGTTTGATTTTGAGATTAAGGATCATGTTGATTTAGCAACTTCTTTAGGTTTGGTTGATTATGAAAGAGCTGCTAAGATGAGTGGTAGAGGAACTTGGATGTATACAGGTTTAGGTGCTAGACTCGAGTGGGCTTTAATCAATTTCTTTATTGATGAGCATTTAAAAGATGGTTATGAGTTTTTATTGGTCCCACACTTGCTTAATTACGAAAGTGGTCTGACAGCTGGTCAGTTTCCGAAGTTTCAGGATGATGTTTTTTGGTTAGAACATGAATCACCTAAAAAATTCTTATTACCAACAGCTGAAACAGCGTTAATCAATGTTCATCGTAGTGAGATTTTAGATTTGAAACAATTACCAAAGAAGTATTTCTCTTATACGCCTTGTTATCGAAGAGAAGCTGGTAGTTATCGCTCTGAAGAAAGAGGAATGATTAGAGGTTATCAGTTCAATAAGGTTGAGATGGTTCAGTTTACTGCAGCTGAAGATAGTGATGATGCATTTTTAGAGTTGATGGTTAAAGCAGAAAGTTTAATGAGAAAGCTTGGGTTACATTATCAGGTTTCAAAACTAGCTGCTGGTGATATCAGTTTTGCGATGGCGAGAACTTTTGATATTGAAGTGTGGTTACCTTCAATTGGGATATATAAAGAGGTTTCAAGTGTTTCTAATTCACGTAGTTTCCAAGCAAGAAGAGGGATGATCAGATATCGTGATAAAGATGGTAATATTGAATATTGTCATACTTTAAACGGTTCGGGTTTGGCTACTTCTAGACTTTTACCTGCAATATTAGAACAGAATCAACAAAAGGATGGTTCAGTAAAAGTTCCAGATGTTTTAGTTCCTTATCTTGGTGGAATTAAGTATTTGACTAAGGTGAAGTAATGGTTAATGAACGTTTAAGAGCTGTTATCCATTTGGATAATCTTTATCATAATTATCAATTATTGAAATCAGCCAACTCGCAAAAGGGCATTTTTGCGGTTGTTAAGGCTGATGGATATGGGCACGGTAGTGTTGAAATTAGTAGATATTTAGAGAGTAAAGGTTGTGAACTATTTGCGGTGACTGTTCTTAAAGAGGCGTTAGAGTTAAGAACATCTGGGATTAAAGGTCAAATTCTATTGTTTGGTAAGACTAATCCATTGAATGCTGGGTATTTAGTTGATAACGATTTAATTCAAACCGTTGACTCTTATGAGTATGGGAGCAGGTTAAATGATTTTGGCAAACAAGTTAGAGTTCACTTGAAGATTGATACAGGAATGACAAGGTTAGGATTGATGCTTCATAGGCTTGAAGATAAAGAAAATGTCTTAACCGAGATTAAAAAGATTGTAAAACTTGATAATCTTAAAGTCGAAGGTATTTATACACATTTTGTAGCATCTGATAGTGATTTGGATTTTACAGTTTATCAACAGTTTTTATTTGAAGACTTACTAGTTAGTTTAAAGAAGTGTGGAGTTGATTATGGTGTTAGTCATCTAAGCAACTCTTCAGGAGTCTTAACTTTGGATAATCAAAAACATGATTATGCTAGATGTGGGATTGCCTTATATGGTTATCCTCCAGTAAAAGTAGAAGAGAAGTTTTTGCCTGTTATGGAGTTGTTGGCAAAAGTGGTGGCGATTAAAAATATTAAAGCTGGTGAGTCAGTCAGTTATGGACGAACTTTCATTGCGGAAAAAGAAATGAAGGTAGCTACCATAGGTATTGGATATGCCGATGGATACCCAAGAATTTTAAGTAATAATGATTATTTTTATTATCAAGGTAATCAGTTAAAAATACTAGGTAGAGTCTGTATGGGATTTACGATGGTAGATGTAACTGGTATTGAAATATCCGAAGATGATGAAGTTGAGGTTTTTGGCTATAATAAGCCTTTAACACAGATGGCGAATAAAGCCTATACGATTACTTATGAGCTATTAACAAATATGGCAAAACCAAGAGTAACTAGAGAATATAAAAAATAGCAAAAGTCAAATGACTCTTGCTATTTTTATTATTTTATCATCTTAATAAAGTATTCATGAATCGTTGTGTCGGATGTTAATTCGGGATGGAAGGCAACTGCTAATTGATTGTTTTGTCTAGCAGCGACAATCTTGCCGTCAACAACGCTTAAGACTTCAACGTCTTTTCCAACTCTTTCAATGTATGGAGCTCTGATGAAAACAAAAGGAACATCCTTTTGGTTAGCAAACTCGCCTTTGGTTAAGAAAGAACCAAGTTGTTTACCATATGCGTTCTTTCTTGCGGTAATGTCCATTGTTTTTAAAAAGGCAGAATCATAATTATGAATCTCTTTTGCAAGGAGCAATAATCCGGCACATGTTCCCATTACTGGTAAACCATTTGTGATTAGTTTTCTTAAGAATTCAGTCATATCTAAGTCATTAAGTAGTTTATACATTGCTGTACTTTCACCACCAGGAAGAATTATTCCATCCATTCTTTCATGGAGGTGATTTTTATTTCTAATTTCAAATGTTTTGCAGTTGAGTTGTTCTAAGATATCTCGGTGTTCGATAAACGCACCTTGAAGAGCTAATACACCAATTCTCATCGATTTATTTTCCTCTTTCTGACATCAATATCTCTACTTCGTTTTCGTTAATGCCAACCATAGCTTCTCCTAAATCTTCAGAGATTTCTGCTAAGATTTTTGGGTTGTTATAGTTTGTAACAGCTTTAACAATCGCATTTGCTCTTTTAACTGGATCGCCAGATTTGAAAATCCCTGATCCAACAAATACGCCTTCAGCACCTAATTGCATCATTAATGCGGCATCAGCTGGGGTAGCGACTCCACCGGCTGCGAAATTAACAACTGGTAATTTTCCGTTTTCATGTACTGATAGCAGTAAATCATATGGTACTTGAAGTTCTTTGGCTTTATTGTATAGTTCATCTTTTCTTAAAGATTGAACATTTCTGATTTCACTTTGAATTAATCGCATATGAGTAACTGCTTGAACGACATCGCCAGTTCCTGGTTCGCCTTTAGTTCTAATCATCGAAGCACCTTCAGCAATTCTTCTTAAAGCTTCACCAAGATTTTTTGCACCACAGACAAAAGGAACAGAAAAATCGTTTTTGTTGATGTGGTAAACATTATCAGCTGGTGATAAAACTTCGCTTTCATCGATATAATCAATTTCTAAAGCTTCTAGGATTTGTGCTTCAACAAAATGGCCGATTCTCACTTTAGCCATTACTGGGATGGTTACAGCTTCTTGAATCTCTCTAATTAGTTTTGGGTCACTCATTCTAGAAACACCGCCTGCAGCTCTGATATCAGCAGGAATTCTTTCTAAAGCCATTACAGCACAAGCACCAGCTTCTTGAGCAATTTTTGCTTGTTGAGCATTAGTGACATCCATGATGACACCACCTTTTAGCATCTGGGCTAATTGTTTGTTTAATAGATATCTTTCATTCATGTTTTAATCTCTCCTTCACTTGACAAATTGTCATTATTCATTTATATTATACTCATAACTGGTATTGTTTAAATACTCAGATTTAATTAAATAAAAGAGGTCAGTTTATGTTAACTTTTTTTCTTGATCGAAGAAGTAAAAAACCGCTTTATGAGCAGCTTTATAAAGAAATCAAACAACTTATTGAAAGTAATGTTTTGCCACAGAATACTAAGTTGCCTTCAAAAAGAAAGCTTGCCAATCATTTAAAGATTTCTCAAACGACAATTGAAACTGCTTATCAGCAGTTGCTTGATGAAGGTTATATTAAATCGATTCCTAAAGTTGGTTTTTTTGTTGCAGGAAATTTTGAAACTTTTGTCAGAACAGAAAAACCAAGTTACTTCAATTATGAAAAGAAAATAGAAACTGAATATTTAATTGATTTTAAAACCAATCAGGTTGATACCAACAGTTTTCCTTATGACCGTTTAGCTAAGATTGAAAGAGATATTATTTTAGATAAGCTTAAAGAGAATTTGAACCGAGGAGATATTTTTGGAGTTTATGAGTTTAGAAAGAAAATCTCTGAGATTTTATATTCTTATCGTGGGATAAAAGCAAAGCCAGAACAAATTGTTGTGGCTAGTGGATCAGAACATTTATTACTGTTATTGATTATGCTTTTAGGGAGAGATAAAACCTATGCAGTAGAAGATCCAACTTACTTAAAGAACTATCAATTATACCAAGCATATGGTGTAAGAGTGATACCGGTTGATCTTGATGATGAAGGGATTAAATTAAATGAGTTAAGAAAAGCAAAAGCTGATATTGTCCATACAACCCCATCGCATCAGTTCCCGACTGGCTTGATTACTTCAGTAACGCGTAGACTAGAGTTGTTGGCTTGGGCAAATGAAGATGATAATCGATATATCATTGAAGATGATTATGACAGTGAGTTTAGGTTTTTTGGAAATCCTGTTCCAGCTATGAAAGGTTTAGATGGTTTTGATAAAGTAATTTATCTAAACTCATTTTCAAAATCGATAGCTCCATCTTTTCGAATTAGTTTTATGGTTTTGCCAGAAAACTTAATCGAAAGATATCATCAAAGCTTAAGTTTTTTTAGTTCAAGTGTCGCAACAATTAATCAGTTAGTCCTTGAAAGGTTTATTGATAGTGGCGAATATGAGAAGCATCTTAATAGGATGAAAAACATCTATAAATCCAAAAGAGATTATTTGATTAGTTGTTTGAATAAAAGTCTTTTAAAAGATAAGATAATTATTCATGGTGAAGAAGCAGGGTTACATTTTTTAGTAGAAGTCAAAACAAAAAGCACAGAAGCGTATTTATTGGAAATGGCTAAAGATAAGGGAATAAGAGTTTATGGACTGAGTGAGTATTCAATTAGTAAATGCATCTTATATGAAAACCCAACGATTGTTTTTGGGTATTCAAATCTTTCTTTAGATGAACTTGAAAGAGGGGTTGATTTATTGGAAGAAGCGTGGAAAAATATCTAAAATTTATTCTTTCTTATGTAAGCGCTTTATGATAAAATAATTAGGGGACAAGAAAGTGGTGAAGATATGAGAATAGATGAGCATCCAATCCTTACATTTGAGAAAAAACAAAAAATTCACTTTAACTTTAATGGTAAAGATTTCGTTGGTTATGTTGGGGACACTGTTGCTTCAGCCTTGGTTGATAATGGGGTAATGCAGTTTTCTAAAAGTGTTGTTCATAACCGACCAAGAGGTTTTTATTGTGCAATTGGCAACTGTGGTGCTTGCAACATGACTGTTAATGGTGTTGAAAACGTAAAGACCTGTCTGACACTTTTGGAAGAAGGTATGGTTGTTGAAAGTCTTACTAATGAGGTGATCATCAATGATTGAGAAAGATTTAGTTGTCATTGGTGGCGGACCAGCAGGTTTAAGTGCGTGTAAGATAGCATGTGAATCAGGAATGAAAGTAGCGCTTTTTGAGCGTAGTTTTTCTTTGGGTGGACAATTAATTAAACAAGCGCAATAACAGATTGGTAATGAGCCAGACTATGACCCCATAAGTTCTTTGGTTCTGAGTCACAGTATGCCAAAACCAGAGGAATTGATATTGCTAAGATTTTGATTAATGAGTTAAAAGATACTGATACAGAAGTGTTTTTAAATGCTACTGTAGTTGGTTTATATAAAGATAATATTATTACTGTTTATCAAGAAGATAAATATTTTAAGGTTAAGGCTAAAGCGATTATTATCGCTACAGGGGCAAGTGAAAAGTTTTTAGCTTTTGAAAATAATGATCTACCAGGAATATATGGAGCTGGAGCGGTTCAGACATTAATGAATATTCATGGTGTTTTACCTGGGAAAGAAGTTGTGATGGTTGGTAGTGGCAATATCGGTTTAATTGTCAGTTATCAGTTAATCCAAGCTGGAGTTAAGGTTAAGGCTTTGATTGAAGCTGCTGGTAAGATTGGTGGGTATGGAGTTCATGCATCGAAGTTAAAGCGTTTAGGTGTTGATATATTAACGAATACGACAGTTAAAAAAGCAGTTGGTAATGGTCGTTTAGAAAAGATTATTACTGTTAAGCTTGATGAGTCTTGGCAAGAAATTCCGGGATCAGAAAGTGAGATTGTTTGTGATGCATTATGTATCAGTGTTGGTTTGAGTCCGCTACATCAACTATTATCGATGGCTGAAGCAAAGATGGCTTATGTTAACGAGTTAGGTGGAGTTGTTCCTATTAAAACATGTGATTATGAGACATCTGTCAAACATGTCTACGCCTGTGGTGATGTTACGGGGATAGAAGAAGCATCCAGTGCGATGGTTGAGGGTAAGATTGCAGGCTTAATGGCAGCGAAAAATTTGGATTATGTTCATCCTGATTTTGATAAACTGAATGATGATTTAAACAATCAATTATGTGTCTTAAGACAAGGGCCTTGTGGGGAAAAGATTAGATATGGCTTAAGGAAGGTGGGGGAGATTTATGATTGATAAAAACGGTGTTGCAACAATTGAAATGATTAAGAGTAAGTTTCCTAAGAAAGAAGTATTATCTAGACCTAAAGCAATTATTGAATGTTACCAAGAGATTCCTTGTAATCCTTGTTCGACAAGTTGTCCTTTTGATGCGATATATATAGGCGAAGATATTAATCAAGTTCCAATCCTTGATTTTGATAAATGTACCGGTTGTTCATCATGTATATCTGCTTGTCCAGGTTTAGCGATTATGGTTGTGATGATTAAAGATGGAAAAGCTTATTTTAAAATTCCATATGAATTGTTACCATTACCAAAGGTTGGAGAAAAATGGTTGGCAGTTAATCGTTTAGGTGAAGTTTTGGATAAAAAATGTACAATTGAAAATGTTCTAATAAATAAGAAGAGTGATAGAACAGCGATTATTACTGTTTCTATTGAACAACCTTATCTTTATGAGTTTGTTACTATAAGGAGTCCACATGAATAAGAATGATATAATCATTTGTCGTTGTGAAGATATTACTTTAGCAGATATTCATGAATGTTTGGATGCTGGGTATACGACATTTGAAGATTTAAAGAGAATCTTAAGAGTAGGAATGGGGCCTTGTCAGAGTCAAACATGTGCTCATTTAATTCAAGGTGAGATTGCTAAATACTTAAAACTTAATAAAGAAGAAGTAAAGATGCAAAAAGTCAGACCATTGGTTGTTGGGGTAGTTTTGGAAGATATTGCTAAACAAGCCAACAAAGGTGATAACGATGATTAATGCAAGTATTGTGATTATTGGAGCGGGAATAAGTGGTTTAAGTACGGCTTATAATCTTGCTAAATCAGGTATGAAAGATATTCATGTTGTTGATAAAGGTTATTTCACAAATGGTGCTACTGGCCGTTGTGGAGCTGGTGTCAGACAGCAATGGGCTACGAAACTTAATTGTATCTTAGCAAAAAAATCGATTGAGTTTTTTGGTAGAGCTAATGAGGAGTTAGAATATCATAAAGATATTGAGTTTAAACAAGAGGGGTATTTAATCTTAGCGACAACTGAAGCAGAAGATAAACAGTTTACTAAGAATGTGGCGTTACAGAATTCTTTAGGAATTCCTACAAGAAAACTTAATGTCGAAGAAGCGTTGAAGATTGTCCCTCATTTGAATCCAAAGAGTTTTATCAGTGCGACTTTTTGTAATACTGATGGTCATGTAAATCCGTTTTTGATGAGTGAAGCTTATTACTTGGCAGCGAAAAGATTAGGGGTTAATTTTCACTTTTATGAAGAAGTAAAAGCGATTGAAGTCGAAGATAAATTGATCAAGAAAGTTATTACTGATAAGCATGAGTATATAACTGATAAGGTTTTAAATGCAGCTGGTGGATATTCTAAAGAAATCGGTGATATGGTTGGTGTGGAAATCCCTGTGTTTTCGGAAAATCATGAGATTTTAGTTACTGAAAGAGCTAAGTCAATGCAAGGACCAATGGTGATGAGTTTTTCAAAAAACATCTATTGCCAGCAAGTGCCTCATGGGTCATTTTTAATGGGAAGATCTAATCCTGACGCACAACCTTCTCATGACATTAGTTCATCCTGGGAATTCTTAGATGAGATGGCAAAAACTGTTTCTCATATTCTTCCTGAGGTTGCTAAGCTAAGAGTTATTAGAACATGGGGTGGGTCATATAATATTAGCCCTGATCGTCAACCGATTTTAAGTGATACAAAGGATTTGCCTGGTTTTTATATAGCTTGTGGTTTTAGTGGGCATGGTTTTATGTTCGCACCGATTACTGGCGAGTTATTAACTGAGATTATTTTAGGAAAAGAACTTGATGAGTATGCACATGATTTGCATATTGATCGATTTAAAGATAACAAAATCACTGATTATGAACATTCAGTGGTATAAGAAAGGATGGATTATTTATGGCAATTTATGATTACCAAACAGAAGAGTTAGTCAATTTTACGCTTCCAGAGAATCAGAGATTATATCAAGAAGCATTATCAAAGGTTAGAGGTTATTTAGGAAAGAAGTATCCACTAATCATCAATGGCGAAAGAATCTACACTGACCGGTTGGTTAAGTCGTTGAATCCTGCTAACCATAAAGAAGTAATTGGTGAGATTTCTCAAGCGGGATTAAAAGAAGCTGACTTAGCAATGACTGCAGCTTTAAATGCTTTTGAGACTTGGAAACGAGTTGAACCAAAGGTAAGAGCTGATGTGTTGTTTAAGGCTGCAGGGATTATGAAAAGAATGAAACATGAGTTATCAGCTTTAATGACGTTAGAAGCTGGTAAACCATGGGCAGAAGCTGACGCAGATACTGCAGAAGCGATTGATTTCTTAGAGTATTATGGCAGACAAATGTTAAAGTTGGAGAGAATTGATGATGTTGTTTTGAGTAGAAAAGATTTGGAAAGAAATGAGTATCGTTATATTCCTTTAGGAGTGGGAGCAGTAATTGCCCCTTGGAACTTCCCGTTAGCGATTCTAACCGGAATGACCACAGCAGCAATTGTTAGTGGTAATACTGTACTTTTAAAACCAGCATCAACAACTCAAGTTATTGCTTTTAAATTAATGGAAATCCTAGAGCTTGCTGGAATGCCAAAAGGTGTAGTTAACTTTATTCCTGGTCGTGGTGGAGAGATTGGCGATTATATCGTTAAGCATCCTAAGACAAGATTTATCTCTTTCACAGGTTCAAAACAAGTAGGTATTGATATTTATGAAAATGCTGCTAAAGTTCAAGAAGGACAGATTTGGCTTAAAAGGGTAATCGCTGAAATGGGCGGAAAAGATGCTATTTTAGTTGATGAGAATATTGATTGTGATATGGCTGCAGATGCGATTGTTAAGAGTGCTTTTGGTTTTTCTGGTCAGAAATGTTCTGCTTGTTCAAGAGCGATTATTCATGAAAATGTTTATGATGAAGTTGTTAGATTAATCAAGATAAAAACTGAACAAATTAGACTTGGCAACCCTGAAGTTTATCTTAATAATATGGGACCTGTTAATGATCATTTAGCTTTCAAGAAAATCAATGAATATATTGAAATTGGTAAGACTGAAGGAAAACTATTAACTGGTGGCAGATCTAGTGATGAGGTGGGTTACTTTATTGAACCGACTGTCTTTATTGATGTTGATGCTAATGCAAGATTGATGCAAGAAGAAATCTTTGGACCAGTATTAGCTGTTACAAAAGTTAAGTCATTTAAAGAAGGTTTAGAGGTAGTTAATAATACCGAATACGGTTTAACTGGTGCTGTTATTAGTAATAGCAGAGAAAACATCGAACTTTGTCGAGATGATTTCCATGTTGGAAATCTTTATATTAACCGTAAATGTACAGGAGCGATTGTTGGTTATCAACCATTTGGTGGTTTTAACATGAGCGGAACTGATTCTAAAGCCGGTGGACCTGATTATTTAATCCTTCATATGCAAGGTAAAACTGTTTCAGAAGCTTTTTAAGAGAAGATAATTAATTAATGCTGGAGAATTTCTCCAGCATTTTTTTAGTTTTTCGTGCAGTAAATCATTAATGTGATATAATAGATTTTGAATAATGAACATGAGGAAAGATAAATGAAAAAGTTACTGAAAATAGATACATCTAAGTTATTTTTGACCCTGGTAATCAGCTTTTTTTTGATGTCAATCTGGTTTTTCTTAAAGAACGGAATTGAAAGAAACTATTTTTCTATCAGTAGTTTGACATTGGTAGAACTGAAAAGCCAAGTTTTAGTTTTTTTGATCGTTTTTGTTATCTTATTTTTAGTTTCATTTAAATTAAGCAAACCATTGTTGTCAGCGATATTCAGTCTTGTCTATCTGGCTTTTATCTGTTTGTTTGTCATTAACTCACCGGTGTTTTCTTTAGTTCTTGGTGGGTTGATAGTTAGTGTTCCGATTTTGATTTTAAGTTTGTCAACGGTTATTAAGAATGTGAAAAATAATCGGGATGTTACTTTTTGGTTATCTGGTTTGGCTTTGTTGCTATTTGGTTTCTTGATTGTTTTTACTCTTAGTAGTATCAATATGGAGCCGCTTGATTATAGCGGTGCTAACACTTCTTTAATTAGTGATAATCCAATATTAAATGAATGGCGTTTGGATTTCTTTCGAGCAAGTGTTTTGGTGGGTTTGACTTTATTGATTGTTTATGTTTTGTTTGGTAGAAGTGGACTAGGTAAAAGTCTTTTTAAGTATGAGAAATACTTATGGATTATTGTTGGTGGATTGGTCTTGTTTCAAGTTGTTAGTTTTTCAGTAATGATGGTTTATCGGGTAAAAGCCTTTGATACTCCTACCTATGATTTTGGGATTTTTACCCAAATGTTTTATAGTATGAAGAATAATTTGACCATGGTTACCACTTTGGAAAGAAGTGTACCAATGAGTCATTTGTTGGTTCATTTCTCGCCAATCTATTATCTGATTTTGCCGATATTTAGGGTTTTTCCATTTCCAGAGACACTTCAGGTTGTTCCGATTATAATCGTAGCTTTAGGAGTGGTTCCAGTTTATTTAATTGGTAAGCATTTTAAACTGTCTAACTTGATAATTGCAATAAGTATGATTGTCTATGTTTTTCATCCAGCGTTGATTTCTAGTAGTTTTTACGATCTTCACGAAAATGCTTTTTTACCACCTTTGTTATTGTTTTTGTTTTACTTTATGATTAGGCAAGATGTTGGTTTAACTTTGATATTCTTGGTTTTAACCTTGTTTGTTAAAGAGGATGCAGCTGTTTATACTTTTGTTTTAGGATTGTATTTTTTGGTTGGATATAAGAATGAGTTAAGTGACAAAAAAGCAAAAGCTCGGAATCTGATTCTAAGTTTATTAGTTATTTGTTTGTCAGCTGGTTATTTTGTTTTTGTCTTAAGGTATTTAGAAACCTTTGGTGAACAAGCGATGTTTTGGCGTTATGATAATTTGAATGCTTATAAGGATTTAAATACAATTGGGATTGTTTATACGGTATTTCAGAATCCAAGTTATTTATTGGCGACGATGTTTTCTCCAGATAAGATTTATTCATTGGTGATTGTTTTGTTTTCTTTAGGCATGATTCCGTTGTTTTCAAAGAAGTTCGAAACCTATCTGTTACTGATCCCTTTAGTTATTTTCAATTTGGCATCAGCCTATAATTATCAACACCAGTTTGGTTATCAGTATTATTTTGGTTCAACGACATTTTTAATCATCATGATGTTGTTGGTTTTAAAAGATAGGAATCAGGAAAAGGAAGTTTTTGCTAGATTTGATATCCAAAAAGTTTTATTTATGGTATTGGCTTTAGTAGTCGTTACTGTTAATGGAAGTATTTGGATCGATACTAAGAGTTATAATGTTGATTATTTTGCTTATCATAAAGATGTGTATATTGAGACGAAAGCTTTTCTAGTTGGTATTGA
>OBJA01000021.1_pt1 | contig 162455 bp, 127 predicted proteins | sample 1519751 | NCBI WGS metagenome assembly OBJA01 (sample SAMEA3881238, study PRJEB22517) | soil metagenome | biome: lake sediment; feature: soda lake sediment; material: sediment, water from around vicinity | place: India | collected 2013-12-23 | depth 3 m
TTATAACGCTTTAAGGCTGTCAATCCGTTTTGACAGCCTTTAGTGTTTTTATACCTTTGTAGTATGAAACACTTAATTGATCTCCGTCATTCATTACATAAACACGCCGAACTCTCGGGAAGGGAAAAGCTTACATCTAACATTATTATCAATTTTATTAAACCTCATCTCCCTGATCAAATTATTAGTTCTGTCGGCGGGCATGGTCTTATTGTTGTTTATAACAGCGGTCTTGATGGTCCTTCTGTACTCTTTCGTGCTGAGATGGACGCCCTGCCCATTAATGAAGAAAACTCATTTGAATACAAATCCATGTATAGTGGTGTGTCGCATAAATGTGGACATGATGGTCATGCATCTATACTTTGTGGTCTCTCTGAGTTTATTAGCGCTAACAGACCAAAAGTTGGGAAAGCGATCCTCTTGTTTCAACCTGCTGAGGAGACAGGTGATGGTGCAAGATTAGTACTTGATGATCAAAAATATATAGAAGCTGATTACGCTTTTGCTCTTCATAACATCCCCGGATTTCCACTTCATTCAGTTATATTAAAAGAAAATACCTTCGCACTGGCATCGGTTGGTATTTCAATATCATTTAAAGGAATCAGCTCTCATGCTTCACAACCGGAACTTGGTGTAAGTCCTGTTAAGGCTGTTGCCGAAGTTATCTTTGAAATAAATAAAAGAATTAATAGTGGCGATGAAAGTTTCTGCATGTTGACGATCACTCATGTGGCTATTGGAGAACCTGCTTTTGGTTTATCTCCGGCAGATGCCAAAATTTTAGTTACTTTGCGTGGGATTTCAAATAGTATCGTTGATCTGAAATCTAACTTAATCAGTGAGTTTGTCCGTGATATTTCCCGGAAATATAATCTTTCATATACTGTAGAATATTCTGATCGATTCCCTGCTACCGTTAATGATGTTGATGCTGTTAATATTTTAAAATCAGTTGCAGAGTATATAGAATGTGAGATTATTACACCTGATAAACCTTTCAGATGGTCGGAAGATTTTGGCTATTTCACTGATGTAACTAAAGGCGCATTATATGGGTTAGGAGCAGGAGAGAATCATCCACCATTGCATTATAGTAATTATGATTTCCCGGATGTGTTAATTCAAACAGGAATAAGAATGATGAGTAATGTGTATTCAGAAATATTATTGAAGTAAGCTACTTAATAGTCTTTATCGTATAGACTCTATTGTTATCTGTATCCTGAATACTTATTACAAAGAAACCACTGTTTCTTCCAAGATTCAAAGTGTAAGAATTCATGCCGTAGTTAGCAGTTTCATTCTTAGACAGTATCCTTTGTCCAAGTGAATTGTATATAGTAATATCAAGTGACGCTTTATTTTTACTAATAAATCTGAGTTCAGCGTTGGTACCTGATGTTATGGTGACAGAAATATCTGTTATAGTTTTAATTTCATGGAGTGACCCTGGTAGTTCTGCTGAAACATTAAGCACCATTCTTACAGGCAAATGATCCGACATATTCCCTAACGCTGTGAGTACATCATATGGGACTGAATTGTTTGGCAGGTTTGTAATCGATTGGTTAAAATGATTGCCATCTTGTCCGAGTGCTCTGTATGATCCTGATTTGTATTTTACACCTTTCGCTCCTTCAATTATATCATCGGTAGCTAATATAAAGTCAAATCGATCGTCCATACCACCGGTTGACTGACATCCGGAGCCTGATGTAACAACTGATTGAGTGTGGTATTGAGCATATTGAATATTGTTGCTCCATACCCCAGGAGCATTAACAGGATCGAAAAACTGGAAAGAGCCTGCTGCCGGACCTGTAAAGGTTTGATAAGCAGGTTCAAGGTGAGTATATAAATTAAAGTCACCCATAAATAAATAGTTACCCGGAGCAGCATTAGAATTAAGCCAGTTAATGGCGTTAGTTGCCATAACCCCTCTTGAAGTTTGATCAGATGAAGTATTACCGGCTTTAAGATGAGCAACTATGCAATTAAGAAATATAGTATCGCCGTATTGCAAATTTTGCGTGTTAAAATAGAGTTTATAAAGGTTTATATCTCTGACATTGATTTGTAATACTGCAGAAGAGTGAAGAGTTAGCTTTGTACTATCATAAAACAACATATTGATTATACTAGATCCGGCTAAGTTAGTTGCAGGTGATCTTTTATAATATTTTCTTCCATCGCTATTCATAACTTCTGTGAGTATGCGGTCATGGTAGTATGCGACAGAACTTAACTCATTTACAGTAAAAACATCGGGCTTTGCATAGTTTATTATGGTACGCAGATAGCCATCCTTTGTAACATGACTGTTATTGGAAGCATTGCAAAAACCTGTATAGTTGCCATAATTCAGGAGGTTATATTGCATAACTACTATTGAGTCCTGCGAATATAACTTAAAGCCAAAAAGTAAGACGAGTGTGGTAAATAATATCCTCATGTTTTGATTTAGTGCAAGTTAAATTTTAGGATACAAAGGTAACAACCTAAGTTGGTTATTTACTGAATCCTAAAACAAATATTGCAGATTGTAAATCAAAATAATAGCATGGATTTTACTTGCGGACCTTTCTAACAAATTCATCCACCTCTTTAACACCACCCTGATACACAAGATAACCGTTGTATGGTTCGCGGGTAGTTATTTCATCGTTAACAGGTGTAAGCATTAGTCTTTTAACTTCTTCACGATCATTGGTTTGTCCTAAAGCCCAACCTAGTTTAATATATGCAGTTTCGGGAAGCATATTGGCTGCAGGAATAATACCTTTTGCCATAAGATCGCGACCTGTATCATATACAAACATGTGAACGTAACCCCATAAAGTTTGAACTGTCATATACATGTGGACTCCTGCAGCATTTGCTCTTTCAATTGCCGGATAAAGTGGCTTATTCACATGCCCAAGTCCTGTTCCGGCTATTACTATTCCTTTATATCCATTATCAACTAATGAATCGATAATATCGGGTTGCATATTTGGGTAGTAGTATATAATGGCAACTTTCTCCTCGAAATAGGGGAGAATAGTTACATTCTTGTCTTTTCTGCGATGTTTATAATCTTGCTTAAGCGGAACTACACCTTTACGTGTGACAGTTGCTAATGGAATATCACCAAGAGTTCGGAAGGTTGATCTGTAAGAAGAGTGCATTTTTCTTACTCTGGTACCACGATGTAGAAATCCATATTCATCACTGGTCGGGCCAAACATACAAACCATCACCTCAGCAATATCACCATGACCGGCAGCAGTAGTTGCATGCATAAGATTTAAGGCAGCGTCAGAACTTGGTCTGTCGGACGAACGTTGAGAACCAACCAGTACAATAGGAACCGGTGAATTTTGAACCATGAAAGTAAGAGCTGCAGCAGTATGGTGTAAAGTATCAGTGCCATGACCAATTACTATGCCGTCAACCCCATTTTCAATTTCTTTACCAATAGCAATTGCAAGCTTTTTATAATTATCAGGTGCCATATTTTCACTGAAAACAGCAAATACTTTTTCAGTTGTAAGATTACAAATGTCGGCTAATTCAGGCACTGCCCCATACAGCTCACCCGGAGAGAAAGCAGGAATTACAGCACCGGTTCGATAATCAAGTCGTGATGCGATAGTTCCACCAGTTCCTATTAATTTAACCTTTGGAAGCCCGGTAGTATAAGGAAACTCCTTTTCAGGTATCTTATAGTTTGCTTTCTTATAACCGGTTTCTTTCATGGATGTGATTGTGAGAATATCTAATCCAATGTTATAACCGGTGATTATCTTCATAACGATGTGCTTATCATCATCATTCTCACTGCGTGGTAAGATAGTTCCCTTAAATATACCTCTGGTTGTATTTACTTCTGCTTGCCCCCAAACACGTACATTAAAACGTTTGAGAATTTCTAAAGCAGCTCCTTTGTAACCTTGAAAAATATCGTCAGCCATTGTTTAATGATTACAGTGATTTAATTAATGATGAAAGTTCTTTGAGTGCAATATTTCCAATCGCCATTTTACGAAGTTGCCCCATGATCCATTGGGATTCATGTTCTCCATTAGGTGTTCGTTTGATTTCCAAAAATTTAGATTTCAGAAACGGTATTTTAGCAGCAATTTCTTCTTTAGTTACTTTTTTGAATTTTATAGTTTCAAGAACTGATTGGAAATCGATTTTTGGGTGTTCATAAACTTCAGGAAGCATTCTCCAGGCAAGCTCGGCTGATAGATTTTTTTCTTTAAGGAACTTAAGGAGAGCATAAATGATTGAATACTTAAATTCAGCAGTTGGCTTAATCTGACCTTCCAGATGTTTAAGCTTATGTCCGAAGAGTGTAACTACAAAAACTGGATCGTATGATAACTCATTAACAATTCTCTCAACTAATGGGAAAAGGTCTTTCTTAAAGATATAAGTATATGTATCTTCAGGAGCGCCCCAGGATTTAAGAATATTGTATCTATCTATAACTTCCTGCGGTAATGATTGTCTTAATGATTCGATGTACTCATCCTCCAGAGGAATTGGAGCAGAGTCTGTATCAGGATACATTCGATCGGCACCCGGTAAGACTCTCTCAAAGATTGTTGTTCCATCTTCAAATGATTTACGTGTTTCGGGGGGAATGCCTTTAAATGCCATTTTACAGCGTTCCTCTATAGTTTCGAGAGCTGTTGGTATATCGTCATCATGCCCCCAGATAATTATCTGTGCGTCTTTACTATCTGCTTTAAGTATTAACCTGATTTTATCAAAGTCGGCTTCACTTATTTTAGACTCAAATTCTTCACTATGAATCATATTTGGAAGTTCCAGACAAGCAATAACTTTAAGCCGATCACTTATTTCATTGGCAAACATTTTGCCAGGCTGGGTGAAATGGCTTAGATAGCCTTTAAAACCCGGTAAATTAACTGCGATTATCTTATGCTTTAAAGTATTGGCTTCAGTCAGAGGCATATAACTAAATTCGAAATCCCGATAGTCAATTTGAGCATGAGTTATATTCCAATTATCAGGGCTTGAAATTGATTTCAGAAGTTTATTTTTCATCAATAAGAGTGACCATTGGCGGAAACACTCATTATGGGTAAGTTCGGGAATCCATCTCGTATGTGCAACACCCTTAATCTCAACCCTGGAGCCTCCACGGCAACTAACGTTAACATCCTGACGGCCTGCACCTATTCCGGTACGTACTTTACCAGTACTTCTGTTGAGAAATCTTATATAATCACATGCCTCTTTAACCTCATCAGGATTAACCATATCAGGGTATGTAACCGTTTCAATCAAAGGCATTCCAAGCCTATCTGTTCTATATATACGAGTATGTCCGATGTCTGATATTTCACGACAAGAATCTTCCTCAATACTTAATTGGATGAGCCGAATATTTTTCTTGGGTAACGGGATCATTCCTTCAACCCCAATGATAGCTGTTCTCTGAAATCCTGTAGGAATACTTCCATCTAGATATTGTTTACGGGTTATATGAACTTCGCCAACAATATTTAGCTTAGAAAGTAATGAGATTTCAATAGCGATCTGTAGAGCCTCTCTGTTAATAGGGAAAGGTGGTGTATCATCGACCTCATATGTGCAGGTTGTTTCATGTTTCAACCTGTAAATAATATTTTTACGTGTTTTAAACTCCATTAACGCAGTGCCATCGTATTCGCCTAATTCACTAAGCGTAGGACGCATGTGACGGATAACTTCTGCATCAAAAACATTTGGTTTTTGATATACACCTGCTGGACAATGGCAAAATAGTTTTTCTTTAGTTTTTAGCTGTTGATGTACTTCGAGGCCTGACATAAAGCCTATTCGGTCATAGTCTTCCTGGCTTGCTTTTTGGCGATCAACGTAGCCGGCTTCTTCGAGGGTTTTATTATAATTCTCTCTTGGATTGAAACTTATACTCATGGAGATGTTTTTTTAAAGCGGTCTCAAACCTACAAGATTTTTTTTAATCTGCAAAGTGAATCTTCTTAAGGTTTCTTCAAGTTTTCAACCGAATAAGAATTAATTTTGCATTTCTATGCAACAAACAGAACAGCATCAACAGATTTTTCTTCAATACCCATCGAACTATTATAAGGAGAAGTCGATTGTAAGTGATTCAACTTATGTTGATTATCTGCATGACAGTCTAAATCCAAAGCTGCCGGATACAGCCTTCGTTCTGCCTTTAAAAGAGATTATACTGCCTGTTGATACTGTTGATAACTCCCAAAAAATTGTTGAATATAAGCCTTCAATTTTTTATCCCGACAAGTCGGGCAAGGTTAATATTAATCCTCAGTTTCGAAAAATTGACAATTATGATTGGTTGACCGGAATTTTTATCACCTGCCTATTAATACTCACATGGATAAGATTTGAAGGTGAAAAGCGCATAGGTCAGATATTTAAAGCTGTTGTGGCGCGTCATAACATGAATCAGATGCTTAGAGACGGCGACATAATTCATGAAAGGATTACCCCTGCACTTGCTTTTATGTATATTATAAGCTTGTCGACCTTTATCTTCTCACTACTAAGAAGATATGACATAGAAATACATGGTATCGAAACGCCTTACATTGAATATCTGGTAATTTGCAGTGCAATAATGTTCCTCTGGTTCTTAAAAATAGCCTCAATTCGTGTAAGTGGCAAGATTTTCCGAACAAAGCATGAAACAGAAGAATACCTGGTGACTAATATAATCTTTAATACCTCCGCCGGGCTACTTACTTTTCCCTTTGTTTTTGCACACCATTTCACTAATAACACCTTTAGTTTGGCGATCGTGCTGTTTTTTTTCTCCATTTTTCTAATAATGAAATTTTTACGAAGCATTTTTGTCGGATTATCAGCGCAAACGTTTCCGGTGATATATTTATTTTTGTATCTTTGCACCCTCGAAATTTTACCTCTATTAATTTTTTATAAATTGCTTTTTTAAGCCTTTTAAGAGATTGAAGAATAAAATTATAGTTGAACTCTAAAGCTATTAAAACTTTGAAGATTAAGAACATACTAATTTCTCAACCGAAACCTCTTGACCTTGAGAAGTCACCCTACTATGAAATTATAAAGAAGCATAACGTTTCGATTGATTTTCACAAGTTCTTCAAAATTGAAGGTTACTCTTCTATAGACTTCCGAAAGGAAAATAAGGTTCGCTTAACAGATCATACTGCAACAATTTTTACGAGTAAAAATGGAGTTGATCACTATTTCAGGCTTGCAGCTGATTTAAGAATAGAGACTCCTGATAGTATGAAGTACTTCTGTTCGACAGATTCAATTGCATTTTATCTTCAGAAGTATATTCAATTCAGGAAGAGACGAATATTTTATGCCACTCAGGGAAATGTGAATGATCTTATGGAGTTAATAAAGAGGCATAAGACAGAGAAATATCTCCTGCCGTGCAGCGAGGAGCATAATAATGAACTTTCTGATATACTTGACGCCAATAAGATTGCCTATTCTAAGGCATTAATGTATCGTACTGTTGCAGAAGATATGACATTTCTGGATATTAACAAATACGAGATGTTTGTTTTTTTTAGTCCTGCAGGAATTAAATCACTATTCAAAAACTTTCCAAATTTTGAGCAAGGTGAGCGGGCAATAGCAGTTTCAGGAACTACAACTGCTATGGCTGCAAAAGAGGCCGGATTAAATATAACTTTCGAAGGACCAAATGCCGTAGCTCCTTCAATGGTTAAAGCGATTGACATGTATCTTATTGGAAATAATAAACTAAAATAGCAAATCTGCCCAATTGGGATTATGCCAACTTTTGTTAAATCTGAAAAGCTATGCAATACTGCTGCAATTGCCAGGTTATTTGAAAAGGGGCATACCATTTATAATAATCCTATTAAAATTAAGTGGTTACCTGTCAGCGAAAGCAACAACACAGGTTTAAAGGTTGTTATATCTGTATCCAAGCATAAATTTAAAAAGGCTGTTGACCGGAATAGAATTAAAAGAATATTGCGGGAGTGTTACAGACATAATAAATCAATACTTGAGCATGGGCTTCAGAATAAAGATTGTAATTTAGCACTCATTTTTACAGGCAACAGTTTGCCTGTTAAAGACGAGATAGAACCAATAATAATTCGGTTATTTTATCGTTTAATCAAAGAGTATGAAAATCTTACTGGCTAAGTTCTTTATTATAATAATCAGGTTTTACCAGTATGCAATCTCCCCATATCTGCCACCATCATGCAGATACACGCCCTCTTGCTCAACTTACGGTGTTGAAGCACTTAAAAAACATGGACCTTTTAAAGGTGGCTGGCTTACAATAAAAAGAATCGCATCGTGTAATCCATGGGGAGGAAGTGGTTATGACCCTGTTCCTTGACCTACTAAAATTAAAAACATTATGAAAAGAATTCACTTAATTATACTTGTTCTAGGATTAAACATCTCTTTATCAGCACAAGTTTTAAATTCTTCATCGTTCGAGATCTCTAAGAATTTAGATATACTTACAACTGTTTATAAAGAACTAAGCAACAATTATGTTGATGATGTTAACTATGGCGATTTGATGAAGACCGGTATAGATGCAATGTTGGAAAAATTAGATCCATATACTGTCTTTATTTCTGAAGCCGAAATAGAAGATTATACATTCATGACTACAGGTCAGTATGGTGGTATTGGAGCGCTGATTCACAAACAGGGTAATTCAGTTGTAATATCAGAGCCTTATGAAAATTCACCTTCGTATAAAGCAGGACTTCAAGCCGGTGACAGAATAATCAAGATTAATGATAAGGATGCCACTAATAAGTCAGTTAGCGATGTAAGTCAATTGCTTAAAGGCCAACCGGGCACTAAGCTGAAGCTTATTATCAACCGCGACGGAATGGAAATGGAACGAACTGTAGTTCGTGAAAATGTTTCGATTCCGAATGTTGCTTATTCATCATTATTTGATGATGGAGTAGGTTATATTAAACTAACAGGATTCACTCAAAATTCGGCTAAAGAGGTTAAGGATGCTCTATTGAAACTAAAAGAGACTGGCAAGTTAAAAGGCCTTATTCTTGACTTGAGAGATAACGGTGGTGGCTTGCTAAATGAAGCTGTAACTATAACCAACTTATTTGTGAAAAAAGGAGAAATGGTTGTAAGTACAAAAGGAAAAACACCCGATAGGAATAAATCTTATAGGACAACAATGCAACCTTTAGAGCCAAACCTTCCTCTTATAGTACTGGTAAACGGATTGAGTGCTTCGGCTTCTGAAATAGTTGCCGGGGCTATTCAGGATCTTGATAGAGGTGTTGTTATTGGTGAAAGAACTTTCGGTAAGGGTTTAGTGCAAAACATTATTCCTCTAACGTATAATACTCAAATGAAAATTACTGTAGCAAAGTATTACATACCAAGCGGAAGGTGCATCCAATCAGTAGATTATGCTCATCGCGATAGTCTTGGCAGATCATTGAGTATTCCTGATTCTCTTACTAATCCATTTAAGACTAAAGGTGGAAGAACTGTTTATGATGGTGCAGGTATAAATCCCGATATCCAAATGGAGCAGCCATTACTTAGCAATATATCACTTAGCTTGTTAAGTAAGTTTCTATTTTTTGATTATGCTAATAAATTTAAAAAGTCACACGATTCTATTCCATTAGCAAAGTCATTCGTAATAACCGATGAGATTTACAATGATTTCGTCAACTGGCTTTCAGATAAAGACTATGATTATGTGAGCAGAAGCGAAAGAATGCTTGTTGAGCTTAAAAAGACCGCAGAAAGTGAGCAGTATCTAGAAGAACTTAAAAGCGAATTTGATTTGCTTGAATCGCGTATGATCCATAATAAGCAGGCAGATCTACAGAAGTTCAGACCGGAGATTGAGCGGATACTTAAAAATGAGATTGTTGCAAGGTATTATAACCAAAAAGGCAGAGTTGAAGCTTCTATAACTGATGATGAAGAGGTTAAAGCCGCACGTGAGCTGCTTGGTGATTCAAAAAAATATAGCAGCATTCTTGATGGATCACTAACAATTAATATGACAAAGAACCATAATGCAAAGAATGCAGGAATCAGGTAATCAATCAACCATGATTCAAAATAGAAACATCAGGGAGGAATACTCTTCTCTGATGTTTTATGCTTTAATACTCTTAGTCGTTAGCATGCCTCTGTCGGAATTTGGGATGAGCGTTTCCCAATTCCTGCTTCTCTTCTTCTGGGCCTATGAGGGTTCAGAGCAATATAAATCTAAAGCAAAAGAAAATAAACTGCTTCATTTTTTCTCAACCTTAGGTAAGAATTTAGCGAGGAAATTTAAACTAATTTTTAAAAGCAAGCCATTACTGATCTTCCTCATAATTTATCTGCTCCATGTTATCGGCTTGTTCTATTCTGACGATCTCCATTATGCCTTGAAAGATCTAAGAGTAAAGCTTCCTCTGCTAAGTTTGCCAATCATTTTTGCAACATCAAGGCCACTTGACCTCAAGAGATTTAAGATTTTGATTTTATTATTAGCGGGAGCAGTTCTCACAGGTACCATGGTAAGCTTATATGTCTTACTTACTCAAAATATTACAGATACCAGAGAAATAAGTGTTTTTATATCACACATTAGATTCAGCCTTCTAATTTGCATGGTTATTTTTAGTCTTATACATCTGGTTGCTACGAAAGAATACTCTGGCAAGATTAACATCGTCATGATATTTGTGATAATTTGGCTTAGTGCATTTCTGTTTCTGTTGAAGTCGTTAACCGGAATTGTGATTGCAGTGGCTCTTTCAGGAATGTTATCAGTTAGGTACATTTTAAAAAATAAACGATTAATTGCACCTGCTTTTATCATAATAGTATTACTCATAGTGGGCGGATGGTATTATTTCAAGGGAGTGTACAATGATATCGTGATTGTAGAGACAGTTGATATAAGTAAATTAGATAAAGAGACTAAATATGGGAATCAATACACTCATGATACTATTAGTTTTGGAATTGAAGACGGCAAATACGTTGGATTATATCTTTCAATAGACGAATTACGGGAAGCTTGGAATAAAAGAAGTGAACTTGATTTTGATGGACGAGATAATGACGGTCAGGAATTGAAATATACTTTAGTGAGGTTCCTGAATTCAAAGGGTTTACGAAAAGACGCGGATGGAGTAGAAAAGCTTAATGCTGAGGAAATTCATTATATAGAGAATGGAATTGCGAATATAAATTATCTTAACAGTTTTTCGATTAGAGCAAAGCTGGAACAACTAATTAAAGAAAGCAAAGCATATATTAAAGAAGATAACCCAAATGGGTCGTCGTTCATGCAGAGACTTGAATATTGGAAAACCTCTTTATATCTTATAAATAAAGAGCCAATATTCGGCATAGGTACGGGTGATGTAAATAATGCATTCCTTCAAGCTTATGATAAGACTGAATCAAAGCTTTATAGCCAGTACAGACTCAGATCACATAACCAGTTCTTAGCCATTGCTGTAGCTTTCGGAGTCTTTGGATTACTGGTTTTTATTTTCTCTTTAGTTTATCCTCCTTTAATGTACAGGAAATTCTCAAATTATTATTTTCTTCTCTTCTTTCTTATAGCTATTATCTCATTTTTGACAGAAGATACATTAGAGACTCAAGCAGGCTGCACTTTCTTTGCTTTTTTCTATTCAATTCTAGTTTTTGGATTACATGATATAAATAAGGTAAATAAATCGGCTGAAGTTGAAAATATGCAGTAGTGTAAATAAAATTGATAGCTTTGTGTTACCTGTAAAAGTTTATAAGGCCTGATCATGGACAAAGAAATCAGCATAAGTTATAAAGAGTTTGAATCGATAGATGAGCTCAATAAATCTCAACAATTACTATTAACCGAAGCTTCAAAAGCATGTTTAAAGGCTTATGCACCATATTCTGGTTTTAAAGTAGGTGCTGCTGTGAGATGCTCAAATGGTAGTATTTTTACCGGCAACAATCAGGAAAATGCAGCTTATCCATCTGGTTTATGCGCTGAACGAATAGCTGTTTTTGCTGCAATGTCAGCTAATAACACTACTATTGAACAATTGGCAATTACTATAAAATCGGAGAAAGGGAATACTGATGAACCGGTTGCACCTTGTGGTGCTTGTCGTCAGGTTCTAGCTGAGTATGAGCAGAAGCAATCAAAGAAAATTGAAATTATTTTTTCTTCCGAATCGGGTAAAACAATTATAGTTGATGGAGTCGATTCACTATTGCCATTTGTTTTCAACAATAAGTTTCTGCAATAAGTAAGTGGTGATTAAATATAGATCAAAAGTTGACCTATGAGAAAAGTAATACTGATTAGTTTTTTCGCTCTTCTGGTTATGTCGATGGACAAAAACCTTGAGGCGTATAAGATTTTTGACTCAGCAGGGTCGGATGTAACTTATAAAAAGTTTGTTGTAAAATCACTTGAAGCCGATATAATTCTATTTGGTGAATTACATAATAATCCGATTTGCCACTGGATTGAGTTGGAACTTACCAAGTCATTATATAGCAAAGTCGGCAAAAAGCTTATACTAGGGGCGGAGATGTTTGAGTCTGACAACTCTTTGATAATCAGAGAGTATTTGGCTGGTAAAGTAAAAGACAGAAATTTTGAGGCAGAGGCAAGGCTGTGGCCTAATTATAAAACGGACTATAAGCCACTTTTAACATTTGCAAGAGACAGCGGTGTTAATTTTATAGCAACTAATATTCCGCGAAGGTACGCAGCAATGGTAAACAATCTTGGCTTAGAAGAATTGGATAATTTAGACAGTTCAGCCAAAGATTTTATTGCACCATTACCAATAGAATATGATCCTGAATTAACGGGATATAAGAATATGCTTGATATGATGGGTAGTAACAGTCATCCAAATGCAAATCTGCCCAAGGCTCAAGCAATAAAAGATGCTACAATGGCTTACTTTATTGCAAAAAATTATACACCTCAAAGTAAGTTCTTACATTTTCACGGAACTTATCACTCTGATAATTTCCAGGGAATTATGTGGTACTTAAGGCAAATAAATCCCAATTTGAAGATTGTAACAATAAGTTCAGTTGAGCAAGATAAGATTAAAGACCTTGATAGTGAACACCGAGGGAAAGCCGACTTTATAATCGCAGTTCCATCATCAATGACAAAAACCTATTAGTTAATTAGTCAATATTTATAAAAGTATAGTTCAGGTTAATAAAGAAATTCCAGATAGTTACAATGAATATTGCTACTAACTTAGCAAAGTAAAAGTTAGTTTTTGTTTTTGATACTAGCAAATAGATAACAAGTGTGTTAATGAGCAGTCCAATAATAGCAATTCCAAGGAATCTGCCATATTCAACCGCAATTTCAGGATTATGGCTATGAAATGTCCATATTCTATTTAGGTAATAATTACTCGATGCAGCAATAGTAAAACCAATTGAATTGGCAATATACTTCTGGATTTTTAATTTTTCTTTACAGAGGTAAGTAAATCCAAAGTCTATAAAAACACCAGAAAATCCGACAACACCAAATTTAAGAAACTTATATCCGATTTCAGGTGTAAAAATGTTAACCATAAATTATAATTGTATTATTAGAATTTCAACTTTATTATCACGAAGAATTTCCACATTCACTGTTTCGCCTGGTTTTAATGTCGCCATACGATTCATGTAATCATAAATGTTACTTACTTTCAACCCATTAATTGCAGTAATTACATCACCTTTTTGCATGCCGGCTCTTTCGGCAGGTGCGCCTTTACGTGTTCCTTCTACTTTCATTCCACCTGACGTTTCTTCACCTGAGACATCAGGCATAATTCCAAGTGTAACTTTTAAGTTCCTGTTATAATGCCCTGCCTGTCTAATAGGCCCTGATTCAGTAAATATTGGTGGATTTTGAATTGTGCTTAATATTGAAGCTAGCTTAGAAGTATAAATGATTATCTCATATAATCCTGTGTAATTGATCTTATCGGGAGTATCCTGAGGGGTATGGTAATCGCTGTGAGCGCCGGTAGTAATGAAATTTACCGGTATCCCTGATGTGTAAAATGCTGCATGATCAGAAGGTCCATAACCATCAGGTATTCGTTTTACTTTAAATTTTGAATCTTTGTCCAGTACATTAAATATAGAATCAGCAACTGTATAAGTGCCGACTCCCGAAATATTCACAACAGGCTCTGACGAATTAAGGCGACCTACCATATCAAGATTAATCATTCCTTTTATAGATTTTACTGGAATTGGACAGTTCTCAATAAAGTGCTTAGCCCCAATAATTCCCATTTCTTCAGCGCCGAATGCAACAAAAACAATACTTCTTGGAGGAGCTGTTTTTAACCTTGAAAAATACCTGGCAAGTTCAATTATCGAAGCAACACCCGATGCATTATCATCTGCACCATAATGTACATCACTTTCATCAGGAACTCTGGAACCTGAACCATGCCCTCCTAAACCTAAATGATCATAATGAGCACCAATAACGATGTATTCAGAAGAAAGATTCTTGTCGCTTCCTTTAATTATATATACAACATTTCGTGAAGATGATTTGGTACGAACAATATCAGTTACAGCATGAACTCTATTACTAGTTTCGAAAGTAACAGGATGTTTATCCCTGAGCATAACTTTTTCAACTGAATCAATAGAAGTTACTGGTCGCCCAATAATTTGTGCAGCTAAAGATCTTGTGATGCTTATTACAGGAATGCCTGCATCTGATACTGATTTGTCGAATGACATATCAATGGTGTTATCGCTCTTATCAATAGAAGAGGGTGAAACCAGAAGTATTCCTTTAGCGCCTTTATCTTTGGCAGTTAAGGCTTTGGCTCTGTCGGAAGACAGAGGGATTAATGCACTTGATGCATTATCGGGTTCAGGGTCTCCACGTAAAACAAGAGCCCACTTATTTTTCACTTCAATGTTTTTATAATCATCCCATTTTAAGTCCTGACTTTCGCCAACAATCCCAAAGCCGGCAAAAACAACCGATCCGGAAACTGAATCGGAAGATGAAAATGAAAAAGGTTGAAAGTCTTTAGTAACAGTATATGTATTCCCGTTAATTGAAAAGTGGTTCTTATTACCTGCTTTAACATCAGTAACCAATGAGAAATATTGGAAACCTGATTCATAGGGTGAGCTCAGACCTGCTTTTTTAAACTGATCTCTAATGTAAATGGCAGCTAATGAATCGCCGTCATTTCCGGCTTTCCTTCCTTCAAGCTTATCAGAAGCAAGATAATATACATGCTTCCTAATTGAATCGGGTGAAGGACTATACTGGCAATAGGATAGTGTATTCAGTAAAAGAACTGAAAGAAAAATTATAGTATACCTCATTAAATGTGTTTATTGTCCTAAGCAAAGATATGAAAGATATTACTACTTAAGAAAAAGCAATTTATTCAGTAAAATTTAATCCTTCAAAAAAAGCCAAAATAAGCTCTAATTGAGCTTAAATTCTGATTTAAGTTGTTCAACCCAGTTAGTAATTCTTTCTTCAGTTAATTCGGGTTGACTATCTTCATCGATAGCGAGACCTACAAAGTTTCCATCTATTTCTGCAGTAGAGTAGTAAAAGGAATACCCTTTTGTTGGCCAGAAACCAACTACATCTTCTTTATGAGGCAGACGGCAAAATACTGTACCCATGCCATCAACAAAACTTTCGGGATATTCAATTTGATCTCCGAGCCCAAACAATGCAATCTTTTTCCCCTGCAAGTTGGCCTCGGCCAGAACATCAATGAATCTTTCCCAATCCTGATGCATTTCACCAATACCCCAGGCAGATGTACCGAGTATTAAAAAACTATATTTTTCCAGATCATCGCGGGTTGCTTCATTTACATTGTGTATTGATGTTTCATTTTTCCCGAAATGATTACTTATGATCTTGGCTGTTTTATATGTACTTCCTTTTTGACTTCCACCGTAAAAAATTCCAATTTTTCCCATTTCCCTTGTTGTTAATCTTGAATATTAATTAGGATGCAAATATAATCTCAAACATCTAAACATTTTCAAAATTCGTACTGTTTATTTTTACCTTTTTGATTTCCTGTTGTTTAAGGATTTGAGCATATCTTAATAAATGATTCTCTATAACCATTTTGTCATTATTTTAGTTCAAAGAACTTACACTATTTGAAGTTCTCAAAGATTAACTGATACTACAATTTTGTAGCTTTGCACATTCTAATTCAGTGGTTATAAATTAAACCGCAAGTAAAATGATAAAATTCATAGCAGCACTTATATTCTCTCTTGGCATAGGCATCAGTAGTATATTAGCTCAAGAAGTGAATATCAAAGTGAGAGATACAAAAACCGGAAATGATATTCTTATTGGCGAGGTTACAAGAGATGGTTTGCAAAATATAGGTGAATGGTTCGCAACAGAATACAATGCTTATACTCCTGATACTGTTGCTATAAGAATATTGAAAGGACTTCAATCTTCATCATTGCCTTACATTTTCGTTGTATTAGGAACCTGGTGTGGTGACTCAAAAGAACATGTACCTCATTTCTTTAAAGTAATGGATATAGTGAAGTATCCGGCAGAGAAGGTCTTTATGGTTGCTGTTGATCGTGAAAAGAAAGGTGGTGATTTTTGCCTTTCTGATTTTGATATTACACTTGTACCAACGTTTATCTTTACACAAAAAGGTGATGAAATTGGAAGAATAATTGAGACACCACTTACAACAATTGAACAAGACATTGTTAATCTTATAATGTCCAAAAAATAAACCGGGAACATAAATGGTAATCTACAACACTATTGCAGAAACTCATTCTGCCATAGAGAAAGCATATTCAGAAGGCAAAACTATAGGTTTTGTTCCTACTATGGGTGCTTTACATGAAGGACATATTTCGCTTGTGGAGCAATCGGTACGGGAGAATGATATTACAGTGGTAAGTATTTTTGTTAACCCACTTCAGTTTAATAATAGTAATGATCTACAAAAATATCCAAGAGTACTGGAGAACGATTGTGAACTACTAAAGAATGTTGGTGTTGGGATAGTTTTCGCACCTTCAGAAGATGAGATGTATCCTGCCGCAGTTAGTGAAGTATATGATTTTGGCGACTTAGGAGATGTAATGGAAGGCAAATACCGACCTGGTCATTTTAATGGAGTAGCTATTGTTGTGAAGAAGTTGTTTGAAATTGTTATGCCTCACAACGCATATTTTGGTGAGAAGGATTTTCAACAGTTGATGATCATAAAAAAACTGGTACGGGATCATAATATTCCTGTTAAGATTATTCCTTGCCCAATTAGTCGCGAAACTGATGGTTTAGCAAGAAGTTCAAGAAATACAAGACTTTCAACAGATATGAGAGAATCGGCACCATTTATCTATCAACAGCTTCTCAGAGCCAGATCATTATCTGAAAACTTGAATTCTCATGAAGTTGAATCGGAGATTAGAAATGCATTTAATGAACATAAACTTCTCGAATTAGAGTATTTCTCAATTGCAGATGGTGATACATTGCAGCCTATAAAAGGAGTTATAACCCCTAATTCTTATGCTTTTATAGCGGTTAATGCAGGTGATGTCAGGCTTATAGATAATATTCGATTAATTTAGTATTTTTGCAACTTATGATGTTAGAAATTTTAAAATCAAAGATACACCGAGCAACTATTACAGAATCCAATCTTCATTATATTGGAAGTATCGGTATTGATGAAGATTTAATGGATGCTGCTAATTTAGTTGAATTTGAGAAAGTTCAGGTTCTCAATATTAACAATGGTGAGAGGCTTGAAACCTATGTTATAAAAGGCTTGCGCGGTTCAGGAATGATCTCATTGAATGGCGCTGCTGCTCGCAAAGCCGTTGCCGGTGACCTGGTTATTATTGCAGCTTTTGCGCAAATGTCACCTGAAGAAGCAAGGAATCATGTTCCATCAATTGTTTTTCCTGACCAGTTTAATAAAATAGTAAGGTAATTGAAAAAGAAACTATTCGCTGTTTTCAGGTTTTTGTTCTTTCTGAGCATTGGATTTTTCTTTATTTGGCTATTCCTGAAAAATCTTACAGCCTCTCAAAGGCATGAAATTATTAAAGCGCTTCAGCTTGCAAATTACTTCTGGATTGTAGTTGCAATAATTTTAGGTATAATTAGCCATTGGGTAAGAGCCAGGCGTTGGGCAATGTTAATTGAGCCACTTGGATATACTCCAAAAAAGAAAAATGTTTTTATGGCTGTGCTTATTGGTTATTTGGCGAATCTTGCTCTTCCGCGTCTTGGAGAAGTTACAAGATGTGGAATTCTTACCAAATATGAGAAGATACCATTTAATCAATCTTTCGGTACAGTTATCACCGAGAGGATTATCGACATGATTGCTTTCATACTTCTCTTCTTACTAATGATTGTTACGGTAAGTTCAAAGCTAACTGTATATATTCACGAGAAGGTTTATATGCCACTACAGCAAAAATTGGGTACTTCAATGCTTCCTTTAAATAATCTTATAATGATCTTAATTGCTGTTATAAGTATTGTTTTGATATTGTTTTATATTAAAAGAGGGGTAAGAAATACTGCCGCTTACATTAAAGTTAATAAGCTCGTTGCAGGTTTCCTATCAGGAATTAAATCCTTGACCAGGATAAAAAGTCCATTGAAATTCACTGCGTATACAATAATTATCTGGATATTATATCTATTGATGGCTTATGTTGTTTTCTACAGTTTACCCGATACATCATCTCTGTCTCTCGAAGCCGGTTTAACAGTTCTTGTCTTTGGATCAATTGGAATCATGATAGTGCAAGGTGGAATAGGAATATATCCAGCCATTGTGGCAGAAACACTCTTCCTTTACGGCATTTCTGCCACAACAGGTTATGCAATGGGTTGGCTTATTTGGTCAAGTCAGACTATTATGGTTATCATTGCCGGATTAATTTCATTACTTTTGTTAAATACCCTAAACAATAAGTCAGATGGCAACCTTAGATCAGATAGAGAGCAAAATATTGAGTTATCAGAATCTGGAACAAACAATTAATAGCTGGAACTCTAATAATTGTAAGATCGTTTTTACAAATGGTTGTTTTGATTTAATTCACAGAGGACATATTGATTATTTATCTAAAGCCGCTGACTTAGGTGATGTACTTATTATTGGCTTGAATTCCGACAAATCAGTATCCCGGCTAAAAGGTAATAATCGCCCCATTATTGATGAGTACTCCCGAGCCCTGTTACTTGCCTCATTTTCTTTTGTTACTGCAGTAGTCATTTTTGAAGAGGACACCCCTTACGAGCTTATTCGTGCAATACAACCCGATATCCTTGTTAAAGGTGCCGACTACAACATTGAAGACATTGTAGGTTACGATGTGGTTACTGCAAAAGGTGGAAGTGTAAAAACAATTGAATACTTACCGGGATTTTCAACATCGGCAATTGAGAAAAAAATTAAACAATAGAAATGCCAAAAGTTAAGACAGCTTTCTTCTGCAAAAGTTGTGGAAATGAATCACCTAAGTGGATTGGTAAATGCACCTCCTGTGGTGAGTGGAATACTTATGTTGAAGAAATTGTTGAGAGTAAAACCCGTTCTGAATACGCGATAAGATCAGAAAAAGAACCCGTTCTGATAGAAGATGTTCCATTGACCTATCAATACCGACTTGACACCCATAATACTGAGTTTAACAGAGTATTGGGTGGTGGATTAGTGCCTGGTTCTGTAACACTGATTGGAGGGGAGCCTGGGATTGGCAAATCGACTCTGATGCTTCAAATTGCCTTGAATCTTTCGGATAAAAGATTCCTCTACATTTCGGGGGAGGAGAGCGAGCAACAAATAAGAATGAGGGCTGAAAGAATAGGAATAAAAAATGACAAGTGCTTTATTTTAACTGAGACTCTCATTTCAAACATACTTACCCAATGTAATAAGCTAAAGCCAGATATAGTCCTGGTTGATTCAATTCAAACACTTTTTAATGATAATACTGATTCGATACCTGGGAGTATAGTTCAGATACGAGAGACAGCTTTTGAGTTAATTCAATATGCAAAAACTACGAATACACCTGTATTTTTAATAGGCCATATAAATAAAGACGGAGCTCTTGCTGGTCCAAAGGTGCTTGAACATATGGTTGACACTGTTCTTCAGTTTGAAGGTGAGAGGAACTATGGATACAGGATATTAAGAGCTGTTAAGAACCGCTTCGGAAGTTCAGCAGAACTTGGTATTTATGAAATGTCGGGCTATGGACTCAGAGAAGTTAGTAATCCTTCTGATATCATGATAGCCAATCATGTAGACCAGCTTAGTGGAACTGCGATTGCTGCAACACTTGAAGGGCAAAGGCCAATGCTGATAGAAACACAGGCTTTAGTTAGTACTGCTGCTTATGGCACCCCTCAAAGATCTTCAACTGGATTTGAGGTGAGGAGACTAAACATGTTACTGGCAGTTCTTGAAAAGAGATGTGGGTTTAAGCTAGGTGTGAAAGATGTGTTCCTGAATATTGTTGGTGGATTTAAAATTGTAGATCCTTCGGTCGATTTAGCAATTATTGCAGCAATTTTATCTTCAAATCTTGATATTCCTGTTAAGCCGAAAATTTGCTTCTCTGGAGAAATAGGACTTTCAGGTGAAATCAGAGGAGTATCACGAGTTGAACAAAGGATCATGGAAGCACAGAAGATTGGTTTCAAGACAGTCATTTTGTCAGGACATAATAATAAGGTAGTTGATGTCCCACCGGGTATTGAGATAGTTAGAATCTCGAAAGTAGAGGAGCTTGCCAGATTTCTCTTTTCTTAATAATGGTTAAAATGTAAATCTTAGTTGTTTGATTGATTTTCAGGTTCTTAAAATAGCCTACTGTATCTGAATATTCTTACTCGTTAGAAGAAATATTATCAATTCCTCTAACCTCCTGACACAAACAAAAGGCAGGAATGTAGTAATCAACCTTGTACTGATAATTTTCTGTCTGAATATCTTCAGTCGATTCTAAATCAGTTTGTTCTGCAAAATAGCAGTATTCGCATTTTTTTCTGAAATCAATATATTGCATCACGCCATAATTTTTAATGTTAGTATAACAAATAAATTGCATAAAGTATTATAAATCATTGCTATATACAATCGTAGTTATTAATTGTTTCAACTGAAAAAGTGTTTTGTTGTTAGTTTCAATAGAAAAATAATCATTATGGCCCGTTGTTTACTATTCAGAAAACTATACTATGTGAAATGATGTAATAAAATAAACAAAGTGTGTAACGGTAAAAATTAACATATACTGCATATTTGTAGTTTAATTAGGGCGGAATGATTAATCAAACTTTGTTAAACTTTAAACTTTAAACACAATGAAGCGAATTTTAGTACTTAGTATCATGATCCTTGGTATATCGTTTGGTAGCTATAATGCGTCTGCCAAGAAAGTTGAATCGTCTGTAAACACCACAGAAACAGTAAAAGCTGAAGAAAGAGCCAAAATTTTAAATGATAGGCTTATTGAAATAAAAGAGATGGATAAATCGAATTTGACAGCTGCCGAAAGAAGAGAATTAAGAAGCGAAGTAAAAGAGATAAAACAAGAACTGGCCCAATTAAGTGGTGGAGTATATCTATCAATTGGAGCAATAATAGTTGTTCTGTTGTTACTTATTCTACTTCTGTAATTCGTTTTTAGAATTGGCATCAAAATTGAAGGGATACACTTATAACCCAAAAAAGCAAATACAATGATAAGAATTGCATCAATATTTTTAGTACTTACAATGCTTTATTCCTGTTCAACGAATAAAGTTACAGGTAGGAAGCAATTGAGTCTTGTTCCGGAATCTGAGCTGCAAATGATGGCCTCCCAACAGTATGCTTCATTTTTAAATGAAAACAAAGTATTGAATCCTGCACAAAATAAAGATGCAGAAATGGTTCAGCGTGTTGGGAGAAATATTGCTGCAGCTATTACAGATTATTATAACAGTCAGGGAAAACCTGAGGTGTTAAAAGGTTATAAGTGGGAATTCAATCTGGTTGACAGTAAAGATATCAATGCATGGGCAATGCCTGGCGGGAAGGTAGTAGTTTACACTGGCTTATTGCCGGTAACACAAACTGAGAATGCTTTAGCAGTTGTTCTTGGCCATGAAATTGCCCATGCTATTGCTCAACATGGTAATGAGAGGATGAGTCAGGGGTTAATTCAACAACTTGGTGGTATGGCGCTACAAGTTGCCCTTGCAAATAAGCCCCAGCAGACTCAGGATATCTTCTTAACCTCATATGGGATTGGAAGCACAGTTGGCGCAATATTGCCCTTTTCCCGTAAAGAAGAGTTAGAAGCAGATAAATTTGGTCTTTTCTTTAGTGCAATGGCCGGTTACGATCCCCAGGAGGCAATACCTTTCTGGCAAAGAATGGCGAATGCAGGAGGGGCAAAACCACCTGAATTCCTTAGTACTCACCCAGCTGATGATACTAGAATCAAACAGCTTCAGAAGATTATGCCCGAAGCTATGAGTTATTACAACTCTTCATCGAAATCAGCAGCAGGTACCGGTACTACAACAGGCTCGGGAACTGACAAGCCAAAAGTTAAGAAAATAAAATTGTAAACATTCATCTGCCAATTTTTAATAAACAATGAGAAAAATAACATTAATAATTCTTTTTATCTCAGCTGTACTGACATCCTGCTCCACTTGGAATAAATCTCAGAAGGGAGCAGTTATTGGAGCAGCTGGTGGCGGAGCTACTGGTGCTGTAATAGGCAGAGCTTCAGGGAATACAGCTATGGGTGCTATTATTGGCGCTACTGTTGGCGGTGTTGCAGGAGCAGTAATTGGCCGTGAAATGGATAAACAAGCTGCTGAGATGGAAAAAGAAATTCCAAACGCTAAAGTAGAGCGTGTTGGAGAGGGAATTGTGGTCGAATTCAATGGTAGAATCTTATTTGGATTTGACAAATCAGACTTAACAGCTGATGCTATTACAAATCTGAACAGCCTTATTGATATTTTAAATAAGTATCCTGATACTGATATTGTTATACAAGGGCATACTGATGATAAAGGTTCTGAAAGCTATAATCAATCACTATCGGAACGTAGAGCAATGGCTGTAAATAATTACTTGGTTTCAAACAATATCAGAAATTCAAGAGTTAAGACAGTAGGCTATGGAGAGTCAGCTCCAAAGTACACTAACGATACTGAGGAAGGCAGGGCGCAAAATCGTAGAGTAGAATTCCTAATCACAGCAAATGAAAAGATGAAGGAAGATGCACGTAAAGAAGCTGGTCAATAACAATAATTATTATCACTAAACCAATAATTATGAAAAATCTGATTAAATTGTTAATCCCACTGGTTATCATAACACTCTCATTAAACTCTATGGCACAAGGTTTTGGAGTTAGGGCTGGTGTTAATTTCCAAAATATAAATGGGAAAGATTCTGAAGGTGATCAACTCGAAAACAATCTTATTCCTGGTTTTAATCTAGGTGTGAATTATGAAATTCCTGTTGGTACTGATATATATTTTCAACCAGGTTTACTATTTTCAATGAAAGGTGCAAAATCTGAAACCACCATACTTACAGTAGACTTTGATGAGAAGGTTTTGATTTCTTACATAGAATTGCCATTGAATTTAGTTTTTAAACCTCTGCTCGGATCGGGTCACATGTTATTAGGTTTTGGACCTTATCTGGCATATGGCGTTGGAGGAAAATATAAGCTTGATAGTGATGTTGTTAATAATGAATTTGATATAAAATTCAAAAATTCGATAGATGACCAGGGAGAAGATGAGTTTTATTTGCGTCCGTTTGATGCCGGAGCAAACTTTATAATAGGATATGAATTAGCAAACATGCTATCATTGCAACTTAATGCTCAGCTTGGGCTGGTAAATATTTTACCTGAAAGTTCGGTTGATGATAAATCAGTCTGGAAAAACACAGGTTTCGGTCTTTCAGTAGGATATAGGTTTTAAATTAGTTAATTGCGATTATTTGAAAAATATTTAGAATTCCCTCCTCTCCCCCTCAACAAAACCGCCACAATTACCCCGTGGCGGTTTTTATATTTTCATAATGAGGCAATTATAATGATGTAATTTATTGATTGAGTTATATAATAGATTATGCATGCAGGTCATCTAATTTTGTATTATTAAATAAAAAGGGATAATCCCGACGGCTATGCAACTGAAAGCTTACTTCGCTTTATTAGTAGTAATCAGTTTCCTGGCATCATGTAAATCTGATGACAAATCAAAAAAGAGAACCCGGGATTCCTTAATAAAGCAATATGAAACTAAGGCCAAGTTAGAGAACTATAATACAATTCATGATAGTTTGGCTTTATTTCAAGAATTTAAAAAAGAAAGCCTGGAGCTTATAGATTCAATAAGGTATGATGTTGAAAATTTGCGAGAGAAATACAAATACGAGTTCGGACAAGTTCCTGATAAATTGGAATTTAGTTTAATGCGGTTAGAGGAGAGAGCAAATGATTTAAGGAGTAAGATCAAGCGGATAAGGATAAAAGACAAGAAACTGAATGATTTTAAGATTGAAGTTGAAAATGAAATTAGAAGTATAAGAGAACAAATAAATAAACTTTAACGTATCATTAATTTAAAAACATCATTTTATGGGAAATTTACTTTATATAATAGCAGTGATATTGATAATTGCCTGGGCAATTGGATTTTTAGGTTATAGTGCCGGTGGTTTAATCCATATTTTGTTGGTTATTGCAATAATAGCTATCATACTACGACTTATTCAAGGCCGGGGTGTATAACCAAGGAGTTGCACATTCATAATACGGAGATTTCTGTTCTATTTTAATTGAAGAAATACACTCCACAGAAGAGTGGTTAAACTCCCTTTCATCTATACAAACTCGAAATACTATGCGATCAATATGGAAAGGGGCTATTAGCTTCGGATTAGTAAATATTCCTGTCAAGTTATACAGTGCTACTCAACAGAGTAGCCTGAATCTTGACATGGTTGACAAAAGAGATCTGTCCAGAATCAGGTACCTAAGAGTTAATGAAGTCACGGGCAAGGAAGTGCAATGGGAAAATATAGGAAAAGCTTATAAGTACGATGACTCTTATATCGTTCTTGAGGATGAAGATTTCGAAAAAGCAGCTCCTGAGAAGAGTAAAATAATCGAAGTCAACCATTTCGTGAATGAGAATGAGATTGATACAATCTATTATGAGAATTCTTACTATGTTGAACCTGAGAAATCAGGAATCAAAGCTTATGCTTTATTAAGAGAAGCCCTAATTAAATCAGGAAAGGTTGGCATAGCTCAGTTTGTAATGAGAACTGCCGAAACGCTTACGGTCTTAAAACCAAGTGGGAAAGCTTTGGTTTTAAGCAAAATCCGTTTTGCCGAAGAGGTAAGGCCGAAAGATGATTTGGTGCTTCCAGAGAAATCTGAGGTCAAAGCTCAGGAGTTAAAAATTGCATTAACTCTCATAGAGCAGTATAGTGATAAATTTAATATTGAGAGTTTCAAGGATGAATATGCTGCAGCGCTAAGAAAAGTAATCGAAGCAAAAGCAAAAGGCAAAACTACTAAAACTAAAAAGGTTAGAATATCACATCAGAAGTCAATTGATTTGATGGATCAACTTAGAGCTAGCCTAAAACAGAAAAAAGCTGTCTAAACCCGAGGTTGCTACAAAGGACTGTATTACTTGTAAAACTTATAAAGACTTATTGCTGTGTTATGGGACTTTCTAAATATAAACAAATCAGGGATTTTAAGAAAACACCCGAACCAACTGGTGGACGAAAGAAAAAAAGCAAAAAGCTTAGTTTCGTAGTGCAGCGTCATGATGCATCGAGATTGCATTATGATGTTCGACTTGAGATGGAGGGTGTATTAAAAAGTTGGGCAGTTCCTAAAGGACCTTCAATGAAAGCCGGTGATAAAAGACTGGCGGTTATGATTGAAGATCATCCAATTGAATATGGCGATTTCTATGGAGTAATACCCGAGGGTAACTATGGAGCAGGAGTAGTAGATATATGGGATAATGGTAGTTATGAAGCATATAAATTGCCTGCAGGATCTAAAGAGGAAAATCATTTGTTACAACAACTTCACAAAGGTGACTTAAAGGTTGTGTTTCATGGACAGTACCTGAAAGGAGCATTCGCATTCATTAGATTAAAAGATGACGAAGGCGAACCTTCTCAGAATTGGTTACTGATAAAAAAGAATGATGAACATGATGTTGAAGATTTTAACATTGAGGATATAGCACCATTAAAAACAACCGGAGCAATTAAGAAGAAAAAAACATCAGGTACTAAGCCTATTATAAAAAGCGTTAACAATGATTTTATTGGAGAAAAAAAGATAATCATAACAGATATTCAATCTTTTACCTCGAATGAAGAGATTGTAAAAATATCTGATAAAGAAGTCAAACTCACAAATCTCAACAAGATTTTTTGGCCTGATGAAGGATTCACTAAGGGCGATCTGATTAAGTACTATTTAAGTGTTAGTAATTACATCCTTCCGTACTTAAAAAACAGACCTCAATCGCTTAATAGATTTCCAAATGGTATCAAGGGTCCTAGTTTCTACCATAAGGATATGGAGCCAGCTCAATTGCCGAAGTGGATTAAGACTGAAAAACTCTACTCTAAATCGAATGATAGAGATATAGATTATTTAATCTGCAATAATTCTGCCACTCTTGCCTTCATGATAAACATGGGATGCATTGAAATAAACCCTTGGCATAGCACTTACAAAAAACCAGATCACCCTGATTACATGATGCTTGATCTTGATCCGGGCGAAATATCATTTAAGGAAGTTGTTAATACAGCGTTAGTTGTTAAAGAACTTTGCGACGAACTCGGAATAAATGCTTATTGTAAAACTAGTGGAGCCACAGGGCTTCATGTGTATATACCACTTGGAGCAAAGTATGAGTACGATCAGGTGAAAACATTTGCTGAATTATTAGCAAATATAACTCACTCAAGAATTCCATCCGTGACTACTATTGAACGGAAGATTGCAAAGCGAAATAATAAGATTTATATAGATTTCTTACAGAATAGAAAGGGACAAACGATAGTTGCACCGTATAGTGTGAGGCCAAGGAGCCTAGCAACTGTTTCAACCCCTTTGAAATGGAGTGAAGTAAACGAAACACTTTCACCCGAAGATTTTAATATCAAAACAATGGTTGACCGTCTCCAAACTGTTGGGGATATTTGGATTGAAACACTTAAAAAGCCTATCAATCTTTCGCAAGTACTCACACAACTTGAAAAACTAAATTAAAAGCTATGAAAACTCAACATAACAGAAGATATAATTACATAACAAGTCCCGGATCATTACCTTTCAATTATTTGAAGACTGAATCGCAGATTCAGGATGAAGTTGCACATAAGAAAATCAGAGAATTAGTAAAAGAGAATATAGCTCTTAAGCACCAAATAGAAAAGCTGCAAACAAAGAGCAATCAACTGCTTCATCATAATCATAAAATTGTATCTATAATAGCTCATGATTTGAGAAGTCCTTACAATACTTTGCTTGGTGCAGTTGAATTACTTAAAACCTCAACTAATTTATCAAAGGAAATGATTAGTCACTACCTCGATATGATTAGTGACACCACTAATAATTCGCTCCACTTATTAGATGACTTACTCGACTGGGCTATAATTAGTAAGAGTAAAAGCATTTTTCGACCTTCTAAATACTTACTTAAAGAAATAGTTGATAAAGTTCTCTACAGCGTTCAATCTTTGGCCGACATGAAAGAGATTTCTATCATTAACAATGTGTCGTTTAACTTTTTAGTTAATGTTGATAGAAATATGATAGAGACAGTTCTTAGGAATCTTATTTCAAACGCAGTACAATATCACAGAAGTGGAGGAACTGTTGTTATCAATGCTACTGAAATTGAAAGGTTTGTTGAAATTGAAGTTTCTGATAATGGAAATGGTATTAACAAAAAGTTTCTTAAACAATTATTCTTTGAAGAAAAACTTGCTGAGACTAATGAAACTAAAGAAGAGAGATGGAAAGGTTTAGGCTTGCTTTTCAGTAAAGAATTTATAGAAATGCATGGAGGAAAGTTAAATATTGAAACTGAAGAAGGTAAGGGCACAAATGTAAAATTTACTGTACTTAAAGGAGATAATCCTATGAGATAAATATGTGCTAATTAGCTGAAAATCATGTAAATGATATAGTGGTTTCTATAACACTTTTGAGTCTTTTTATGCTGAACTTTGTATTTCAACTGAAACTGTTTTAAGGACTTATTTACTGTCCATTAACTTAAATTGACTAACTATGAAAACAAAAATCTTTTTGCTCTTAAGTATATTTATGTTGTCGTATGCAACCTACGGACAAAATGATACAAGAGATAATCGAGAAAAACTACAATTTGGAATAAATGCAGGACTTGCATATAGCAATGTATTCGATGAAAGAACCGATAACTTTGTAGCTGATGGTAAAATTGGTGCTGTTGCCGGAATTGCACTTTCAATTCCTATAGGAAGATACCTTGGTTTCCAACCTGAAGCTGTATTTATTCAAAAAGGATTTGAAGGAGATTCTCGAATTGATACAAGGTCTTACAGCCTGAAGCGCACTACTAATCATATAGATTTTCCGCTTCAATTGAAATTTAAACCAGCCAAGAACTTCTCGTTGCTGGGTGGTCCACAATATTCATTTCTCCTTAGTAGAAAAGATGAAATAAGTAACAGTTCAATAACTCTAGTGGAGGAAGATCATATCAAGAATGATAAAATTCAGAACAATATTTTTGGTTTAATATTTGGAGCTGAACTAAATTTTAATGCTGTAACAGTAACCGGTAAAGCTGGATGGGACATGCAGCAAAATACAGATGACGATATTTCGTATACTCCTCGTTATAAAAACAGTTGGATACAATTAACTGTTGGTCTAATGTTCTAACCAAAACTCTATGCACGATATAAATGAAACATTTGCTGGTGGTAATTTTGAATCTGAGGATGAAATAAATTCCAGGATTATTAAAATAACTAATAAAATCCAACAAGAATATCCTGAACTCATTCCGTACATTGGTGAAATACCAATGACGGTACCAAGTGAGCGAAATCCTGAAATTACCAGTAAGATTCTTCGCGATTATTATGATACACTATATCAGATTGTGAAAAATCATGAGCAAAATAAACCGAATAATGAATAATAATAACAAAGGTCGTCAAAAAGAAAGGACGACCTTTTTGTTATTCCGAACCCGATTTAACAGATGAATTGACCTGTAATAAAATTAGTACTTAAGCGACCTTTAAGCGTCTTTTAAGCGTCTTTTAAGCGTTTTAGTAACGCTTAAAAGACGCTTAAAAAAGGTTTATAAAACGCTAAATGTATAAGTGAAATACTTATCACCTGAAATAATAAATGGCCTTAAGAACCAGAGGTAGTGCTTAAGCGCTTTTATACCTCCATCGCGTTGAGTTACGATTATTAAAATGGTGTTAACACTTGATGAGTTAATGCCAGAACAATATATAGTCAATATTGAATAATATTGAGGTGATGGTAAAAATCTTTTGCTCCGTGAAAAGAGGTTTTGGGGTAGTTCTATTATTAATTAACTTAATTCCAAATGTTTAGTAATAATTGTATAAGTTTTTAATTCAAAGGTATTACGGAGTCTGGAGATAATATACTTATAAGCTCTTACTGCTTAATGTTCAACACCCTGCAGATGAATATAGCTTAACTTTCTCTCAACCTCGTCAAATGAGAGCTTGGAATGAACAATGATGGCTTTTGTCTCACCAGGCAATATATCAAAGAAGTTATCTGAGAATGAGAATGCATTTCCCTCGCTAACTAACATTATATTTTTGGTTAAATTTTTACTCTTAATCTGCAATTCGTATAAATCGTTTGATTTTTGACGCAAATACAGATCAATATCAGGCAAAGGTAAGGACAGGTCTTTAGGTTCAACAAAATAGAATATGTCGGAGTCAACGCTGTTGTTATTCCTGATCAGGCTTGCTGAAATAAGTATCTTATCGAGATTAGTCTTCACCGGAAGGTTTTTTAAAGGCAATTTATAAATGACTTTAGCGCCGTTTACAGGAATAGTCACATTAACCATGCGATTCCATAGTGAATTACCATAAAAGTCCATCAGGTTAATTCTTAATGATCCACTACCTCCATTTAAGTCGGATATTGCAGTAAATCTGAGTGTATCATTCTCGTTTGCAACAGATATAATCTCTTTTTTAAAGGCTTCTTTAACAAAATAATGCATTGCCTTCCACCGCCCATAATAATCTATACCTGACCATGATGCAGCAGGCCAGCAGTCATTTAACTGCCAATAGAGTGAGCCCATGCAGTATGGCATAGCACTGCGGTGTGATTCGATGGCTGTTTTCATAGCTTCGGCCTGAAGTAGTTGAACTACATAAAGTAAGTCTTCAAAATTTTTTGGCTGATGATAAGACTTTTGAAGGTATTCGAGAATTCGCTTATTGCCTAGATTGCTCCTTTGGTGAGCTAGCATAACCTCCGATTGAATATCCCAGTCATCAGGGATAGTAAATTTCTTTATGCTTTCAAATTCAGGGAATGATTGAAACCCATACTCACTCATAAATCTGGCTTTGTATTTTCGGTATGCGCTAATTGGCTCATTTCCATGCCAAACACCCCAATAATGCATATCGCCAGAAGTATTGGTGTGATTAGCTAATAATCCCATACCTGCTGAAGGTGAAGAGTGCCAGTAAGGTACTTCGGGGTTTAATCTTTTTACTTGACCGGGCAAAATGTGATGAAAGATTGTATCATAAGCTTTCCAGATGATAGCACGTTCCTGTTTATTGTATCTTTCTTTCCAACCCCAGCCTTTTCCTTCTTCATATTGTGCCCATGCTTGCTCAATTTCGTTGTTGCCACACCATAAGACAATGCTCGGGTGATTTCTCAATCTGATGATATTACAAGCGGCCTCTTTTTCGACTGATTTTAAAAATAAACTATCACCCGGATACATTGCACAAGCAAACATGAAATCTTGCCATATTAAGATACCATGTTTATCGCATAAGTCATAGAAATAATCATTTTCATAAATGCCACCACCCCACACTCTAAGCATATTAATATTAGCTGCAAGTGCTGATTTAATAACTGAATCATACTTTGATGGAGTTACTCGTGATAGAAATATATCATTTGGGATATAGTTTGCACCCTTTGCAAATATTGGTTTGTCGTTTATTTGAAAGAAAAAGGACTCACCTGAAGTGTCTTTTTTTCGTATGAGCTTTAGATTGCGCAATCCGATATTGGTTATTGTTGATTCGATAACTTCATTATTGAGTGCAACTTTTATTTCGATAGGGTAGAGCTTTTGATTACCATGACCATTTGGCCACCATAAATCAGGGTTAATTATGGTAAAAGGAATCTCAGTTATAACACTTTTAAAATTGCTCGTTGCCTCGTTTGTAATATTTAATGGTTTGGTTGCCAAGACTAGTCCATTTAATGACACTGTTAAATTATAAAGGCCTGGTGACAAGCAATTTAAGCTAACAATAGCTTTAAGATCTGCTTTTTTTGTAGTAACATTAAACTGTTTCAGGTATATGTGATTGATGTAAGCTTTTTGAATGATCTTGATGTATGCTCTTCGCCAGATTCCTGAGGTAACTATTCTTGGACCCCAATCCCAGCCAAAATGATATCCTGCTTTTCTAGTAAAAACGCTTACTTTGTTTTCACCCATTCCTCCTGTTTCAGATTGGTCATTATCGGCAGGAAGCTTCAAACCATATTGTTTCAATTTTTCTAAACCAGCCATCACGGGCGATTTAAACACAATCTTCAGAACATTAAATTCATTTAAATTACTTGGATATATCGGTATTTCATGCTTCAGAAACATATTGTCGACTGATAATAGTAAGCTATCGTTAAGAAATATATCTGCATAAGTATCAAGTCCTTCAAATGTAAGAATCAATACATCGGCATCTGAGAGAACCTTGTTATTTGCGAAAGTGGTTATGTATTCCCAGCTTGACTTGTCGATCCATTGTACTTTATTTTCATTTGTTCTAAAGTAAGGGTCTTCAATAAGTCTATTGGCATATAAATCAGTATGAATAGTCCCTGGTACCTGGGCATTGTATTCTATGGATGAACCTTTTTCTTTGAAAGTCCATTTATCGAATTCGTAAATATTTTGAGCATTTATCGGTAATTTAAATATTACAGTTATTGTAATAATTAAGCAAAAGAGTTTCATTTTGTAGTTTTTGAAACGCTAAAATAAAGAAGTTTAGTAATCGGATGGAAAATAAACATCAGTGATAATCTCAACATTAGGCTTAATCTGTTGTTTTAAAGGAAAGACAAGTTATACTACATGATTAAAATACTAATTGTTGATGATGATCCCACATTCAGCCTGATGCTAAAATCATACCTTTCAAACAAAGGTTATGATGTGATGGAGGTGTTTACAGCCAGCAAAGCTCTCAAGTTAGTTAAGGAACAGAAATTCAATATTATACTTACAGATTTCAGACTGCCCGATTTTGATGGATTAGAACTGATCAATGAGATTCAAAAACACGATTCATCTATTCCAATTATCCTAATGACACGATACGGTGATATTAGGTCAGCTGTTAATGCTATTAAATCAGGAGCTTACGATTATATCACAAAACCGGTTAATCCTGATGATCTTTTAAATATAATTAAGAGTGCAGTAAATAGTGACGTAGTACAACGTAATGTTAAGCAACCTGTTGCCCTTGAGAACTCTGGTATTTTTATCTACATGCGCGGAACAAGTGATGTTGCACAGCAAGTAGAGAATTATATAAATCTGATTGCGCCAACTGAAATGTCTGTTATTATTCAAGGTGAAAGTGGTACAGGTAAGGAGTATGTAGCTAGAATGATACATATTAAAAGCCCGAGAAGTAATAAGCCTTTTATTGCAGTTGATTGTGGAGCACTTACAAATGAACTAGCTGCAAGTGAATTATTTGGTCATGTAAAAGGGGCATTTACTGATGCGCAAAATGAAAAAGAAGGCCAGTTTCAACTAGCTAATGGAGGAACTCTATTTCTAGATGAAATAGGTAATTTGTCGTACGAAAATCAGTTAAAGTTACTTAGAGCTACTCAAGAAAGAAAAGTTCATAAAATGGGTAGTAATAAAGAAGAAGCTGTTGATGTAAGGATTTTATGTGCTACTAATGAGGATCTTATTATCAATGTTCAGAAAGGTACTTTTAGGGAAGATTTGTTTCACAGGTTAAACGAATTTAGTATTTATGTGCCTCCATTAAGAGACAGGGGCGAGGATATATTACAATTTGCAAATTACTTTCTGGAAAATGCAAACCGAGAATTAGATAAAGATGTAAAGGGTTTTGATAAAGAGGTAATTGAACGTTTGCTAACATATTCTTGGCCTGGTAATATCCGGGAAATTAAAAATGTTATTCGGCGTGCAGTGCTTTTGGCTTCAACAGGAATGCTTACTAAGCATCATCTCCCTTCAATTATGTTTATATCCGAAGCAAAAAATGAGCAATCGCATGTATCAACCACCGATTTGAAGAGTATTGCCGAATCACAGGAAAAGGCAACAATAATGAGCGTTTTGAGAAAAACATACTTTAATAAGACTAAGGCGGCTCAATTACTTAATATTGATAGAAAAACCTTATACAATAAGATAAAACTATATGGTTTGGAGGATTGACCCACTATAAATTTTTAAGTAATTCAATTTCTTTGTGTAAGTCGCTAAAGAGTATTTTGTTATTATTCTGCAATCTCATAATTAGTCTTACAACCATTTCTTCATCTACCGCTGATAAGTTCAATTGATCAAGTTCATTCAATATCTCTAATGAGTCGGTTACTTTTAAGTGTCCGTATGAAGTCAACAATCGATGAGCGATCTCTTTTATTATTACGTAGTTCTTTTCTTCAAGAGCTAATTGCATCTCCGACATTGAATTTTGAGCCGATATAATAAAAGTGTTGATTATATCTATTTCTTGAGAAGTTTTACCATTTGCAAATTTTCTGATTTCTCCCAGGCTATATGGAGAATTGAGAGGTTTGTTGCTATCTTGAGGGGTAATATTGGTATTACCCGAGTCATAGTCGCTTCTTCCAGATAGATAATAAGTTAAACGGTTTAAAAACTCATCTTCAAGAAATGGTTTTTGTAATACTTCATTGAACCCTTGTGCTATTAGGTTTTCATTATATTTTTCAAATTTATTTGCAGTGAAAGCAATAACCGGCAAATCGGCAATTTTTTTGATTTTGTGTGTCCTGATAAATTTTACCAATTCAATTCCAGTTAAGCCCGGCATTTGTAAATCTGTCATAACAATATCGCAGTCAGTCGTTTCCAGGATCTCTTTAGCCTTGTATCCATCGGAGGCTACTAAAACATTCATGTTGCTTTTTTCTCCAATGATCTTCGACAACATTATATTAAATAGGTCGTCATCAACAACTAATAGGTTTTTTCCTCTTAATGACTCATGATCAATATTGATGCCTGTTTCTGTTATTGGCTTAGAAGTTTCCATGTCTATAACCGGCAATGTTAATTTCAAACTAAAAGTTGAACCTTTACCTAACTGACTTTCAACCGAGATATCTCCATTTTGCATTCGGGCTAAACGGCGACTAATAGCCAGGCCTAATCCCGACCCGGCATAAGCTCTTGCAGAAGAAGATTCAACTTGTTTAAAATCTTCGAAGATTCCCTCAAGATGATCTGGATCAATGCCAATACCTGTATCTGAAATTTGTATGACCACCGTTGCTTCAGAGTTAAATATCAAAGCTTTGCAGTTAATCGTAATTTTCCCTTTATTTGTAAATTTAATTGCGTTGCTAAGAAGATTATATAGAATCTGTCTTATGCGTAATGGATCACCTTCGAAATATACTTTTTCGTCAGAATAACATTCGTTAATCAGCTCTAAACCTTTTTCATTAGCCTGTATCACAAAAGGTGGTATCAGATCTTCGAAAACATCTATCAGACGAAAAGGTACTTTATCAATTTGAAACTTCCCAGCCACTAACCTCGAAAGATCAAGAATATCGTTAACAGTCTCTAGTAAATGCTTAGATGATTTGCGGATAGCATTCATATATTTAGCCTGCTCTTCATTCAGAGGTGTTTTAACTAGTTGATCAGAAAAGCCTATTATAGCATTAAGTGGAGTTCGAATCTCATGACTCATGTTTGCTAAAAACTCTTCTTTAACTTGTGCAAGTTCATTAGCCTGTATATTAGCGAAAATGAGTTCCTTTTTGTAACGGTTGCTCTTCTTAACACTGCTAAAAATAAATATAACCAACAGCAATATAAGTCCTAGTGCAATGATACTCACAATTGCAATTATCATTAGTGATTGGGATGCTTGCTTGCGGGCAACAGAAGTTCTTAACTCGTTTTCGACAGTTAGAGATATTTCCAGTCTCTTAAAGATATTGGTTATCTGGTCTATAAGATCTGAGCTATTCTGTAGTAAATCGAACTCCTTTTCTCTTAAAAGTAAATAATTGTCAAGATCTTGTTTTCTTATGCGATTAAGTTCCTTGTCGATCTTAGCATTGCTTGCCTTTTTAAGAGTATCGTGATCAATTACATTGATAGTGTCACTCTCAATTCTTGGCGCAGGTAACACAAGAGTGTCTGCCTGAGCAGGGGGAGGATTTCGCTTTGATTCCTTTGAAAACACCCTCTTTAGTTTGTTAAAGAAACCTTTGTTTTTTGGTGGCACTTCTTGTGATTGCTCATTAATTGGCACTGTTACAGTATCGTACTTAACTATTTCTCTTGTACTAGTTTTTTTATTTATCTGAATTGTATCGGTTTTAAGTTTCCTGGCATTGTTGTAGGCGCGCTGCGAAAAATCAAATTTCTCTCTTTTGTTCTTTAGGTCAATATATGAATCAATGTGGTGTTTTCGTTGCTCCAATAACAGTTGTACACTGTCAAGTTTAACTTGAGTTAATGAGTCGTTGATTACGTTTTCGTTTAATTCCTGAATATTTGACTTTATGGCCTCTATTAAGTACATATATTCATCATAAAAGGCTTCATCATTGGTTAGAGCGAAGTACCGTATTTTATTCTCAGCCTCAGGCAAAAAGGTTAGAATCTGGTGGAGTAGTGTGAGTTTGGATTCAGGCCTATCTAAATCATTAAGAGTCTGACGCAGGATTCGTTCATTTTCTCTAACGAAATATGCACCAGTTATAACTGATAACAAAGTAATTAGAAAGAGGACGAGAACTTTAACCTGAATTCCCCAGGTATTTATTTTAATTTTGGGATTTTTCATTAGTGACTACAGCGATGCCTATTACATTAAACATACGCGGAAGCCAAAGGTTAATGCTGTAAATAGGATAAGATAATAATCAGATTGTAATGTACGACCATTCAGGATGAATTTTTATGTAGGCTTTTACTGCAGCGCAATTAGCTTTTACTCTTAATCCGTTCATAACAGCATACTGAAGGGCAAACAAGATTAGTGAAGAAGCGTGTCCATTGCCTCTAAGAGATTCAGGTACGTATGCACTGAAAAGATCTAAAACTTCATCTGTAATGCGATAACGAAGATATGAATATAGATTTTCTGAATGTATAATGAATTCATTTCCATTGTCTATAACGCAATTATGTTTAGAAATCTGTAGTAACATTGTTGATATGGTTTAAGATAGTCATGTGCTTTTCACACGGTGAAATTACATAACAAATGCTTGTTTTGTATATGCAGTATGTCAAAATACGTATTAATACCTAATTTGTAATGACGCGATACGTTAACAGCAAATTTGTCTCTACGTATTTATACTTAGTGAAACAGTAAGTCAATTAAACTTAGTAATAGGATGCAGTTTCTTCCTTATTCTTATAACGTACTGTTCTTAATCAAAAATAGGAGATTAGCGGGATCCGATACATCAATTACAACCATAACCCGTATTGGTTATAGCTAAATAAGAGGGAAAAATACTCTCAACAACCAGATTCCAATAACAATGAACAGAATTGAGAAAGAGATGATAAGCTGCTTAAATAGTCTTCCATAGTTTAGTCTGATAGTTATCCTATTTAAGTAGGGCAATAATAATAATGTAACTGAGATACCAATCAAACATCCGGCAAGCACATCGCCTGGAAAGTGAACTCCAAGATACACTCGGCTTAATGAGACAATTATAGTTACTAATGCTGCAATGGTCTGGAATGCTTTGCCAGGTTTAATGCTCCAAATGAGTGCTGTGAAAGCTGTTATAACCGTTAACGAATGCCCTGATGGGAAGCTGTTGTGAAATAATCGGTAGTATGGTAAGGTGTGTACCAACGGACTCTCATTAAAGACTCTTAGGGGTCTGTCCCAACCTTCAAATACAAATTCTTTAAGAATTTGCCCGAATACCCCTGTAAATACAACCGCTATGATAACATTTATGACTGCAGCAGGATTCTTTTTAATAAAGATTATGGCTATCAGGGAAGTAAGTATCATTGAATCGCCAAGATGGGTTAAAATAAACATTGGCAAATCCATGAAACCCAAATGCATTCCATTTATCAGATAAAAACTGTTATAATATCCATATATGGCTGTGATAAGTCCTAGAAAAATGAAATACAAGGTAAGAATAACCAGAAATATTTTTATTTGCGAAATCACCTGAAGCTTCATAATTCTAATTACTAATCCTGCGAAAATTCTTTTACTAAGTTCCTGTATGATGAAAATACATTCGCCCTAGAAACAAAACCTATATACTTGCCATTGTTAAGGACTGGTAAATTGTAATGTTGTGTTTCGCTGAACTTCTTTGCAACATCTTCCATCGTTGCATCAAGGTTGATAATTGTATCGGGCATGAACATTAAATTCCTAACGAACGTAGTGTTATACAGCTCTGTATTAAAGATAATATTCCTAATCTCATTTATGAATACTACCCCTAGAAAAGTATTTTCTTCATCTACTACTGGGAAAACATTCCTTTCAGACTTTGCAATAATTTTAACGAGTTCACCAAGTGTAGCATCAGGCTTAATTGTAAGGAAATTATGCTCAACAAGCTTATTAATTTTTAATCGTGAAAGTGCAGCCTTGTCTTTATCATGTGTTATAAGTTCGCCTCTTTCAGCCAGCTCTACTGAATAGATATTATGAGGTTCATAAAGGTTAATTGTGAGGTAGGAGATTGTGGCAGTAATCATAAGAGGTAAGAAAAATTCATAGCCTCCTGTTATTTCTGCAATCAGGAAAATTGCTGTTAATGGCGAATGCATGACTGCTGCCATAACACCAGCCATTCCTGCCAAGGCAAAATTACTCTCAGGCAACTTAACAAGTTCTATAGTGTTAATGAAGCGGGCAACTAAAAATCCTGTCACTCCTCCCATGAATAATGATGGTGCAAATACTCCTCCTATGCCACCCCCTGCTGTTGTGAATGACATTGCAATGACTTTGAACACCAACACTAAAACAATAAACACTATGAACAGCCAGGGATTGAACTGCACAGAATAAAACATGCTACCGTTAAACATATTACTCCCCTTGCCATTCAGGATTTGAGTTAAAATATCGTATCCTTCACCATAAAGAGGAGGTAGTAGGAAAATGAGGAAACTAACTATGACGCCGGATAGAATAAGTCTGACATAAGGCTTTTCTATTGAACTGACTTTCGACTCGATAAATCTGTTTGCTCTGACAAAATACAGTGAAACAAGACCTGCTGTAATACCTAATATTATATAGAATGGAATATTACTTAAGTTAAAAGGAGCAATTGAATAGTATGAGAACAATACTGTCTCACCCATTAAAAAGGAGCTTATTGCAGCTGCTGTTACTGAAGCAATCATAAGAGGAATCAGTGAGCCCATTGTAAGATCGAGCATTAGAACCTCAATACCAAACAGAACACCGGCTATTGGAGCGTTAAAAATGCCTGAAATTGCTCCGGCAGCACCACATCCAATCATTAAAGTGATTGATTTATAGTCTAATTTAAGAATACGAGCTAAATTTGAACCTATTGAAGCACCGGTAAGAACTATAGGAGCTTCGAGTCCTACTGAACCACCAAATCCAACAGTAATTGTACTTGCAACGAGAGAAGAATAGTTGTTATGACTCTTTATGTGTCCGTTTCTTTTTGAAATACTATACAGAATCTTACTTATACCGTGTCCTATATTATCCTTTACCACAAACCTAACAAATAATACTGTTAAAGCCATTCCTAAAAGAGGATATGCAAGATATAAAAAGTTTGCTGCTTCAATATCAAACCCTTCAGTAAGGAAAAAATGAGTATAATAAACAGTGTTTTTAAGTACCACTGCTGCTAGTCCACTAACAAGACCAACAATCATACTTAAAATCAGAACAAAATTGCGATGACTGATATTTCTCAGTCGCCATTTCTCCAACTGTAATAACGCAACCCTAATAATCATGGATGCAAATGTAAGAAATTGAAAGTTTAATTAACTGAAATTGAAATTAATTGTCACGGAAGTCCTTTTTACGATTTAGTTTAAGGTCTTGAAGTATGTCTGCCTTTACTTTTATATAGAAGTTCCAACTACGCAAATAGCCTATAGGGATCCAGTTAAAGCGCATTTCCCAACAATGCAAATCTCTGTAAACACTCATTGATGTGTATGATAATTTATTACTCTCAAAATCATACCCTGAAGTGAAATTCACCTTCCATTTAGGTGTAATATTTACCTCTCCATTGAATCCAAGTGTTTGTACAATCTTTTGATCCATTGTTCTTTGTGGATATAACAATTGTTCGTTGTACCTGAGATTATATGTAAAGCTAAAACTCCAGGGATTATTCCAGTTAATGTATTCTTCTGGCTGATTTATTATCTCCTGTGCCTCTTCGCTCGATGTTACTGATGTAGTTGTCTTTGCTGGAATAGTCTTATTCTTTGGAGTTAAACTATACGCTAATGAGAAGTTCCATGAAGAGTTCTCTCTTCGAAATAATCTTCCGTTCACATCCCACTCATATTGGTTTAAGGTAACTCTTTTGTCTGTTTTAATGTAAGGATCGTAAAGAGCAGAGTATTGAATTTGCAACCTCTTAAATAAGGTTGTCCTGGCATTTAAAGTTAGCGGTGACCAATTTAAAGAATCTTTTGCAAGATCGTAAGATGAAGATAGAGTCAGGCTTTCGATGAGAGCAATTTTTCTTGTCCCGCTAATGGTGTCTCTTTTGGACCTGACCTTCATTTCAAGGTTATTGTTTAAACTGAAATTCAACCTGCCTGATCTACCTTCAGGAGGATACCCGTAAATTGAATTAAAAGTGCCATCTCCACCAAATATTGAGTAGCGTCTAACGTTTCCTGCAGTATCTGATTGCACTGTGCGATAATAACCATAAGCCGAAGAACCGAAATCAGGTCTGTAGGAAAAGGCTACAGACGGCCGTAACACATGGCGCACAGCTCTTATCGGACCTTTTCGGAATTGAACCAATCCATAGAGATTTGTGCTTAATGTGGAATTGAATCCATATTCTCTTGCGGTTTTGAAGCCTGTAATAGTATCGGTTCTTACATAGCCTACTATTGTATCATTATTACTTATAAGCGTATCATTCAACCATATTTTGTTTATTGAAGCAGAATACCAACGCTCGCTATATTCAATAGAGTTGGTAAGAGTAAAATACCTTAGCACTTTTAGAGCCAAGCTAACAGGCACTCGATGCTGAGCCCCATTTCTAAAGCTTTTCATCATTTGATTCGTAAATAGAAGGGAATCGTAAGTATAAACTTCATTCCTTGCATTCAGCGAATAGTTCACGCTAATGTTGTCATACCATTTCAAATTCGATACTTTTCCAGGTTTACGGAGTGGATAAAAGCGATTAACCGATAAAGCAATATCAGGAGCAGTAATATTTACGGTTCTATTGGTAGTATTTTGACTATGTCGAAGAGCACTCGTAAATGAAACTCTTTCACCAAAAGTAGTTGAGTAACTTACACTTGACCCGAATGTATTTGTAAGGTGATCAGCAATACTAACTGGATTATATCTATTAAAAGTAGATGATCCAAAGTTAACACTGGCATTGAATTGACTTTTTGGCCTTGCTTTAGGATCTTGCCTGTGTGTCCAGGTTAATCGGAAGTCTCTCTTTTTAGTATAGCTCTCGGTCTCTTCAACTCCAGACGTATTAATTGCATAATTGAAGTTAAAAGTCCCATTAAATTTATACCTCTTCCTGTAATTATATATTGGCTTAATGGCCCAGCTTCCTCTAGAGTAAATATCACCTACCAGACGAAGTTCCATGTAATCATTTATGCCGAAATAATATCCACCATTTTCGAGGTAAAAACCTCTTTCTCTTGATTCTCCATATGTTGGAATAATGATACCCGATGTTTGTCCTCTTTTATTAGGAAACATTCCAAACGGCAGAATTAATGGGATTGGAACATCCTCAATAGTCATATAGGCTGGCCCGGTTACAATCTTGTTATTAGGAATGACTTTAGCACGGGTGAACCTTAAACTATAATGAGGGTGTTCAAGATCGCATGTTGTATAACCGCCACCTTTCATATTACTTACATCATTCTGCATCTTCTTAACTACATCGCCATGCAGATATCCTCCTCCTTCTTCAGTAATTACATTTCTTATAAACCCTTGCTTTGATTTAAAGCTGTATCTCATTTCTTTGGCTTTAAAGGACTGATCACCTTCTTTAAAATCAGGAAAGCCGTATTGATTACCTGCCGAATCGGTTAGAGGAAGTGCAGTTAATATACCTGTTGTAAAATCGTATTCAATAAAAGCAGCTTTAAGGTTTATCTTCTCGTACTTTACATCAGCATCTTTATACATGAAAATTTTCTGGTTTTCAAGATCAAGACTGATCGAATCAGTTGATGAATATAATACCTTAGAATTTATTGCGTTCTTTTTCTGTTGTCCGTTTTGTTGAGTATTTGTTATTATAATGGTGTCGCCTTCACTAGTTGAAGTAACCCTAATGTTTGCATCACTGATATTTAACTGATTAGGCTGTAGGTTAGTTTGGGTAGTATCGGTTTGCGCGCTAAGTGAATTGCTATAAAGTGTAATAAATAATGAAATGCTCCAGATTATTATCATCTGAAGTGAAAAATCGGCTCTTATTTTATACTCAATATGCTTCAAATATTCTAAATTTGTATGGAATATCAGCGATAATCACGACATAAATGTTGAATCAAGCATGAAATGTGAAGTTTATGATTGACCCTATTTAAGCTTATATCTTTGAAATTCAATTTTTTAAACGTTGAAATTGAATGAACTGTTCTTGCTTTTAATTTTGTTTCAAAACTAATTAAAATTAACATGGAGTTTAAACGCTATTTTATTCTAATTATTCTTTCTGCTTTGCTAAGCATGCTTTGGATAAAAGTTGAAGCTCAAAAAGTAAGAAAAGTGGTAATAGATGCAGGTCATGGAGGGCATGATCCTGGTGCCGTTGGCAAGTTGCATAAGGAGAAAGATATAGCACTTTCCATTGCTTTAAAGACAGGGAAACTTATTGAAGATAATATCCCGGGAGTAGAGGTAATTTATACCCGAAAAACTGATGTTTTCGTCGAATTATATAGAAGAGCAAAGATAGCAAATGAAGCTAAAGCTGACCTCTTTATATCAATTCATTGTAATGCAAACAAAAGTTCCACACCATATGGCTCTGAAACTTATGTAATGGGATTGCACAAGAGTGATGCAAATCTGGCAGTTGCACAAACAGAAAACTCATCAATTTTGTTAGAAAACGATTATAAGGTTAAGTACGATGGGTTTGATCCTACATCTCCTGAAGGCTATATTTTCTTTTCAATGTTACAGAACGCTTATCTTGATCAAAGCCTTGGCTTGGCGAGTGCCGTTCAAAAACAATTTCAGGAAAGGGCTAATTTATTTGATAGAGGTGTTAAGCAAGCGGGATTCCTTGTACTATACAAAACTACAATGCCATCGGTACTAATTGAGGTTGGATTTATAAGCAATCCAAAAGAAGAAAAAGTATTGGCATCAGACGAAGGTCAAAATTATATTTCATCGGCCATCTTCAGGGCTGTTAAAGATTATAAAAAGAGTATTGAAAAAGGGTCTTCAGGTGCAAAAGATGAATACGAGACTGATGATAGCCCTAGATTACTGGTTCAATCGGGTGATAAAGTTGATATAACCCCTACTTTGAATACAACCGAAACTCATAGAGCAAACTCAAACGGAGGTATGCGCAATATAACAGCAACATCCAATTCAAAACCTTCTGAACAATCGGTTGTTTTTAAAGTACAATTCATGGTTGCCAAAACTTTGATGAAGGATTCTAATCCTGCTTTTAAGGGTTTAAAAAATGTAGAACATTATGTTCATAACGGAATGTACAAGTACACATACGGAAATGAAAACAGTCAGGAGGAGGCTAATAAATTAGTTAAGGAGTTAAACAAACTTGGATTCAAAGATTGTTTTGTTGTCGCCTTTTCAGGTGATAAAAGAATTGACATTGAAGAAGCAAAGAGAATGCTTATGAAATAACCTTTTTCCCAATAATAAAATGAGAACGATAAGATTATCAAGAGAATTAAAAACAGGTATTATCACAGTTGTTACTTTGGTAGCGTTTGTTTGGGGATTTAATTATTTAAAGGGAAAGGATTTATTTAATAAGCATCGTACTTTTTATGTTATTTATAATAACGTGTCAGGCTTGATGGATGCTAATTCCGTTACTGTTAGTGGTTTGCCAATTGGACAGGTTGACAAAATCTACTTTCATAAGAATGATCCCAAAAAGGTAATTGTTGAACTTACCATCTCAAACAATATTAATATTCCTACAAACTCAACTGCCAGAATATATAGCTCAGATCTTTTAGGGTCAAAAAGTATTGAAATAATATTAGGAAATGCTACCACTTATGCTATGTCTGGTGATACCTTAAAGTCAGACTATGCAATGAGTCTTCAGGAAGAAGTGAGTGATATGGTACAACCCGTGCTAAAGAAAGCCAGCAGTATGATGACAAGCATTGATTCTGTTATTACTGCCGTAGGTGATATATTTAACTACCGCACTAGAGAAAATCTGATACGTAGTGTAGAAAGCCTTCGAGCTACAATAGGAAATATAGAAAGCTCTACTCACTCAATTGATACTCTTATTACAACTCAAAGAACACGCTTATCAAGAATATTCGCCAATGTTGAGTCAATAACATATAATTTAAGACAGAATAATGATGAATTATCAAGAATAATCTCAAACGCAGCTTTAATTAGTGATACAATAGCACGTGCTGATGTTGCAGGTACTCTTGCTAATCTTCAACGTACAATGGAGAATCTGGCATTGGCTACCGATAAGATCAACAAAGGTGAAGGTTCTATTGGATTGCTTGTAAATGATGACCGCTTGTATAATGATCTTGAGCGTTCATCCTTAGAGCTAGGTAATTTACTTCGTGATATACGATTAAATCCTAAGCGTTATGTGCATTTTTCAATTTTTGGGGGTTCATCTAAGCGCATAGATAATGCCACTGATGCTACGGGTAATTAACAAATTCTGATGAGAAGACTTCTACAATATCTTAATATTGAGAGTGAAATTGAAGATTACGATCGTATTCATGAAGTCATAGAAAAAGATCTCTATTTCAGGGGTACCAATTTGTGGATCCTTGTTTTCGCAATTGTAGTTGCTTCAATCGGGCTTAACATGAATTCAACGGCAGTTATTATAGGCGCCATGTTGATATCTCCATTAATGGGCCCAATAAATGGTTTAGGATACAGTATTGCTACCTATGATCTTAAACTCTTTCGAAAAGCAGCAAAGAACTTTCTTTTTGCAGTATTTGCAGGGCTTGGAGCATCGTCGGTTTACTTCATGATTAGTCCGGTCTCAACTGCGCATTCAGAGCTTTTAGCTCGTACCAGCCCCACAATTTATGATGTTCTTATAGCTCTGTTTGGTGGTTTAGCTGGAATACTTGCAACCTGTAGCAAGCAAAAAGGTAATGTAATACCAGGTGTTGCCATAGCAACAGCCCTAATGCCTCCCTTATGTACAGCTGGGTATGGATTAGCAACATTTCAGTTAACGTATTTTATGGGTGCATTATATCTGTTCACCATTAATGCTGTATTTATTGGGTTTTCAGCTGTTGCAATGTCTCAGTTTTTAAAATTCCCGATAAGGAGTAATGTTGAGCCATACCAGAAAAAGCGTATCAATAGGTGGATCACCATAGTACTTGTCATAACAATTATTCCAAGTATTTATTTCGGATACAACCTGGTTCAAAAGGAGAGGTTTAGCTCAAACGTTTCAAAGTTTGTGAAGTCGATAGGAATACTGGAAAACAGTTATCTGATGCGACAAGAGATAAATGCTGAACGGCGTTCATTAACTTTAATATATGGTGGTAATGCTTTAACACCTGAACAAAAAGCCTTCCTTAAAAGCACTGCTCGCATGTACTCTCTTGATACAGCATCAATCAACATTCAGCAAGGGTTTTCTATCAACAATTACAACCCGGATGAAGAAGAGATACTTAACAGTGAAATAGCACGATTGAGTATAAGGATGAAAAGATATCAGGATAGTGTAATTAACAAACAAATCCTAGGTCAACAGTTATTTGTTGAATTAAATGCACTCTATCCCGTTATAGGTTCGGTTGTTTATTCTGAGAGCTATATTTATAGTAGTACTCAAGATAAAGCTCCGCGTTTAACACTTGTGTATTTGACTATTACACAACCAGGACTGAAAAAAGAGGAAGAAGACCAGATTGCAAATTGGCTTAGCAAGCGGTTAAATACTAATTCTTTGAAAGTTTTCTTTGATTAAAAATTATCAATTTTACCATCTGAATATATCATACCTATCCTTAGGCCGGGCCTCATCATACCAAATGAAGTCTCTTAATATCAATTCAGCCGGGCTAAAATCATTTTGAGGGTAAAGGCCACCTGTTGGCTTTTCGAGATAAGTTATTTTTCTTGCTTTTCTGTTTTTAAAACTTAAATCCATATTACTTGCTGAAGCTTTATTGATTCCTGTTAATGTACCATCTTCTTCCCGAACCCAGTAAATTGTTTCGGAATTACCTAAAACGTTAAGTAAGACTAACTCATTTTCAATAAAAGTTCCTACCATGTTTCGCCCTTTTACCTGATTATATCCACTTGAGTCTTTTGAGATAAGGAACGCTGAATTATACAGATACATCTTGTCAATATTGCCCTTTGATATCCTAACATGAATTGAATCACCGGTTAACTGATTTGCTTCGGTCCATAGAACGGGGTTAAAGTACATTTTTAAAGTAGAATCAGAATAGGAATATGCTAATGAATCAGACATTCCCTGCATATTTGATTTATAAAATTTCATGTGGTTATATGCAAGTATATCTTTAGTTTTTTGCTCAGAATCGAATGTGGCTTTTATGATCTCGGAATGCAAGAACAGAGTATCATTATTATCAATTAGATGTGCTTCGGGATTGATCGTAATATTAGTGAACCCCAAAGATCTATCGTAACGGGCATACTGCCCATAGACAATTACATTTTGAACCGTATCTATTACTCTAATATTTCTGAATGCTTCACCAAAGCCATTCTTTCTCTCATAATATAAACTGTCGCCAGTAAGGATCTGATTGCCATTTCTTACCCGTGCATTTTCATTGAACTCCGAGATGTCGGTGTCAGTATTATACCAACCGTTTTCAGCATAAATATCGGTTTCTTCACCTATGATATTAGTAGGCCCTTTAAATCTTGCGATCTTTGATTGAGTATTATATTCAAGTGTGTCGCACTTGATTGTATATTCAGGGTTTATTAAAATAACATCAATCCTGAAAAAGAAGTCTTTTGAATTAGTATGATAGTAACCTCGCTTACTATCAAGAGTATTATCTTCATTTACAATGTGTCCACCTGTTGTATACGAAGCAACTCCGGTGTTTCTGTCAAATATAAGTTTGTCGGTTGTAAGAGTTGTTTGGTTGTCAATTAACTTAACATTATCAAACACCTGCGCTACTTTGGTATCTCCATTGTAGTAAATGGAATCACCGTATAGATGCAAGGTATCACTCGATTTAATATGCACCCTGCTGAATGCTTTCATACTATTATTTGAATTATTAAGGTGGGCTGAGTCGCAATACATTAGCGCACCTTCATGTTCAAAAACAGCATTTCCCAGAATTCTTTGAACATCCTCACCAAGAGTTTTATCGTATACAGCTTCGTCTGCCTGTACAAGCCTTATCTTCTTGCCTTTCTGGGCAAGAGCACCAAAATTAAACGATAAAATCAGAATAATTATGACTGAATATTTAAGCATATAGTGGTTTGCTATAAAAAACGGTAAAAGTACTCAAATATTACATGATAGCATATAACTAAAAGAGACAGGAATTCTTGTCAAAATTTTATAGGAACACCATTTAATAAGTTATAAATTTGCCAACGATATATAGAATACTAAAAAGCTAATTTATCCACTAATGAGTTTGATTGAAAACATCAGAAAAAATGCACAAAAACTCAACAAGTGCATTGTTTTACCTGAGGGTACTGAAACCCGCACATTAAAGGCTGCCGATTTTATTCTGAGTGAAAAGCTGGCACAATTAATTCTACTTGGAAACAGAGAAGAGATACTAAAGTTGAGCGGTGAGTTTGGTTTATCTAACATTGAAAAAGCAACAATCATTGATCCTGAGAAGAATCCTGATCAGGAGTACTATGCTAACATGCTTTTTGAAATCAGGAAATCAAAAGGACTTTCAATCGAGGATGCTAATAAACTGGTTAAAGATCCGCTTTATCTGGCTACTCTATTAATAAAGGCAGGTAAAGCTGACGGTGAAGTAGCAGGAGCAATGAATTCAACAGGTAATGTTTTAAGACCTGCTTTTCAGATTGTTAAAACGCTTCCCGGTATAAGTGTTGTTTCCGGAGCTTTTTTAATGCTCTTAAAAGAAAATAAATGTGTAAAAGATAATATTCTGGTTTTTGCCGATTGTGCTGTTCATCCTGATCCTACAGCTGCTGAACTTGCAGAGATTGCTATTTCAACAGCTTATACAGCAATGAATATAGCTAAGATCGAACCAAGGGTCGCAATGTTAAGTTTTTCGACAAAAGGTAGTGCAAAACATCCACTAGTTGATAAAGTAGTAGAAGCTACAAGATTAGCTCAGGAAAAAGCACCATGGTTGAAGATTGACGGCGAACTGCAGGCAGATGCAGCTATTGTTGAAGCAATTGGCTTAAGTAAGGCACCTGGAAGTAATATTGCGGGCCGTGCCAATGTTTTAGTATTTCCTGGTCTTGAAACAGGTAATATTGCTTATAAATTAGTACAACGTTTAGCTGATGCAGAAGCAATTGGTCCTATACTACAAGGTATGGCAGCACCTATTAATGATCTGTCACGTGGTTGTTCGACTACCGATATTGTTAATCTGGTAGCTATAACTGCCAATCAGGCTTCTTCAGAGAAATGAAATTAATGTCAATATTATAATATAAAGTAAAATGTCAGAAAGATTAGAGGATTTTAGCCTGGGTAAATCCATGCAATCAAAAGGTACTATACAAAAAGTTGGTATAGTAGGTTGTGGAACAATGGGTCAGGAATTATCGATTCTCATTAGCCAGTCGGGAATTGATGTCGCTTTTATAGATGTTAGCGACGAAAGAGTTGCTGATATTCTTGTGCGAATTGAAGCCATGCTCGATGATCGTATCAGTAGGTGGGGCTTAACTACAAGCGAGAAAAAGCTAATATTATCGCGGATTAAGGGCTCAACAGATTATCAAACAGTTTCGGACTGTGATATAGTTTTTGAGACCGTTAACTCAAAGAAAAAGGGTACCAGTCTTGAACTGAGACAACAAATCTTTAGAAAGATTGAATCAGTTATTTCTCCAACTGCTGTTATTGCATCCAATACCGCTACATTAATGATTTCGGAAATATCCTCGGTGCTTGATCATCCAGAAAGGGCAATGGGTCTGCATTTCTTTTCACCGGTATCAAAGGTTAAAATCATTGAGGCTGTCAGATCTGTCTACACAAACGACGAAACATATGCCACAGTTAGTAAACTTGCTCTTTTAATTGGACGAAAGTTGGTTAATGTTAATGAATCATCTGGTAACATTAGCACACGTATGATAGTACCTTTAATTAATGAAGCTTGTGAAATTCTGATGGAAGGTGTTGCAACTGTAGCTGATATTGATGAGACAATGAAAGAAACCTCAGGGCTGCAATTAGGACCGTTTGAAATGGCAGATAAAATTGGCCTTGACAAGTTACTTAAATGGATGGAGAATCTATATACTGAGTTTGGCGAACAGAAATATAAACCTTCGCCTGTATTAAAAAGAATGGTACGTGCGCATCTATATGGTCGCAGAGTAGGAGAGGGCTTCTATATTTACCAGGGCGATAAACGATTATCTAAGAAAGGTCATATTACAAATCTTGGAAGAGTTTAATACTGCATCACTAATCAAAAAAAATCAAATCAATGAAAATTATAGTATTGAACTGTGGAAGTTCATCAATAAAATACCAGTTATTTGAGTTGCCATCTAAGGAAGTTTTGGCTAAGGGGTTGGTTGATAAGATAGGGCTTAAAGGATCTCTTATTAAACATAGCCGTAACGATGGTGCTGAAGTTAAACTTGAAGGTGAAATACTCGATCATCAGCAGGGTATTGAATATCTGCTCGGAGTATTAGTTAGTGAAAAATACGGCAGTATTAAAAGCCTTAATGAAATAGATGCTGTTGGTCATAGAGTTGTACATGCCGGTGAAAAATTTAAAGGTAGTGTTTATATTACAAAAGAGGTTATTGAAGCATTAGAAGAGTGTATTGATTTAGCTCCACTTCATAATCCACCAAACTTAAAAGGTATATATTCAATTACAAATCTTCTGCCTGAAGTGCCACAAGTTGGTGTTTTCGATACTGCATTTCATCAAACAATGCCCGATTACATTTACCTATACGGTATTCCATATTCTTTATATGAGAAGTATAAAATTCGCCGTTATGGTTTTCATGGTTCAAGCCATAGATATGTTTCACAGAGAGCCGCTGAAATACTCGGCAAAAAGATTGAGGACCTCAATATCATCACCTGTCATTTGGGCAACGGAGCCTCAATAGCTGCTATTAAAAATGGCAAATCTCTCGACACTTCAATGGGTATGACTCCAATAGAAGGTTTAATCATGGGAACACGTACCGGCGATCTTGATATAGGAGCTTTTCTGCAGATTATCAATAAAGAAGAGATTGACATTTCTGTAGCCAACACTCTTGTAAACAAACATTCTGGTATGCTGGGAGTTTCAGGCGTATCAAGTGATATGCGTGATGTAGAAAAAGCCGCTGAGGAAGGTAATAGAAGAGCTCAGGTTACTCTTGAAATGTACTATTACCGTATCAAAAAGTATATAGGTGCTTATGCCGCAGCTATGGAAGGAGTTGATGCTATAGTATTTACAGGTGGAGTAGGCGAGAATGATCCGGCCACACGTATGCTTACAACAGCAGGTTTAGAATTCATGGGTGTGAAATTTGACCAATCGAAGAATAACGGACTGAGAGGAAAAGAAGCAATTATATCGGCTGATGATTCTAATGTAAAAGTGATGGTAGTTCCAACAAATGAGGAATTAGTTATTGCACTTGATACTTATGAGATAGTTGAAAGTTTAAAGACAGCATAGATGTTTAATAGGTGAAAAAAAAGGCAACCACATCAGGTTGCCTTTTTTTTAATGAATTCTAATCCATATCATTGATTATCTCTTCGGTTAATTCCATATTGTGATACACGTTGGTAACATCATCATCATCTTCGAAGAAATCAACAAGTTTCATGACCTTTCGAGCTGTTTCTTTATCAACTTTCACAGTATTCTTTGGGATTCTTTGAAGTTCTGCATTTTCTGCAGTAATATTAAGCTCTTCAAGTTTCTTGAGCATTGCTCCAAAATCTTCCATTGCGGTATAAACAGTAACAACATCTTCGTCTACCTGAATGTCTTCAGCACCCGAATCTATAAGATCCATTTCAACGTCATCGAGGTTAATATTTGTTTTTGGTATTGAGAAAACCCCTTTTCGGTCAAAAAGAAAAGCTAATGAACCATTCGTTCCAAGACTACCGCCAAACTTATTAAAGTATGACCGCACATTCGATACAGTACGTTGTACATTGTCAGTAGTGCATTCTATAAAGATGGCAATACCGTTTGGGGCATAACCTTCATACGATGTTTCCTGATAATTGGCACTTTCTTTATCTGATCCTTTATTAATAGCGCGTGTAATGTTATCCTTTGGCATGCTGGCGCCTTTGGCATTTGATATTGCCAATCGTAACCTGGGGTTGCCATCTGGGTCAGGACCTCCTTCTTTTACTGCAACTGTTATCTCTTTTATAATCCTGGAAAATATCTTTGATCTCTTTGCATCCAGGGCTCCCTTTTTCCTCTTAATGGTTGACCATTTATTATGACCTGACATACAGCTTTTATATTGGTTAGATGTTTTTTTTCTGAGGGTAAAATTAATGCTTTTTGGCAAATCAAGCTATACGGCAACTTAATCTATTGTTTTAGACAAACATTGTTTTAAAATACAATGGCCGCTAAAGCAAGTTTAACGGCCATTGTAATATTATCAGTTATGATTTACCAGTTTAGAAGAGTAATTCCAACTGAATATGGATAAATTTCAGGTCCTCTGTTCTTCTTGAAAAGTTCAATCAATGAGTACTTACCATAGATGTTTATTTTGCCCCATCCTATACGTGCCATTGCATCAAGCTTAAAAGGATTCATTGAAGGCGCACCGTGATTTTTGTCGGTTTTGGTGTTATTGGTTTCGTATTTTAATTTAGTATGAGTGCTAATTCTTAAGCCTGAAAGAACACCTGCGGCAATGTGAAAACTATTTGCTTTAGAGTAACTGTTTGTTTGAAATTCAAACATTACAGGTAAGGTCAGATAGGTTGTTACAAGTTTGCTTTTCTTGTAAAATTTATCGGGATCATTATCGCGCATACCAACAAGATCTTCGTCAAGATTAATAATAACATTATTGCGAAAACGATAGTTATTCCATTCAAGACCTAAGCCGGTTACAAGTCCAAATTTATTGTCTATAATATTGAAATCCTGCTCAAAGAGATTAAGTGCAAAGTTTATAGATTTTTCCATTCTTAGATCAAGAAATTCATAACCTGCAGGTGGAGTATCATTAAAGTCGCCGAATGAGAATCCATTAATTCCTAAGTCAATTCCGCCCCAATGGCCGTCAAAGGCTTCTTTCTTTTCTTTTTTTAGTTTTACGTTGCCATCGCCATCAACTTCAATTTTGTGCCTACCCATTGCAATGTCAACCTTTTCCATTTCGTCGTTTATACGAACGTTTAAATCTTTAAGCTTCACGAAGGTAGAATCGCCATCTTCAAATACTCTTATTTCAATGTCGTTAGCTAATGAATCGTCTGAATTTGTAGGAACTGCATTATCAGGATTATTGAGGTTTATAACTGAAGATCCTGAAGTTTTCAGCTTTTTAACTGTTGAATTATCGAAGTATGATAAACTACCGGCATCTCTTAAATTTGCGTTAATCTGAGTCTTTGCAAATGCCGACATTTTTCCTGCACCGGATATTTCAGTTGTAGTTGTAGTGGTCTTTAGCATGAGTGCATTAACTGAAGATGCACCTGAAATACCTGATGAATGCTTAGTTGCTTCTCCTCTTAATGTTAATCTTGATGCACCTGCAACATTTGTAACCAAGTCCTGTGATCTAAGTTCGAGATTTGCTCTTGATGCTCCTGAAGCATTAACTGTTAGCGATGGATATTCAAGTATGCCTTTTGATTGTACACGAGCAGCACCTGATATGTTAATTTCGGATAAATTTGGTGAGGCTATATGTACCTTCATTGAAGTTGGGTTCTTAATACCTGCTGAATTGATATGAAGTGTACCATTTGAAACCATTGTTTCAATCTTATCAGCCAAATTATCGTCAGTTTCAACCATAACCATTGGTTCACCTTGTTCTAATACGACAGTAAAGGCACTTCCTACTTCTATCTTATTAAAGGCTGGTAGTTGGCGTTCTATTTTCTGAATATTTCCGCTGCCTGCCCTTTGAGCATATAATGCTACAGGGTATGAAATAAGTACTAAAGCAATTAGGATCAGCGAGTTTTTGTAAAATTTAGTAAGTGATTCCATGGTGTTAGTGTTTTTAATTTCTTTTATGACGAACTATGGATTTTAAATGTTACAGGCTTTTTTGAATTTATGAACTATTAATTCAAATTTTGAGTTTTCTTCTCTCTATCTTTAAGCATAAGCTGTTCTATCTTGCCTTTATCATTCAATTTTCTGTATAGAGTATAATTGTTATTTGTAATAATATTAAATCCTTTGACTCCAATATCAGCAATAAACCACCCATTAAAAGATTCAGGTACTTGTTCTGCAATCTGCTCTCCTGATGAGATTACCGATGAGAGTATTCTGGCAGATTTTGAAGATTTGGCAGGCCCAATATCATTGCTTGCCAAAGCCTCTATGTTATCTGACTCGGAAAAAGATAGCTCTTGTGATAATAATATATCATTATAGAATTTTGAGTATTGATCACGCGGTGTATTTAATGACATCAAAGGAGTTGTATTTAGTATAACATTTCTTCGCTCCATGCTTTTTACTGGTTCATTGATTTTTGGTGTAACCTTAATCTTTTCAGTTTTCATAGGCAACTTATCAGAACCCTGATTTTCTTTTGTTTCAGTCACTTTCTTACTCTCAGTAGTCGAAGTTTTCTCGGTTTTTTCTGTTTTTATTTCTGGCTTCTCTTTATCGGGTGAACTCATCTGCTTCTCAATCGATTGTATAATTGTTTGCTCTAAAGCTTTATCTGTATCAGGGGTCATTCGCACGTAGATACTAATCATTATAAGCAATGTTGCTGCTATGCCTGTTATGAATGAATAAGTGGCATAAGCACTTCTGCCTTTTCTTAATAACACATCGGTATTAGGAAACTTAACTTTCTTATTGCTTTTAACTTTGCACAATGAGTATAGTCTGTAGTCATTTTTATAGCTTGGATTTTGAGCTATAAAGCGATTAAGGTTTTTAATTCCTTTTTCAGACAGATCACCTTCATGAGCAGCAATAAAGTACGTATTGAAATTCGAGGTGTTGATATTATCAGCGTCCTTGTCGAATGGTTGTATCAGAAGATCATTAAAAAGGAATTGATCATTCATCGAAGGTTTAACTTTAAGTGAACCTATGCCTTCGAATTCTTCCTTTATGTCGGGATGCTTTTCAAGAAACAAAAGCAACTCTGCTACCTCAATAGGATTAAGCTTATTGTCAAGATAATCAATAAGGTATACTTCGTAGTTATTTAGATTGATCTCCATAATTCCTCCTTTATAATACCTTTTCAATACTTCCAATGTATGTTTTTAATGCTACTCTGCCTCTATATATATACACTTTAACCTGTGCTTCAGTCAGTCCTGTTATCTTGCCAATTTCCTCATATGTGTATCCTTCATAATCACGTAGTGTAATTACCGTTTTCTGAATTGAAGGAAGTGTATCCAGTGCACGGTTCAATACATCCTGAAGATCACTGTATGAGTTAAATGTGATGTGATGTTTGGTGTGTTCATCCTCGATTGCCATGCTTCTTTTATCTCTTCTTATCATATCAATCATTGTATGGTAGGCTGTTGTAAATAAGTAAGATTTCGATTTTTCAAATGACAACTCATCAGCTTTTTCCCACATTTTCGAAAATGAATCCTGCACAATGTCACGTGCCTTTTCCTGGTCACCGATATTTTTAAGTATAAAACGATACACGCCATCCGCGTAGTCGTTCACACATTTATTGAATTCAATTCGGTTCATACAATTCTTTAAAGAGATATTACTATGACATGCTTCTATGCAAAAAAGTTACACTTATTCCTTAATTTTTATTTTACAGGTGAAACAAAGGTAAAATAGGCTTCAAAAAGCGGAATAATTTTATTACTTTTGTTTAATTACTTTTGATCAGAAAACAAAAATATACCAATGGTCACCAATACTGAGCTTGCTAACACTATTACCAGGACCGCTCAATCAGCAATTGTTAATAATGACGCCGATTATTACCTATTAATTAAGGATTATAAAGGTAATATATTATCATACAGTTTCTCCGATTCAGTCTCTATTCATCCTTTTTCAGGTTTCTCACATCCGTTGCCTGAGTATTATAAGCCTCTTATTCAATTATGTATTGATGATAATAATGCTGATTTAACTTCTTTTAAAGAGTACATTACTTCAGTAAAAGTAAACGAAATCTCTTACAATTTTCTTGTTACTCGGTTTCCTTCAATCAGTAACAATGAAATTGTAATTCACTACCTTATGCGTGAGGCAGAACATATTGATGGTGAAATACTTAAGATAAAGCATAAATTAAGAGCAAAATGCAATCTTAATACCATTAATTCAAAATGCATTTCTTCAGTATCGCATGATTTCAGAACTCCACTGTCTATTATATATGCAAATCTACAACTCCTTGAACATCATGAATTTCAACTTGATAAAGAGACAATTGAGGATGCATTTTCACTAAGCAGAATGGCTGTTAAATCGCTTTTGAGGGTTCTCGATAAAGTAACAGTTATTGATTCAATCAATAAAAATCGGTTGGAATACAAACCAACAAATGTTAATCTTGAGCTTCTATGTAATAACCTTGTGAAAGAACTTAATGATGCAGAGGTTGTTCCCGGCAGAGTAAAGTACATTCACGATCCACGAATTCTTGAACCTGTTATTGATGAATATTTATTTACTAGTCTATTTACACACTTGATATTCAATGCCCTGAGTTATTCTAAGAAAGTTAATACTGTCATTTTCAAATCAGAATTAATTTCCGATAAGCTTATACGGTTTACAGTTGAAGATTCAGGCATTGGGTTAACTGATGAGCAAATTGAAAAATTACATAATTTTTTTAATGATCAGTCAGCAACAATTTCCGATGGTATTGGTTTAGGGCTGGCAATAGTTCGTGAGTGCCTGATATTACTTAAAGGGAAATTGACTATTAATAGTGTAGTTATACAGGGGAGTAAGTTTATTATAGATCTACCGGTTTAAAATAAATCTTCAGAAACTTAAATTATGGGTGTTTTGATTGAGGAGAATGCAACTAAAATTTTACTGATTGAAGATGATAAAGCCTTGGCTTTAACAATCATCAATCTTCTCAGAGTTAAGGGCTATGATGTAACTCATGCTCCTGACGGAGCAGCTGGTATACAAAGAGCTTTCGAGATTTTACCTGATCTCATTTTATGTGATATTTCAATGAAGGAGATTAGTGGCTACGATGTATTCAATGTATTGAAAGAGAGCTCAGCCACCGATATGATTCCTTTCGTTTTTCTTACAGCTAAATCTGAGTTAAAAGATATAAGGTTCGGGATGCAGTTAGGGGCTGATGACTACATCGTTAAGCCATTTGAATATGATGAGCTAATTACCTCAATTGCCACCCGACTTCATAAAGCTCAGGCTCATCGTCGCGCAAATGAAGAGAAGTTCATGGCTCTTTCAATGATCTCACCTTATGGTATTTACATTTATCAGGGTGATAAATTCATTGAAACCAATCCGAGTTTTTCAACAATGCTTGGTTATAGTAGAAATGAACTTCTTGAAATGGGGTTCAATGATGTTGTTGCAGATGAAAACAAACAAACAGTAATTGATAAGATAAACAGGTGTTTACAAGGATTTGAAAAAGAGATCCACCTGCATTTCAAGGTCAGGCACAAAAGTGGGTCACTGATAAACGTTGAATTATACGGCATCGAAGGCCTAAAAGTGAAAGGGCGCACAAGTCTCCTTGGCATAATTTCACCGAAAAAACCAACTATGCTCGAAGGTCAGCTAATGGGCGGTTTGAGTTTCGAGGATATAAAGGAGTTTGAAAAAGCAATAGATCTCATTGGAGGACGTGGTACTTATGTATCTGATGAGCTAATAAACAAGCTAAATGCTCTGTTTAAAAACAATCCACACTCGGAAGAGAGAAAAATTGATGATATCGGTTTCTCTGATAGAGAACTCGAAATTCTGAAATTGGTTTGTAAAGGTCACTCAACTAAAGAGATTGCCGATAAACTTTATATTAGTAGCCGAACAGTTGAAAAACACCGTGCCAATTTAATGACGAAAATTGATGCTAAGAATATTATCGAAGTAATAATTTATGGCTTAAAGCATCAATTAATCGACATATAGTGGATTAATCAAGTTTCAGTACTGCAAGAAATGCTGTTTGTGGCACTTCAACATTACCTACCTGACGCATTCTCTTTTTACCTTTCTTCTGCTTTTCAAGAAGTTTACGTTTTCGGGAAATATCACCACCATAACATTTAGCAGTAACATCCTTTCTAACAGCTTTAACTGTTTCGCGGGCAATAACCTTGGCACCAATAGCTGCCTGAATAGCAATGTCAAATTGTTGACGTGGTATTAGTTCTTTAAGCTTGGCACACATTTTTGAACCAAACCTGTAAGCATTGTCCTGATGAATAAGTGTTGACAAAGCATCAACAGGTTCTCCATTTAGTAATATATCGAGCCTAACCAGCTTTGCCTGCTTGTAACCTGTTATGTGATAATCGAATGAAGCATATCCCTTTGAAATGCTCTTAAGCTTATCATAAAAGTCGAAAACTATCTCTCCTAATGGAAGTTCAACAGTTAATTCTACCCTGTCACTTGTTAAATAAACCTGGTTCATTAAGGTTCCACGCTTATCTATACATAGGGTCATAACAGCTCCCACATATTCCGATTTGGAAATTATTTGTGCTGTGATGTAGGGTTCTTCAATATAATCAAGATAATTGGGTGCCGGCAATCCCGATGGGTTATGTACTTCAATTACCTCACCTTTGGTGGTAAATGCTTTGTAAGAAACGTTTGGAACCGTGGTTATTACATCCATGTCGAACTCTCTGTCGAGGCGCTCCTGAATAATTTCCATGTGCAATAAGCCAAGAAAACCGCAACGGAAACCGAAGCCAAGAGCTGCAGATGATTCTGGCTCAAATACAAGAGAGGCATCGTTAAGCTGAAGCTTTTCCATTGAACTTCTTAACTCTTCGTAATCATCAGCATCAACAGGGTAAATACCTGCGTAAACCATAGGCTTAACATTAGTAAACCCTTCAATTGCCTTTTCACATGGTCGTTTTACATGTGTAATTGTATCACCTACCTTAACTTCTTTAGATGTCTTAATACCCGAAATAATATAGCCTACATCACCTGCACTTAAAACATCACGAGGATGTTGCGTAAGCTTCAATACTCCAATCTCATCGGCATTATATTCTTTGCCTGTTGCAAAGAACTTAACGAAATCACCTTTTCTTATCTGTCCATTAATGATACGGAAATATGCTATAATACCTCTGAAACTATTAAAGACCGAATCAAAGATTAAAGCTTGTAAAGGAGCTTCCGGGTCACCTGTTGGTGGAGGTATGCGCTTAATAATAGCTTCAAGAATATCGTAAACTCCAAGTCCTGTTTTACCACTAGCTCTAATTATATCTTCAGGCTTACAGCCTATCAAATCTATTATTTGTTCTTCAACCTCTTCGGGCATTGCATTGTCCATATCCATCTTATTCATGATAGGGACGATCTCCAAATCATTTTCAAGCGCAAGATAAAGATTAGATATAGTTTGTGCCTGAATACCCTGAGTTGCATCAATAATAAGTAAAGCGCCTTCGCATGCAGCAATTGAACGTGACACTTCATACGAGAAGTCAACATGTCCGGGAGTATCAATCAGGTTAAGCTTATAATTAGTAGCTTCAAAAGTATACTCCATCTGAATAGCGTGACTTTTAATGGTAATTCCACGTTCACGCTCAAGGTCCATATCATCAAGTACCTGATCTTGTGTTTGGCGAGCCGAAAGAGTGCCAGTGTATTCCAATAAGCGATCGGCAAGGGTACTTTTGCCATGATCAATATGTGCTATTATACAAAAATTGCGCGTTGTTTTCATCGTTGCAAAAGTAATAAAAAAAGTAGTTGTTTCCTTATGAATCTGTGCATGCCGTTTATTCAGAAGTTATTATGAATGTAAATTAGATAACGCAAATATATTCTTATTTCTAACTTTTAAGCAACCCTAATCAAGCAACAAAAAGTTGCCAAACTTGTTAATGTACCTGATTTGTAATTAATTTTGCAGAGCTATTTGCAACAACAATTTTAAAAAATAATAATATGGCAAAGATTAAATTGGCTATCAATGGATTTGGCAGAATCGGTAGAAATGTATTTAAGATAGCTTTAGAGCGTGAAAATTTGGAAGTAGTTGGTATTAATGACCTTACTAACACAAAAACGCTGGCTTATCTTCTTAAATATGATTCAACACAGGGACGATTCCCGGGCGAGGTGTCATTTGATGAATCATCATTAATCGTTAATGGTGTTAAATATCCAGTGACTGCCGAAAGAAGTCCTGGTGCTATTCCATGGGCACAAACTCCTGATGTTGTTGTTGAATCAACCGGAGTTTTCAGATCCCGTGAGAGTGCAAAAGGCGGTTATGGCGACCACCTTAAAAATGGTGCTAAAAAAGTTATCCTTACAGTACCTTCAAAAGACGCTATTGACCGAACAATTGTTCTTGGTGTAAATGATCATGATTTGAAAGACACCGATCAGTGTGTTTCAAATGCATCCTGCACTACCAATTGTATGGCTCCATTAGCTAAGGTGTTAAACGACAGATTCGGTATTGAGAATGGATTGATGACAACTATTCACTCTTATACTAATGACCAAACAATCCTCGATGCTCCTCATAGTGACTTGCGTCGTGCCCGTTCAGCTGCTGTTTCTCAGATTCCTACAACTACAGGTGCAGCTAAAGCTGTTGGTATTGTAATACCTGAACTTAAAGGTAAGCTTGATGGTTTGGCAGTGAGAGTACCTACCCCAACCGGTTCTTTAGTTGATTTGGTGGTTAATCTGAAAAGTGAAGTCACTAAGGATCAAATAAATGCAGCCATGAAGGAAGCTTCAGAAGGCCCAATGAAAGGTATTCTTGAATATACTGAAGACGAAATCGTTTCGGTTGATATCATTCATAACCCGGCTTCGGCGATCTTCGATGCTCAGAGTACCATGGTTAATAATGGTCGCACAGCAAAAGTGCTTGCATGGTATGATAATGAATGGGGATACTCTGCAAGGGTTGTTGATCTGGCTGAGAGAATGTTCGTATAATCAAATAGAGTAATTTTTATATATAAGGCCGCCCCTATTCGAGGCGGTCTTTTTTATTGAGTTAAACATTACCACTCTATGAAATCAATTTTAGGTTTAAGCGTCCTTTAAGCGTCCTTTAAGCGTCTTTTAAGCGTCTTTTTATCGCTTATACAACGCTTAAAGGACGCTTAAAAGACGCTTAAACTTAAGTTCAATCTCCCATTTATTTTAGCTCAATTATTACCATTGAGTTAAGAATGCAGGGAATAGTTATATGTAATTATATATAAGTACACAGCCACTAAACCCGAATGCTGGAACATAGCGTCATTATGCGAGCTAAATAAACAGCATAATGCATATAAAGTATTAATACACAAATTTATATAGTAAAAAAGGTGCCTGGATTAAGCACCTGTATAGTAATTAAATGAAGCTCTGTAGACTCAATTATCAGTATAGGAGGTGTATGCTATTAGTCATCTCTCTTTTCCTAACAGTTGTTTGCTCCGATGTTTCTCCAAGACTTACAATTTCATACACAATACACTTGTAAAAATAGACCCCCGCCGGGCACATTGACTTTGAAGTCATATCCTTTCCATCCCAATTAATTGCAGGATCAATCGTTTCAAATACCTTTTTACCCCATCGGTTGAATATTTGCATCTCAACCCGTTGTACTGATGTGTATCCAGGGAATGGGACAAATAGATCATTGTATGTGTCGTTGTTTGGAGTAAATACATTTGGTAAACGATAACGCGGACAATCATCAATATTTGTGCAGTATCTAATAGCCGAGGTTGTGTCGAAATTACCGTTTGTGTCGACTGCTATTAAAAAGTAGCACGCAGTAATTGATTGATCAGGAAGCTGATATCTGAATGTTGTTTGTGTTGATGGGATTGAAGCTAACAATTGAGAAGGAGTGCCATACTGATATAGTTGATAGCTAGCAATATCAGGAGCACAGGTTAATGATATATCTTCCCATGCGAATAACAAGTATAGCTCTTCGCAATTTACACTTATACTGAGCATTGGCTGACAAGGTGCTACATTATCGATTGGGGTGTCGCAAACTACTTGAGAATTATTTATTATAGGGTCAATATAGCCTGGTGTTCCATAGGTACCAACTGTGGTAACATAATAACAGTATTGTGTGCCATTTATGAGTTCACTATCAACATATCTCCGGTTTGGTATAGTAGTTAGACTGTCAAATTGTGTACTACCCTGAATTTGACGGTATATTATATATTGCTCATTTGCCCATGGCACATTCTCATTTATAGTAATGGTAATCTGTTGATCGGAGGGCGTCGTTGTGAGGTATATGGAAGATGCTGGTACCGAAAATCCTACCGAGAATACATTTCCGGGAGTATTATTAATAAGCTCAATCCTATAAGTCCAATTGCTAGTTTGAGTATTAAGGTTTACATCAACGAAAGTTGTGTCATTCAAATCATTATACTCTGCAACAAGAACAGGGTTAGCAATTGTAAATCCTTCGGAGCGAAAAAGTCTGTATATATATGGCCCTGGGATTTGCACTGTATCAAGCTCAGTAGGCTTTGACCATGCAACATAAACTTCACCATTAGTTGCTGAAGTGGTATTTATACTCACATTTGTTAAAACAGGAAGATCTTTATTTAAATCGGTACAAAACTCTTCCGATGCTTTACTCTCTGCGCCATCTCTGAACCAATAAGTAATTATATAGCAATAAGTAATACCTCTCACTAGTCCAACGCCCTGGTTATTATCGTTGTATGTTGTAGTATTTATGTTATTGGTTGTCGCTATAAGTTGATATCCAGTTTCTGGTGGAACCCCTGTAACGCACTCACCAGGAGTATATGAAGTGTTTCCGGCACGCCGATATATTTTGTATCCTTGCGCTTCAGAGCAAATTGCTCTATCCCATGTTAAATTAATTGTATTACCCATAGGTTGGGCAGTAGGGTTTATTACAGGCGGAGCTATAACCTTTATATTTAGAGTTTTCAAATCAATTAGATTAACGGGGGTTCCATTATCCTGTGCTTTGAAATAAACCTGATAAGGTTGGTTTCGTACATGGGCACAAGTTAAATTCCATGAAAGCTGCGCTGAAATTGAACCTGGTAAACTCTCTCCAACCTCAAATGTAGCAGGACTTGCAGGTAAAATTAAAGGACCACCGTTTGCTGTTAATGTAATCCTGTGCCCATCAGGGTCAGTTGCCGAAACAGGTATGACCAGAGTGTTGCCGGCAACAATACATGTGTCGGTAATAACCGAAATTACGGGTGGTCTGTTGTTGCAGGCAATAATATTTACCTGCATATCGCGGGTTACATAGCCTATTCTAACTCCATTGCGCCACTCTTCAATTATAAGTGCAATGTTATATTCACCCTGTATTGTAGGATTCTCCCATAAAATATCACCGGTAACCGGATTAATAGTGAATTCACCAGGATTATTATCGTCAACCTGATTAGGTAACTCATAGCCTAATATGTTTAATCCGCCTGCTCCACGAGGAGTCACTAATCTGTATGATAAGCTATCTCCATTAGGGTCAAATGCACCCGGATTATGAATAAAAGGAGTTCCAATACAGCCATTATCGATGGGAGGTATAAGTAATTGTGGTGAGCTGTTATTACCAAGAAAAGGGTTAATAACAAGTAGTGTTTCAATGTATAGGGGCACATCTACCGAATTTGGGATATTTTGAATACCCATATTCCTGTTTGGATCTTCAAGCCAGATTCTATAAGTCGATGCTGAAGGGTATGTGTGAACTCCAATGTAAATATTCTTTCTAATATCCTTGCCTACCATTTCCCCAACATGGTTACATTGTATTCCTGCCGGTGTAATACCTGACGGTCCATTAGTACGCTGAAGAATTGAACTCTGTCCATCTCCCCAATTAAGGGTTAGTTCACATCTATCGGCTGCACTAGGTGCATAAGTATATGTAGTAATAGTAACCTCATAAGTTAGACTTGATAAATACCTATAGGTTATCTCACCTGCTCTCTGATGGGTTGCTACTGCCGGAAGAGAGATGCAAAAAAAGTAAAAAATAATCTGAAATAAGATCTTATTACCGCTTCCGCTAAGAAACTTTGTAATTTTCATTAACCTGTAATTATTATATCATAGATGAAATTATCCAAAACCTAAAGGCACATAAAACGGTTAAAATACCACTTTTATGTACGCTATTTCATGCATTGTCGTTAATAAGAACAAATATATGGGATTTTTGCCTTTTGACTTGTTTTTTTTATAGGTAACACCAATGTATTAGAGGAGTGCTATTTTTATAAATTTGTATCAGAATATTAAGTAAGAAAGAGAGTTGCATGTACGTAGCTGATATTGAACAGGAACGGAAAGAAATACTTAAACGATACAGGGGTCTTTTAAATGCCTGGAGTACCGGTGCTGAACCCAAGAATAAAAGAATGGTTAGAAAAGCTTTTAATCTTGCTGTTTCAGCGCATAAAGATATGCGTCGTAAAAGTGGTGAGCCATATATATATCATCCAATAGAGGTAGCCAGGATAGTAGCAGGTGAAATAGGGCTAGGCGAAACCTCTATTATCTGCGCTTTGCTCCATGATGTTGTGGAAGATACCGATTATACTATTGATGATATGCGCCGCATGTTTGGTGACAAAGTAGCAAGGATCATTGATGGATTAACAAAAATAAAAGAGCTTTTTGACCACACTCCCTCGGCTCAAGCTGAGAATTTCCGTAAAATGCTGCTTACCCTTTCTGACGATGTGAGAGTTATACTCATAAAACTTGCCGATAGGTTGCATAATATGAGAACTCTTGGTTCAATGACTCATGAGAAGCAGCTTAAAATTGCATCGGAAACTATCTATCTTTTTGCGCCATTAGCTCATAGGCTAGGTTTATATACGATAAAGAGTGAACTCGAAGATCTTGCACTAAAATATACTGAGCCCGAAATATATAATTCAATTGCCAGGAAACTTGAAGAAACATCCTTACAACGTGCTAAATTTATCAGCAAGTTCATTTACCCGATAAGGAAAGCGTTGCTATCGCAGGGTCTGGTATTTGAGATAATTGGCAGGGAAAAATCTATATACTCTATCTGGCAGAAGATGAAGTCAAAGCAAGTGCCTTTTGAAGAAGTATTTGACATCTTTGCTGTTCGTATTATTATTGATTCGAGCCTTGAAAATGAAAAATATCAGTGTTGGCAGGCATATTCCATTGTTACCGATTTCTATAGCCCTAAGCAAAACAGATTACGTGACTGGATATCTACACCAAAAGCAAATGGCTATGAATCGCTGCATACTACCGTTATGAGTCATACAGGTCAGTGGGTTGAAGTTCAGATTAGGACTAAACGAATGAATGAGATCGCCGAAAAGGGATATGCTGCTCACTGGAAATACAAAGAGAAGACTAATAATGAGAGTGGGCTCGATCGTTGGTTAAATAAAATTAAGGAGCTACTGCAGGCACCTGATTCCAACGCCCTGGCATTTCTTGATGAGTTTAAATTAAATCTCTTTGCTGATGAAATAATAGTATTTACTCCAAAGGGTGAAGTTAAGACATTGCCTTCGAATTCAACAGCTCTCGATTTCGCGTATAATATACATTCGCAGATTGGGAATCAGTGCATTGGGGCTAAGGTAAATCATAAACTTGTGCCGTTGAACCATGTACTGAAAAGTGGAGATCAGGTAGAGATTATTACTTCAAAAAAACAGAGTCCACGTGAAGAGTGGATAAATTATGTAGTTACTGCCAGGGCTAAATCATTCTTAAAAGATGCTTTAAAAGAGCAAAGAAAGAAATATACTGATGAAGGTAGGGAGCGTCTTGAAAAGATGTTGAAGGAGTTAAAGATTGATCTAAATAAGAACGTGTTGTTAAAATTACAGGAATGTAATCAGCTCAGCTCGGCAATAGATCTATACTATAGAGTAGCAAAGGATGAAATTGGTGTTAAAGAGATTAAAGAGTGCATGCAACAGAATGATAAAACAGGCTGGCTTAATCTACTAACACGACCATTTATAAAAAGCAAACCTACAATACCACAAAAATTCGCAGACGAAGTTAAACAGCAACTTGAGAGTAGAGAAATATCTTCTAATGGTGGTAAAGATGTAGAATACAGAATATCTGATTGCTGCAATCCTATACCTGGAGATGAAGTTGTAGGTTTTGTTCCTCCTGATGGTGGTATATGGATTCACCGTACAAATTGTCCTGAAGCCATACAGTTGATGTCAAAATATGGTAACCGCATCATTAAAATTAATTGGGAAAGTAGTGAGGCAGGTACTTTTTTGAGTGGATTAAGGCTTGTTGGATTTGATACAATGGGATTATTGAGAGAGATTGTAACAGTTATCTCACAGCAGATGAGTCTTAATATACGATCATTCCATATTGATTCGACAGGTGATGTTTTTGAAGCGACAATAATGCTACTCGTTCATAACACCGATGATCTTAACCGACTTATGTCAGAACTTAGAAAGCTTAAGGGGATTAACAAGGTTTTCAGAATAAGCCGCCTGTCGGAAAGTAAAACAAGATAATCACAATTCGCTTATTATTTTTATTTATTCTAAATAGTGATTAGGATATTTATTAATTTTACACACTGAAAGAGGAATAAACTCAACGGTTTTCAACTACTTAATGAATTATGAAAGAGAATGATCATTCTAATTTTGAAACAGTAATTAAAATTTTTACTGATTATCTGGTAAGTAAAGGTCATCGCAAAACACCTGAAAGGTATACTATCCTTCGTGAGATATACTCAACAAAGGGTCATTTTGACATTGAGTCATTATATATACGTATGAAGAATAACCGTTACAGGGTTAGTCGTGCTACATTGTATAATACAATTGAGTTATTACAGAACTGCAGTCTTGTAACTAAGCACCAGTTTGGAAATAACTATGCTCAATATGAGAGATCTTTTAAGTTTAAACAACATGATCATTTTATAAACATAGAGGATGGCACAGTATTGGAGTTCTGCGACCCTCGCATTCAAGAAATACAAGCCTCAATTGAGCGTATACTCGGTGTTACAGTTACGAGTCATTCCCTCACATTCTATGGCTATATCGATAATAAGAAGATAAAAAAGAGAAAAACTATAGAGGAGAATCCTTCCGAAACAACCGAAGCATAGCTTTTATTAACAATTGCTCTTCATTGCCATCTTTTTCTTATTATTGCATTAAAGAAAATCAATTCTGAAATATATGCTCTTAACAGGGTATGTTGCTTTGTGTCATTATTTTAGCTTACTCAACTAAATTCCGGTAAATGAAAGTAGATGTATTATTAGGACTTCAATGGGGCGATGAAGGTAAAGGAAAGATAACTGATGTGCTCACACCACATTATGATATAATTGCCAGATTTCAAGGCGGACCTAATGCAGGCCATACTCTTGAGTTCGATGGTTTTAAACATGTACTTCATACTATTCCTTCGGGTATTTTTCATGCTGAAAAGATTAATATCATAGGTAACGGGGTAATTATAGATCCATATATTTTAGCATGCGAATTAAAAAAACTACGTGATAGAAAAGCTTCTCCCGAAAAAAATCTTAGAATTTCAAAGAGGGCACATCTTATTATACCAAGTCACCGAGCACTCGATTTCGTTTATGAGTCATCAAAAGGAGATGCAAAGATTGGTTCAACCCTTAAAGGTATAGGTCCAACTTATACTGACAAGATATCAAGGTCGGGATTACGAATTGGAAATGCCATTGAAGAAGGATTTATTAAGCTCTACAATAACTTAAAAGACAGTCACTTTAGAACTATAAAGTCTTATGGCTTCAATCCTGATGAATTGATAGTTGATAAGATGCCTTTTGCAGAGTATGAAAAGTTGTGGTTTGAAGGACTTGAATACATAAAAGACATACCATTAATTGACAGTGAAATTTTCATTAACCAGAGCCTTGCTGAAGGAAAAAGAATCTTAGCTGAAGGAGCTCAGGGTGCTCTTCTTGATATTGATTTTGGAACATACCCATTTGTAACTTCATCAAATACAATAACAGCCGGAGTATGTTCGGGCTTAGGCATTGCCCCTCATAAGGTTGGTAAAGTGTTTGGAGTATTCAAGGCCTATTGTACCAGGGTTGGAAGTGGACCTTTCCCATCTGAACTCAATGATGAAACAGGCGAAATGCTCCGTGTGAAAGGAAATGAATTCGGGTCTACTACCGGCAGACCCCGCAGATGTGGCTGGATTGACATACCATCATTACGATACTCTATTATGCTTAACGGCGTAACAGATCTTGTAATGATGAAGTCGGATGTTCTGGATGAATTTGATAAGATAGGAATCTGCTCAAGCTATAAAATAGATAACCAGTTATTTAATCTGCCTATTTTTGAAACAATAAATAAGCACATAGATCCGGTTATTGATTTTCAGGAAGGTTGGAAGGAGAATATAAGTGATTATAAAAACTGGAATGAGCTACCAAGTGCTTTTGTGGAGTATGTTAGATTTTTAGAGAATGCTTTTAACCTTCCGGTTTCGGTTATTTCATTAGGTCCAGGCCGAACACAAACAATATTAAGGGGCTGATTGTTAACAACAAACATGCAAATATTATTTTGAAAGAAGTAATAGAACTAATTAAAAAGGATTTTCTACTCGAAATCCGACAGCGTTATGCACTTAATGCTATACTGCTGTATGTGGTTTCAACCGTGTTTGTAGTTCAGCTTTCATTAGGTCGCGTAATCAATGATTCAACATGGATTGCTCTATTTTGGATTATTCTTCTTTTCGCAGCCTTTAATGCAGTTAGTAAAAGCTTCATGCAGGAGAATACAGCCCGTAAACTATACTATTTCGTATTAGCACCTCCGGTTGCTATAGTATTAGCAAAGATGATCTATAACAGCATGTTGATGGTTGCATTAGGGTTGTTAAGTTTCATGCTATATGTGCTTTTTCTGGGAATGCCGGAATTAAATCCATGGCTTTTATACCCATCATTCATTCTTGGTTGCATAGGATTAGCCAGTGCATTAACGATGGTGTCGGCAATTGCATCAAGTGCAGGCAATAACGCAGCACTTATGGCTGTTCTCGGATTTCCGGTCGTAATACCCCTGCTGCTGCTTGTGATAAATGCCTTTAAGTTGTCGCTTCAGGTGAGTATTCAGGTTATTGACATTGTTAAGCCACTATTGTCGCTGCTTTTGATTGATATAGTTGTAGTTATACTCGCAGTCATACTTTTTCCGTATCTTTGGCGAAAATAAATTCTTAATAAAAGTATGATAAAAGGAGTTGTTTGGAAAGTTGCAGGACTTGTATTAGTCATGTACTCGCTTATTGCAGGACTTTCAATCGATGTACCAAAGCTTCCGTTAATACATCAAACTATCAGAAATCTTTTTTTTCATGTACCTATGTGGTTTGCCATGTTTATTATGCTTGGTACCGGATTAATATATAGTATTAAATACCTGAGTAATCTAAAACTTAAAGATGACCTTATTGCAGCTCAGGCTGTGAATACAGGACTTTTTTTTGGTTTGATGGGCTTGCTTACAGGTATGGTATGGGCTAAATTCACATGGGGTGATTTCTGGACAAACGATCCTCAGTTAAATGGAGCTGCTGTAAGTATCATTGCATATCTCGCTTATACTATATTGAGGGGTTCAATTGATGAAAAAGCACTCAGAGCAAGAGTATCAGCGGTGTATAATATATTCGCCTTCATGTTGCTGATTATTTTTCTTGGTGTATTGCCCCGTTTGGCTGATAGTTCATTGCATCCGGGTAAAGGAGGGAATTCATCAGCAATGGGTGGACTTGACCCGACAATGCGACTTGTATTTTATCCTGCTGCGATAGGATGGATATTAATAGCCTTCTGGATACTTGATATCAGAAAAAGGAAAAGAATAATTGAACTTCAACAGAATTAAAATAAGTATACAGCCATGATAGGAGACGATAAATTTGCAGTTGTAATCATAGTTATCGCAATAATATTCACTTGTTTGGGAGTCTATTTGTTTCTTCTCGACAGGAAACTGACACGATTAGAGAAGAAGCATCAGGAAAGGCAAAATGATAAAACACATCTTGAAAAATAAATATATCGTTATTTGGGTTTGATATCTTATTGGTTTATCATTTTGAATTATTTTTGTGCTTGAAAAACAGAAACATAACAATGAAACGGATTCATATACTTTTACTTGTAGTGCTTGTAGCGGCAATTGGCGTTGTTCTAAGCCTTTCGATGAACACCTCGACTTATTCGGGTTTTAAGGAAGCCCAAGAACATAAAGGTAAGGAGTTTCATGTGATGGGTAAGTTGAGCCCGGGTAAAGAAATTATTTATGATGCCTCAATTGATGCAAACAGTTTCACCTTCACAATGATTGATGATGAAGGCACCGAAATGCTAGTAAAATATAATGACAGCAAGCCTCAGGATTTCGAAAAACTTGAGCAGATAGTAGTTATTGGAGAAATGAAAGAAGGTCATTTTGAAGCTCATAAAATGAACCTAAAATGTCCTTCTAAATACAATAATGAAAATATGCCTTCTGAATTTACTGAGACAAGTTACTCAGATCAATAATCAGAAAGTAAATTCAATATCTATATCGTCTATCAATACTTCGCCAGCTTTGTTGTTCCATACATAAGCTTTGATAACATCAGATTTTGATAAAGAATTAGGAAGAGTAAAAGTTGCTGAAATCTGTTTCCAGCTATTTAATGCAGTAAACTCATCTGAAAAATTTACTGCTTTATAGTATTTCTGGCCACTTGCTGAAACAACAACTAAAATTTTAGAATCAGGTACTAATACACTAGCGAAAGCTGTGAACTTAAGTTCCTTCGGTATCTTACTACCAATGTTCGAAAGCTCATTTTCATAAGCAACACTAAACTGTTGCTCGGCGGTTATTTTTGAAGCAAACTTCCCTGAATGTGCCGAAGTTTCGATAATAGTGGGTAAATTTCTCCATACTTGTGGCACTAGTGTAACTAATGAATCAACATTGTCAAGATTTGAACTGTATCTTGCATTGGTAACAGCTCCAGTCTTTTCATCTGAACTGCAATTGCATGCAGTAAATAAAGCTACTGCAAAAATGGGTAATAAGATCTTTTTCATGGTTATTGGTGTTATTAATACGGTTGAAGGATAATTGGACTGACAAAATTAAAAAAAAATTAACCTCACTCATTGACAAATAAATTAAATGGTCCTCTTGAAATAATATGATCGTTTAAATTTGTTAGAATATCTCAACCATCTGCTGACAATTGATTCTATGCATCCGATTTTCATTTTAAAATTTGATTTTAAGTTTTATCTTTGTTGCCTATTTCTGTAAGAAACAACAATTTAATTATATCTACCATGATCGATACAATGACATCTGAAAAACTAATGCAACTGGAAGACAAGTACGGTGCGCACAATTACCATCCACTGCCTGTTGTATTGGCAAAAGGAGAAGGAGCTTTAGTATGGGACGTTGAAGGAAAAGAATATTACGATTTTCTTTCAGCTTACTCTGCTGTAAATCAGGGACACTGTCACCCAAAAATCGTTAACGCTCTTGTTGAGCAGGCTCAAAAAATGACACTGACATCGAGAGCATTCTTCAACGATTCCCTTGGAATTTATGAAAAGTATATTACCGAGTATTTTGGATACGATAAAGTACTACCAATGAATACCGGTGCTGAAGCCGACGAAACAGCATTAAAGCTTTGTCGTAAATGGGCTTACAAAGTAAAAGGCATCGCTGAAAATCAAGCCAAAATCGTTGTATGTGATGGTAATTTCCACGGCAGAACAATTACTATTGTCTCAATGTCATCAGATCCAGATTCTTATGCTGGGTATGGGCCATTTACTCCAGGTTTTATAAGAATTCCATATAATGATATTAATGCTCTTGAAGAAGCATTGAAAGATCCTAATGTAGCAGGTTTCCTTGTTGAGCCAATTCAGGGCGAAGCCGGTGTATTTGTTCCCGATGAAGGATATTTAAGCAAAGCTGCTCAATTATGTAAAGACAAAAACGTTCTTTTTATAGCTGACGAAGTACAAACAGGTATTGCACGCACAGGTAAACTATTAGCATGTGATCACGAAAATGTACGTCCTGATATTCTTATCTTAGGTAAAGCTCTCTCAGGTGGTGTATATCCTGTATCAGCTGTACTTGCTGACAATGAAGTTATGTTAACGATAAAACCAGGTGAACATGGATCAACTTTCGGCGGGAATCCTGTAGCTGCTAAGGTTGCTATTGCAGCATTAGAAGTAGTTAGAGAAGAAAACTTAGCTGAAAGAGCAGAGTACCTTGGTAAGATCTTCCGTGAAGAGCTTAGCAAAGTTCAGTCTGACATGATTGCTTTAGTAAGAGGAAAAGGCTTATTAAATGCAGTTGTTATTCGCCCGGTTAATGGAAAAGAAGCTTGGGATGTTTGTATGAAGATGCGCGACAATGGTGTTCTTGCTAAACCGACTCATGGTGACATTATTCGTTTTGCACCTCCATTAGTAATCAGCGAAGAGCAATTACGTGATGCAATCAGCAGAATCATTGCTTCAATTAAGTCATTTGAATAAAAATATCTAAATAACTTTATAAATCAAAAAAGCCGGTCTCAATGAGCCGGCTTTTTTATTTGATCGTGTCAAAAAACTCCATTCAAGCATTATTGTTTATCTTGATTTAAAGTAGATTTTTCCATAGGGAAAAGAAGTTAGCGTTCAATATTTGCCTGATATTCTAGTACTGCCTTAACTTAATTAGTAAATCTTTATAAAGAAGAACACTATGTTAAATGTATGATAACACTATGTTAAGTCTATGTAAGAGATAGACATGACATAGAGTTGACATAGGGTTAACATAGAGTTGACATAGAGTTGATCCAACTTTAGCTAATTATCATTAAAGCTAATAATAGCTATATATAATGCATACTCATTCTAATATATAGGTTTTGGTGAGCCTATCTCATGTATACGGATAAATTATATTGAAATGTAGATTAGTGCACCATAAATAAACTGGAATTACTCAACTATTTTTTTAAGGATGTAATTATCAATCGATTGCATAGATAGTTTACTTCTGACATCAGAGCTAGTTGCTACTGGTTAAATGATCAGGGTAGTAAAAACAGAGCCTTAAATAACTTCACTTAAAATTTATTTACTGAAGTATAGAAGGAGTAATTATTTATAGGTGTGTACTAAAACTCTCAGTAATAAAAAAAGAGGGAAAGTTGACTTTCCCTCTTTTTGTAAGAATTACTATTACGTATTATGGTCTATCCCAAATAAGTCTTGTGCTGAATTCATCGCCACCTATAGCAGCAGCAGCAGCTTCAACATTGGCCTGGTTTAGAGTATATTCCTGAACAGGATATGTTAATCTGCGAGCAATTGCATTTCCAATGATAGCTTGGAAAGTCATTATCTCACCAGTAGCGGTTGGACCTGTTCTTTCTCCTACTTCAATAATTGAACGAGGATATCCGGTTCTGCGATATTCAGCCCAAGCTTCGTAACCGTTCATGTAGAGAGCAATGTACTTCTGAGTGAGAACAGTTTCTTCAGATGCAGGAGGAAGAGCAGCAATAAATTCATCTATGCCTTCAGCTCCCCAGCGCTCAAGAGAAGCACGAACACCTCTTTCATACCACTCCTGATCCCATCCATTTAGTTCAGAAAGAATGAAGCAAACTTCAGCATAGTCCATCCATGCTACTGTAGCATCAGCAGCAATTACGATGTTTACTGGAGTATATAAGTTTGCAGTAACACCCCTAAGTGCAGATGCATATTGATTAACAAGACCATAAGGCATGCCACGATAAACGCCACCTCTTAAAGGTACCCAAATCGCGAGTCTTGGATCTTGTATGCCTTGGAAAGGATTGGTTTTGTTATTGAGAGTGTCGTTTATTCCTTTGAGTAAGTCAACAAAGTTTGCTGAAACAGTCATATCATTACGACGAGCTGTAATGAACCCTTCATACATAGGTGCATTACTTTGTCCGTCACCGAGATAGGTGATCTGCGCATTATCATCGTTGCTTTCGAAAGCGAAATCAGATGCTTCAGTAATTGCTTGTTGGCGTGCTGCAACAAGTTCAGCATCTGTAACTTTACTTAAGCGAATGGCTAATTTTAACCTAAGGGAATTAGCAAAACGTGCCCATTTTTCAGCATCACCATTATACATTAAATCCCCTGATGTGAATATTTGGTCACCTTCGTAAGCTTCTAAGTAATTTGCAGCAGCTCTTAACTTAGCAAAAAGGTCTAAAAAGATTACTTTCTGAGAACTATACTTAGGCGAAGTGATAGGATTATCTTCCCTAGCTCTAAGCGCTTCTTCATAAGGAATATCACCATAAGTAGAAGCTAGTAGCTGAAATACATAAGCCTTAAGGATGTTTGCAACTGCTATCTGGCCATCAGGGTCGCCATAATTAGCTTCGATATCTGGCCTTCTTGTGTCATCGCTAGCAATTGTAATAATTTCCTGCAAGTCCATTAAGTCAGAATATATCAGACGGAAATAAGTATTATTGGTACCTTGACGAATACCAAATCTATCTTCCTCAGTATAGTTACGCTGTGCCCAAAATTGAGACCATAGTAAAGATTGGCGACCGCTAAACCATTCATCAAAGATATCATCAGTTAATTGTCTCTGAGCCGAACCTATAAGATTGACTGTTGGCACAAATGCCGGATTATTGGGGTTTGTATTGATTTCTTCGAAATCCTTGGTACAGCCAATAAATATTATAGACAGCACCAATAACCCCAGTATATGTTTAAAAATGTTTGTTTTCATATTTTTTCAGTTAATTGGTTAAAAGTTAAAGTTAAGACCTATTCCAAAATACCTCAAACTTGGCAGAGCACCACCTTCTAAACCCTGAATATTTCCTGAACTGGTGGTGTTTTCGGGATCGATATGCTTTATATCATCATTCCAAATAGCGAGATTACGACCAAAGGCAGAAACAGTAAGATTCTGAACTGGTCCAGTAAATCTTGAAGGTAAGGTATAACTTAAACGTAATTCTCTTAACTTAACGTATGAGGCATCGAATATATTTTGTTCAGCAGGCCCTGAATAATGCCAAGCTCCCCATTCCTCAGCAGTAATATAAGTAGAATTTGCAATCGGTGTATTTGATGGATTCCCATCTGCGTCAAGATACTGAACGTTACCCTCAGCATCAATTTCACCATAAACACCTTCTACAAGAACTCCACCACCTTCTTCGAGAGGATCACGAACGTTTTTACCGTTTGCATTAATTGCAGCAGTTTCTTCAAGGATACCACTATAGCGTCCCCACATATTGGTGGTTGAGAAGAATTGTCCACCCTGACGGATATCTATTAAGGCTGATAATTCAATGCCCTTATAGTTAAAACGGTTCCAGATGCCTAATAAATAGTCAGGTAATACCGTTCCAATTGATTTAACATCACCTATCAAATATAATCCATCTGGACCTACGATTTTATTACCATTAGCATCTCTCACGAAACTTGATCCTCTAATTGAACCATAAGTTTTGCCTACTTCTGCATTTACAGAAACAGCAAATGGAGCATTTGCAAGCTGATAAACGTCAACTCCTTCAATAAGCTCAACAACTTTGTTGGTATTCCTGGAGAAATTGGCGTTAATATTCCAACTAAAATCACTTGTTTTTATGGGTGTTAGGTTAAGACCTAATTCAATACCTTTATTAGTGATCTTGCCGGCGTTATCAATTTTTAATGGATAACCTGAAGTTGGAGAAATTGAAACTGAAAGAATCTGATTTGTAGTTGCTTCATCATAATAAGTAAAATCAAAACCAACTCTATTATTGAAAAACATAAGTTCAGCACCTACTTCAAATGAATTAGTTTTTTCAGCAATTAGATCAGGGTTAATTAGAGCGTTTGGCAATGTATAAAGTGCATTTTCTCCAAAATTGGTGAAATAATCGTAAGTATAAGTATTTCTATATGGATCTGTATCATTACCAGCAACAGCGGCACCAACACGGATCTTTCCGAAGCTTAATACTCTATTATTCTGGAGTGGTTCAAGTTCTGAGAATACGAAACTCATAGAAGCAGATGGGTAGAAAAAAGGATCTTTAACTGTTGTACTCCAATCGTTACGACCAGTAACGTCAAGGAATAAGAAACCTCTGAAGCCAACATTTAAACTTGCATAAACACTCTGGACTTCTCTTTCTTCATTGAACTCGTTTACATCAGGACGATTTCGGGAGTTTGTAATTTTATAATAATCAGGAATAACAAGACCACCTAATGTAGTTGCTGTCATTCTATTATAAACTCTATTTCTCTTATTTGCTCCACCAAGCAGAGTAATGTCAAAATCATCAGTTAATTTGAAATTATAGGTAGCAATAGCCTCAAGATTAGTTTCGCGAACTTCTCTTGTTGTTTCACTGTATGAAGATTCAGCTTGAGAACCTACAGCATTACGCTCCATTTCAGTTAGATTATAATAGTCAAGGTTCCATTTACCTTGAATTGAAAGACCTTTTAATGGAGTAAGTAATAAACCTATATTACCAAATACTCTGTTTCTCTCATCATCTTGGTAGTTTTTATACCTAGTCCAGTATGGGTTATCAGAATAAACAGGATAAGGATCATCCACACCACCACGGTTCCAAGTCCGTTGAATTCCACTTGGGTTAACATAATTCTGCATGACCTTCATATCTAATTGGCGTTGTCCCCATTGGTTGAACTTCTGCATTATATTATTATCGTCATAACCAGTTTCAGGACGACCTAGAGTATAAGTGTTAATAAAGTTCACTCCTATAAATCCCTTGATCCACTTACTTACCTGTGACTCACCATTGAAGTTGATTGCATTACGGCGCTGCTCACTATTTGGCATGTAACCAGTAAGATTGTAGTTAGTATAAGACAATCGGAAGGCTGATGCTTCGGTTGTTCCGGTTATAGCGAAATTATTATTAAATACAACACCTGTTTCAAAGAAAGAATCAACATCGTTTTCAGGAGCTACCCAAGGTGTAGTTGTAAGTTCGCCTTGTCTATTATTAGCTTCCCAGTCATACAAGTCAAAGGCTGAAACAACACGTATGTTAGGATCAAAACGAGGTCCCCAGCTTTCATCAAAAGCATAATCAACAATTCTATAATCAATGCCATTGATATTTTCAACTTGGAAACCATCAAGATATCCGGGTCCTTCGTACGTATAGCCCCCACCATAGAGACTCTGGTATTTAGGTAATCGCGCTACTTGTTCCCATTGAACTGACGTGTTTACCTCTACGCCAAGTCCTTTTTTACCTGCTTTAGCTTTTTTGGTAGTAATAAGGATTACTCCGTTTGCTGCACGTGACCCATAAAGAGCGGCAGCTGTAGGTCCTTTTAGTACAGAAACTGATTCAACGTCGTCAGGGTTAATGTCATTAGACATGTTACCATAGTCAACTCCTCCTGCACCACGCTGAGTGTTAATATCATTGTAGTTACTGTTATCCATGGGCACACCGTCAACCACAAATAGTGGCTGATTGTTACCTGATACAGATTTTACACCTCGTATTGTAATACGTGATGAACCTCCCATATTACCTGAAGCAGAAGTAATGTTAACCCCTGATACTTTACCTGAAAGTGAAGTTATAAGGTTACCTGAGCGGGTTTGATTAAGCTCATCAGCTTTAACCTCTTCCACTGCATAACCTAATGCCTTTTTCTCACGGCTGATACCAAGTGCAGTAACAACAACCCCTTCAATGTCCATGGCTTCTGTTTCCATTACAACATTGATCACAGTTTGTGTTCCAATTGTTACTTCCTTGTTTTTCATTCCAACAAATGAAAATTGTAGTACTTGACCTTCGGCAGGTACTCTTAGTGAATAACGGCCGTTAACGTCTGTTGTGACTCCGATGGTGGTCCCTTTTACCTGAATAGCAACACCAGGTATGGGTTGCCCGTCATCAGCACTGGTTACCACACCAGTTACGGTTGTTTGAGCCAAAACTACCTGTACTCCTGCAAAGATTAAGAGCACAAGCATTAATGCAAATTTTCTCATAGTGTGTGTTTTTGGTGTTTGAAAATGTTAAACATTGTTTTAGTGAAAAAGATTAAATCTTTAAAATTGTAGTGTGTAATTATGATTATGACCTCCCTTTTAAGTTAGTATTTCAATTATTATATAGTATTTGCACAACATGATTTAGTATAAATCATGTAAAATGCACTATATTCAACAAAAAAGAACAAAAAGTGGCTAACGATAGCCTGTTTAAATGTTAATTAAACCGTTTTTTCTTTAAAATTGATACTTGTAGGGGTAGTTAGGCAAGCATATTCCATCATCATTATCAAATATTTAGATGATGTTAGAGCATGTAATATTAATTTATTAATCTTCTTTATGCCCATGGTTGTGGTTTGATACATCATCCGCATCTTTGATATTCCTGATGATGTTTGAGTTTTTGTGTAAGTGTATCTTGTAATAGATGAGTATAGGGCGGTAGTTGGTTGCATGATCCTTCTATAATTATTTTGGATCAATTCTGAATTATTGAATAGTAAAGTGAATTGCTTTGAATAAAAACAACACTTGACTTTAGAACCAAAGTCACAATCTTGCTTAATTATGCCAAGAATTGGCATAATATGTTGACTATTAATATAATAGTGTTTATTCAAGCCTTTTATGGTTGATTTGTACTGCTAATGTATGGAAAAAACAAGTGATTTGTCAATAAAAGTTGAAAAAAAGTGCATAAATGTTAACAATTTATCACTTTTACTTCATTTCGTACATGTTTAGTCTATACGCCGCAATGAATACTGCTGTAATAATGGCTTCTGAAATGAGCACAGTATAGCCTGGTAATATAAAAAATGGAACTAGCAATAGAAGAAGCTGTGCTGTTGTATAAATATGGAATCCAACTTTCCTAAGATTCCACATTATAATAGCGCCTGTAAGGGAGATGGCTTGGATAATGGATATTATAAGGAAATAATAGCGAGGTGCATTTTCAATTAAAAGTATTAGTTCTCGTTCCTTGAGTTGTGTATCGGCAGCTGATAGAATGAATGGAATTTGATCGTAGATAGCGAATAACAAAAGCATACTCAATGATAAAATACCGCTTCCGGCAAAGGTAAGTATGCATATTAATGTTAAACCCGGTTTTCGTATACCTCTAATATTACCAATATGCTCGCTTTTATTCTCTAGCATCTTTTTGTATAAATCGTATTGAGTGCAAAGCTAAATATTAAACCGGAAAATCGAAAAGTATACTCTGAATAAATTTCACCGACTTTTCAATATCATTATATAAAACCCTATCGTCTTCTACAAATGTCACGCTTCTTCTATATTCAGAAATGAATGCCTGAAGATATGGTGAGGTTTTGTCGATACCTTTGAATTCTAGAGCCTGCGCTGCTGTGAAGAGTTCTATTGCAATTATTCTTTCGACGTTTTTAGCAATTCGCAATGCTTTTGTAGCTGCGTTTGCACCCATACTCACATGGTCTTCCTGTTCATTTGAAGAACTTATGGTGTCAATAGAGCTTGGAGTTGCAAGTTGTTTATTCTGACTTACTATACTAGCAGCTGTATATTGTGGGATCATGAAGCCTGAGTTTAATCCGGGATTTGCAACCAAAAATTCAGGTAATTCTCGTTGCCCTGATATTAATCGGTATATTCTTCGTTCGGCTATACTGCCAAGCTCAGCCATAGCAATTGATATGAAGTCAAGGGCAAAAGCCAACGGTTCTCCGTGGAAGTTGCCCCCTGATAAAACGAGATCCTGATCAGGAAATACTGTAGGGTTATCAGTGACAGCATTAATTTCTGTTAGTATTACTGATTCAACGTAATTTACTGTGTCTTTTACAGCACCATGTACCTGAGGGATACATCTGAAAGAGTAGGGGTCCTGTACTTTTTTGCCTCCACTAATAATGTGTTTACTTCCGTTAAGAATTTTTCTAAAGTTTTCAGCAGTATCAATTTGTCCTTTATGTGGCCTTATAGTATGGAGTTGTTCAAGGAAAGGATCTAATTTTCCGTTATAAGCCTCTAAAGAAATTGCTCCTGTTATATCTGAAAGGAGTAAAAGCCTTTTCGCTTTTAGTAGAATATGCACTGCATGAGCACTCATGAACTGTGTTCCATTGAGAAGCGCAAGTCCTTCTTTTGATTGCAGTGAAATAGGCTGCCAACCGAATTCTTTCAATACTTTCTTTGCAGGAACGATTTTTCCACCAAAACGCATTTCACCTAATCCAAGCAATGGTAGCGATAAGTGCGCAAGTGGTGCAAGATCGCCCGATGCTCCTAAAGATCCCAATTCATATACTATAGGTAGAGCATCGTTGTTATAGAAATCGATTAACCTTTGAACCGTTTGAACCTGAACCCCTGAATTCCCGGATGAAAGTGCATGTATTTTAAGAAGTAGCATTAATCTTACAATATCCTGATCAACTTCATCTCCTGTGCCACAAGCATGTGACATTACTAAGTTTTCCTGCAGCTTTGTGAGATCACTTTCTGATATCTGAATGTTACATAATGATCCGAACCCTGTTGTTATGCCGTAAATTGGTTCTTTATTGTCTCTTAATTTATTGTCAAGATAGGTTCTGCAGTATTGAATTCGGTCAATTGCTTCCTGTGATAGTTCAACTCTTATATCATTCGATAACAGTATATTTATAATGTCAAGACTTAAAGGTACCGGACTTATTTCAAATGTTTTCATTTTCAATTATATTTATTTTGGCTGGCAGGTTTGTTAAATGATTTGGTTGGTTATAATGCCTAAATGACTACTTCAATAGTGCATAAAGTTTATCTGGTGAAAGTATTTGTTGTTCGCCGGTTTTCATGTTTTTTAGTTGCAGTGTTCCGCTACTTCGCTCACTTTCACCTATAATAACTACATAAGGAATGTGTTTGCTGTCGGCATAAGAGAATTGCTTTTTAATTTTTGCATTATCTGGATATACTTCAGTACTGATTCCTAAATCTCTTAGTTTAACTGCAAGGCTTAACGAGTATGCTTCTTCTTCTCCGCCGAAATTAACAAGGAGTACTTTTGTTGATGCAGCAGTATATTCAGGAAAAAGATCTTTTTCGAGCATCACATCATATATTCGATCAGCACCGAATGAAATTCCTACTCCTGAAATGCCTGGTAGACCAAATACTCCGGTAAGGTTATCGTATCTTCCTCCACCACTTAAGCTGCCCATTTGGGCATCAGCCGGTTTAACTTCAATAATAGCACCAGTGTAATAATTAAGTCCTCGTGCAAGTGTGAGGTCGAATTCAATGTTACTTTGTAATTTAAAGTTTTTAATCAGCGAAAAAATTACCTCTGTTTCTTCAATTCCTTTTTGACCAATTACACTATCCCTGAGAACTTCCTTCATAATTCTCAGTTTGTCGCTATTACTACCTGACAGTGTAATTATTGGTTGAAGCTTTTCAATTGACTGCTTGTCGATGCCTTTAAGCTCAAGCTCTTCATTTACTTTGTCAAGACCTATCTTGTCGAGTTTATCTATAGCTACTGTAATATCGGTTATTTTTTCAGGGTGACCTATTAATTCAGCAATACCTGAAAGTATTTTCCTGTTATTGAGCTTGATCACTACATTAATATGCAGTTTACTGAATATTTGATCAGCCATTAATAGTAACTCAGCTTCATTAGTTAGGGCATCTGAGCCAATTACATCAGCATCACACTGATAGAATTCTCTATATCTGCCTTTTTGTGGACGGTCGGCTCTCCATACAGGTTGTAACTGATATCTCTTAAAAGGAAACGTGATTTCATTTCTATGCTGAACAACATACCTTGCAAAAGGAACTGTAAGGTCATATCTTAGACCTTTTTCGCTTATTTTGCCTGTAAGTTTCTGTGAGGTAGTTTCTGCAAGTTCATTTTTTTCTATTCCTGAAAGGAAATCACCAGAGTTTAAGATTTTGAATAGTAGCTTATCACCCTCTTCTCCGTACTTTCCTAGTAAAGTGGTTAAGTTCTCAGTAGCAGGTGTTTCAATTGGCTGGTAACCATGAAGCTCAAAAACATTACGGATAGTACCAAATATATAGTTGCGTCTGTTCATTTCAACAGGCGTAAAATCTCTTGTTCCTTTTGGTATTGAGGGCTTTGTGTTCATTCGTGTTTTACTATGAGACTGATTAGTACAGCTTTTTATACCTTATTCTGTGAGGAGTTTCATTGCCGTTTCTCTTTTTACGGTTCTCTTCATAATCGGTATAGCCACCTTCAAAGTACACAACTTGCGAATCGCCTTCAAAAGCAAGAATATGTGTTGCTACTCTGTCGAGGAACCACCTGTCGTGAGAGATTATCACAGCGCAACCTGCAAAATTTTCTAACCCTTCTTCAAGAGCGCGAAGAGTATTTACATCTATATCGTTAGTAGGCTCATCAAGCAACAGAACATTAGCTTCTGAACGTAATGTAAGTGCTAAATGCAATCTGTTTCTTTCACCTCCTGACAACACACCTGCTTTTTTACCCTGATCAGCTCCGCTGAAATTAAAGCGTGCAACGTAAGCTCTTGAGTTGAAGAGTTTTCCTCCAAGCATGATATTCTCATTCCCTTCAGAAATTACTTCCCAAACTGACTTTTCCGGGTCAATAACTGTGTGGGCCTGATCGATGTATCCCATTTTTACTGTATCACCTACACTAAAGGTTCCTGAATCGGGTTGCTCAAGTCCCATAATCATTCTGAAGAGTGTTGTTTTACCTGCTCCATTAGGACCTATAATTCCTACAATTCCTGCGGGTGGTAAGCTAAAGCTCAAATTTTCGAATAGTAACTTATCCCCAAAAGCTTTAGATATTCCTTGGGCCTCAAGCACTTTATTACCTAATCTCGGGCCATTTGGGATAAAAATCTCAAGCTTTTCTTCCTTTTGCTTAGTGTCTTCACTCATAAGTCGCTCATAAGCAGCTAAACGTGCTTTAGATTTAGCATGTCGTGCCTTAGGCGACATTCTAACCCATTCGAGTTCTCTCTCAAGTGTTTTGCGGCGTTTGCTTTCCGATTTTTCTTCCTGAGCCAGGCGATTAGATTTTTGTTCCAGCCATGAGGAGTAATTGCCTTTCCATGGAATACCTTCACCTCTGTCGAGTTCAAGTATCCAACCTGCTACATTGTCAAGGAAGTAACGGTCGTGGGTTACCGCTATAACCGTTCCCTTGTATTGTTTTAGATGTTGTTCAAGCCAATCAATACTTTCAGCATCAAGGTGGTTAGTTGGCTCATCTAGTAGGAGTATATCTGGTTCTTGTAATAATAAGCGACATAGTGCAACTCTTCGGCGTTCTCCACCTGAAAGGTGTTTTATAATACTTTCAGGATCAGGACAGCGCAATGCATCCATTGCTCTCTCGAGGCGTGCATCCAAATCCCAGCCATTATGTTGGTCAATAAGTTCAGTAAGTCTGCCTTGCTCTTCAATCAGAGCATTCATCTCATCATCTTCAAGGGGTTCGGCAAATCTATTGTTAAGTGTTTCAAAGTCTTTAAGAAGTTTTACTGTTTCTGCAGCACCTTCTTCAACAACCTCTCTAACTGTTTTATTATCGTCTAATAACGGCTCTTGTTCAAGAATTCCAACACTATAACCCTGTGAGTAAACTACTTCGCCTGTGTATGATTTGTCTAATCCGGCTATAATTTTAAGCAATGTTGATTTGCCTGAACCATTAAGTCCAATGATTCCAATCTTTGCTCCGTAAAAGAATGAAAGGTATATATCTTTTAGTATCTGTCGATTAGGTGGTATTGTTTTGCCAACCTTAACCATCGAGAATATAATCTTATTGTCGTCTGCCATGCTTTGAAAATTTTGGCAAACTTACGCAAATTAAGTGCATTAGTCAAATTCGATTGACTAAACTATTGAAGGCAAAGCTTGCGACGGCTGATTAGTTGTTTTCACCCCAGGTTGCATTACCATTGTAAATGTACTTCCTTCGCCGGGTAAACTTGTAACTTTTATAATTCCATTATTAAGTTGCATCAGTTCCATACATAGTCCAAGTCCCATGCCTGTGCCAGTTTCTCCTTTTGTACCGTTGCGTCTTATCTTTGGGTCAAAAGTAAAGAGCTTGTCTATAAGATCCTGACTTATGCCAATGCCATTATCGGTAACCGATAGTCTGACTGAATCGATTGTTGGGATACCTTTAATATATATACTGCCATCAGGATATGAGAATTTGATAGCATTTGATAGCAGATTTCTGAAAACGGCACCAAGTATATTAGGATCAGCATTTGCCGATAGAGCTGAGGGTATTTCAACAGTAATAGACAAGTTCTTGCTCTTCATCGGTATATCATACAGAGGAAGTATGTTCGAAACAAAGTCCTTGATGTTAACACGAGTGAAGGTGACATTTGTATTACCTGTTTGTATTCTGCCCCATTCAAGCAGGTTTTCAATGAATTTGTAAGTGTCGGTAGTAACCTTATACATATTATTTATTGCTTCAAGTCTCTGAGCATCAGTAAAGTGCTCATATTCTATACTCAAGAGTTCAGAGAATCCTAGCAAAGACTGGAATGGAGATTTTAAATCGTGAGCTATGATGCTAAAAAATTTATTCTTTGTTTCATTCAGTTTGTATTGCTCAAGGTAGAGTTTATCTAGTTCCTCTTTTTGGCGGGATATCTGCTGATTACTTAAAACGAGGAGTTCATTTTTCTTTTTAATAGAATGGTATAGCAATACAAGGAAAGCGAGTGATACCAATACTATAGCTGTAATAATGATAAGAAGATTTCTGATGGTTTGCTGTCTTTTTATAGCTAACTGACTGAAGATATTCTGTTGTCTGAGTAACTGATTATCACGCTCTGTTTGTTCAAGTTCAAAGCTAACCCTAATCATATTAAGCCGGCTAATACTCTCTCTGTTATAAATGCTATCAACAACTTCTTTGTGTTTCATGAGAAAGGTATATGCTTTCTCATAGTTTCCTTTTGCTCTCCAGGCAGCAGATAATCCTGAATATATGTCCTGTAGCAAAAGGTCTGAGCCTGTCTTCTCTATTAGATTCATTGCCTCTTTGAATGAAGTGATTGCTTCATCATACTCATCTTGTTTGAGCTTCAGTTCCGCAATTCCTTTAAGTATACTTGCATATAGAAACCTATCAGGATTAGGATTTGAGAGTCGCAATGCCTCTTTATAATTATTCATTGCAGTCTCAAACTCATTAATACGAGTATAAATCTCGCTTATATTTATAAGACTTGAAATAACTCCCTCATTATCATTGTGCTTATTAGCAATTTCTAGTGAAAGCTTGTTGTACTTTAAAGCTTCATCAATATTATTAAGGCCTAGGTATGCTTGTCCAAGATTATTATAGATAGTTGGCAATTTGTGATCATCTCTTAAAGCTATTCTTAACTTTTCTGATCTTGAAAACATCTTTACAGCAGTATTAAACTCCTTAAGACTTAGATATATATTGCCAATATTGTTGTATGACATAGCCATGCCTGCACTATCGTTAACATTTTCGGAGTTCTTGAGAGCCTGACTTAAAAAATCAAGTGCCTTATCAAAACGGCCCAGTGTATAGTAAACGTTACCTATGTTGGCCAATACGAAAGTTAACTTTCTTCTGGATCCGGGCAAATCTGACATTATTACTGCAGCTTCATTATATCTTTTTAGTGCTCTCGAGAGGTCTCCTTGTCGTTCGTATAAAAGACCGCTATTGTTTAGCACACTGGCAATTCCATCCTGATTTTCCAATTCGCGATAAATTATGAGTGCTTGCTCAAAGCACTCCTGCGATTGCCGGTTATTCATTTCGTAATAATGAATTATTCCTAGCAGTTTAAGGGCATCGGCTTTAATGTCTTTGGTAGAGGTAGTATTAGCCCTGATAAGAATATCTTTCAATAATTTAAGAGCTTCCTCAGGTGACTTCTCCGATAGTTTATCAGCTTTATTGAGTGATTCGGTCAACGACTGCCTGTCGTTTTGAGTAAATGCATTACCCGGTACTACAAACAGCAGCAATATCAATAATATAAAAATGTTGAATCTCGTTCCCCTCCGCATTTACTTTTATTTATATACTGTATATCCTATTTTTCCTCAAATGTAACTAAACTTTTCCGCTTTTTTTGATTAAAGTTTCATTAATCATACATGCAAGTTTATTCGTCGATTCCTCCCAGCTATAATTTGAAGTAACAAAATCGCATCCCTTTTTACCTACCTGAGATGCCAGTTCGGTATTTTGAAGTAGTTTAACTGCATTTTCAGCTACTTCTACCGGTGTATTCCCAATCAGTATTTCAGAATTAACCTCAGCACCAAGAGCGGCATTGCATAATGTAGAAGTGATACAGGGTATTTTCATTGCCATAGCTTCCAATAATTTGTTCTGTAATCCTGTGCCCATCTGCATAGGTGCAAGAAAGACTCTAGCTTGTGCATAATACTCAGTTATATCATCAACCCAGCCTGTAACTTTTACATCTTCTGCTTCAAGTGCCTTTACTCTTTTATGTGGTGAAGCTCCTGCCAGAACAAGATTTATTGTTGGAATGGTTTTCTTTATTTCGGGTAGTACCTTATTCACAATGTATTCTGCGCAATCTATATTAGGAGGGTAACTCATATTTCCTGTAAAGATCAGATCAAAATTCTTATTGGCATTTATAGGTTTAAAATAATCCTGATCTACTCCATTAGGGATTATCTCAATTTGATCTTTTTGCGGATGTGGTATATGGTCACGATCAGGCAGTGAAATAATAGTTTTATTATCGAACTGGTCGAATACATAATTCTCGAATCTAAGCAACCTCTTCAACTCTATTGAGAGTATTATCTTCATGAAGAAGTTAGTTTTGGGTATTCTTCTATCAACTCCTTTTGAAAACACATCCTGATAATCAAGTGTCTTTTTAACTGGCAGATCAATAGCGTATAAGGCAGTCCTGAGTAATTGGCAATAAATATGATCGGGCTTAACCTTATCAACTAGCCGATTAACTACTTTCTTAGCTCTATTGCTATAATAGAAACCAACCTGCAAAGGCAATCCCTTTAATAGTGCAGAAAATAGATTAATTAATACCGATATGTAACTGATTCTGAAAACAATTATCTGCTTACAGTAAGGCTTTACTTTTTCGAAGTCAGAATCACTTATTTTGTTATGGCTAAGCGCAAAAAGATAAATATCATAGTGTTTTGCAAGAACTTTTATTTGATTGAAAGCCCGTAGTTTATCTCCTTTTTCTGTAGGATAAGGGAAACGTGGTAAAATTATAAGCAGTTTCATTCAATCACGCAGAATGTATTGGTTTTGGCATTCTTACGCTACAAAGATAGGAAAAACTACTAACTGGAAAATTGACTGTAAAAAGTTTCCAGTTGTTTGATTAATTTTGAGTTGTCATGATGCTCCCCAATAAAACTGCTTGCGTTATTACCTATTTTTTTACTTAACTCTTTATTTTGCACCAACATATCAATGCAAGCAATAAACTCTTGTTTATCATCAGCTATAAGCAGGTGTTCGCCGTTACTATAGTTAATACCTTCGGCTCCAATTGTTGTAGTTATAATAGCACATCCTGCCAGCATACCTTCAATTATTTTAATGCGAATGCCGCTACCCGAAAACAATGGCACAACCATTATTGCATTGCTCTTCATGTATTCAATGGCGTTAGGTATTTCTCCGTCAATTAAGGTCTGTTCATCAGTATATTCATACAGCCATTTGGGCATTTGTCTTCCCGCTAAATGAAACTGCAGATCAGGGTGTTTTCTCTTCACTTCGGGCCATACCTCATTTAAAAACCATCTTATACCCTCAATATTTGGCATCCAATTCATTGAACCAAGGTGAAATAGGACATTTTTTCTTTCTCTTTGTTCGTTGCTCTCATGATACTTATTAATAAGTGTAGGCTGAATGCCGAAAGGGATTGAAATAACCTTAATTTTATCAATATATTGACTGAAGAAGTTGGCATCAACAGGAGTAATTGCAATTACACCATCAACTTTTTTTAATGCATTAAGCTCGAAGTCTTTTAAAGTGGCTGCCAGATGTTTCAAATAAAGCCTTTTAAGGATATTCTTCTCACCATTTGATACTCTCTCCCAAATCAGATGCTCAACATTATGTGCTCTGAGAAATATCAATGCCATTGAATGCTTGCGAATCAATGGGATGTAAGGTGCAATAAAGAGGGTTTCAAGTTGCACTATATCGAAAGAGTTCTTCTTAAGAATATTCTCAAGAGTTATTGAAAAATCAGGTGTAATAAAACGCTGAACATGATAAGATTTTCCTTTTAGTAGATTTACTAAGGCAGGAAAAGCTTTTACACTCAAATCAATGTATACCAGTTCTATCTTTGTTTTTTCACGATAATTAACAGGTATCCGGTTAACATCAACAGAGTATTTATTACTATTAATTGCCAGTACTTTAACATTATGACCTGCATCAATAAGTCCTTCTACCATAGCATTCATAGCAATAGGGCCACCTTCGTCGGGAGGCCATGGCGACTTATTGCAAATAAGCAGTATATTCATCGGGATCTTACTTTTTCTTACCGGTAAAGCGCTTAATTGTTCTTTGCCAAACGTCAATATCAAAAAGAGGCGAATCGTTGCTGGCCTTATAAGTGAACAAGATTCCCAATGGCATAAGCACCAACGACGATAACCACATTCCAAGAACAGGATCTAATGTTCCGGCAATAACCGATTTCTTACCTGTCATTGAAAGAACATGATAAATTACAAAGAATATAACGGCTACAACTAGCGGCAATCCTAAGCCACCTTTTCTTATTATTGCACCAAAAGGAGCTCCAACAAAAAACAGTACTAAGCATGCAAATGATAAAGTAAACTTAAGATGCCACTCAACCTCATGCTTCCTTATCAGGATTTCACGTTCCCTTGTATCATTAGATTCGTATTCGGCAGCATTTTTCTGATTGCGCGTTGCTGAGATTGCTCTGTCGAGGATTTGAGTTTTTTCCTCTTTTGTTGATTTGGTTAAAGCAAGCAAACGCTCTTTTACATTAATCAGTGTATCGGCTTTCTTTAATGAGTCTAACTGCTCATGATAAGTCAGTGATATTAAAGTTGCCTTTGAAAAGTTAGTATTTTTAACTGCAAGCTCTTTTCTCAGTGAATCGGTCGATAATTCCAGTTGCTTAAGATTAAGCATTGCATAATGATTACGGAAAAGATTTTCATCAGTACGCATCATTCTGAAATCCGATAGATCGAATTTTCTATATTGCTCAGCAAAGTATGTTCTCTGAAAGGGTCTCTTTGTATCATTAAGTCGGTCGAGCTTCTCATCATAATTATAACCATTATAAAGAGTGAGTTCAAGGAAACTGCCATCAGCACTTTGTATCATTTTCCCCCATTCAGCTTTAGTAACATTCGTATTACCTGAGCGGGCAGTATGGTCATAAATAATTACATCTCTGATAATGCCATTGGCTTCTTTATTGCCTACCCGCATAACGTAACCTTCAATATCGTTATAAAATATCCCTTCTCTGATATTAAGTGCCAGCTTTTGCTGACGAACATCGTAGAGAATTGATTTAAACTTTAAGTTTGAGATTGGGAGAATATTATTAGAAAAAAAGAAAGCACCTATACTAATAATAACTGATAGAACAATTAGCGGGCGCATTATTGTGCTCAAGGATATACCTGCCGATTTCATTGCAACCAATTCATAACGTTCACCAAAATTACCAAAAGTCATTAGTGAAGAAAGTAAAATTGCAAGAGGCAGTGCAAGAGGAACAAAAGTAGCCGACGCATAAAATAATAGTTGCGCTACCACATGCCATTCCAACCCTTTACCAACCAGATCATCAATATACTTCCACAGAAATTGCATTACAAGTATAAATAATGAGATAAAGAAGGTTAGAACAAACGGCCCGATGTACGATTTTAAAATGAGCAGATTTAGTTTCTTCACTTTTCCTGTTTTTGCAAAAATACAATTAAAGATTGTTTTTGGCTGCATTGACCTTAAAATGGCTTAACGCAACTCCATATAAAATCTTGTACAAAATTTGTTAATGTTCCTTAGATTTGCTGCATTAATTCCGTGCACAATGAAAATGGAGAAAATAGAGATAATAAATAAGGAGTCCCGGGAGCTCTTTTTGAATTTTCCAAGACAGCTTTATAAAGGTGATCCTAACTTTATATCACCACTCGATGAGAGTATAGAAGCTGTATTTAATCCTGATGTTAATAAATTTTACAGCCATGGAAGAGCAATAAGGTGGATATTCAAGAAAGATGGAGTGATGTTCGGACGTGCAGCAGCTTTTATTAATGATAAAAAGGCATATAACTTTCAGCAGCCAACCGGTGGGATGGGTTTCTTTGAATGTATAAACGATAAAGAAGCTGCTTTTTATATTTTCGATTCTTGTCGTGAATGGCTAAGAGATCAGGGCATGGAAGCAATGGATGGGCCAATTAACTTTGGTGAAAATGATAACTTCTGGGGTTTATTGGTCGAAGGTTATACACCTGCAAGTTTTGGAATGAATTACAACATGCCATATTACAAGGATTTGTTTGAGGAGTATGGCTTTAGACCATATTTTGAACAAGTAACCAACAATCTGGATCTTTCCAAACCTTTTCCAGAGCGGTTCTGGAAAATAGCTGATTGGATAAGAAAGCGTCCTGGATTCTCTTTCAAACATTTTTCATGGAAAGAGAGCGAGAAGTTTATTGATGATTTTAAAAAGATTTATGATGATGCATGGCAGTATCATGAGAATTTCACTCCAATAAATAAAGATGTGCTCAAAGCTCAGCTCAAGGAGATGAAACTGATCTCTGATGAAGAGTATATTTGGTTTGCCTATCATGAAGATGAACCCATAGCGTTTCTAGTGATGATACCCGATGCTAATGAACTTCTGCGGCATTTCAATGGCAGAATTGGTGCACTCGGTAAGCTTAAATTTCTCTATCTAAAGAAATTGAATATTTTTACTAAGTGTCGTATAACTGTTATGGGGGTAAGGCCTAAGTTTCAGAAAACAGGTGTAGAATCGGCTATCTTTTGGCACTTAGACAAAGTGATGAAGAAAAGACCAAAGATAAAATCAATAGAGTTATCGTGGGTCGGTGATTTTAATCCTAAGATGCGTAGCTTACATGACGCTGTAGGAGGAGAATTTGCAAAAAGGCATATAACATACAGATACTTATTCAATTCGCCGGGCGAAACACAGCAGGCAACCGAAATACCACGTGATACAAGAATAAAAGTTAATTCTTAATTTGCAAAGTAGAAAATAAATTAATACTTTTGTTCCTGCAATGTGAAACATATCTTAGGATTGCAACTAATAATAATCAACACTTAATAACGTGGATTCTATGCAGTTGTAAGAACATGTTAATAACTTTCAGTTGCAGCAAAATTGCACAATTTGAATTTATTATTATTTTAGCAGGCAACAATTTGCCGCTTTAATGTGTTAAATGTTGAGTTTTAGTCAAATAATTGCTTTTTTTTTAACCATAAATATTTAAAAATCAGATTAAAACATTGTTCACCTAAATCTTTTCAAAATGAAAAAATCATTACTCTTAACAGTCGTTTTAGGAATTTCTGTTGCGGCAATGGCGCAAAAAAGTCCTAACATGATTAAGCCGGGTATCCCGGTTAGTAACAGTCAAACTCAATCTTATGATGATGTTGACTTATCAAACACTCCTGCGGTTGCTAATTTCGTTAGACCTAATGCTAAAGGAACCGCTGAAGTATCTGTTGTAAACCTCGGTACCTCTGCTAATGCTTATGGTTTATATAATGGCGGTCGTACTGTGCTATGGGCCGAACCAAGCATTAATACCGTAACTTTTGTTCATCGTATGCAAACTCCTGGATCAGGATATATTGCTTATGACGTATCAAAAGATGGTGGTAATACATGGTCAGTTAACAACCAGGTATTTAACCCTACCCAAGGTGCTTTTAATGCACGCTACCCACAGGGTTTAATTTACAATCCACAAGGAAATACCAATCCTGATAATGCATTCTTTACCGGTTTATGGCCTGTTCTTGACGGTAGTAACGGTACTGCAGGTAGCTGGGGCGGTTATGGAACAGCAACCGTTCAATTAAACGGTACTAATTTAAGCCAAGATTATTGGGCATCAGTTCCTCCAATACGTCAGAATGTTCCTGATGCTATGACAATCAATCCTGCTACAGGTGATATCTTCGTTGTTGATCCTTCTTTAATTGGTGGTTTAGGCAATCAGTACGTTGACACTCTTGTTATAACCAGAGGTTCTTTCAACAATGCTACCAATGAGTATGATTATACACAAACTTTATTGTATGCTCCTGTTGTTGCTTATGGTACTTCAGTTGCAGATGTAAGAATAGCTTTCTCTCCTGACGGACAAATTGGTTATATCATGACATTAAGTGATAATGGCCGTGATGAATTCGCTACAGGTTATAGTTTCTATCCAATTCTTTATAAAACTACTGACTACGGTTTAACATGGGATGAAAATCCAATTACTGTTGTTCTTGGTGGACCAGAAGGTATTGGTGGTATTGTAAACGGATTATTAACTGATGAGCAAATTGGTGAATTATTTACTGCTCCTGTTCCAAACCGTGATGAGATTGGTTATACTACAGCTTTCACAAGTGATTTTGCAGTTGATTATATGGGAAATCCCGTTATTTCAGTTGTAATTGGTGTTCAGGCAAGTACTGCATATTCAATCGTTTCAGCTAGCGGATTCTTCGCTTCTTATAATCTCTATGGTTCAGGTCAGGGAACTGACTGGTGGGGTCAGAAATTAGGTAATAATCTTAAGACTTTCCGCGGAACATGGGGTGATGTATCAGAAGATAATCGCTCACAAGTTACCACTTCATACGATGGTAGATATATGTTCTTCTCATGGTTAGATACAGATTTTGAAGGTGTTGAAGATAATAATCAGCCTGATATTTATTGTATCGGTTGGGACATCGAAAGAAATCTCTATACTGAAGTATTCAATGTAACTTATCTATCAGACGCTTGGCTACAGGCTTATATGGGAACTGCTTCATTCTACGCACTTCAGCCAAATACTGATGCTTTTATAGTTCCTTTCGTGTATCAGGATTTTGAAGATCCAGCAGCTCCAGTTCAATATAAATATATCCGTGACTTCACAATTACAATGCCACAGTTTATATTTATTAATGCTAATAATATTAATATTAATAGTGCTGTATCACAGAACTATCCAAATCCTTTCAACGGAACTTCAAAAGTTGCTGTTAATCTTGAAAAGAGAGCTAGCGTTAGTCTTGACGTTTATAACATGGTAGGTCAGAAAGTTTATTCAATTCCTTCAGCTAATTATAATGCAGGTTCACATGAACTTACAATTAATAGCAAAGATTTGAAAGCTGGTATTTATACTTATACTGTTATGATCGATGGTCAGAAAGTATCTCGCAAAATGGTTGTTAAATAACATATCATTTAAATAAAAAAAAGAACCTGCCTTCAAAAGGCAGGTTTTTTTTTATCACTTAGTAAACTAAATTCTTTCTATAAAACTTCCAACATTGATATGCATAATTATGAAACGGTTCAGTAAAAAATCGTAACTAACAAGTAATCAGAATATTTGTTTTATTCATAGTAAGGATATAATTATTTATAACTAAAAACTCATTCACTATGAAAAAACTATACCTGATTATCATATCAGTCGCAATGTCGCTGATATCAGTATCACAAACAGTGCCATTAAACCTGCATAATGTTTCATCTCCATATTTCAGTTCAATTAGAGATCAGGCTGTTCCTTCAATGAACCAACCATTAAATCCTCTCAGGGCACCTAATGCATATAATGAAACTGTGATTGGTTCAACTTATTACGATTTGCAAGCTGTTAATACTGCACCAGCACACCGTTTCTATGTATATGATGACGGAACTATGGCTGCTGTTTGGACTCTTGGCAGCGATACACAGAATGACTATTTAGATAGAGGTACCGGTTATGCATATTATAATGGTACAACTTGGTCAACTTCACCAACTGTAAGAGTGGAGTCAGAAAGGGCTGGATTCCCATCTTATGCCCCTGTCGCTAACGGAGAAATGATTGCATCACACCACAATTCAATGGGTGTTATAATTAATTGGCGTACCCAAAGAGGAACGGGCGATTGGAATGAATATATTATTAACAATCCCGATGAAAACGTTGTATTATCATGGCCTCGTATAATCACTAGTGGTGAAAACAGAATGAATGTACACATGCTTGTTAGTACTTATATGCCTTATGAAGGCCTTAATCCGGCGATTCTTTATTATAGATCGACCGATGGTGGCTTAACCTGGGAAACTGAAGCTCGAATTATTGAGGGTATGACATCTGAAGATTTTTATGGGCTAAGGTCAGAGTCATACTCATGGGCTGAGCCTAAGGGTAATTCAATAGCTTTTGTTGTTGCTGATAGGTGGAGCGACCTAATTGTTATGCGCTCGGATGACAATGGTGAAACCTGGCAAAAAACAGTCGTCTGGCAGCATCCTTATCCTATGTGGAATAATGAAGCTGCTGATCCTTTCTATTCACCCGATGGTGCCGTCAGTTTAGCTTTTGATAATAATGGAAAACTTCATCTGGCCTTCGGAATAAATCGTACCTCATTTATGCAAGGTGCTACCAATTATTCATGGTATCCATTTGTTGACGGAATTGGTTATTGGAATGAGGACATGGCTGGATGGGTCGATGGCGAGCCTGAAACACTTCACCCTGCAAGATTAAGAGAAAGTGGAAATCTTATAGGCTGGGTTGAAGATCTTAATGATAATGGGCAAATAGATCTGCTTGGTAATAATGCTTCTAACCTGGGACTTTATTTTGTTGGCCTATCAAGCATGCCTCAACTCATGATTGACAATAACGATCATATATTCCTCGTATATTCGGGTGTTGCTGAAACGTATAATAATGGAACTCAAATGTATCGCCACCTATTTGCAAGAGCATCAACTGATGGCGGTGAAACTTGGACTAACATCATTGATATAACCAGTGAAGAGGCACAGAATATGAATGAAAGTGTATTCCCAACATTGGCCACATCAAATGACAACAATCTCCATATAATATATCAGGTTGATAATGAGCCTGGCTTATCGACTATTGGCGATATGGATGAGCCTACTATGAATTCAATCGTTTATCTTGAGGTGCCTAAGTCGGTTTTAGTAAAATCTAACAATTATGTAACCCCTGACTTTACTATATATCCTAACTACCCTAATCCTTTCAGAGGAACAACTAACTTTAATATTACTCTCGACAAAGCTGCCACAATCTCTTTAAGAGTTTTTGATGTTACAGGTCGAATTGTACATCAGGTGGCTTCTAAGAACTATAATGCCGGAAATTTGACAATACCTTTTGATGCATCTAAATTATCAGAGGGCATGTACACTTATACTTTTATAATAAATGGTTCGAGCTATTCAAATAAGCTTATTGTGAAATAAGTCTTGATGGATCAAGCACCATTTATTAAATTTAATGGGAAGAGACCGCTTAATAAGCAGGTCTCTTTTTTTTATTTGATTATATCAGTCATGTTATAACCGCAACTAAAAATTTGAAATAGCCATTGAAAGTCTAAATCTTAAATCAGAGTAAAAAAATCAAATTTGAATATGGATCAAGTATGTGTATAGACGTTTTTTAAGCGTTGTTTAAACGTTCTATAAGCGATAAAAAAACGCTTAAAAGACGCTTAAAGGACGCTTAAAGGACGCTTAAACTAATAATGAAGCACCTTGTTACCCCAGGTTGGCTGTGTTTATAAAAATAATAATGATTGAGATTTTTTATTGCCAAATATTAGCCACCTATTCTAACGGCTATAAGGCATATTGAACTATACTCTTAAATTGTTTAACCAACAACATAGAGTGAGCAATAAAAAGAAGATTATTAAAATGACAATGGGAAAACTTAGCAGTAAAGTAACCTGTGATTATCGCTGGTTCTTTAGTATCCAACTTGCATCGAGTGTGAGCATCGAATCAACACTTATATTTCTCTTGGATGCTTTTTCTTCAATTAATTTCATCCATTTCTTATCTGACTTAATGTAGGCTTTAGTATCATTAAGTTTTTTCTGCCATTCGGGACTGCTATAATACTTATCTTTCCCTTTAAAATGATTATACATGTTCTCAATAAACCCCCACCCAAATCCAGGCATTGTGGCATCAGTGCCCATAATCATGAAGATATCGTGCTTATCTATTTCATCACTAAGCTTTAGGTCGCCGACAAATTTAGGTGAATTATTAGTTTGGGGTAACACAGCATTATTATAATACCAAAAATCGCTAGTATTAAATGCTTTAGAAAACCTCAAGAATATATTCAAATAGAAGCTGTCTGAGATTACAAGAAGATTTGGTTTAACTTTTCCCGACTCCGATTCAATCTGAAGGTTAGGGTAGGCCATATCGAACGATGTCAACTTTTGCAAAAGATTCATTCCATCAGCAATGTCATAATCTAGGTCGCGTGGCTGTGCCATTTCGATCTCATTCCAATAAAAATTTGGCATATCAATCTTTCGCTTCTTTTCAATATATCGAACCATAGAATCGGCAGCAATGCAAGCTGCATAATCACTCCAGTGAATTCCATATTGAGGATATAATGGATACTTGGAAGTAGCTTTTCTTTCAACGAAATACTTATTGAAGTTTATTAACGAGATGCCTTTATTTTCTGCAATTTCAACATGCACTTCATAATTTGTAATCCCTCTTGTAGTATCTTCTCTGTAGGGTAAAAATTCAGGATAAAATGATGCTTTACTTGGAGTAAAAACAACAACAAGTTGTTTATTGATCTTAGCCAGGGTGTCCTGAATAAACTTTAACTTTTTCATACGATTAGCTATACTATCATAGCCTATAAAATCCTCACCATAATATGCAGTAATATATTTTGTCTCATATAAGTAGTTATCCTTGCCGATGATTACGCTATTTGCTTTAGCTTTGTTGAAAAGGTTAAATGCTAGTTGGTTATTTAAGCGTATGAAGAGGTTTCTGAAGCCGAAAGATGCATTTAAATATTTCTCTTCTTCTTCCTGATATGTTCCTGCAAACCATTCTTTTAAGGTAAAGTCTTTTTCAACCGGCGTTTCAATAGCACCTTTTAAAGGCTCTAGCTTTATAATTTTAAACTGTTCCTGCAAAAAGGGAATTACGGCAAGAAACATTGCTACATACAGTAGAATTCTACCTGATTTATTTGTGTTTTTATCCATGATTAAAATCTGAAATAAATGAATGGATTAAAACCAAAGGCTGTTATCGAACTTACACATAAAATAATGAGTACAATGCTTAAAACGAACGCTGGTATCTGGATTCGTTGATGGCTATTTTTAAAATATACTACATCCTGGAGATGTCGCCCTCTGTCAGAGTATGCAAAGAATGCAAAAACAGCAGCCATTATAAAGAAAACGTAGAACTCAAAATCGAATGATAAACTTCCATGAGGCATTCTGAATGCAAACATAGATTTGATGAAAGCAGTTGCACTAGAAAACGTTTCAACTCTGAAGAAGACCCACCCAATAACTACAATGAAAAAAGTAAAGATTGTTCTGACAAGTCGTCCTGTTTTATCATACACTTTTAGCAGGAAAGCTCTTTCCAGAACAAGGAAAATTCCATGATATGCGCCCCAGATAACAAAATTCCACGAAGCGCCATGCCATAAACCTGATGCAAGGAACACAAGCCAAAGATTAAAGTAAAGTCTGAAGTTCGAAGATACTCTGTTACCCCCAAGAGGAATATATAGGTAGTTTCTCATCCACTGACCCAATGATATATGCCATCTTCGCCAGAATTCGGTGATACTGCCCGCTATATATGGGTTATTAAAGTTTTCAGGAAATAAAAATCCAACCATTTTTGCAATGCCAATAGCCATATCGGAGTATCCCGAAAAGTCAAAGTATATTTGAAATGAGTAACAAAGAATTCCAATCCATGCTGTATAAGAATCCAGTTGTGCGTAATCCATAGCAAAAATGGTATCAGCCTGCAATCCCATGTGATTAGCTATTAGGACCTTTTTAGCCAATCCGATAACAAATCTGTAGAAGCCTGCTAGTCGGTTATCATAGGTTTCATTAGCCGAACGATCGGTTATTTGATCAGCCAGGTCATGATATCTGATAATTGGCCCCGCTATAAGCTTAGGGAAGAGGATAATATATAATTGATAATTCCAGAAGCTATCGAGTGGTTTATGCACTTTTCGATAAACATCAACAACATACGTTATGGTTTCGAAGGTGTAAAAGGATATTCCTATGGGTAAGACCAGTTTTGTCCATTGAATCTGAGAACCTCCTAATGTACCTAAGGCTGCGTTAACGTTTTCGATAAAGAAATTTGAATACTTAAAATATACTAAAAGTCCCAGATTAATTGAAACTGATAAGGAAAGTAAAAGTCGCCGTTTAAGCTTATCATCAATACCCGACATCCACTTTACTAGATGAAAGTCTATAAACGTTGTACCCAGGATCACAAAAATAAACTTCGGTGCTCCCCAACTGTAGAATATAATGCTGAAAATTAGAATAATAAAGTTCTTGTACTTCTTATCAGCCAGATAATAGGTTATAAGGAAAGCAGGAAAGAAATATAGAAGAAAAACAATGCTACTGAAAACCATAATATTTTCACTTATGACTGCGAAATAAATGAAAATAATACTTAAAACCAAATTATATTAAAACGGCATGAGCGATGCCTTTGATGGTATATTTAGCGAGTCAATTTTACGGTTTAATTCAATACGCACTTTATTGAAATCGGCTAAAAGTTCTTTCTTAACTGGCAAAGCCGGTGGTGATTCTACTTTTAGGGGATCAACCGGTGTTCCATTCTTATAAAAGCGAAAATCGAGATGTGGACCGGTAGATAGACCTGAACTTCCTACGTACCCAATTACTTGTCCTTGCTGAACTCTTGCGCCTGCTTTTATGCCAGGGGCATACCCGCTTAGGTGTAAATATGCTGTTGAGTATGTGGCATTGTGTTTTATCTTAACCATTCGGCCTGCTCCACCGGCATATTTAACTTCTGTTACTGTGCCACTGCCTATGGTATGAACTGGAGTTCCTTTAGGTGCTGCGTAATCAACACCATGGTGTGGACGCCTTATTCTTAATACAGGGTGTAAACGACTATGTGAGAAATGTGATGAAATCCTTGAAAATTTTAATGGTGCTTTAAGAAAAGCTCGGCGCAGGCTCTGACCTTTTTCATCGAAATAATCGGCAGTTTCATCCTGAATAAATCTGAAAGCATAGTTATCCTTGCCACCATGGTTAAACCTTGCTGAAAGAATGTTTCCTAAACCAATCGGTTCGCCATCAACAAATAACTCTTCATACAAAGCAGTGAAATTGTCACCTTTTTGTATAGCGTAAAAGTCGATCGTCCATGCGTAAATTTCGCTCAAAGCGATAGTTAAATTGGGATTGGCATTCATCTCTTTCATGGCATTCCAAAGAGATGAGGATATCGTTCCGGATGCTGTTTTAATTCGTACTTCAATATCTTTTTCACCTGCGTGCACATGCAATGAATCGCCTGCTTCAAATACTACATATTTTGTAGGACTGCTCTCATAGATGAAATAGTGTGCTTTAGGGATCGAATCGTTGGTAAGAAGTACAGTGTATTTATTGCCTTTTTTGATTTTTCTTACATCAAAAACTGGTACTGATTTTCTTACCAACTCTTCGATTTCATTCATACTAACATTATATTGGCGAAGGATAGAGGAGAGGTTTTCATTTGCCTTAACCTCATCTTTAATTACCCGGAATGAATCAACTACTATACCGAATTCAACTCTTGGTTCAGGAATATATTCATTCTCAGGCTCAGGAGCTTTATTTAAACGTGAAGTATAGTAATCAATCGAAAATATTGTGAAAATAATCAGTACAACTGATATTACTGCAATAAGAATGTTTTTCCGGGTAAATTTCTTCATCATTGTGTTGTTTCGAGTTTTTGGGTTGCGATTTTATAACCGGCTTCAAGTGCAGCAATGTTAATTGCTACAACGTCGTCACCTTTTCTTTGAAAAATAGCTGTGATTGCATCTTTCAGTTCATCGTATGATATACCTAGAAATGGAGCAGCAGCACCAAGTATGACCATGTTTGCTGATTTAGGTGAACCAAGTTCTTTAGCTATATCATCAGCTTCGATAGTGATATGATTCGGGAAAGATTGAATTTCATGCATCAGGCTTTCCATTGATGGGTAATTCGCGATGTTTATATATGGCTTTGTATTTGTTACAAGCCAACCATCGGGAGAAAGCATTGGAAGATAACGCAACGATTCCATTGGCTCAACCGATATGATCATATCAGCTTTTCCCATAGGAATAAGGTCAGATGCTATCTCTTTGTCGGATATCCGGAGGTTCGATTGTACATCGCCACCCCTCTGACTCATACCATGAACCTCTGCCTGTTTTAGGTTAAGACCTGCCTTTAATGCTGCTGTACCTATTGTTGCTGCAATTGATAGTATACCTTGTCCGCCAACGCCGGCTAAAATTATATCTCTTTTCATGGTAGTGATTATATTTTTTCAGTTACTGTTTTTGATTTTTTCGACTCCCTCAATCTGCGTGCAACAGTTTGTAGGCACTCTCTGCGTGGAATAATCACAGATACTCCGTTGTAATTAATTTCATTCTGTAGTATCTTAAGATTTTCCTCATGATATTTAGGTGATGGATTGAGAACTATAATATGCTCTTCTTCAACACCAAGTGCTTTACAAATATCTTCTATCTTGCCAAGTGCTGCTGAATCCTGACCTCCTGTCATGCCGGTTGTAGCATTATCAAGAATCATCACGGTGATGTTCGATTTATCATTAACAGCATCAAGCAAACCTGTCATACCCGAGTGAGTAAAAGTTGAATCACCAATAACAGCTACCGACGGTACAAGTCCGGCATCAGCTGCTCCCTTAGCCATAGTGATTGAAGCCCCCATATCAACGCAAGTATTGATAGCATCGAAAGGCTGCAACGCACCAAGCGTATAACATCCTATGTCAGCAAATACCCTGCCTTTAGAGTATACTGATAGTGCTTCATTAAGCGCATTATAGCTATAAATATGCGGACAACCTTTACAGAGAGAAGGTGGACGTGAAGCTACTATATCAGGAATATTTTTTCCATGTGTATCGTTCAGTTTAAGTGCACGTGCAACTATATTGGGGTTTAATTCACCATCACGGGGAATTGTTCCATCTAAACGACCCTTAATAAGCTTTCCGTTATTCATGAAACCGCGCAACATTTCTTCAACCATTGGATATCCGTCTTCAAGTACAAGCAGACTATCGCAGCTATTATAAAACTCCCTCAGTTGTTTTTCGGGCAATGGGTATTGGCCTATACGGAGCACAGGATGGGGCACAACGTGATCCTCAAAATTCTCAATCAGATAATTGTAAGCCAATCCACATGCTATAATTCCCATGCTCTTATCGGTGTTATCAATAAGTTTATTGAACGGTGAGTTCTGTGAATCATTAATGAATTCAGTTTGCGCCTCTAACAGAAGCTTATACTGTTTTCTGGCTATAGCTGGAAGAAGGATGAACTGTTTAGGGTTAGATGGCAGACTAATGTTGTTTTGTTGCTTACTTTCTCTTCTGGCAACACCTGAACGTGAATGTGCCAAACGGGTGGTTATTCTCATTAAGACAGGTATTCTGAACTTCTCGCTTAACTCGAAACCATAATGTACCATATCATAAGCTTCCTGCTGATTGCCCGGTTCTAATATTGGTATCATGGCGAATTTACCGAAGAAACGAGAGTCTTGCTCATTTTGTGATGAATGCATTGATGGATCATCAGCCGCTATAACAATCAATCCGCCGTTTGCACCGGTAATTGCTGAATTAACAAAGGCATCGGCAGCAACATTAAGTCCTACGTGCTTCATACAAACCATTGTACGCTTGCCGGCATATGACATGCCTAAAGCTGTTTCCATGGCTGTTTTTTCATTTGCACCCCATGCGGCTTTTATCTTTCCTGATTTAGCCTCTTTTGAGTGCATAACATACTCAGTAATTTCGGTCGATGGAGTACCCGGGTAAGCATATATTCCTGATATGCCGGCATCGATTGCGCCCTGTGCGATTGCCTCATCACCTAATAATAATAACTTCTGCATTATGTATGGTAGTTTTTGATTATTTATTCTGATAACGCTGACAAAATTAGTAAAATAGATTAATTCACTACCAATAAAAGATATGAGTTTATGTCGATTAATGCAACTAAATTTGCTTTTTTGAGTTTAAAGCTGATTGCAATTATTAGTTAGTACGAACCCATCACTCTGCAACTATGAACTTTTTGGCTCATCTCTTTCTGGCCGAAAACAATAAGGAAAGCATAATAGGTAATTTCATTGCCGACCATGTGAAAGGGAACGCTATTAATACATACAAACAAGAGATTATTGATGCCATACGTTTTCATAGGAGTGTTGATGAATATACCGATAATCATCCTACTGTAAAAACTGCTGTTGAAAACCTAAGGCCACAATACCGCAAATACTCGGGAGTAGTACTTGATATGTATTATGATCATTTTCTGGCACTTTACTGGGATCAATATAGTATGGAACCATTGGAGCAATTTACCGCACGAATATTCAAAATTCTTACAGAGTCATACAATCTATTACCCCCGCGTTCGCAGTTCATACTTCCGTATATGATGTCAGAAAACTGGTTACTAAACTATAGAGAACTAGATGGTTTACATAAAGCGTTAAGCGGAATTGCCAATAGAACTAAATTCAGATCAGATCTTTTCACTGCAGCAAAGCACTTAAGGATGAACTATCAATACTATTCAAACTCATTCAATGAGTATTTTCCACAGCTCATTGATGCAAAGCAGTACGGAAACTTACATCAACCGCTTATCTGAGCACGACATCATTGTAATCTATACGTGAAGATCAGAATATAAGAACAAGTAATCCGGGTAATCTTAACGAAGTAACCCTATACTTTATACGAAGAAAACCTATAAGGTAAAAAGACTTAAGCCTCGATGAATCTTTTCTGAAAAAAAATTGAAAGATTGTTTTGTAGAATAAAAAAAAATGCCGTTCTTTGCAGTCCGAAAAAATAAACCGCATAAGATAATTATAGTCATGTCAAGAATTTGCGAAATTACAGGTAAAGGAATGATGGTGGGAAACAAAGTTTCACATTCAAATATAAAGACAAAGCGCAGGTTTTATCCTAATCTGCAAACAAAGAAATTTTATATTCCTGAAGAAGATGCATGGATTACTTTGAAAGTATCGGCCGACGGTTTGCGTCATATCAGTAAAAAGGGAATTAGTGCCTGCTTAAAGGATGCTATTCAAAAGGGATATATCGTAAGATAATTTTCCTGTATTTCAAAATATCGGGCTGTTGTTTTCAACAACAGCTTTTTTTGTTTTATTTTATCTTAATTTAACCGTATCATTTAATTTGTTTGTTTAAGTAACATGGAGATACTGGTTTTACTGATCCTGATTCTATTTAACGGGTTCTTTGCTTTATCTGAAATAGCCTTGGTTTCCTCACGAAAGAGTAAGCTCGAAAGTTTAAGAGCCAGTGGTAATACTGGTGCTTCTATAGCATTAAAACTACTTGAAAAGTCAGAGAACTTTCTTTCGGCAGTACAGGTAGGTATTACTCTTGTTGGTATTGTTACCGGTGCTTTTGGAGGTATCGCACTTGCTGAAAGAGTAGCACCCCTTTTTACAAAACTTGGTGCATCACCCTCATCGGCTTACCAAATAGCATTAGCCTCGACTATTATCATTATTACTTATTTGTCGATTGTAATAGGTGAACTCGTGCCTAAGACTATTGCCCTTACAAATCCTGAAAAAATAGCAGTAAAGGTTGCTCCGGTAATTAATATCTTCACACGCTTATTTTATCCTGTAATAAGGTTTCTCTCCGTTTCAACAGGATTCTTTCTTACCGTTCTTGGCATCACAAAAGAGTCGGGAAACCTCACCGAAGCCGAGCTTAAACAAATGCTGCGTACTGCATCGCAGGAAGGAATAATTGGTCAGGATCAGAACAAAATGCATGAAAAAGTTTTTCACTTTGCCGATAAAAAAGCAAGACACATTATGACTCACCGTCATGATGTTGAATGGATTGATCTTGATGATCATCCCGATGAAGTGCAGAAGGAGATTATGGCAGCACGCCATAGTCAATTGCTTGCCTGCAGGGGTGAGATTGATAATTTTGTTGGTTTTCTTAATGTTAAGGAGTTTCTGATAAAGAAACTGGTGGCAAAAACAATTAAGCCCGATGATTTGGTAAGCGACCCTCTTATCTTCCCCGAAGCTGCTACCTCCAAGAAGATTCTTCAGGCAATGAAAGAGAGAAAGCTGAATATTGCTGCTGTGGTTGATGAATATGGTAGTTTTCAGGGCGTTCTAACTCTACATGATATGATGGAAAATCTGCTTGGTGAACTACCTGATAAAGAAGATGTTCTTGAACCACCAATCTTTATAAGAGATGATAATTCAGTATTGGTTAGCGGGGCCGCAACGGTTGAATCGCTGGTTGAAGTTCTCGATGATTTTGAGGTTGACTTTGAAAAAGTTGAATACACTACTGTTGCAGGTTTTATTCTTTCACTTACAAAAGAAATGCCGGCTACCGGCGATAAATTTAATTACGGAAATTATACAATTGAAATAGTAGATATGGATGGTAGTAAGATTGACAAACTGCTTATCTCGAAAAGTACCTCTTAATTCAATTTTCTTATCTTTGTACAATAGTTTATATCTTATTCGTTATATAGACTCTGAAAAACAGGAATCAGATAAATATGCCAATCTATAATCGCCCGCTCGTTCAAAAACTCCTCTTAACCCTCATTTTGTTTGGCACGATGCTTTCGGTAAATGCACAAGAGTTTGCAGAAATATTTGGGAAGATTACGGACGAAACTGATCATCCGATTCCAACAGTGAATATATCAATACCCAATGAAGCAGGGGGGGCAATCTCAAAGCCTGATGGTACTTACGTTCTTAAAATCCCTGCAAACAGAGAAATAACAGTCGTATTTTCTTTTATTGGCTATAATTCAAATGCAGTCAAACTTAAATTGAAAAGTGGAGAACGGAGAGAGGTGAACCGTAAATTAACACCTTCGGTTATTGAACTTCCGGGATTTGTAATTTCAGATGAAAAGGTTCGCACAGGTACTTTAACACCTCTCGATCCTCGTCTTGCAGTATCAATTCCTAGTGCTGCAGGTGGCTTAGAGGCTCTTATAAAAACATTACCAGGTGTAACATCCAACAATGAGCTGAGTTCACAGTACTCAGTTAGAGGAGGCAACTATGATGAGAATCTGGTTTATGTTAATGATGTAGAGATTTATAAGCCGTTTCTTGTAAGATCGGGACAGCAGGAAGGGCTTAGCTTTCTTAACTCTGATCTTGTTTCATCAGTTAGCTTTTCGGCAGGTGGATTTGATGCCAGGTATGGAGATAAAATGGCTTCGGTACTCGATATTAGGTATAAGCGACCAACAATTACAACAGGATCTGTTAGCGCAAGTTTACTTGGAGCTTCGCTGCACCTTGAGGGTTCGTCAAAAGACAGGCGCCTAATGTATCTGCTAGGATTCAGGAATAAGTCAAATCAGTATTTACTCAATACATTCGAGACCAAAGGCGATTATAAACCATCATTTACCGATATACAGGGTATGGTCATGTTCGAAGTGAACCGAAAACTGGAGTTTTCGGTGTTCGGCAACTATGCTCGTAATAAGTACACGATAATACCAACTTCCAGAGAAACCAGTTTCGGTACTATAAATGAGGCACTTCAGCTTAAGGTATATTTTGATGGAAGCGAGAGCGATAGGTTTGTTAATTATCTGGGGGCCTTCACCACTCATTACAAGCCTACAAATGATCTCTCACTCAAGTTGATAGTCTCTTCGTTTCAGACAATCGAAAGTGAAACGTTTGATATCATAGGGCAGTATTGGATAGGGAACCTTGAGACTGATCAAGGGAGTCAAACTTTCGGTCAGATGCTTGAGCCCAAAGGTGTTGGTACATATCATAACCATGCACGTAATAATCTTGATGCAAGGGTAACAGCTGTTGAACACAGAGGTTTATATACGGATAATAACAGCACATCAATGTGGGGTTTGAAGTTTCAGGCCGAAGAGGTTAATGATAAACTGAATGAATGGGTTATGAATGATTCGGCAGGCTTTACTTTGCCATATCGTCCCGGTATCCCGGGTATGGGTGGAAACCAATTTGATATCGTACTTCAGGATGTTGTAAAGACTTCAATTAATCTCAATTCAACACGTTTAACGGCTTTCGTCCAGCATTCGAGGCGTTATGATAATTCGTCGGGTGAATGGAACTTCACAGCTGGAGTGAGAGGGCATTACTGGGATGTAAATAATCAATTTCTTGTAAGTCCGCGTGCAAGTATAGCTTACAAGCCAATATGGGAAAGTGATATGGTTTTTCGCTTATCAGCCGGATACTATTATCAGCCACCATTTTACAGAGAGCTTCGTAATAAAGAGGGAATACTAAACAAGTCGTTAATTGCGCAACAATCAATACATTTTGTTTTAGGATCAGATTATAATTTCATGGCATGGGGAAGGCCATTTAAGCTAACCACTGAAGCATATTATAAATACCTTGATAACCTGGTTCCTTATGATGTGGATAATGTAAGAATAAGGTACTTTGCAACAAATTCAGCCAAAGGTTATGCCACAGGGATAGATTTTAAGGTAAATGGCGAATTTGTAAAGGGCGTTGAATCATGGGCAAGTTTGTCGGTTATGCAGACAAAAGAAGATATTGCAAACGATGATTACTACAATTACTTTAATAGTGATGGCAAAAGAATAATACCGGGCTACACTACTAATAATGTTGTGGTTGACAGTGTTCTTGTTGAAAGAGGATATATGCCTCGTCCCACTGATCAGAGAGTTACATTTGGTTTATTCTTCCAGGATTACCTGCCTAAAAATCCAACTTACAAGATGCATTTGAACTTGCTTTTTGGAACAGGGTTACCATATAGTCCACCGGGTTCCCTGCGATCAAGAAATATGCAGCGAATGCCATCTTTCAGAAGGGTAGATATCGGTTTTTCAAAACAACTTCTGGGTAAAACAGCTAATGAAACTGGTCGCAAACCAGTAAAAATAAAGTATATAAATGATGCCTGGGTTAGTCTTGAAATACTCAACTTGCTTCAGGTTAGCAATACGATTTCTTATAATTGGGTAAAAGATGTAACTAATCGTTCGTATGCTGTTCCTAATTACCTAACATCCCGACAGGTTAACCTTAAGCTTGTAGTGAACTTCTAAAAATCACTCATGCAAGTATTTAGGAGAAGAATGTATCAATTCTACAGAAAAAAGTTGCAATTAACTGACTCATTCAGGTAAAATTTTCCTAAATATTTTGCGATAAGCATTTATAATTTAAAAAAAATGTCTATTTTTGCAAACCTTTTTAAGGGAAGTCTGTCCGATGGTGTAATGGTAACACGTCTGATTTTGGTTCAGAAGACTCCAGGTTCGAGCCCTGGTCGGACAACTGATAAATCATATCGCCGATATATGTGTTTAATTGGTGAAAAGAGGTTGAGGGGGCTTATTTGTCCCCTCTTTTATTACTTTTAAAATGATAAAAACAGAAGATTTAAGAGGTGTTATTGAGCAATATTTGCAGGGAACTGATATATTTGTAGTAGATATCAGGATAAAGCCAGGTAATAACATTACGATTTTACTGGATAAAGATTCAGGAATCACTATTGACGATTGCGTTGCGTTAAACAGGCATATAGAGTCGAATTTCGATCGTGAAGTTGAAGATTATAATCTCACAGTAGCATCGGCAGGAGTAGGGCAACCATTTAAGCTTTTACGTCAGTATATAAAAAATCTTGGCAAGGTAGTTGAGGTTGAATTAACCGAGGGACAGGCACTTAAGGGAGTTCTAGCTGCAGCTAATGAAGAAAACATTACCCTGCGATTATCAACAAAAGTAAAAAAAGAGATAATTGAAGAGGACAAAGTAATACCCTTCAGCATAATTAAGAGCGTAAAGGAAGTCATTTCTTTCAGATAAACCGAATATATAATTGAATATCTAATACAGATGGAACATATCAATTTAGTCGAAACATTCTCCGAATTTAAAGAATTCAAGAACATTGACCGTGAAACAATGATGCGCATCATTGAAGATGTGTTCAGGCACATGCTTATTAAAAAGCATGGATCTGACGATAACTTCAATGTAATTGTAAACATCGATAGGGGAGACCTTGAAATCTGGAGAAACCGTGAAATAGTTGAAGATGGTGAGGTTGAAGATGAAAACAGGCAAATTGCTTACTCCGATGCTATTAAGATTGAACCTGACTTCGAGGTGGGTGAAGAGGTTACCGAGGAGATTAAGATGAAAGATTTTGGTCGCCGTGAGATACTTACAATTCGCCAGAACCTTATGTCGAAGATTCAGGAGTATGAGAAGGATAATATCTATAAGAAATATAAGGAAAAAATTGGTGAAATCATCACCGGCGAGGTTTATCAGGTGTGGAAAAAAGAGATTCTTGTACTTGATGATGAGTATATTGAGCTAACAATGCCACGTACTGAACAAATACCTTCCGATTTTTATCGTAAAGGTGATACTGTTAGGGCTGTTGTATCAAGAGTTGATATGCGCAACAATACTCCTGTTATTGTTCTTTCACGCACATCACCTGTGTTCCTTGAAAGACTGTTCGAGCAGGAAGTTCCTGAAGTTTATGATGGACTTATCACAATAAAGAACATTGTTCGTGTACCCGGTGAAAGAGCTAAGATAGCGGTTGAAAGTTATGACGACCGTATTGACCCTGTTGGTGCATGTGTTGGTATGAAAGGCTCACGTATACATGGCATTGTGAGAGAACTCAGAAACGAAAACATCGACGTTATAAATTATACAACCAACCCATCATTGTACATTACCCGTGCATTGAGCCCTGCAAAGATTTCATCAATAAGTATCAATGAATCGGGCAAGCGTGCCGACGTATTCATGAAACCCGATCAGGTTTCACTTGCTATTGGTAAGGGTGGTTATAATATTAAACTCGCCAGTAAACTTACCGGATATGAAATTGATGTTTATAGAGATACAGAGATCGATAATGAAGATGTTGATCTACAGGAATTCTCAGATGAAATCGATCAGTGGATAATTGATGAGTTTAAAGCTATCGGTTGCGATACAGCACGCAGCGTACTTGATCTTTCGGTCGAAGAGCTTGTAACTCGCACCGATCTTGAAGAAGAAACGATTAAAGAAGTTATAAAAATACTCCGTGCTGAATTTGATTAAGGAATGAACGAGGAAGGCTAATCCAGGATACTGTAAAAACTAATACTACTCTCACGGTTTGAATAACTTTATTAGCTTATTATTAAAGAAAATCCGTTTAAATAAGCGGGCAGAAACAGAAGGAAACAATATGGCAGAAACGAAAAGCATAAGGCTGGGGAAAGCAGCTCAAGAGTTTAATGTGGGGGCACTTACTATTGTCGAGTTCCTGAATAAAAAGGGAATTAAGATAGATAATAACCCAAACACTAAACTCGGCCCTGAGGTTTACGCTTTACTGGTAAAAGAGTATGCAACCGAGAAAACCGTAAAGGAGACATCGAAAAAGATCGAGCTGGAGTATAATCAGCATAAGAGCCTCTCAATTGCCGACAAAAAACCGGTAGTTGAGGATGATGATGTTGTTATCCGCAGAGATGAGTTGTTTATTCGTAATATGCCTTCTGACCGTGTATCAAAGGCATCACAGCCAAAAGAACCTGTTAAAGAGGTAATTGAACCAAAAAAGGTTCAGGAAGCTCCTGCAAAACAGCAAGCTGTTGAGCCGGACCCTGTTGTAGAGGCTGAAATAACACCTATTGAAGAACCTGTTAAATTGCCAGAACCTGAAGTTAAAGTTGAGGCTCCTATTGTTGAAGAGGTTAAACCAATTGAACAACCAGTTAAAGAGGAGAAACCTGAAGTAATTACTCCTGAGCCTGAAGCAAAACCTGAAGTACCGATTGCTGAAAAACCTGCTGAAAAAATTGAGGAAGCTCCTGCTGAAGAAGCGGCCCATGAAGAACCAAGCAAGGGCATTAAAGTTTTAGGTAAAATCGATCTTGACATGTTCAAGAAACCTAAGAAAAATAAAAATGCAGGTAAGAAAGAAAAAGAAGCAAGTGCTCCGGTTCAGAATAAAGCGGAAGATATAGCACCTGCTGTTGAACCTACTATACCAACACAAGAAGAGACTGCTGCTCAACAGCAACCAGAGCCTCAACCTGTTGATGAGCCTGCTCCGGTTGAGCATGAAAGCAAACCTGAGCCAGAAATTATAGAGACACCTCCCGCTGTTCCTGAGGAAAAAGAGAAAGTTGCACCTCCTGTTGAAAGAGAATCAAATTTCTTTAAGACAGAAGTGCGTAAACTAGAGGGTGTTACTATTCTGGGAACAATGAAACTCCCAGAACCTCGTAAAAGTGAACCCAAGAAACCTGTTGCCTCATCTTCTGATGATTCTTTGAAATCAAAGAAGAAAAAGCGTAAACGTATTAAAAAACAGGGCGAAGTCAATGTTGGTAGTGAAACTACCGATCAAACTAACCGTCCATCAAGACCACAACAAGGACAAGGTGATCAGAAAGGTCAGTTTCAGCGTCCTCCGCAAGGTGGCCAACCTCATGCTAATAAGCCAGGAGGTGGCGGTGGAGGCCGTGATAAGAAAGCTCATCCACGCCGTGAAGCTCCAAAGGTTGAGCTATCACCTGAAGATATCCAAAAGCAGATCAAGGAAACACTACAACGCTTAAGTAGCAGCGGGAAGTCAAAGGCATCGAAACATCGCCGTGAAAAACGAAGTATTGCTTCGCAACATCTTGCCGAAGAAGCAATTAAGCGTGCCGACGAATCAAAAACTATAATGGTTGCCGAGTTTGTAACAGCAAATGAATTGGCTAACCTTATGAATGTTCCTGTAAACCAGGTTATATCTACTTGCTTGTCGTTAGGATTATTCGTTTCAATAAACCAACGCCTTGATGCTGAAACAATTGTTGTTGTTGCTGATGAATTCGGTTTCACTGTGAAGTTTGTTGGCGTGGAAGCTACCGAAGGCAAAGAAGAAGTTGAAGAAGTTGATAATGAAGAAGATCTTACTCCTCGTGCCCCTATTGTAACAGTAATGGGTCACGTTGACCATGGTAAAACATCTTTATTGGATTATATACGTCATACTAATGTAATAGGTGGTGAAGCAGGTGGTATAACACAGCATATTGGTGCTTATGAAGTAAAACTGGAGAATGGTAAGAAGATAACCTTCCTTGATACTCCTGGTCATGAAGCTTTTACCGCAATGCGTGCCAGAGGTGCTAAGATTACTGATATTGTAATTATTGTGATAGCTGCAGATGATACAGTGATGCCACAGACAGTTGAAGCTATAAATCATGCACAAGCTGCAGGTGTACCTATAGTATTTGCTATCAATAAAATCGATAAAGGCAATGCCAATCCCGAGAAGATTAAAGAGGAACTTTCAAAGAGAAATATCCTTGTTGAAGATTGGGGCGGTAAATACCAGAGTCAGGAAATATCAGCAAAGAAAGGTCTTAATGTAGATTTGTTACTTGAAAAAGTATTGCTTGAAGCTGAAATGTTAGACTTAAAAGCTAATCCATCACGACTTGCAATAGGTACTGTACTTGAATCGTCACTTGATAAAGGTAGAGGATATGTTGCTAAAATTCTTGTCCAAAATGGTACATTAAGTCAGGGCGATGTAGTCTTAGCCGGTACCACATACGGAAAGGTTAAGATGATGTACAATGAGCGCAATCAACCTATTAAAGAAGCTGCTCCAAGTACTCCTTTACTGCTCTTAGGCCTCAATGGAGCGCCTCAGGCCGGCGATACCTTTAAGGTTATGAAAGAGGAGCGTGAAGCTAAAAATATAGCCGCAAAACGCCTTCAATTACAACGTGAGCAGGGTATTCGTACTCAGAAACATATTACACTTGATGAAATCGGCCGACGAATTGCTATCGGCGATTTTAAAGAACTTAACATAATTGTTAAGGGTGATGTGGACGGATCAGTTGAGGCTCTTGCCGATTCATTGCTCAAGCTTTCTACTCAGGAAGTTCAGGTTAATATCATCCATAAGTCAGTTGGTGCTGTAACTGAAAGCGATGTTCTTCTAGCATCAGCATCTAATGCTATTATCGTTGGTTTCCAGGTGCGCCCATCAATGAGTGCTCGTAAACTTGCTGAACAAGAGCAGATTGATATTCGACTGTACTCTATCATCTATACAGCTATCAATGAAATTAAGGCTGCAATTGAAGGTATGTTATCGCCGGATATTGAAGAGAAGATCGTTTGTAATCTCGAAGTTCGTGAAGTATTTAAAATTACTAAGGTTGGTACAATTGCCGGATGTATGGTACTCGATGGAAAAATTCATAGGAATACACGCATTCGCATTATCCGCGATGGAATCGTGGTTCATACCGGTACACTTGGCTCACTTAAACGTTTTAAGGATGATGTGAAAGAAGTATCTGCAGGTTATGAATGCGGACTTAATATCGACAACTTCAATGATCTTAAGATTAAAGATATAATTGAAGGCTACGAAGAAGTTGAAGTTAAACGAAAACTGTAAGTATATGGTTAGAGTTGATTAATCAGGTACACTGATTTACTTAAACTTACTATTGATTTTCATAAGAGTCGGTAATTATTGCTCCCATTAATTACCGACTCTCTTTTTATTACGGTTAAGATCCGCCAAAATGTAAACCAGCTAACTAATAAATAACCTGAAGCATGAAGGCGAAAGCACAAAAACTTGAGCATAACCTATTAATCAGTTAAATAAAATAGTGACCAATGATTACAGGCTCTGCTATTCCTGAAACTATCGGTCACTATTCAATCACTCACTAGAACGGTCTTTACTACTTCGTATTATTATTGTCCTCACGCATTGATCTATAACCCTTATATTTAGCTTCAACGTCACCCCAATTGACAACGTTCCAGAATGCAGTGATATAATCAGCTCGTTTATTCTGATACTTTAAATAGTACGCATGTTCCCAAACATCCATTCCAAGAATGGGTATGCCACGGCGGTCGGTTATGTTCATTAAAGGGTTGTCCTGATTTGCAGTTGAAGTAATGAACAATTCACCTGTTTTCATATCAACAGCAAGCCATGCCCAACCAGAACCAAAGCGACTCTTGCCAGCCTCTTCAAACTTATCTTTAAAGTTCTTGAAGTTGCCAAAGGTTTTATTTATCTCTTGCATTAGTTCGCCAGAAGGCTCACCACCACCATCAGGTGACATATTCTGCCAGTAAATAACGTGATTGAAATATCCACCAGCATTATTTCTCACTGCATCAGGCTGACCTTTTATGTTTGCAAAGATCATCGTTATAGGCATTTTCTCCATATCAGTACCTTTTATGGCATTCATGAAATTGGTGTAATAGCCTCTGTGATGTTTGTCATAATGCACTTCAACAGTTTTGGCATCAATTGCTTTTTCCAGTGCATCATAAGCGTATGGTAATTCTTTAAAAGTCAATTCACCCGACGGATTCATCCATTCAGATACGAACTGAGCGGGTTTAGTTGGATGTGGCCTGTCCTGACGGTTAACATCTCCGGTTGGCTTGTTTCTTTCAGAGGCTGACTTGTTAGTCTTAAGGTTGTTATTTTTACCGCTCTTCTCTTGACTTACAGCTGTAAGAGTTGAGATTACGAGGCAGCCGATTAAAAATGATCTTATATTCATTGCTTATTGGTTTTTTGCATTTTCAAAATTTCTGTTAACCTGATCCCAATTGATAACATTCCAGAAAGCATTAATATAGTCAGGACGGCGGTTCTGATATTTAAGATAATAGGCGTGTTCCCATACGTCAAGACCTAAGATTGGGGTACCCATACAATCAGCTGTGTCCATAAGCGGATTATCCTGATTCGCGCTTGAGCAAACTGAGATTGCACCGTCTTTTTTAACACACAACCATGCCCATCCACTACCGAAACGATTCGCTGCAGCATCATTGAACTTATTCTTAAACTCTTCGAAAGAGCCAAATGTTTGATCAATTGCATCTTTAATTGCACCTGTTGGTTCTCCGCCACCATTAGGTGACATCACCGACCAGAATAAATCATGATTAAAATAGCCACCACCATTGTTCCTTACCGCCATTGGTGCCTTGCTGATGTTACTGAATATTTCCTGTAGTGACTTATTGGCCATATCAGTATCCTTTATGGCAGCAATAAATTTATCGTAGTAAGCCCTGTGATGTTTGGTATGGTGTATCTCCATAGTCTGACGGTCAATATGCGGTTCTAATGCATCATAAGAATAAGGTAAGTCCTTGAATTCGAAGTTCATAGTTTTTCCTCCCTGAATTTTTTTTAGGTTTATTTAGAATTGCTATAAATAACATTTGTAGCCGCTTATTGTTTAAAGATTATTTATTAACATATATTTTGAAAATAGCTGCAAATATTCGTTATTGTAGGCAGTTTCAGGTGCATTAATAATAAAAAAAAGGAGTAACTTCGCTCCTGCACTTATTGTTTTACAGTTTTAGTATACATCTCTGTAAATCAGCTGAATACTATAAATTGAGATAACTTTTCAGAATAAACAACTTATAGATGGAAAACTTTAAACGATTAAACAACATCGGCGGATTCGTAAGTTTCCTTATTGCTGCCATTGTTTACACGCTTACGCTGGAGCCTACTGCTTCATGGTGGGATGCAGGAGAGTATATTGCAACCGCTTATAAACTACAAGTTGGTCACCCTCCCGGAGCACCATTGTTCCAAATGTTAGGTCGCCTCTTTTCGCTCCTTGCTTTAGGCGATGTGCAGAGGGTTGCCCTTATGGTGAATTTTATGTCGGCGATAAGTAGTGCTCTTACAATACTTTTCCTATTCTGGACTATCACTCACATGGCACGTAAACTCGTAGGCAACGGTGAGATGACAAAAAATCAGGGGTTCACTGTCTTGTTAAGTGGTTTTATTGGAGCTATGGCATATACTTTCACCGATTCATTCTGGTTTTCGGCTGTCGAAGGTGAAGTTTATGCTATGTCATCATTCTTTACTGCTGTTGTTTTTTGGGCTATCCTTAAGTGGGAAGAGCAAATGCATGAAAAACACTCAATTAAGTGGATAATTTTAATAGCTTATCTTGTTGGTTTATCAATAGGAGTACATCTTCTTAACTTGCTTGCAATACCTGCAATCGGATTTGTATGGTATTTCCGTACGCATGATAAACCAACTACAAAAGGTATTATATATACATCACTCATTTCTATTACTATACTTGCTGTAGTCATGTATTTGATTATACCCGGTGTAGTAAGTTTATCAGCAAGCTTTGAACTTTTCTTTGTTAACACTATAGGTTTACCTTTCAATTCAGGTACTATCATTTATTTCACTCTTTTAATTGGTTTAGTAACTTATGGTATTATATGGTCACAACGTAAAGCCAAGTTCCTCATTAATACTATCTTGTTATGCTTTACTTTTATACTTATAGGTTATTCATCATTTATAATGCTGGTAATAAGGGCGAATGCAAACACCCCTATTAATGAAAACAATCCCGACGATGCAATAAGCTTGCTATCATATCTTAACAGAGAACAATATGGTACTTGGCCATTGTTTACAGGTCAGTATTATAATTCACCTGCCGATCCGGTTAATCCTGCATCCGATGGAACGCCTATCTATATAAGAGATGAAAAGAAAGGCCGATATATTATAACCGACTCTCGCAAAAATGCAATTACAAATTACGATAAACGGTTTACTACTTTGCTTCCTCGAATGCATTCCTCACAGGCTAATCATGTTAAAGCATATAAGTCATGGGGTAAAATAGAAGGAAGGCCCATAACAATCACTGGCGATGATGGCAAACCTACAACTATCTATAAGCCTACTTTTACTGAGAACCTGCGTTTTCTATTCAGCTACCAGATTGGGCATATGTACCTTAGGTATTTTATGTGGAATTTCGTAGGCAGACAAAATGATGAACAAGGACATGGAGGTGTTCAGAATGGAAACTGGCTTAGCGGTATTAACTTCCTCGACGAAATGAGATTAGGTAAACAAACCGACTTGCCTCAATCCATGCAGAGCTCAGCGCGCAATACCTATTTTTTCCTGCCTCTGATTTTGGGTCTTATAGGAATGTTTGCTCATTTCTCAAGAAATTATAAAGATGGACTGGTTGTAGCTCTATTATTCTTCATGACAGGTATTGCAATTGTGCTCTATCTCAACCAAACGCCTTTTCAGCCCAGAGAGCGTGATTATGCTTATGCAGGATCTTTCTATGCTTTTGCAATATGGATAGGAATTGGAGTGATTGCTATTGTAGAGTTCTTTAAGAAGAAAATGTCGGAGAGCATAGCTATTCCATTAACAGCATTGGTTACACTAACTGTGCCTGTTATAATGCTTGCGCAGAATTATGACGACCATGATCGTTCAGGTAAATATGCTGCCCGCGATTTTGCCATCAATTATCTTAATTCATGTGATCCGAATGCTATACTTATAACCAACGGCGATAACGATACTTTTCCATTATGGTATGTGCAGGAGGTTGAAGGTGTAAGGACGGATATAAGAGTTGTAAACTATATGCTTTCTTCTGGCGATTGGTATGTACATCAGCTTGCAAGAAAGATCTATGATTCTGATCCGCTGCCATTCCAGTTGACCCCCAGGCAATATGATAAGGGAGTTAACGAATTCATTCTTGTTTATGAGCAAACTAAGGAAAGAATTGATGTCAGGGAAGTAATGAATTTCATTGCCAGCGATGATCCACGAACTAAGGTGCCTCTTGTTAGAGGTGAAACCGCAAACTATATTCCAACACGTAAACTACGTTTAACTGTTAATAAAGCTAATGCTATTAAGTATGGAATAGTTCCTGAATACCTGGCCGATAGCATACTTGATTATGTTGACTGGGATATAAAAGCTAAGTATTTCATTAAGAATGATCTAATGATGCTCGATTTCCTTGCAAACAACGATTGGAAACGTCCTCTGTATTTTGCAAATCCAAACAGTATTTCTTCAACTTTCGACCTTGATAAGTATTGTCATCTTACTGGTATAGTATATAAGTTTATGCCTGTTCCGGCAGTAGACTATTATAGGGGACTTGGAGGTATTGATGATGTTGCAACCTATGATGTGCTTATGAATAAGGCATCATGGGGTAACCTTAACGATCCTAAGGTAAATGTTGACCCTGAAAGTGATAGAAGCCATGGTTTGGGTAAGAACAGTTATATGAGGCTGGCCCAGGCACTTGTTAATAAAGGCAAGAATATAGAGGCTATAGCTGTTGCCGACAGGATATTGAAGGAATTTCCGAATGAAAAATTTACTTTTGATGTCTTTATGATACCTATTATTGATGTATACTATCGCGCTGGCGATACAGTCAAAGGGAATGATCTGCTAAAGGCTATCGTACAGGTGTATAGCGAAAGGCTTAATTTCTATAGTCAGGTTGGTTCTAAATTTGAAGCTTATTACCGTGATGACAGGGAGGAAGCAATTACTGTAATAGCGCGTTTATACAGCGCAGCTAAACAATACCGTCAAACTGAACTATTAAAGGATCTTGATTCACAATACTATATTCCAGAGGAGATAAAACAGATCTTCAATTAAATAGAGTATATTTGAAAGTATAGTTTTTATTTTTTAAAGCTACCCCTGCTTTTAGATGCGAATCTCAATTCAGGGGTTTTTTCATTTTATTCTGTGGGGAGGTATCCATCTATTGCCTTCTATAAGCATATTACAACCTTTACGAGTAGTAGAAGCCCAAATCATTACAAATAGAATGTTCATGCTATTCTTTTCTTCCGTTTACTATGGTTACAAACAATTAAAGAACGGTTATTTCAGCAGCTCAAACTGGAATTATTTCAATTACTCTACATTGTAACATCAAATGTAGTCCCATTATAATCCAAAATAAGGTTAGCACATTAAAATAGCAGGCTCTGTCAAGGCTATAGAACCAAGGAGTATATTTAAGTATACAAGATTGCCCCAAATATCTCATTGGCACAACTGTAATAAGCAATTAAGAATTATCTCTTTCTGTTTTAGGCAGTTTTATGCTGGGAGCGGTTATTTCGTATTAATATAAAAGCACCGGCAAGGATAAAAGGAATTGATAACCACTGACCCATGTTGAGTGCCATTGTAGTTTCAAAACTCACTTGAGGCTCTTTTACAAATTCGATTATGAAGCGTACACCAAAAAGAACAATTAGGAATATCCCGAAGATTGTGCCGTTTTTCATCACAGCAAATCTCTTGAGATAAAAGCTCATCAATCCAATGAATAGTAAAAGATAACTAAATCCCTCATATATCTGGGTAGGATGACGGGGATCAACCTGTCCGTCTCTTACAAAGATGAATCCCCATGGTAATGAGGTATAATGACCATAAATCTCGCTATTCATTAAATTACCCATACGTATAAAGAATCCTGCTAGTGCAACAACAATAACAAGTCGATCGAGTACCCAGAAATAAGGCTTGCCTGTTTTCCGGCTAAAAAGCCAAATAGCACTAAGTATACCAAATGCAGCTCCATGACTTGCAAGTCCTCCCTGCCAAATTGCAAAAATCTTTGCTGGATTGCTCAAATAATAATCAGGTTCATAAAAAAGCACATGGCCTAAACGGGCACCAATCACTGTGGCGATTATGACATAAGTAGCCAGCTTGTCAAGTAGGTCAATACTAAGTCCTTCTTTTTTAAACACAACTTTTTCTAGAATTATATATCCCAAAAGGAACGATAGTGCAAAGAACAAACCGTACCATCTTACCTGTAGTGAGCCTAACTCAAACATAACAGGTCTAAAATCCCAAACGATAGCATTGAACATCATAAGACCAATTTTTAAACAAAATTACTCAATTATATCTGGTTTTCACCTTTTCGATTACCCATTTTATCACCTGCTTGTGAATCACCTCTCCGGCTTCACCGGTTAAACCTGTGGTGTGATGTGCTTTTTTTAACAGATTATTATCTAATTCATCATTCTCATCAGCAATTACAACAGCCCCTCTTGCAGCATATGTAGTTGCAAGATACTCTTGCTCAGTTTGTCCGGGAGTAGGCATGCAAATTATTTTGTTGCCAGTGTACCAAAGGTCCATTAAAGTTGAGTATCCACCCCTGCATATAACTATAGGTTTCTTCTTTAATACTGCACAAAGTTCAGTTGCCGGCAAATGATCAACAACTGTAAGAAATTTTGAAACATGTTTAATATTGCAACCAGATGAAATACCTCTTAATAACAGAGCCCTGGCCTGAAGCTTTATTAAGCCTTTAATTAACTTTTTCTCAAATATGGATCTTTGAGGCTCAGGCCCACTAACCAACGCAACAATATCATATTCATCAGCATAGGTATCAGGACATGATTCAAAGCGGCTTAAAGGCCCTATATAAATAGTATTCTTATGGATTGTACTCTTGTGTGACAATTGCCCTGATAAATTATTCACTCCTTCAAAATCAGGTATCCAAAGCTCATTAAACCTTCTTGCCGAGGCAGCTATAAGAGAATTAAGCACCCAACTCATCTTTGTGAAAGGACTAGGAGCAATTGCATTTGTTTGATGTGTTATAAATACCGAATAAACATCACGATTATAGAAGCCATACCTGTTATCGGAAATAACAAGATCAATATTGAGTTCTTTTACCAAACGTTTGAGAGCTGCATGTTCGCGCCATATACGGTAAAACAATTTAGGCAACTGTATTGCAAGCGCCATGCCTAAGGGCAGAGCATCATGAAAATTAACTCTGTATCCATCTAAATGGACCGTTCTGATACCAGGAAATTCCTTCTTTAAAAGCTCTACACTATAGCCTTCCCCTGCAATAATAACCTCACAACCTTCTTCTAACAGATCAGCAATCAAAGGAACACATCTGCTTGCATGCCCTAAGCCCCAATCAAGCGGACTAATAAGCACTTTTATAAAGCTTTTAGAATTCAAGATGTTAACTGTTTATTTAGTGTATTGCGAAGATTTCTTTAACTCTTCTTGCGAAAATAAATATATTAAAAAATCAACCCATTGAGTTGAAACTCTTAGAGTGTTGCTTATTTTTCCATAATTTCGCCCGCCATTATTAGTAACAAATTTGCAAGCCATTAATCATGCAAGATAAGCAATATAATGAGATGCTATATAAAATTGCATTAACACTATTACCAGGAGTTGGTGGAGTAGGAGCCCGAAAGTTGTTGGCACATACAAAAAGCGCTGAAGGGGTATTTAGAGAAAAGAAATCAACCTTAGCTAAAATTCAGGGAATACGCGAATCAAACCTCGAGGTCTTTAATGATACCTCCGAATATATTATCAGAGCAGAAGAAGAGCTCGAATTTATTGAAAAACACAACATAAAGCCCTATTTCCTTACTGATGATGACTACCCTTACAGGTTGAAGCAATGTAGTGATAGTCCACTTATGATTTATACCACAGGCAATGCTGACCTTAATAGTAAGTATGTACTAAGTGTGGTAGGTACCCGAAAGGCAACAGAGTATGGAAGAGAAATGTGCGATAAGATTATAAAAGGATTAGCTGATTTAGGTGTGCTGATTGTAAGTGGTTTAGCTTATGGAGTTGACACAGCTGCACATAAATGTGCCATTGATGCATCACTACCTACAGTAGGAGTTTTAGCTCACGGACTCGACAGGATATACCCTTTTGCTAATGTACAACTTGCTCAGCAGATGAATGAAAATGGAGGTCTTATAACAGAGTATGTTAGTAAGACGGAGCCCGATAGAGAAAACTTTCCTATGCGCAACCGAATAATTGCAGGTCTTGCCGATGCAACTATTGTTATTGAAGCAAGCAGCAAGGGTGGTGCACTCATTACTGCCGACATTTCAAACTCATATAACAGAGATGTGTTTGCGGTGCCTGGCCGAATAGGAGATACTTACTCCGAAGGTTGCAATAATCTTATAAAAACTAATCGGGCGGCTCTATTGCAGAAGGCCGAAGATATAATGTATATAATGGGCTGGGATTCAAAACCTATAAAACCACAGCCGGTACAGCGCAAGTTGTTTATCAATCTCAACCCTGAACAGGAGAGTTTGATAAAAATATTGGAGCAAGACGGCGAATGTAGTATCGACCATTTAAGTGTTAAATCAACCCTCTCTCCATCAAAAGTGGCTAATGCTCTCTTAAGTCTTGAATTCGAAGGTCTTATAAAAACGTTGCCAGGCAAGATATATAAGATTCTGAATTAAACATGTAAAACGGAGTCAAGGATATTTTTCATAATTTTGTGTAATGGCGACAGAAAGTGGTATAGTAATAAGATCGACCGGAAGCTCCTGCAATGTAATGGACAGTACAGGCAGGATACTGGAGTGCCGTTTAAAAGGAAACTTCAGGATTAAAGGCATCAAATCAACCAACCCGCTGGCGGTAGGCGACAAGGTAAATTATGTACTGAAGCCAGGAGAAGATGTAGGTTTAATAAACTCCATTGAGCCTCGTAATAATTACATAATACGCAAAGCTACAAGACTAAGCAAGCAATCACATATCATTGCTGCAAATATCGACAGGGCAATAGTAATGGTAACATTAAGCAGTCCACGTACCTCCACAGGTTTCATTGACCGCTTTCTGGTTACTGCCGAAGCATATCATATTCCTGCCTCTATTATTTTCAATAAATTGGATCTGCTCACAGCTTCCGAAAAGACTAGACTTAAAAATCTCACAGAGCTTTATACCGGATTAGGATATGATTGTTTGCATACTTCTGCGCTTAAAGGCGAAGGTATAAATAATGTTAAAGGGTTACTCAAAGATAAAGTATCGCTTATTAGCGGGCATTCTGGAGTAGGGAAGACAGCTCTTATTAACTCTATTGAACCGGGGCTTATGCGTCGTACCGGCATAATTTCCGATTATCACCAAAAAGGTAAGCATACAACCACATTTGCCGAGATGCTACCTTTAAGCTTTGGGGGGTTTATTATAGATACACCCGGCATTAAGGAATTCGGACTAGTTGATTTCGAGAAGGAGGAGATTGCTGAGCGTTTCCCTGAAATGAGAGGATTAATGCACGAATGTCAGTTTAATAACTGTACACATGTGCATGAACCAGGCTGTGCTGTTAAAGACGCACTAGTAAAGGGTAATATCAGTGAAAGCCGATATGCAAATTATATAAGCATACTTAATGACGAGTATTTCGAAGAGACTGAATATTAAACATAGTTATATCCTATTTTATCTTAATTTATGAGGGTTGTTATTCAGAGAGTAACGGGTGCATCGGTTTCTAAAAGCGATGGTGAAAAAAATAGTATAGGTGCCGGATTAATGATTTTGCTTGGTATTGAGCACTCTGATAACGAAGATGATATTGCATATCTTGTGGGTAAAACATCTCGATTAAGAATCTTTGATGATACTAATGGCGTGATGAACCTCTCGGCTACCGATATTAATGCTGAAATACTTGTTGTTAGTCAATTCACTTTACATGCCGATACCAGGAAAGGTAACCGACCATCATATATACGTGTAGCAAGACCCGAGCAGGCAATACCTCTATACGAAAAGTTTATCAGGAACCTGCAAAATCAAACAGGCCTGACTGTTAAATCAGGCTGGTTTGGTGCATATATGCATGTGCAACTTATAAATGATGGCCCGGTAACTATAATTATCGACTCGAAGAACCGGGAATAGCATTTATAAATCAGAATGAAAATGTCATTCCAAAACTAGGCATTATAGGCAACTGGTATATTTTTTCGCCAGTGATCCTGTTAATATAGAATATATTATCGCGGTCATAAACATTAGTAACACTAAAGTTTGTTTCAAGCTGGCTATTCTCACCAATCCTGAAACGTTTCATGATACTAAGGTCCATTCGGTGATAAGTTGATAAGCGACTATCATTAAATTTCCCGTAAACGAGACCCATGACCCCATTTTCAGTAAGAATATTGGTATAGACACCGTTATTAAAAGGAAGTCGCTCATAAGCTCCCTGAGTCTGGGTGAATGGAAATCCTGAACCGAAGTTCAGGCGAGCATTAACTTCCCATGAAAGTTCACTGCCGAAGCGATATGATGCAACAAGATTAACATTATGACGGCGGTCGTAATGTGGCACATAATCTTCAACCTCATTAGAACGATTAACATAGGCTAAAGAATAAACAGCCCACAAGTAAATCTTTTTACGGTCGTATTTAATAGAAAAGTCTACCCCGTTAGCATTACCATCCTCAATTATAAAGTCTTTACGGAAATATGGTTCTACGTAATTCGGACTTGCTGGATTAGTGTAAGGATCACTATCAATGAAAATCTTGTTGCGGTTCATGTTTGTAAGCTGAGTGAATCGCTTATAATAGCCTTCGAGGTTGATAGTTGTAAATGGCATCGGGTCGTATTCAATACCGGCAATAATATGCCATGCTTTCTGAAGCTTATGGGTCACCTCATCACCTTTGTATGTAGACTGTAAATTATCTTGTCCTGAAAGGAATCCATAGAAAAGATTCACAACATCCCTATCTGAACTGGCACTTATAAGATTCTGAGAGTAAATTCCGGCTGCACCTTTCAACCTGATTGCTTTTGAAACATTATATTTTGTTGCAACACGTGGCTCGAATGAAAAGTTAGAGAGCGAGGCATAATACTGTAACCTCAAACCTGGTTCAAGAAGGAACTTCCCAGTGTTTAATTTATATTTGACGAACGCTGCTGCCTCAGTAGTATTATCGCTCTGATTAAAATGCAGGCCTACTGAGTTGCTATAATCGAATTCTGTTTTAAATCCCAGTAATTCAATTCCGTACTTAACTTCATTCTTCCCGAGGAAATAGGTAAAGCCAAGTCCTACGTTAAACCCATTGATTTCGCTAAATCGAGGAGGCTGAGCTTGCTCATTCATATTAATTCTGTATGATGAGTAAGCAAAATTACCTTCAAGAAGAACAGGGTTAACACCCGGTATTACTACAAAGTTACCACCCACTCCATTCGATACCCAATCATAAGTTGCTACATTATCATAATCAACCTTATCGTTGAAGTTAAATCCATAAAGATTAATTTTTGATCCGTTACCGGCGTTGAATGATATTTTGCCATAAACATCAGTATAATTGAATGGTAATCCGGCGGTATCAATGTATTTATAGAAGATATCGGAGCTTTGTTTAAGATAGCTGTTTTTTGCAGTTAAGATAAAAGAGATACTACCCTCATTGTCATCTTTTACTAAGGGACCTTCAACCATGAGTTTACCACCAAAAGTGCTAAGACCTGCCTTACCGGCAAGGCGATTTTTATTCCCATCGCGTGTTGTGAGGTCCATTATCGACGAAATTCTGCCACCATACTCAGCATTGAAGCCTCCTGTAAAAATATCGGCATTACGTAGTATATCGGTATCAAATACTGAGAACAGACCAATTGAATGGAACGGATTATATATAACCATGCCATCGAGTATCACCTTATTCTGAATAGGCGAACCACCTCGTATATATAGTTGTCCGCCTTGGTCACCTGTAAACACTACGCCTGGTAATACCTGAAGATACTGAGCAAGATCGGGTTGTCCCCCAATTGTAGGGATGCGGCTTATAAGTTTTGGTGTAACTTTAATAACCGAAGTTCGAGTATCATTGCGGGCTTCGGTCTGCTCGGCCGAGATCTGAACCTCCTGAAGATTAAGAGCAGCCTCTACAAGATAAAGCTTTAAGGTTAAAACCTGACCCTTCTTCATTGTAACCTCCTGGCGAAGAGTGTCGTAACCCATATAAGAAACCATTAGCGTATAATTGCCTTCAGGTATTTTTGATATCGTGAAGTATCCATTTACATCGGTAGCAGCGCCATAACTCGTTCGGTGAAGATATACATTCGTGAAAATAACAGGTTCACCTGTTCCTTTGTCATAAACAAAACCACGGATAACACCATCCTGAGCATTAAGGGTTATTATTGCTGTTAGAAAAATAATAACTGTTGAAATTGATCGTTGTAGTAACTGCATGAGTATAACACGTAAAGATGTAACCATGCAAAAGTAATTAAAATATAATAAAGCAGCCCGCAGTTTTTTAATATTATCAACTCAAATATCTATTCCTAATATCTGCTGAAGGAATTCTGCAACTATCTCTTTTTCCAAATATAAGATATCGGCTTCGGGCAATAATCCGGTAAAGCTTTTCTCGAAGATTACGAGGAATAATCCTTATAGCAAGAGCCAGATTCCAAGGGAAACCCAGTAACTTTATTATCCGAATAATAGCATCCGATTGAAAGTAGATTTTATCATCGGTAACCAACACTAAACTATCGGGCAGCCTGTCAATTCCTTTAAGATGTTTTTCGGCTACAGCAGAACCGAAAGTAGTGAATATAAGTTGCTTACGCCTGTCAATAAGAGTTAAGAATCTTACTGTATTACTGCAAAGCACACAAAAATCATCAAATATTAAAAGAGCCTTATTACCTGTATTCTGCATTTAATCAGTTTATGAGCATAAGAATTGATATTTTAACCTTAAATACATAAAGCTGTGAAAATCATTGTCTAATAATTGTATCATTAAACATGTCAAAACCTGTGTATGTGTAAGTACAAACAAATGCAGAAAATGATTGTTATTAGCGGAAAAGGAAAAAACACTATAAAGTATATAAGTACTTGCATGTGTTAAATTTTTAATTAATTTTAGGACACCAAAATAAAAAGATGGAAGAGCAAAGAATTGAGATCAACAACGGCGTATTAACAGTGCCTGATAATCCGGTAATACCATACATTGAAGGCGACGGTACCGGGCCGGATATTTGGAGAGCAGCGGTAAGAGTTATCGATTCTGCTGTGGAGCATGCTTATGGTGGAAAGCGCAAAATACAATGGAAAGAGGTTATGGCCGGTGAGAAATCATTCAACAAAACAGGCGAATGGTTGCCCGCAGAAACACTTGCTGATTTCAGGAAATATCTTGTTGGTATTAAAGGTCCATTAACTACTCCTGTTGGAGAAGGTATTCGTTCATTGAACGTAGCCCTCAGGCAAGAGCTCGATTTATATGTTTGCTTACGTCCGGTTAAATATGTGCAAGGTGTACCTAGCCCGGTTAAAGAACCTCATAAAGTTAACATGTATATTTTCAGAGAGAACACCGAAGATATATATGCAGGTATCGAATACATGAGTGGTACGCCCGAAGCTGAGAAGATGAAAAACTTCCTGGTTAAAGATATGGGGGTTAATAAGATAAGATTTCCCGAATCAAGTTCCTTTGGCATAAAACCTGTTTCGAAAGAAGGAAGTGAAAGACTTATACGAGCTGCTGTTAAGTATGCAGTCGACAAAAAGCTGCCTTCACTTACGCTCGTTCACAAGGGTAACATTATGAAGTTTACCGAAGGTGCTTTCAAGAACTGGGGTTATCAACTTGCAGAACGTGAGTTTGGCGATAAAGTGTTTACCTGGAAACAGTATGACATAATCGCTGAACAACACGGTAAGGAAGAGGCTGATAGACTCATGAAAGAGGCCTCAGCACAAGGAAAAGTGATAATAAAAGATGATATTGCTGATGCATTCCTTCAGCAGATACTTTTACGACCTGCTGAGTATTCGGTTATTGCAACACTCAATTTGAATGGTGATTATATCTCAGATGCACTCGCCGCAATGGTTGGAGGCATTGGAATTGCACCGGGAGCAAATATAAACTACATGACCGGCCATGCCATATTCGAGGCAACACATGGAACTGCACCAAAATATGCAGGACTTGATGCTGTTAACCCTAGCTCAGTTATTCTTTCAGGAGCCATGATGCTCGAATATATGGGATGGAATGAGGCTTCAGACCTTATTCATGAAGCTCTGAAAACTGCAGTTGAAAATAAACGGGTAACTTACGATTTTCACCGACTCATGGAAAACGCAACTAAGCTCAAAACATCTGAGTTTGGAGATGAGCTAATAAATGCTATCTCAGCAACAGAAAAAATAATGTAAACACTTTTATATCAAACAAATATGGCAAAGAGGCTAAAAGATACCTTATACGAAAAGATCCAGGAGTGGAGACCCCGTACTGAACGCTTATTAAAGGAATATGGTGATGTGGTAGTAGATAAAGTTACTATCAGCCAGATACTTGGAGGTATGCGTGGCATTAAATCACTGGTTTCTGACATTTCATATCTCGACCCGTTCGAAGGCATTCGCTATCGAGGCTTCACTCTACCCGAAGTGTTTGAGAAACTGCCTAAAGCAAAAGATTCAGACATGCCTACTGTTGAAGCTCTCTTCTATTTATTGCTTACAGGTGATATTCCAAATGAAGAGCAAGCTCAGGAAGTAGCCGATGAATTCAATAAGAGGAGAATTCTACCACGGTATATATATGAAGTAATCGACGGAATGCCATGCTGCAGTCACCCGATGACCATCTTCTCTACTGCCATACTTACAATGCATCGTGAATCGTTCTTCACTAAGAAATATCATTCAGGATTAAAGAAGGCTGATTACTGGGATCCTACTTACGAAGATACTCTCAATTTGCTGGCAAAACTGCCTGAGATTGCAACTTACATCTATGCCAAGCTTTACAGAGATGGGAAGCGGATACAATCAAATCCAAACCTTGATATGGCCGGTAATTTCGCCCACATGATGGGAATACCAAAACCTTATGATGATGTATCGCGTATGCACTTTATTGTGCATGCCGACCATGAAGCAGGTAACGTAAGTGCACATACAGGTCATTTGGTTGCAAGCTCTTTATCAGATGTTTATCTATCCATTTCGGCAATGGTAAACGGTTTGGCAGGTCCATTACATGGATTGGCAAATCAGGAAGTACTACGCTGGCTTCAGGATCTTATGGATAAGATGAACGGCGAAGTGCCATCAAAAGAACACCTGCAGAAATATGTGTGGGATACACTGCAATCAGGACAGGTAATACCGGGATTTGGCCATGCAGTATTACGCAAAACCGATCCACGTTATATGCTTCAGAGAGACTTCAGTCTGAAACATCTGGCCGACGATCCACTCTTTAAAGTTGTGAGCATGCTATATGAAGTAGTGCCGCCAATTCTTCTTGAACAAGGCAAGGCCAAAAACCCATGGCCTAACGTCGATGCACAATCGGGCGTAATCCAGTGGCATTATGGTGTTAAGGAATATGACTTTTACACTGTATTGTTCGGCATCGGCCGCTCAATAGGAATCACTACCAACATCATTTGGGACAGAGCTTTAGGCTATCCTTTAGAAAGGCCTAAATCACTTACCACCGCTATGCTCGAAGATATAGCCGTAGGAATTCCGGTAAACGCCGAGGATTAATATACAAGCGGTTAACCCGCAGTATAATATTTAGAGCAGTTGACTTTTATTTGTTAACTGCTCTTTTTCTTTAATATAAATATTATCAGCCCATTCTACCTGACATTTATTGCTAGTTACATTTAATTTTGGTTAAATTCGGCTCCTCCTCATTATACCTTCATTTGCTCCTCTTTCTAGCCTCTTTATCTCTTCGTTCTATTTAATGATGTGGATATTAGGCTGATATTAGGTTGATAAGAAGAGGATATGAGGTGATGCAAAATCAATCTAAACTTTAACCCAATTCATTCTAAATGCAAGCCGCAACCATTGCCGCCATAGAAAAGCAGCCCTGTAATAGAAATCCGCCGGTTGGAGCATCCCAGTTTACCATTTCGCCAATCACAAATATTGACGGGTGTGATTTGAGGGAGAAATTATCATTAATATCATCTATGCTTATTCCGCCGACTACACTAATTGCCTCATCAATGGGTCTGAGTGACTTCACAGGAATTATCAGGTTCTTAACATTTTGGCAGAATTGTTCTTTGTCGTGAAGTATTTCTTGGGAAGTAAAAGCTTTAATAAGTGCCATTTGCTCGCTTTGCATTGAAAGTAGTCCTTTGTAATCGGGCACTAATGATTTTGATTGATTCCCGGCGCTCTTCAGGTTTTCATCTGATAACTTTTTAAGTAACTGTGTTGAAGTATTCTGTGGTTTAAAGTCGATAGAAACAGAGGCATTTCTGCCTTCAGCAAAGCAATTTCTAAGCTCCGGAATTATACAATAAACAGCAGCGCCTTCCAAACCATCAACAGTAATCAGGGCTTCATTCATTTTTACTCGTGAAGATGTGTTAGTTTCCTCTCTTCCGGTTACCGCTGAAATGGTAATATTCTTAAGCGGCTTACCTGAATGATATTGTTTGATATTATCCGGCCAACCGATATTGATTCCACAATTGGATGGTTGAAAAGGTAAAGTTTGAATGCCGTTTTTGTGAAACATATTAACCCACGATCCATCAGAACCTGTTTGAGGCCACGAAGCACCACCAAGGGCAAGTATGCAATAATCAGCACTGTAATCAACAGTTGGAGGCAGTTGTGAAGATTGATATTCTGACTTGCCCTTAGTTTTTAACTCAAAAGTAAACACATTTTCAGGAGTGAAGCCGATCAATTTATGATTTAGATGAATTGATACTCGTCGCTCATCTAGTGCATTTGTCATTTTTTGAACAACATCCAATGCTTTCATATCTTTCATTGGAAACACTTTGCCACTAGAGCCAATGTAGGTTGGAATACCTATGCTATTAAGCCAATTTCGTAAATCTTCATTATCGAAAACATCAAGTGCACGGTTCATAAAACCTGCAGGGATATACGCATCTCTTGTTCGTTGAATTGAATGGTTGGTGATATTGAGACCACCTTTACCTGCAACTAAAAGCTTCCTGCCGAGTGATGATGATTGCTCAAACAAATGCACTTCGCATGCTTCGCTAAGTTTCCATGCTGCAAACATACCTGCAGGGCCACCACCCACAATAATTACTTTCTTTTTCTTACGCATTGTAATTACTGCTTCAATATCGCTTACGCGTGATCATACTCACATAAAGATTCTCAACCTTCTCCCTTGCCCATGGGGTTTTTCGAAGGAACTTCAATGAAGATTGAACAGAGGGGTTTTCTTTAAAGCATCTGATATTAACATAATAACTCAGCCGCTCCCAACCGTAATGAGCATGAAGTTCTTTTATAATAGTTTCGAGTGTAACCCCATGCAGTGGGTTATTTGGTTGTTGTTCCATAAGACAAAAATACACGATTTGTGGAGACTTCATGTGTATAGCAACTTCATATACTGTTTCTAATTTCCTGTCTGATCTTATTTTCTCATTATTAAATGGCTGTTGGAGTTTCTAACGGAAGCATTTAATAAACATTTTGAATACAAAGATGTTATCACGTTTCAATCATAATACGTATACAAGCATAACAATGATATAAGCTGCAAATGAAGGGCATTTTTATTTATCTGATCATTTTACTGATTACTGCCACTCTTTCTCCTTACTTGATACGTAAAGGAGGCAAGGCTTCGTCATGGTTGCTCGGCTTAATATCAGCAACAGGGTTTGTATATCTGCTTGGCTTTGCTGACAATATATCAGAATTCAATTCCCTTACCTTTGAGATTGAGTGGCTGCCCGAGTTATATTTAAACTTTTCGCTCTACCTCGATGGGCTTTCATTGTTTTTTGCATTATTGGTTACAGGTATGGGTTCGTTAATCCTGATTTTTTCAGGTAATTACATGAAGCCATACCCATTAAAGCACCGCTTTTATTTCCTGCTTTTGCTGTTTGAATTTGCCATGCTTGGATTGGTTCTTTCGGGGAACCTTTTTACGATGTTCATCTTTTGGGAATTGACTAGCGTAACTTCATTCCTACTGGTAGGTTTTAACCATGAAAAGCCTGAAGCCCGAAATGCAGCCTTTCAGGCATTATTGATTACTGCGGCAGGAGGATTAGCTATGATGGCTGGTTTTATCATGTTAGGGCAAATTGCAGGAACATTGGAGATCAACCAATTGCTAAAGACTGGCGACACAGTCCGGAATCATCACAACTATTTACCTGCTTTGCTTTTAATACTGGCAGGAGCATTTACTAAATCGGCTCAATTCCCGTTTCATTTTTGGCTTCCGGGAGCTATGCAAGCTCCATCGCCTGTGAGTGCTTTTCTGCATTCAGCAACAATGGTTAAAGCCGGTATATATCTGTTGATGCGACTAAATCCGGTTATGGGAGGCACCCCTGAATGGAAATACATACTCACAATTACAGGAGCTGTTACTATGATCCTTGGTGGGTATTTTGCCTATTCTCAAACAGATTTCAAAAGAGTACTTGCCTATACCACAATAAGCGCACTTGGAACACTTGTTCTGATGCTTGGAGTTGATACTGACATTTCAATCAAAGCAGCTATTATTTTCCTATTAGTTCATGCGCTATATAAAGGTGCTCTTTTCATGATTGCAGGGTTAGTTGACAAATCTGTAGGTTCAAGAGATTTAAGAAAAATAGGAGGTCTGAACAAAGTAATGCCTGTTACAGCAATGGCAGCAATAGTCTCCTTGCTGAGTATGGCCGGGCTTCCTCCAATGATTGGATTTATAGGTAAGGAACTGATCTATGAAGCCAAATTTGCATTGCCCGATATAGGAAATATTCTCCTGGCTGCAGGAGTACTCACCAATTTGATTATGGTTGCTATTTCGATGGCTTTGGTATTTAATCTGTTCCTTGGGCCATTGAAATATCCCGGCGAAAGACCCAAAAGCCCGGCTTTTAGTCTCTCGGTAGGCCCTACAATCTTAGCTGTATTAAGTTTAATATTTGGTTTATTTCCCGCCCGGGTAGCAGATCTCCTTCTAACACCGGCAATTAAGTCAATCAGACCCTCCATCGATAGTCTTAAGCTGGTTCTGTGGCATGGATTTAACGAAGTACTGCTTGTTAGTTTTATAACTGTAACAGCAGGCGTTATTCTGTTTTTTCTTTATCGCAAAATAAATCCGGTGCTTACACATTTCAATAATAATGTAATCACTTTCAGATTTGCCATAGCCTTTAATAATGCACTAAATGGTTTCCTGCATCTCACCACAAAGAAAACATCGTTAATTCAAAGCGGATACCATCGATTCTATTTGATGGCAATTTTCCTGGTAACCTCTGCACTTGCATGGTATCAATTGATTTATACCTTGCCGGAGATTGTAAGTATCACCTTCTTAGAACCAGGAATCTTCGAGGTAATTATCCTGCTTCTGATAGTATTCTCCACCCTCATTGCAGTTTTGGTGAAGTCAAGACTTGTTGCTATACTTTCACTGGGTGCAGTTAGTTATGGCATAGGTATTATTTTTATAATTTATGGTGCAATTGACGTTGCTATAACCCTGATGCTAGCTGAAACACTTGTTCTTGTTCTTTTTATGGTGATCATTTATCATCTGCCAAAATTCGCAAATTTCTCATCAAGAATATCCCGACTACGCGATGGAGCAATTGCACTTATTGTTGGTGGTTTTATGACAGGATTAGTGCTGAAAGCCGAACAAATAGACCTCAATCCAAAGATATCGGGTTTCTACATTGAAAATGCACTAAAGCTTGCACATGGAAGAAATATAGTGAACGTAATTCTTGTAGATTTTAGGGCGCTTGATACTCTTGGAGAAATTGCGGTTTTGGTGATTGCTGCAATTGGTGTGGTGGCCTTGCTAAAACTTAAAACAAAGAAAGGAAGTTCAACATGAAATCATATATAATACAACTGGCTGCGGCACGTTTGCTGCCGGTAACATTAATCCTTTCTCTCTTAGTTTTTTATCGCGGTCATAATGAGCCTGGGGGAGGTTTTATTGGTGGATTAATGGCTGCCGCGGGATTTGTATTCTATGCAATGGCTTTTGATACAGGTAAGGCTCAGAAAAAACTACGTGTTAGCCCCCTAATGCTAATTATTGCCGGACTATCATCAGCATTTATCAGTACACTTCCTTCTTTATTAGCAGGTAATCCATTTTTTACCGGTGAGTGGATTTCATTAAATATTCCCTTTTTGGGATTGCTTAAGTTGGGTACGCCGCTGGTTTTTGATTTGGGAGTTTATCTAACAGTGTGGGGTGTAATTGTAACCATTCTCTTTAATGTAATGGACGAGTAATATGGAAATACTACTGGCCTTTGTAATTGGATTGCTTTACGCTGCAGGTGTATATCTTCTGCTTCGCCGCAGCATTGTGAAACTAATCCTGGGAATAATGTTTTTCAGCCATGCCACTAATCTGCTGATTTTTGTTGCAGGTGGTTTGCATAAAGGAGAACCTCAGTTTGTGAATGATGGATTGACTGCTGTATCTGCTAATCCTACCGATCCATTGCCTCAAGCTTTGATACTTACAGCTATTGTGATCGGTTATGGGTTCACTGCATTTTTTCTGGTTCTTATGTATAAATTTTATCATGTTACAGGTACCGAGGATATGGACGAACTTAAGGAAGGAGAGAATAAATGATATTACCTGCATTGCCCATACTTATTCCACTGCTTACAATAATTCTTCTTCTTTTAAACTTTCAGAGAAGGCGTTGGCAGCAATGGATAGGATTTTCAGGTTCATTGCTCCAGCTTGCTTTAGCTGTATATCTTGCATATAAAGTAAAAACACAAGGCATTCTTGTGCTTCATACAGGCAATTGGGAAGCCCCTTTCGGTATATCACTGGTAATTGATGCATTTAGCTCTATAATGCTGTTGTTCACCGGCATTATCGCGGTAAGCATAAGCATTTATTCAATGGATGCCATTGACCGGCAAAGGCAATCATTTTTCTTTTTTCCTATGGTACAAGCTTTGCTGATGGGTGTGAACGGAGCATTTGCCACCGGCGATATCTTTAATCTTTATGTTTGGTTCGAAGTGATGCTGACTGCTGCTTTTGTGCTAATCACCCTTGGCGGAGAAAGAAAACAGCTTAATGGATCCATTAAACATGTAAGTATCAATCTGGTTGCTTCTCTGTTTTTTCTGGCTGGAATAGGCCTGCTTTACGGTAAAACAGGCACACTAAACATGGCCGACCTTGCACAGCGGCTATCTGTTGCCGACAATAACATTCTAATGAATACATCAGCTGTTTTGTTCTTTGTAGCGTTTTCTATCAAAGCAGCGGTTTTCCCTTTTTTCTTCTGGCTACCTGCGTCATATCATACGCCCCCGGTGGCAATTACAGCACTCTTCTCAGGGCTGCTAACAAAAGTAGGCGTATATGCTATGATTAGATTTTACACATTGTTCTTTGTGCAGGATAAGCTTTTCTGGCATCCTCTTTTCCTATGGATTGGTGGTTTTACAATGGTAATTGGGGTATTGACAGCTGCATCGCAGAGCGATATCCGTAAAATCCTTTCTTTTCACATTATCAGCCAAATAGGCTATATGATCATGGGACTTGGAATTTTTACTGTTTCAGGAATAGCAGGAGCGATATTCTTCATGGGGCACAACATAATTGCCAAGACTAATACTTTTCTTGTGGGAGGTTTAATTAACAGGCTTACCGGAAGTTATGATTTAAAGAAGATTGGTGGGCTTTATAAAGCAAGACCATGGCTGGCAATTCTTTTTATTATACCGGCTTTTGGACTTGCAGGTGTACCTCCTCTTTCAGGTTTTTTTGGTAAACTCATTCTAATATCAGCCGGATTTAATGCAGGTGAGTATGTCATTTCATCCATAGCTCTGGCTGTTGGTTTATTCACACTTTTTTCGATGGTTAAAATATGGAATGAAGCTTTCTGGAAACCTCGCCACGAAGGATTACCACTGTTGGAAGCTGTAAATAGAAATCTTCCTGTTTCGATGGTAATACCTGTAGTCTTTCTCGGACTCATCACACTTACTATGGGATTTGCAGTTAAACCAATACTTGAAATTGCAATGAATGCAGCCGAACAACTGCTTGATCCGGAAATATATATCAATGCTGTAATGGGTATGTAATTAAATAATAGATTAATGAAAAAGATAATTTCCAATATCCCCGATTTCTTGATTTTTATCATTTTCTATTTAAAAGAAATGGTAAAGGCAAATCTCTATCTGGCCAGAGATATCCTACGTACTAAAATGAATATCAGTCCCGGTATTGTTAAAATAAATATCCGGGCTAACAGCGATAATAGAATACTTGCATTATTTAACCTTATCACAATGACACCGGGCAGTATCTGTATGGACATTAGTGATGATAAAAAAAGTATATTCGTGCATGGATTGTATGTTAAAGACCGTGATTCTTTTGAGTCAGAGATCAGGGAAGGTATTGAGAAAAAGGTTCTGGAGGTTTTCGAATGATAGCTGATCTTCCTGTTTTACCCGATTGGGTCGCATTTATTGCACTTAGCATGCTTGCGGGTGCTATGATGCTGGCACTCTATCGTTTGGCAAAAGGACCAAGCTTGCCTGATAGAATTGTAGCTCTTGATTTGATTGCCTCTCTATCGGTTGGTTTTACAATTATATTTGCCATTTTCACACGTCAGGTTCGTTACCTGGATATAGCAGCCATTGTGGCAGTTGTAATTTTTATTGGAACGGTTGCTTATGCAACTTACCTCAAAAAGAAATATTATGATGATTAGCAATATATTAGTAATTGTTTTTGTGCTTTCAGGAGCATTTTTCTCATTGCTTGCAGCAATCGGTGTAATTAGATTCCCTGATGTTTATACCCGAATGCACGCTGCTACTAAAGCCCCTGCTTTTGGCATAATGTTGTTTCTGATAGCTGCAGTAATCTTTTTTGCTGATTTATACTCAATGGTGATTAGTCTTTTAATTGTTCTTTTTATATTCTTTACTGCTCCTATTGCTTCGCATATTATAAGTAGGGTTGCTCATTTGCTTAATACTGAAATTTGGAGTGGTACTATAATAGATGAACTGGCAAACGATGCTGCTATCAACAAAAAAAACCTTCCTGAAGAACTTTCAGAAACCGATAATCTCTGAGGGAGGCCATACACAATGTTAATAATGAATCAGGATAATGGATTGATAAATTCCCCGAAAACGGACCTATATTTAATTTTGCTTTTTTTTCTTTTACTTATCTCTTCGAATGTAGGTGCGCAAAATGCATCAGACAAGAATAAAATTAAAGTTCCTTCGGAATGGATAGGAAAACTGCGAAATTATGACTATAAGCAGAATAATCTAACGCTTCTAACAGAGTTTGAGAGCTTTATAAAACCTGACTCTCTTGAAGGTTCACAATTATATTCAAGTGAGGTTGGAGGTATGCTATATCCAATGTTTGTAAACCTTGACAATGATGAAGCTGATGAGTTAATTGGGCTTTTCGGCTGGTCGGAAGAGTATCCAACACTTGCTGTTTTCAAATTGATAGGCGTCGATTGGTATATAATACACCTTGAACCATTTTACATGTTCTACAGCTCTCCTGAGCTTCAGGTTGCGAATAATTTTTCAGTCAACAAATTATTTTATATTCGTTGGTTGTATGAAAGGGGGGCGGGAGTTTATTGTGATGCGTATCATTTTTACAAAGTAATTAACAATGAAGTTTATCCCTGCCTTACTCTCATAAATAGAGCCTATATTTTAGGATGGGGCTTGTACTTGAATCAGGAAGTTGAAATGAAATTCAGTTTAAATAGTGTTTCAGCTGACGAACTATGGGTAAAATATAATTACAACTTCTTTCCGGGTGCTGTTTACCTTGATGATATGCCGTGGGAAGATCATGAAGAAATTTCATTTGTAAAAGGAGAAAAAGGGTTAACCTATTATTGGGATTCAACAACATACACTTATCAACCTCGAATTTACAATAGTCCTGATGATTTGAACAAGGAAAAAATAGCTTGTTTTGGGGCATTTGGCAATGACACTTTGTTTGTTAAAGCATTTGACAATGAGACAAAGCAAACCCTGAATAATGGAACCAGCGAGCAAAAGATGTTACTCCAGAAATACCTTGACATCGTAGAGTTTGAGCATAAAGCAATTGCACCGACTGGAGAACTAGAAGAAAAGACAAAAATAGGTGGACTCAAATTTTATGGTACAAAACAAAAGGAGTAATTATTACTAATGCCAGATATTAGGTAAGTCCCCATTAATTTCTTAATAAGAATATTTTGAAATCCCTTGAAAGCAGGAAAAATCAATTAGTCTCTTTTTACTGTTTTTAAACCCTACTGCACATTATGCGTTTATTCTTATTGAATAATACTTTCAAAAAATTATATGGTACAGCAAATAGAGTTTTCGTTGCCACAGCATGAGCGAGGCTTTCATCTTATAACTGATCTTGTTTTGAGAAGATTGCCTAAATTACCTGAAACTGGTGTTCTACATATTCATATAAAACATACTTCGGCTGCAATCACACTTAATGAGAATTCGGCGCCCGAGGTGCTAGAGGATTTTGACAATTTCTTTAACGATCTGGTAGAGGAAGACAGTAAACTTTACAGGCATTATGAAGAGGGCAAAGACGATATGCCTGCTCATATAAAGGCTGTTTTAACAGGTTCGTCGATTTCAATTCCTATCACAAGAGGTGAGCTAAACTTTGGTACATGGCAGGGCATTTATCTCTGTGAATTCAGAAATAATGGTGGACAAAGAAAACTTGTAGCAACGGTAATATCCTGATTAGCTTAACAGCTTGTTTATTCGACTTTCTCTTTCAGATTTGCCACATACCAATCAATAGCAACTTTAAGGCCTTCTTTGATTGAGAATTGCGGGTCATACCCTAATAGGTTCTTCGCTTTATCAATTGAGGCGAGTGAATGCATAACATCACCTTTACGGGGTGGGCCAAACTCAGGCGCTATGTTTAGGATGTCTTTATTGTATGCTGAGAGAAATTCAGTTAGATAAGAGTACAATTCATTTAGTGTGGTATTTTCACCATAAGCTACATTGTAAACTGTATTTAGGGCTTCGGGGTTATCTGTGAGTAGTGCTAATTGATTTATTTGCACCACATTGTCGATATAAGTGAAGTCGCGCGACTGAGTACCATCACCATTTATAACAGGCGATTTTGCTTTAAGCAGTGACTTGATAAACCGAGGTATTACTGCAGCATATGCACCATCGGGATCCTGGCGTTTCCCAAAAACATTGAAATATCTCAAGCCTATAGTTTGCATATTATAAAGATCGGAAAAGACTTTGGCATATAGCTCATTAACGTACTTAGTGATAGCGTACGGCGATAGAGGGTTGCCAATGATATCCTCTTTTTTGGGAAGTGCAGGATGGTCACCGTATGTAGAAGAACTTGCTGCATACACAAAGCGCTTAACACCTGCATCGCGGGCTGCAATAAGCATTTTTACAAAGCCACCAATATTCACTTCGGTTGATGTAACAGGGTCTTTAATTGAACGAGGCACTGAGCCTAAAGCCGCCTGGTGAAGCACATAGTCTACACCTTCACATGCTTTATTGCAAATTTCCTGATCACGGATATCGCCTTCAATTAGTAAAAACAACGGGTTGCTCATGAATTCAGCTATGTTACTCCGTTTCCCTGTTGCGAAATTATCGAGACAAACAACCTTGTTGCCCTGTTCTAAAAGTGCTTCGATAATATTTGAACCAATAAAACCGGCACCTCCGGTTACCAGTACTTTTGATGAATATAGCTTCTGCATTACTGAGCCGTTATGTTTTGGTTACTATGTGTAAACATCGATAGGGGTAAAAGTACTTTATCAAATGCGAAAAACTGGATAGTAACAAAATCTTCATCATTGACATAGCCGTATAAACGATCCATATCATAAGTAATTACAGAACCATCAAACACATCAACTTCAGGCTGTGGCAGTAAGCGAACAAAAGTTCTTATTGACTGTGTTTGCCCGGTTTTGGTTTCGAGGGTTATGCGGTGCATTGGAGCTGCCTGCATAATTGAATCGCGACGGCTTGGTTCCATATCGTTAAGCAATGTTTCGTAATTAATCTTTCGAAATGCATTAACAAAGCTCACAAGACGTAGCGTATCATAACCATTTATTTCCTGATTGTCTTTAAGTCGTATTAGCTTTAAATGTTGATTGTTTACATTTTCAACTATATAGGACTCTTCGGGCTGAGTTAAGAACTCCACTTTTATACTCTTAATATCGGGCAATTTTTTATTAAAAACTGTATGTGTACGCCAATCTGATTCGCTTGTTGAGAATCGTGTTGAAATAAATCCTCTAAGACCGGGTACATATATTACTACCGGTGCTTTTGCTCCTTCCATAAGGGCAAAAGTGCCGGTATTATCCATGGTAGCATCACCTATATAAAAGGTTTTAGTAAGTTTTTCATGCGGAAAGAATTTAAATTTCCCTAAACTTATTCTGTGTTTTATCTGATAGATTTCGACCTTAGTCGACTTGACAGCAAGAAAACCAATTATATTGTTGTGAGCAGCTTTTGCTACAGGTTCACGCAACTGAATATTAGTTAATGTTTGTAGAAATATCTGCATATTTTCGGGATGAGCATCATACTTTTTGTTTAGCTTCCATATTCCATCAGAAGCTTTCTCAAGTAGAATTGTCTGATTCTCTTTATCGGCTAAAAATATCTTAGTTATTGATGCTGTATCAGGAACTGAAAAATCACTTATTTTTGAGTTGATTGTTGTATTGGATCTTGAATAGAAAAGCACTGCAGCCAATACTGCAAGAATAATTGTAGTGATAATCAGGATTCTATTTTTATTCATCTTTTAGTTGTTTTACTTGCTGTAACGACGTTTGCGCAAAGCAAATTGTATAATTCCAAATAAGATTATTAGTATAACCGGCAGAAGTATGTTTACAAGCTGCCAGGTGAGAAGATTTTCTCGAGCCTTTGTAACATCAAGCGCGCGGAGTTTTATTTCACGTGATCGAATGTCCAGGAGGCCTGTGTCATCACTAAGGTAGTTAACGGCATTTAATATAAGCTCCTTATTCCCAAATGTTTGTCTGGTATGACGATCATAGCCTAATGGCAAAGGAGTGTAATTACCGGCAGAGAATTGTATCTGATTGCGAATAATATCCCCATCAGAGATGACAATCATTTTGTTTTCAGGACTTTGAGGTGTAAACCCTATTTCAGGTGCTTCTGATAACTCTTTTGGTATTCGGTTATTATACACAGAGCTAAATTTACCTTCAAGTAATACAGCAACAGGCTGAGGTGGATCATTATAATCTCGTGAATCAGGGTTACGCCCTAGTATTGAAAGTGTGATGATTACTGGTGTTGGAGCTATACGTGTATATTTAGTTGTATTCAGGAGTATAGTTTTACGAATTGAAGCGTCACCAACGGTGTCAATACTACTGATAAACTCAGTTCTTATAGCGTTTATATTTTTTACTACTGGGTGATTTGAGGTAGAAGTCAGCACCGGAAAAAAAGGCCATGGAAAAAAGTCGAACTGTGGCTGATTTCCCATATAACCGGTTACCATTGGAATTGGAAGTGCTGCAAGGTCCATCAAAAGGTTGCTGTTTAATCTTACCCCATATTTGAAGAGCTGATCGTTTAGGTTTATATCGCGGGTAATTCCTACTGTGCGGTTCGATTTCTGCAGACTATCCATTGTGGCGAAAACAGGATCTATAAGCCAAAGTACCTTACCTCCCTTCATTACAAACTGGTCAATAATAAATTTGTCTTTTTCGTTAAAGGTTGAGTCGGGGCCTGCTATTATGATTGTCTTGTATTTATTGACTATATTAAATTTTCCTGATTCAACCTCAACTCGTTCAGTAAATGCATTGATTTGTCCCTTAAGATCTACATATTCAACAGTATAGTAATCGGAGAGGGCAGAAGCGATATCGGCAGTTTCAAGCTTACTAAGTTCACCATGTCCTTGTGTAAAAGCAATTTTAGGTTTCATGGTAACACTCAATCGTCTTATTGCATTTGCAAGATTATATTCGAGTGATTGCACCGAATTGTTGATAATAGCATCGGGGGCAGCACCTAACTGATTTGCAAGAAGGCTCAATGGAACAGAGCGTCCCTTATAGGTTACTATTGCGCCCGGGAAGATACTTTGCTGACGTTGTCCCTCTTTTGTACGTATGGCTACATCCACAGGCGTTAGACCTTGTTCTATTAGCCGATCACTTATATCCTTGCGTGTTTTAGCATCGTTTGATGCTGAAGGATTTATGAACTCATATTGGATATTGTCACTATAAGCTCTGAATTCATCAAGCAATTCACGGGTCGACTGTCCTAATTTTTTAAATCCTGAAGGGAATTCACCTTCAAGGTACACTTTGAAATAGAATATATCGTCTGTTTCTCTAAGCAATTGTCGGGTAGAGGGGGAGAGGGTATATCTTTTTTCGGATGTAAGATCTAATCTTGTGAACACGTAAGTGCCAATGATATTGAGAAATATTATAATGAATACACCTGCAACAAGCTGTATTATACTGTCGAGGCGTTGGTCTTTCTTTTTATTGATATCTTTTTTCATAGAGACTTAGACTTGGGAAAGATAATTAAGCTGTTTACTGGGTATTACTTTTCCCATTTTCTGCTTTCAAGTGAAATTTTAGAGAATAAGAAGAAAATAGCATTAAGACTTAAGAAATAGATTACATCGCGGGTATCGATTACACCACGGCTCATTGAAGCATAATGTTCCTGTATACCAAGCGATTTTATGAACATGCCTGATTTGCCGAATATCAGAAGATCAGATATCAAGTCAAAACCCAGATAGGCAAATCCACAAATTACAAGTGCTGATATAAAGGCAACTATCTGGTTGTCGGTGATTGATGACACAAAAAGTCCTATTGAAGTGAATGCTGAAGCAAGGAACAGCAAACCAATATATGAACCCCATAATCCTCCAAAATCTATATTTCCTTTTGGAAGCCCGAGACGATAAACTGTAAATACGTAAATTAGTGTTGGCAGTAAGGAGAAAATTACCAGTGTTATGCCGGCAAGATACTTTGCCATTATTATCTGGAAATCAGTTATAGGTCGGGTAATAAGAATCTCGATAGTGCCTGCACGTTTTTCATCGGCAAACGAACGCATTGTAATTGCCGGCACAAGGAATAGAAACACGAAGGGCGCAAGCATAAAGAATCCGTCAAGAGAAGCATAACCATAGTCAACTATGTTAAATCCTGCAGGAAATACCCAAAGAAACAGGCCATTGATGATTAAAAAGACAACAATAGCCACATAACCAATTAGTGAATTGAGGAAGCTTAAAATCTCTTTTTTAAAAAGTGTAAACATAGTGGTAGTTAGGGCGTAAATAAAGTGCAAAATTAATTAAAAAAACAATGTGTTATATTACTTTCTTAACTGCTGGAAGGCAGGCCTTTAGCCATTAAATTCAATAATAACGACTTGATCAGGTCTGAAGCCGAGCAAACTTGAGGCGTTTCCTTTATTAACGGCAATTTCAACAAAACCGGTAGTGCTGAATAAGACAACTATTTCGCCTTCCGATACTTCGCCGTAAGCATCATATATCTTAGTGACCTTTTCAGGTTTGCCTTTAATATTTACTGAGAAACTTCTGCCCATACCCATTTGCATGAATTCATCGGCTGTTACATTCAGGAAGAGATTGCCATAATTATCAATATATAATACACGTGCTTGCAACTGATTGCCATTTAGCTGTGATTGCATATTGATATATGATGTAAGTTGTCCGGCTGGTGTTCCCAATTCGCTAATAGCTTTACCGGTAGCAAGGTGAACTGCCGCTTTAGCAAAACGATCACGTGTTGAGAAAGTGAAATAGCCTGTATCCTGGGTTATTTGCAATTCATATACTTCATCAGGAATGCTTTCGAAAAGTAAACTAAAGATTCCATTGTCTGCACCAATAAAATAATGCTGTCTATGTTTAACCACAATGTGTGGAACAGTTTCTGACTCTTCGGTATTAACTCCTACAATGTGTATGGTTCCTTCCGGGAATTGTGAGTAACTATTTCGTAGTATAAAAGCAGCTTTCTTTATGTCGAAAGGAGGAATTGTATGCGATATGTCGACAATACGTGCGTCAGGCAAGCGTGAAAGAATAGAGCCTTTAACTGCTCCTACATAATGGTCGAGTATGCCCCAATCGGTAGTAAGCGTAATAATTGCAGACATTTAGACAGTATATTTAAAAAGTGACAGTTCTTAAATGCAAAGTTAAGACGAAAGTTCAGTAAATTACTGTTGAAAGTGAACAATATAATTGAAATTTTAAGTTATTAATTAAAAGTGGCAGACATTTTGTGCTTTGTCATAACTATGAAATAAGCTTAAATCATATCCCTATGAAGAATATCATAATATTTGGTATACTGTTGTTAGCATTAACCTCATGTATGGAGGATCGTGAGAATTATGTCAGATATACCGGATGGATTAACATCGACTCACTCTCAGTTCCTGAGGGTGCTGTGCTAGGTGAAACAATTGATATTTTTGTAAAAGGAGGCGCACCCAACGGTTGCTGGTCAGGGCTTGGTTTAAACTTTAAAAAGGAAAATGATTCCACTTATTATATTAATGGCACCGGAGTATACGAGCGAAGAGACGGCATATGTACTGATGTTTATCAAATTGTAGATAGTGTGTTCTATCTTAAAACAACCAGAGCCGGTACAATTAAGTTTATTGCACAGTCGGCCAATGATAAACAAATTATTGATTCGGTGTTTGTTGTTCAACCCGGCAAATAAGACTTACCCAACCGGGTTCAAAAGTATTTGTTTCAAGCTACAATAATGAAAAAGCAGAACATTAGCCTGAATGTTCTGCTTGTCATAATTACCTTTATGCGCCTTATCTAAGAGATAACTGTTGCATGTAAATCCTTAATTTTTCTCTGACCGTGATCGAGAAACTGAAACGAAATCACGTTCTGTTTTCAGCAAATTAACCGCGAATAGCGATAAGTTTCGCAGTTCGGCCAGAATATTCAAATACAGTACTGAATTTCTTGTACCTGTTTCACTGTTCTTGATTCTTTTAATCTGTTTCTTGCGCGAATCATCAAGTAGCCTGATTATTCCCTGCTGCCGGTCAACAATTAAATCGAAATCTTCAAATGAGTACCTCTCAAGCATACTTATTATCTCTTCAGTGAAAATTGTAACTTCGGCCTGAATACGTGAAATTTCTTCTATTTGAGAAGTTATGAGTGATTTGTGATTGTTCTCAATGTGTTCGTATGAAGGAGTAACTATATATGATATACAGTGGTTAATTTCGCGTAGATAATCAATTGATTGAACATAATAGTGACCGGTTTCAGTACCTGTATCTTCTTTGAGATTTGCAAGTACTGTGCTAACACTAGTCTTCCACTTCTTGGTTGTATTATTTAATTGCTGTACAGCCGCTTTGGCATTCTTTAAAGCTTTTCTATCTTCATCAGCCAATCCGGCAATTGTATCATTGAGAATTGAAATAATTATCTTAAGAACATCTTGGATATTCTTTGTACTGCGGGTAATTATACTATCGGTAGTAAGATTTGTATTTATTACTTCGCGTGCTGTCTCTTCTTTTTCGATATTACTGCGGCGCAAATGAATAACATGAGTACGATATACCATGAATATCGATAAGGCCATCAGTAGGAGAATTGCAGGTAATCCGCCAAGATATATTATAGTTGCTGCAATTATTGCAAAAGTAAAAGCCGCAAGAGCTGTAAAGAACCAACCTCCAATAACTGATAATACGCCGGTTATCCTATAAACTGCACTTTCACGTCCCCATGCTCTATCGCTTAATGAAGTTCCCATAGCAACCATAAAAGTAACATAAGTTGTTGATAAAGGTAATTTCAAGGAAGTTCCTATAGCAATTAAAACGCTGGCAACTACAAGGTTAACGCTTGCCCTCAGCATATCAAATGCAGCACCTTTGGGCATTTGCTCTTTAGTAATGCTATCAGGTTCATCAAAACGTCGTTCAATCCATGTTGTTATATTCGATGGTAAGAATTTGCTTATAGCATTTGACATCTTTATAGCACCTCTTACCAGATTCCTTGACAGGATAGATGAGTTAAAACGTTCAACACCTTCCTGCTGACGACTTAAATCGACAGATGTTTGAATTACTGTTTTTGCTTTTTTTGATGTCCAGATAGTAAAGACCATAAAAATACCTGCTATTAACAGAATCCAGGTTTCTGTTATAACATCCTCATTTAAACCCGACATCATGAATGTGTGTGGATCAGCTCCAGGTGTTGAAACAAAGAGTTGATAAGACTTTAAGCCTGCTAAAGGTACACCAATAAAGTTAACCATATCATTGCCGGCAAAAGCGAGTGCTAGAGCAAAAGTACCTGTAAGAACAACTAGCCGCAACACGTTTAGTTTAAAAAGAGTAATACAAACCTGCAATATTATTGTCAAAATCAGGAAGCAAAAAAACATTATCCTGAAAGTGTGTTCATTGATGTATTTCAGATGCTCAGCAGTAACGAATGAAGCACCTTTGGCACCCTTAATTATAAGAAAATAGACTATACCAGTTATAGCCATTGCTCCCCATAAGGATGCAAAGTACTTTAAATTATGACGAATATTGAATGTGAACAGTATTCTTGTAATATATTGAATAAAAGCCCCAACTGTAAAAGCGAGCGCAACAGAAACCAATATACCGGTTATAATTGCAAGGGCTTTACCTGAGTTAATATATAATCCCAAATCCTGTAGGGTTTGATCAGATTCACTTATTTTTAACAGAGCAACACCTACGGAAGCACCCAGCAAATCAAACACGATTGATACAGTTGTTGATGTTGGAAGCCCGAATGTGTTAAAAATATCGAGCAGGATTACATCGGCAATCATTACTGCAAGAAAAATTACCATGACATCTGAGAAACTGAACATTGTTGGATAAAACAAACCTTTGCGCGCAATTTCCATGAGTCCGCTGGAGAAAGTAGCGCCGATTATCAGACCGGCCGAAGCAACTATCATTACAGCTTTAAAAGAAGCAGCTTTAGCTCCTATGGCAGAATTTAAAAAATTAACAGCATCATTGGCGACACCAACAAACAGATCGCTGAATGCCAGAATGAACAAGATAATAATTAAGAAGAGATAGAAGGTATTCATTCTATATTAGTTTTTTGTTTTGAGATTAGTAGCTATAGCTTGATTTACATTAATGATATGATCGCCTATTTTTTCACAATGATTTGCAATATTTGAAAAATAAGCCCCATGCTGATAAGAATACTCCCCTTTGTCAATGTATTCTCTATTGACTTTCATGAAATTATCTCTAGCATTATTGATCTTGAGTTCTAATTCAGTTGCTTTTACAAGAATGCCGGGACTATAATTCTTTGAGAGATTCTTATTCATATTTTCTATAGCCTCCCTTATCATAGCATACATGCTTAATGTTAGTTCACGCAAAGGTGGAGGCATCCATGCCTTTGCTTCATTCTTTTCACGAATTGCTCTTTCCAGTTGCATACACTGATCGGCAATACTTTCAATGTCATCGATTATTCTTAACATTGAACTTACTTTTCGTGAAGCCGATTCTGTTAAATCATTTGCTGCCAATCGTGTGAGGTAGTTTGAAATGGTAACTTCTGCAGCATCAGCTCTCTCCTCAAACTTGTATATCTTCTTTCGTATCTTCTGGAATTTATCAGTTTGCTTTTCCAGCATATATTGAGGAATAAGTGCAAACATCTCTGATATTTGATTGCCGTAGTTAAGTATCTCATCATGTACCTGCATCAAAGCAAGTTCACTCATTGAAAGATATCCGGTGTCTATATATTTTAATCCCGATTTACGGTCTTCATTAGGCTTAACAGGTATCAGAATCTTCAGAAGTAATTTGAAATATTTGAAAAAAGTAAAGGCTAAAATTGCATTAACAATATTAAACAGAGAGTGAAACAAAGCAAGTCCTATTGGAATAGCATAAGAGCTTTCAATTGCCGGGAAACCGGTAATTACTTCAGATATTTGTGAGGTATATGATATTATATGCCTGAATACGATGAAGAATATAATAGCACCGGCAATATTGAATACCGAATGAGCTAATGCTAATCGTCGAGCCTGATTTGTTGCAACCATTGCTGCGATATTAGCAGTTAAGGTAGTGCCTATGTTTTCGCCAATGATCATTGCTGCAGCATTCTCGAAACTCATCCACCCATTATAACACAATATGATGGTTAGTGCCGTTGATGCGCTTGATGAACGGATAAGGATGGTAAGAATGATGCCTGATAATGCAAAGAGAATATTTGTGCCAAAAGTATTACGACTGAGAATAGAAAATTTAGATGCAAATCCTGAGCCTGATGCAATTGAGGGCATAAGCTCTTCAAGAAAATAGAATCCTGTGAAAATTAGCACAAATCCAATTATAAACTCAGCTATATAGCGGTATTTGCGGTTTCTTCTAAAGAGCAGCGGTAAGGTAAAGGCCATAACAGGGAGCAAAACAATCTGCACCTTTGAATGAAAACCAATTAGAGTTATGTACCATGCTGTTAACGTTGTGCCAACATTTGAACCAATTAAGATTGCAAGCGACTGGTCGAGAGTGAAAAAGCCTGCATTCAGAAAACTAATGAGCGTTAGCGATACTGCTGTTGAAGACTGCACAGTTCCTGTTACAAGGAAACCTGATAAAAAACCCTTAAACTTGTTAGTAGCGATAGAAGAGAAGGATTTGCGAAGTTGTTCACTGCCTATTTTCTGAAGAGCCTCGCTCATTGTCTTCATACCATAAAGAAACAAAGCTAGCGAACCAAGTATGGAAAGTATAATTCTGACTATTTCCCAAATGTCAGTTTGTTGGTGCATATAATCATTAAGGTTTTAAGTTACAAAATTAAGAATTGCTGTTCCTGAGTGAATAAAGATAGTGTAATTAGCCTAAAAATTAACATTAAGTTAACATTGAGCCAGGGGAAAAAGAAAAGATCAACTTTCGGTTGTATCTTTGTGACTGTTTCTAAATAAATTATGAAAGATGATTGATCACTCCGAATATCTGAACAAGTTGGGAATTACTACATTAAAACCTATGCAGCACGACGCATTAAAAACGATAAAGGAGAAAGGTCATTTTCTATTGCTTTCGCCAACAGGCTCAGGAAAAACTTTAGCTTTTCTCCTTCCAGTTTTAAGTATGCTGAAGCCGAACGTTGATAAGGTACAGGCCTTAATACTCACTCCTTCAAGAGAGTTAGCTTTGCAGATTGAAAAGGTTTTTAAAACTATGCAAACAGGTTTTAAAGTCAACACATGTTACGGAGGGCATCCTATTACCACTGAATTAAATAATCTTACTGTGCCACCTGCTCTTCTGATAGGAACTCCCGGAAGAATTGCCGATCATCTTAGAAGAGATAGTTTTGATACTTCAAAAATCAGGATATTGGTGCTTGATGAGTTTGATAAATCACTCGAACTTGGTTTCAAGGATGAGATGGAATATATTATTACAAGTTTGACTTCTGTTTCAGCTAAGATACTTACTTCGGCTACAAATATGGTGGAGATGCCTGACTTTGTAGGACTGAAAAACCCAATTGTTATTGATTACACTACATCAAGTGCAGCAAATCTGGGCTATAAATATGTTCGCTCTGAAGGAACCGATAAGCTTGAAATGTTATTCCGGCTTATTTGTTTTCTGGGCAATGAGCCAAGTATAATCTTTTGCAATCATCGTGAAGCTGTTAACCGTATAAGTGAGTTGCTGGCAAGCAAGCGTATAGAACATGGTATTTTTCATGGAGGAATGGAACAAGATCAGAGAGAAGTTTCGTTAATCAAATTTCGTAATGGCACTCAATATATTTTACTTACAACCGACCTTGCATCAAGAGGATTAGATGTTCCTGAGATAAAAAATGTTATCCATTATCAGTTGCCCACTACACAAACAGCATGGACACATCGAAATGGGCGTACTGCAAGAATGGATAAAGATGGAACTGTTTGGTTAGTTCTTGCTGAGAATGATTATTTCCCGGAGTTTATTCAAGATGAAATTGCTGAAGTAAAACTGCCTGAAAGCCTATCTCTGCCACCCGAAACACCTTGGGAAACTTTATACTTTGGAGGTGGCAGGAAAGACAAGATAAGTAAAGCAGATATTGCAGGCTTTTTAATGCAGAAAGGATTACTGAGAAAGAATGAGTTAGGCCGCATTGAAGTTCTTGATTATGCTTCATTTGCTGCAGTTACTCGCACTCTTGCCTACGAAGTAGTTAGAAATACAAGAGGTGATAAACTCAAAAACAAGAAAATTAAAATTGACATTGCTAAAGGCTATTGATTATAATAGCAACACATCACGCGTTTTTAGCTTTGCTCAGGAATCTTATAAACCACGGCATTCACATTCATTCCGGCACCAACAGAAGCGAAGACAAAATTATCCCCTGGTTTTAATGAATAATTCTCAACCTGATTCTTCAAAATGAGATCGTAGAGTATTGGCAGAGTTGCAACAGAATTATTGCCAAGACTCGAAATTGTCATTGGCATTGCAAATTCAGGTCTTTTTTTAATGCCATACATCTCATATAACCTGTTAACTATAGCATCATCCATTTTTTCATTAGCCTGATGAATAAGTATACTTTGAATTTCATCGATAGTCATACCTGCTTTGTCGATTGCTGTTTTTATTGCTGCAGGTACTGTTTTTAGTGCATACTCATATAGTTTACGGCCGTTCATTTTCAGATAGATGTGATCTTTTACCTCAGCGTTATATGACTTGTCCATCTTAAGAAAAAACACTTCATCGCGTGTATCTGAACGGGTTATATGAGTTAAAACTCCTGCTTTAGTATTACTCTCAATACCACTTAAAATAACTGCACCGGCTCCATCAGAATAGATCATGCTGTCGCGGTCATATGGGTCGGAGATCCTTGAGAGAGTTTCGCTTCCAATAACCATCACATGCTTTGCATCGCCCGATTTAATATAATAATTTGCTTGTATAACAGCCTGTAGCCAACCCGGACAACCAAAAGGAAGATCGTAAGCAACTGTAAAAGGGTTTTCAATATTAAGTTTATTCTTCACTCGTGATGCAAGTGTTGGAACCATATCAGTATGTGTCTTACCTGCCTTTACATCACCAAAATTGTGGGCAACAATAATATAGTCAAGCTCTTCCTTTGATATATTTGAATTATTCAATGCAGCTTCGGCAGCATGAAAAGCCATATCGGAAGTAACCATACCATCATCAACGTAACGACGTTCATTGATGCCAGTTATCTGACGAAATTTTTCGATAATTTCATTCATTGATCTTTCGATCTTAGATCCTGTGGTTTCGTAGAATTCACTACTTTCAAAATCTGAATTTTTTACAGATCTGCTTGGTAGGTATGATCCGGAGGCTGTGATTATTGTGTTTATCATTTAGTTAATATTGATGGAAAACTATCAAAGGTATTAGATTCGTACAAAAACAATATAAATTCGCACTATGTTTAAATTTTTTTCAAAGATCTTCAATTTTATTTGCAATTTCAATGACCTGTGCGAAAGAAGTTAATGGCTCATTATTAGTTTCATAGAACAAATCCTCTCCGAAAGATATTGATTTTGTGGTAATTTCGTGCCGTAAATAGTCAGGATTCAGGTCATTTTCTCCTAGTCGTATCCTGTCGAGAGCATCAGCATCTTTTAAAATAGATAGTGTTAAGAAAACAGGGTGATCCCTTGGCGGCTCTATATGAATTGAATGCCTTGTAACTATTTGTTGAATGAGTTTAATGTCATCAGTAGTAGCGCCGTTACTCATGAAGAAATTCTGATACAGAGGCAATTTATATTTGGCTGAATCAGCCCCATGAATTGTGCAATACCCATCGTGCAAACGAGCCATATCATGTATGTAAGCACCAAAGAATGCTATAGTACCTTCGTGTTGTTTTTTAAGCAAATAACCCAATCTTAGGCAATGCAGCATCACCCGGTAGGTATGTTTAATACCATGCAGGTAACTCTGTTGATCAAATTGATCAGCACTAAGATTGAACTTGCTGAAATCCAGCTTATATGAATTGTAATCTATCATTATTTGATTAGAACAAAAATCAAACCGTTCTTAAAATATCGGTTAAAATTGGTCGAAGCCCTGCAAAGAAAAACTCAACTGCAATTACCATCATTATCAATCCCATTAGTTTCATCATGATCTTATTTCCGGTTGGTCCAATCAACTGTAATAGTTTGCCAGAACTTAATAAAACAATCCATGTAAGCAAAAGAGTAGCAACTATTGAAAAAATCAGTACTGCTTTTAGCTCTATACTGGCGCTGTCTTCCATAAGAACTATTGAATTCGTGATAGCTCCTGGACCTGCAATAATAGGTATTCCAAGGGGGGTTATAGAAATATCATCAACATATTGTTTTACCATGTCATCATCCATCTTTATCTTACTTATACGTGCCTGCAATAGGTCATATCCCATAATAAAGAAGATAATTCCACCTACAATTCTGAAACCATTTACTGAAATACCAAAGAACTTGAAAAGTAATTGCCCGGCAACCGCGAAAAGCATTAATGTAATAAAGGCTGTAAACACAGCCTTCAACGCAGTACGGCGTCTTTGTTTTTCAGATATTTCGGCGGTCATTGTCATGAACACCGGCATAACTCCTAAAGGATTTATGATAGCAAAGAAAGAGGTAAAATAAAGTACTGCAACTGTGAATAGTTCGTGTGTCATATCATAATGTATTACCGCTCTTTTAATTACAAAATCAAAAGAGCGGTATTCACCATCCGGATTTTATTGAATTTTACTATTTACTATTTTCAGAATATCGGCTTCAGCTTGTTGAGCTTTGCGTTCAATTTCTGCACCTTCAGCAAGCACTTTGTCAACATACTCTTTGTCTTTCAGGCCTGATGCATTTATCTTCACATTGAGATAAGCACCCATAATAGCTGAGCGTATAGCCAACGCGCCAACCCCTGCATCTGATACCGAATTTGGGTTTCCAATTTCAGCCATTGCTTTCACGATTTCGAGCGACTCATATGCTTTTTTCATAACCCTGAATGGAATTTCAATAGCGTATTTAGTTGCTTCCTGAATTGCTGCTGAACGATCGGCTTTCTCTTGTTCACTATTTTTTGGTAAGCTAAATGCATCCATAATTTTATTGAATGCATTTGTATCTTCATCAACAAGGTGAATGAGCTCATTCTTAAGATTCTGACCTTTTTCAGCCCAATCAGAGAACTCTTCCCAACGATCATCCCAGCCTGCTTTATGTGATGAAAGATTTGCAACCATTGTTGCAAGAGAAACACCTAATGCTCCCATATATGCTGATATTGAACCTCCACCCGGCGCAGGTGATTCAGATGCTGTTTCATCTGCGAAAGCACTACAGCTCATCGACATTAGCTTGCCACCTGATTTTTCATCAAGCAGGTATTCAATGATTTTCTCTGATGGGTTAAATGGTTTAAGATCATCAAGTCCGAGCGATTTTACAGCAATCTTGATTAACTCCTGCTCCGATACACCTGTTGACCGGTTTTGTTTTTTCAGAAAATACTTGCCGGCATCGGTAAACACTTTTAGAGGTGCAAGGCCAACAAGCTCTGAACCAGAAACCCTCATGCCTCTTTCCTGAGCTTTTTTTGATGCCTCTTCGAAAGCAATATGAACAGGGGTAATTGAGATATTGGTTAAATTTATTGATACCTGTGCAATGCCATACTCTTCAATGAACCAGCCTATTGCCTTACAAGCTTTTAATGAACCGGGTATGTTCACCTGATTACCATTCTCGTCTTTAACAATCTTACCTGTTATTGGATTGCCTTCTCTTAATGGGCGTCCTTTTTCTCGAATATCGAATGCAACTGCATTAGCTCTACGAGTAGATGTTGTGTTGAGGTTAATGTTGTAAGCAACTAAAAAGTCACGAGCGCCAATTGCAATAGCACCTGTTCGTGGCAAGAATGTAGCTGGTCCGAAATCAGGTTTCCATAAAGGATCGGTTAATTTCTTGGGCAGTCCTTCATATTCACCCGAACGACAATTTGCAAGATTGCGGCGGTTTTCTGTAAAGGCAGCGTTTTCATAGCAATAAACAGGTATTCCAAGTTCGGTACCAACTCTTTCAGCTAATCGGCGAGCATATACAACAGTCTCTTCCATTGTAATATTAGCAACTGGTACCAATGGGCAAACGTCGGTAGCACCAAAACGAGGATGTTCACCTTTGTGCTTGCTCATATCAATTACTTCCATAGCTTTTTTTATAGCTCTGAAAGCCGCTTCAATTACTTGTTCAGGTTCGCCTGCAATAGTAACTACTGTGCGATTTGTGGCTGCACCCGGATCAACATCAAGCAGCTTAACTCCATCAACGGTTTTTATCTGATCGGTTATTTGCGCCATAACCGACATGTCACGTCCTTCACTGAAATTTGGAACACACTCAATAATTTGTTTCATTGCTATAAAGGTTGATTTTAAATATTATGTATGATTTGTCCTTTTAGGATAGTTGTTTCAATTTTGTTACTGCCGTAGTAATATGGCATGAATTCGAGAGTAGGTATAGGTTTGGTTATATATACATTTGCAACTTTACCTTTTGTGATACTACCATGAGTATCAGATAGTCCCATTGCGTATGCTCCATTAATGGTTGTTGCATTGAATGCTTCATTTGGTAACATGCGAAATGTTATGCATCCCATTGATAAAATGAGTTGCATATTGCCCGAAGGTGATGAACCCGGATTAAAATCACTGGCTAAAGCAACCGGCAACCCTGCATTAATCATCTTTCTTACAGGGGCATGAATCATATTCAGGAAGAATGCAGCACCGGGTAAAACAGTCGGCATGGTTGATGAATTAAGTAGCATTTTTATCTCTTCATCGCCTGTAAATTCTAGATGGTCGACTGATAAGGAGTTGTGTTTAACTCCAATTTGTATGCCTCCCGAATAGTCAAGTTCATTAGCATGTATTTTGGGTTGTAACCCATACTCAGCGCCTGCTGTAAGAATTCTGTCGGTTTCCTCAACAGTGAAGAATCCCTTATCGCAAAAAACATCAATATAGTCGGCAAGCTCCATCTCGCCAACCATTGGTATCATTTCATTGATGATCAGATCTACATAGCCTGATTGATTTCCTTTAAATTCATGAGGCACAGCATGTGCGCCGAGGAAAGTTGCTTTTATAGCAAGATTACTGACAGCCTTGAGCCGTTTTATAACTCTAAGCATCTTAATCTCATCATGAGTATTTAAACCATATCCGCTCTTTATTTCAACAGCACCGGTGCCATAACTTGTTATCTCGTCTAATCGTTTAATTGCTCCATCAAACAGCTCATCTTCAGATGTTTCATGAAGTCTTTTAGCAGAGTTTAATATGCCCCCGCCTCTTTTGGCAATCTCTTCATACGACAGCCCTTTTATTTTATCAATATACTCAAGTTCTCTGCTACCTGCATAAACAAGATGAGTATGAGAATCGCAAAATGAAGGGAAGACCATCTTACCTGAACAGTCGATAGTAGTTACAAGCTTACTTATTCTGCTATCAGAACTATCATAACTAATCCGTTCATTGCTATCATCTGAGATAATTGAAAAATTTGGCATGCCAGAACCAAAATCTTCAATCATACCATTGTGAATATATAGCCATGCATTTGAAATGGTATTAAATATATCCATCTCAGAACCTCTTTTAAGCTTTACATCAGCTTCGGTGATACCGGCAAGAGTTTGTATGTTGTTGAGTAACAGATGTTGCGACATTAATTTATCTTTTTGACAGATTAGGCAAAGTTAGTAAAGGCATTTAATTTAAAGGGAATCTTTCTAAAATTATTAAAGTTGTTAAAATTTAGTTAATTCTTATGCACAAAATTAGATACTATCATATTTGTGACAAAAACAGTATATTTTTGTTACTTCTCCATAATAAATTATATAGACATGAAACATAGTTACACAATCATCACACGTGTATTGTTAGTACTAGTGATATTGGTTGTATTTTCAGCTAATATCCTTGCTCAGGTTTTCAATAGTAAATATCAGGATGGCAAAGTATACCTGAAATTAAAAGATTCTGAAGCTATAACCTTCAGAGTTCATGAGGACAATACAGTTGATATCTCAACAGTTCCTTTTATCCAAAAATTAGCTTCTGAGTTCAATATTAAGGAATTGAGCAGACCATTCTTTATCAATAATGACGGCAAATTGCTTAGAACGCTAATGCTTGAAATTGAAGACTACACTAAAATTGAATTACTGATCTCAAAACTGAGTCAGGAGAAATCGCTTGAGTATGTTGAGAAAGTGCCTTTGGATAGGATTGATTACGTTCCAAACGATACACTTTACAATCTTTTTAATGGTCCTCAGAACTGGAATTGGCATCTTGATTTGATTAATGCTGAGGCAGCCTGGGACATTTCGAGAGGCGATCCAAATATAAAGGTTGCAGTTGTTGACAATGCAGTATGGGTTGATCATCCTGACCTGGCAGGAAAGGTTGTTGCTCAGCGTGATGTTGTTTATAACACTAATAGTGCTAACCCGCCATCATCAGGCAATGCGAGTGATTGGTCACATGGTACTCATGTTGCCGGATTAGTTGGTGCTGCTAGTGATAATCTATTTGGTATTTCATCAATAGGATTTAATGTCAGCATTATAGCAGTAAGGGCTTCATACAATACTGCACCAAATAATATTAGTGGAGGTTACCAGGGAATCCAATGGGCTGCAAATAATGGTGCAAATGTTATTAATATGTCATGGGGCGGAACAGGTTATTCTCAAACCAACCAAAATGTTATTAATACCATATCAAATATGGGAATAGTTCTTATCTCTTCATCAGGGAATGATAATGTTTCTACTCCACATTATCCATCTGATTACCAAAATGTAATATCAGTTTCTTCAGTTGACCACAACGACGCGAAGAGTTACTTCTCAAATTATAGTTCAACAGTTGATATTTCAAGTCCCGGTGGTATAGCATCACCCGGTCCGTCAGGGGTATTAAGTACAACCTTTAGTCAAGGCCCATTAGGGTATTTCGATGCATATATTGGAACCTCTATGGCAAGTCCTATAGTTGCGGGCTTAGCAGGTTTAATTTTATCAGTTAACCCTGCTCTTTCTCCAGCGCAGGTTGAGCAAATTTTAAAGAACAATTCTGATGATATATCAGCTCAGAATCCTACATATATAGGTTTGCTGGGTGCAGGTAGAATAAACGCTCACAAAGCTTTACTAAATACACCTTTTGCACCAACTGCGGCATTTACCACACCTGTTAGTGTAATAATACCCGGTACTTCAATTAACTTTGTTAGTCAGTCGATCGGTATTCCAACTACTTACCAGTGGACCTTCGAAGGTGCAACACCATCATCATCAACTGCTCAGAATCCTACTAACATTTTCTATCATACAGCTGGTTCTTATGATGTAACCTTAACTGTATCAAATCAATTTGGCAGCAGCACGGTAACACTTAACGATTATATTCAGGTTGTTACTAACCCATCACCATTCATTTTTGTAAATGTTAGTGAATCAAAACCATGTATAGCTGATGTTGTAATGTTAAGTGATAGTTCATTATACAATCCGGTAAGCTGGGATTGGACTATAGCACCTTCAACATTCCAGTTTGTTAATGGCACTTCGGCTTCTTCTGCAAACCCTCAGGTTGAATTCTTACGTCAGGGCACATATAATGTAACCCTTACAGCTACTAACATCAACGGCTCTTCGAGCAAGCTTTATGAAAATATAATCCATGTGCAGGGAGTTACACCTCCATATTATATTGATATGGAAGACCGGACTGCTGAATATTTTGTATTATGGGATACAATTAAATCGCAATCGGCAATTGACCTGAGGTCAGCAAATAACAGCAGCTATGGTATTCACTTCCATGGTGATCCGGTATCTATAGGCTGGAAGGGTTCACCAACAAGTGGCACACCTGAACAGGCATGGAATGAAAATTTACAGTTCCATAGTCATGCAAAGCTTTGTGGTGTTGATGCTAGAGGCTTTTCAAATGTAAAATTAGCATTTGATCTTCGACAAACATACAGTCTTGGACCACGGTATTCATGGTTCAGAGTTTTGGTAAATGGTATTCCTGTTAGTGATTTCGAAGGAACTGTAAACTTCAATCCTACTACAGCTGCAAGTGATCCATGGAGAAGAGTGCAATTTGATCTAACACAATTCGCCGGGCAAGTATTTGATGTAACCTTACAGGCAGCCACACGTTTTGCCGATAAATTTCAGGGTGAAGGAGATAACGTATTTATCGACAATATTGAAATTGTGAATAGTGTTCCTGTAAGCAAGATTAATTCAGATAGCTATGCTTTGCATCTTTTTCCGAATCCATCAAACGGTGAATTTAGTATTTCAGCCAAAGGTTTCACAGGAAATGCCACAATAGAAGTTATAAACTCACAAGGCAAAGTAGTACATTCTGAATCATTTACAGGAGGGAACTATAACCATACATTACGTATTGAGAAAAACTCAACAGGAATGTATCTTATACGAGTTACCACTCCCGAAAAAGTGCTTACCAACAAAATTATGATAACAAAGTAGTGTAAAGTTGATTTTTTTGAATGGTTTTATTATTCGACATTGTTTTTTTCAATACTTTTGGCCTCGTCGTTTTAATAAAATCATTCAAAAAATCAGTATTTTATGAAATTTGGAAAACTACTTTCCCTTCTTTTCGCCCTTTTAATTTCAGGCAATTGCATTGCTGCAGTAGTGCAACCCGATGTTGCACGTAACGTAGCACGTAACTTCATGTATGAGCGCTACGTGCAAAAAGGACTATCAATCAATCCTAACACTATTCAGCCTCAATTACTAAAGGTTTTTGAATCGAATGGTGTACCTTCAATGTATGTATTTACTATTAATGAGGGTGGTTGGATAATCATATCAGCCGAAGATCTTTACACTCCTGTTATTGGATATTCAACAGTGGGAAATTTCCCTTCTAATACTGATGCTAATTACAACTCATTCTTGAAAAGTTATATTGATCAGATTGATTTTGCAAGAACTAATAACATCAAGTCAAATATTGCTTTCGCTGAACAATGGGATAGTTATAATACTATTAACTCTTCACGCATGGATCTCACCGGATCACGCGATGTTGCGCCATTATTAAGCATTTTATGGAACCAGGATTTCCCTTACAATGCTTATTGTCCTGAGGATGCTGCTGGTCCGGGTGGACGTGTTTATGCAGGTTGCGTTGCAACTGCCATGTCGATGATCATGTATTATTATCGTTACCCCGAAGTTGGTACAGGCACTTTCTCTTATTATGCATCAGGCTATGGTACTCAAACTGCTAATTTCGGTTCAACATATTATGCTTGGAACTCAATGCAGAACACTATTAGTACAAGCAGCGGAAAGGCAATTAATGCAGTAGCTGAAATTCAGTATCATTGCGGAGTTTCGGTTAGAATGATGTATGGTCCTGATGGCTCAGGCACTTATAGTAATCTTGTTCCTAATGCTATTAAAAATTACTTCGGATACCCTTCTGCCTCTTATATGGTTAAACAACAGTATTCTCTTGCAGCATGGGAAAACACCATAAAAGATAATTTGAATGCTAAAAAGCCTGTTTATTATTCCGGACAAAGTTCAGAAGGAGGACACGCTTTTGTATGTGATGGTTATCAGGAAACAGGTACAGGAAATATGTATCATTTCAATTTTGGTTGGAGTGGTTCGGGAAATAACTATTATACTCTTGCCGATGTAAACGGATTCTCTGCTAGTCAGGCTATGGTTGTTAATTTCGTGCCCGATCCCTCTCTTTATCCATATTATAAAAACAGTGAGATCATCACTTCTCATATAGGCAGCATTGAAGATGGTAGCGGCCCACTTAATAATTATCGTCCAAATCAGGTTATAACCAGACTTATCGCTCCTGCCGATTCAGTAGTTTCTATTACACTTACAATTGGTAAATTCAACCTTGGAACAGGTGATAACATATATATTTTCGAAGGTGGTGATGACAATGGCACTTTAGTAGCTACTTATAATCAAGGTTCAGTAACAGCTCCGGTTACCGTTAATGGTAGGAGAATGTTTATAAAATTTGTAACTGATGGCAATAGCGAAGCTGACGGTTTCGATGCTGAGTTCACCTCAGTTTTACCTTCATATTGCTCCACAAGTATTGTTACATACACCGAACCGGTAGGCTATATTTCTGATGGTAGTGGAAATAACAATTATAACCATAATTTAATTTGTAAATGGAGAATAAACCCAGGCCCATGGGCAAAGGATTTAACCTTAGCATTCACCTCATTCGACCTTGAAGAAGGTAAAGACTTCTTGAAAGTCTATTCACTACCTTCCAACACTCTTCTCGCTGAACTAACAGGAAATACACTGCCTGCTCCTATAGTATCGGCTTCTGGACAGATGATTCTTCTCTTCTCAACCAATCAGTTTAATAATGGTCAGGGTTTCGAAGCAAACTACTACATATCAAATGTTAACACTTCAAACGAGGATGTTGCAAAGAATCTCTCAATTTATCCAAATCCGGCTACTACATATACCGAAGTTAAGTTTACTGTTGTAGAACCTGTTAAGGTAAGATTATCACTTCACAACTTACTAGGTGAAGAGATCTACTCAGAACCTGCACAAATAGTTACCGGACAAATGGACCGCACAATTCAACTTGGTAAATACCCTAAGGGCGTTTATTTACTCAAGCTTTCGAGCGATAAAGGAACAATTACCCGTAAGCTTGTAGTTAAATAGTTAAAAGAAAAGTTAAGATTCAGGGGCATTCATAAGGATGCCCCTTTCCATATAAAAACAATCCCCGCTTATGATCAGAAAATTACTTTTTATTATAGCCACTCTGGTAATTGCTTTTAATGTAAAAGCTGCTCATGTTACTATTGCAGAGGCTACCACAGTAGCATTGAATTTTTATACTATTAATCTGAATATGAATAATCAGCATTCAGCTAATATCCGCGTAAAAGAGATTATTCCTATCGGTGAACCCTATGCTTATGTGATTAATTTTGATAACGAAGGTTTTGTAATAGTAGCAGCTGATAAAGCATCGGTTCCTGTTCTTGGTTACTCCAATGAAGGTAATTTTTTAGTTAATTCAATGCCTGAGGTTGTAGCCGATTGGATGCAATATTATCAAGTACAGATTAACGATCTGCGCTCAAGGAAAGTTAGTGCAACCGAAAGTATAAATGGCCAATGGCATGCATTGTTGAATGGTACCAGAGCTTCATTCATGTCCACTACCGAAGTAGCACCACTTCTAACAACAACATGGGATCAAGGGTCACCTTATAATTTGTTATGCCCTCAGGCAGATGGAGGACCGGGAGGCAGGGTATATGCAGGATGTGTGGCTACTGCCATGTCGCAGGTTATTAATTACTGGCGTTACCCACTTACAGGAATTGGTTCGCACGGCTATTACTCTGATTATGGTTATCTGTTTGCTGATTATGCTTCATCATACTATGATTACAACCAAATGAACCCAAGCATTGGTGGAGAGAGTAATTATGAGATGGCCGAAATACAATATCATTGCGGGATAGCGGTTAACATGATGTACTCACCTACAGGGTCGGGCGCTTATAGTGATGATGCAGCCGATGCGCTAAGAAGTCACTTTGGTTACAACTCTTCACTTAATTTAGAGTATAAGGACGATTATTCTGACCAACAGTGGACTGAATTATTACAGTCGAACCTCAATAACAAATGGCCTATGTACTACCATGGTTTTGGGTCAGGCGGCCATGCTTTCAATGTTGATGGCTATCAAAACACTAACTACTTCCATTTTAACTGGGGATGGAGTGGATCATATAATGGATATTTCTATCTAACTAATCTCAATCCGGGTGGAAACAACTTTACCTGGGGGCAAGGTGCAATAGTAAATTTCTACCCCGATCAGGCAAGCTATCCATATTATTGCTCCGGTGTTACCACACTTACACGTCATAATGGAACATTTGAGGATGGTAGTGGACCAGTAAATAATTACCAGCAAGGCACTAATTGTGGCTGGCTAATTGCCCCAGAAGATTCAGTAACAGGATTAAGACTTTTCTTCGATAAGTTTAATCTTGCTGCAGGCGATGTGATAAATGTATTTGATGGGCCAAACAGCTCGGCACCAACTATTGGAAGTTATACTGCAGGCAATGCTCCCGGCATTATTGAGTCAACTAGTGGGCAATTATATGTAGAATTTATTTCAACTACTAATCAGGGTCAGGGATGGTTGGCCCGATACACAAGTAACATAGTTATTTACTGCTCCGGGGTTACCCGCTATACTGAACCGGAAGGAATAATAACCGACGGAAGTGGCCCAAGGAATTATCGCGATAACACGATATGTAAGCATGTTATTTCACCCGAAAATGCTGAACAGCTCACTATCATCTTTAATCAACTCGATACTGAAGCAAACAATGATTTTATTCGAATCTATGATCTTGGAACACAACAGCTTGTTGCTGAAGTTTCGGGAAATCAATTGCCCGGGAGCATCACAATCAACTCTGGAAGAGCCTATATCCTGTTTTCATCCAACGGACTTGTTAACGCGCAAGGGTGGGAACTAAGCTACTCAAGTGTTATATCGGGGGTTACAAGTATACAAAAACCCGATGCATCACTAACGCTTAAGTGTTCACCTAATCCGGCATCGACAAATGTTAATATTGAGCTTAATTCTACTAAAAGTCAGTTACTTAGATTACTGTTAGTAACTCCAACAGGAATTGAGAAACCAATATTCAATGGCAAGATCAATGCCGGAA